>Ga0123332_1001781_pt1 | contig 20997 bp, 15 predicted proteins | sample BioC12SIPDNA_4_FD_89958 | JGI IMG/M metagenome (GOLD analysis project Ga0123332, IMG submission 89958) | Anaerobic biogas reactor microbial communites from Washington, USA - Biogas_R2_A C12 SIP DNA | ecosystem: Engineered > Bioreactor > Anaerobic > Unclassified | place: Washington, USA... | reverse complement strand
CGAGCTCGTGCGCTTCACGTCGGGTGACGACGAGGTCGACAGGGTACTGGGCGGCGGCTGGGTGGCAGGCTCTGCCGTCCTGCTCACGGGCGAACCCGGCATCGGCAAGTCGACGCTGCTCCTACAGCTCGCGCAGCGGGCCGCTGCAGCGGGCCGGTACATCCTGTACGTCTCCGGCGAGGAGTCGGCTGCCCAGGTGCGGCTCCGCGCCGACCGGCTCGGTGTCGGAGCGGGTCTGAGGATCACGCGTGAGACGCGGGCCGCCACCATCGCGGCCCACCTCCTCGACGCGGCGCCTACCCTCGTCATCGTCGACTCGATACAGACGCTGGTGGCCGACGACGCCGCGGTACCGGGCAGCCTCACGCAGGTGCGCGACGCGACGGCCTTGCTGGTCGACGCGGCCAAGGTGGGCGGCAGCACCCTCGTCCTCATCGGCCACGTCACGAAGCAAGGCACCGTTGCGGGGCCGAAGGTCATCGAGCACGTGGTCGACGCCACTCTCGCGCTCGAGTCGGCGGCCGACCTGCGCGTGCTGCGGGCGGTGAAGAACAGGTTCGGCCCCAGCGGCGAGGTCGGCGTCTTCGAGATGACAGGCGGCGGACTCCGCGCCGTTGCCAACCCGTCAGAGGCGTTCCTCGCCGAGCGCCCGCACGGGGTGCCGGGCTCGGTGGTCACGGCAGCGCTCGAGGGCCAACGCCCGCTCCTGCTCGAAGTGCAGGCTCTCGCCTCGAAGAGCCCCTACGCCGCGCCGCGCCGCGTGGTGCAGGGTCTCGACCAGCGCAGGGTCGACGTCGTCCTCGCCGTGCTCGAGCGCAGGCTCGAGCTGCCTCTCGCCTCCCTCGACGTCTTCGTCAACGTCGCAGGTGGTCTCAGGGTCACCGACCCTGGCGCCGACCTTGCCGTCGCCGTCGCGACGTACTCCGCCGTCACGAACCGACCCATGCCGGAAGGCACGGCCGTGGTTGGCGAGGTCGGGCTGGCGGGTGAACTGCGCAGCGTCAGCCAGCTCGCGCGCAGGCTGCACGAGGCGCGCCGCGCCGGTCACGGCAGGCTCATCGGCCCCCGATCGACCGACATCGACGACGGCTACGCGACACTCAAGGAGGCCCTCGCGGCCATCTGGAGCCCCTCATGACCGACCAACAGGTCGACACCCAGCACGGCCAGCACGCCACGTCGAGGGCGACCCTCCACGCGACGCGGCACGACCCACGGTCGGACTCGAGCGCGCGGTTCGGGACCAACATGGCGACCGCGCTGTTCGTCATCCTCGGCGGCGCCCTCGCCTACCTCGGCGGGGTGCTGCTCGGAAGAAGCGGGACGTTGCCGAGCGGTCCGAACAACCTCTTCTACCTGACGGTCGTCGGCATGCTCGTCGCCTACCTCGTCACGCGGGCGCCGGCGCGGCGCGTCGGCAGGCTGTGGGCCCGCGCCGTACGCAAGGTCTCCGGCGTGACACCCGACGTCGTCGTCGCGGCCGGCGCAGGCGCGACCGTCGGCCTGCTCCTGACCATCCTCATCAACACCGTGCTGGCCGAGGTGCCCGGCTTCACCTGGTACTGGTCGATCCTCATCGCCGTCGTCATGGTCGTCGGCTGGAGCGGGTTCCTCGTCATGAACCGCAGGCTGGTCCCGTTCCTCAACGGTGCCGGCGCCGACGCGGGTCACGAGGCCGCCGACCGCGCGGTGCGCGACAAGGTCGTCGACACCTCCGCGATCATCGACGGGCGCATCGTCGACGTCGCACAGGCGAACTTCCTCGACGGCAAGCTGCTGCTGCCGAAGGTGGTGCTTGCCGAACTGCAACGCCTCGCTGACTCCGAGGACCCGCTCAGGCGCCAACGCGGCCGCCGCGGACTCGAGGTCCTCGACAGCCTCGCGGCCAGTCCTCAGGTGCGCACCGAGGTCGTCTCGTTCGGGGAGACGCTCAAGCTGCCTGTCGATGACAAGCTCGTGCGCCTATGCCTCGAGCAGGACCACGACCTGATCACGACCGACTACAACCTCAGCCGCGTCGCGGGGCTGCAAGGCGTGCGCGTGCTCAACCTCAACCAGTTGGCGAACTCGGTGAAGGCGACGTACATGCCGGGCGAGCACCTGTCGCTCACCATCGTCAAGCAGGGGCGTGAGGCGGGTCAGGGCCTCGCGTACCTCGAAGACGGCACCATGGTCGTCGTCGAGGAAGCCTCCAACCAGGTCGGCACCACCATGGACGTGGTGGTGACCTCGAGCCTGCAGACCAACATGGGCAGGATGATCTTCGCGCGGCCCGACCCGGAGCGCGAACCCTCCTAGTCGGCACGGCCACCGCGGCAGGAGCCCGTCGTCCCGTTGCTTGACAGTCCCGCGACCCCACACTAAGCTCAGGGACGGTCTCGACGACGAGGGGCCTTAGCTCAGCTGGGAGAGCGTTCGCTTTGCAAGCGAAATGTCGCCGGTTCGAGTCCGGCAGGCTCCACCACCAACACGCCCAGGACGGTTTCGCCCCGTCCTGGGCGTGCTCGTGTCTGTCCGTGCGCACGTCGGCACGGCCGCGAGCCGCCGACGACTGCCGCCCATCACGTGTGGCGTCGCGATGACGTCGCCCCTGTGCAGGCTGCAGATGTAGGACATTCGTCCCGAAAAAGGCGGTATAACGCTTGTGATAGATTGGTCGAGTCGGAGCCAGGAAGCGCGACCAGGAGCCAGGAAATACCTGATTGACTCACTAGGTTTTACCTGGTCCGATGTCTTGAGGAGGTCACACACGCGCATGTCGGTCTCACCATCAACCGTGACTGGACAGCGGATCACCGCTGCAGCACGCGTCATCACCCAACCGGGAAGCGCCTTCCCGGCCGCACATCGAGGTACCTGACCGATGCCGCAGATCTTCCCTCCCAACGCGAACTCGCTGGTCACGTGGTCGACCTGGGCAGGAGGCCTGTTCGTGGTGCTGTTGGTGGCCGGCCTGACCTTCTACGCCAGGTCGAACAACAACGCCGTCGGCGTTCCCGTCGAGCAACCGGTGGACTTCCCGCACAACCTGCACGTCACCCAGGTCGGCCTCGACTGCCGCTACTGCCACACGACGGTGGAGACCTCCAACACCGCGTCGGTGCCGTCGACCGAGACGTGCATGACCTGCCACTCGCAGCTGCGCGTCAACACCCCACAGCTCCAGAACGTGCTCGACAGCTGGCAGAGCGGCACGCCGATCCAGTGGAACCGCGTGCACGACCTCGGCGACTACGTCTTCTTCGACCACAGCATCCACGTCAACAACGGCGTCGGCTGCTCCTCGTGCCACGGTCAGGTCGACGAGATGGCGCAGATGTGGAAGAACGAGCCCATGACGATGGGCTGGTGCCTCGAGTGTCACCGCAGCCCCGAGGAGCAGTTACGTCCGAGAAGCGAGGTCTTCAACATGTCTTACACGTTCCCGGCGAGCCCAGAGACGCAACTGGCAATCGGCACCGAGCTCGTCGCGGCCTATCACATCGACACTGATCGCCTCATCCAGTGCTCGACCTGCCACCGATGACAGACGCACCGAACGACCTCGGCATCACCACGACGCCTGCTGACGGCGCGCTCGACTTCGCCCAGATCAGGCAGCGCCTGGCCGGTAAGGAGGGCGCGACCTACTGGCGCAGCCTCGACGAACTGGCCGACACGTACGAGTTCCAGGAGTTCCTGCGCAAGGAGTTCCCGCGCCAGGCTGCGCCGCTCGAGAACGGCATCGCCAGGCGCGACTTCATCAAGCTCCTCGGCGCCAGCATGGCCCTCGCCGGGCTGTCTGCGTGCGCGCGGCCACCAGTCGCCCGCGAGAAGATCGTTCCCTACGTCAGGCAGGACGACGAGATCACGCCGGGCAAGCCCCTGTTCTTCGCGACGGCCGTGACGTACGGCGGGTACGCGGAGGGCGTGCTGGCCGAGAGCCACCAGGGCAGGCCGACGAAGCTCGAGGGCAACCCCGACCACCCCGCGAGCCGCGGTGCGACCGGCGCCATCACGCAGGGCCAGGTGCTCGACCTCTACGACCCCGAACGCTCGCAGGTCGTCATGAACGGCGACGAGGAGAGCGACTGGGAGTCGTTCACCGAGGCCCTCACGGCCGCGTTGGCCGAACGGGACGGCGGGGCCGGCTTCGCCGTGCTCACCGAGCACGTCACCTCCCCCACCCTCGCGGCGCAACTGGCGCAACTCCAGGCGACGTACCCGCAGGCGCGCTGGTTCCAGTACGACACGCTCCACCCGGACAACGCCGTCGCAGGCGCGCGCCTCGCCTTCGGGGCCGACGTCACGCCCGTGTACGACTTCAGCAGGGCCGACGTCATCGTCTCGCTCGACTCCGACTTCCTCGACCACGGACCCGGCCGCCTCGCGTACGCCCGCGACTTCGCGGACAGGCGCAGGGTGCTGGCCGCGTCCGACTCCATGAACCGGCTCTACCAGCTGGAGACGAGCCCGTCCGCGACAGGCACGCTGGCCGACCTGCGGGTCGCGCTGAAGCCCTCGAGCATCGCCCAGGTCGCGGGCGCCCTCGCGGCCGCGCTCGGCGTGGCGGGGCCCGCGGGTTCCGTGCCCGAGGGGCTCACCCGCGAGCGCTTCGACGCGATGGTCGAGGACCTGCAAGCAGCAGGTTCGGCGGCCCTCGTCGTCGCAGGCGAGTCCCAGCCGCCCGTCGTGCACGCGCTCGCAGCGGCGATCAACCAGACGCTCGGCGGCGTCGGGACCACCGTCACGTACATCGACAGCGTCTCGGCTCGGCCAGCCATTCACATGCAGGACCTGACCGAGCTGACGGCCGCGTTGCGCTCGGGCGACGTCGACGCCCTCGTCGTCATCGGCGCGAACCCCGCCTACACAGCACCGGCCGACCTCGAGTTCGCGGCAGCGCTGTCACGGGCCGCATTCAGCGCACACCTGGGCCTCCACCGTGACGAGACAGGCTCGTTGTGCGACTGGCACGTGCCGAAGACCCACTTCCTCGAGACGTGGAGCGACGCGCGGGCGTACGACGGGACGACCACGATCACGCAGCCGCTCATCCTGCCGTTCTACGGAGGCAAGAGCGAGCACGAACTGCTCGCAGCCATGCTCGGCGACACCGACGCGAGCGGCTACGACATCATCAGGTCGCACTGGCAGGGTCGCGTGACGGGCTCCTTCGAGGACTTCTGGCGCGAGACGGTCTACCGCGGCATCGTCGCGGGCTCGGCCTCGCAGGCTGCCTCCGTCGGCACCGCCAGCGTGAGCGGCGAGCTGCCTGCACCGGCAGCCACCGAGGTCCTGTTCGTCTACGACCGCGCTGTGCTCGACGGCCGGTTCGCCAACAACGGCTGGATGCAGGAGCTCCCGCGCCCCATCTCCAAGCTGACGTGGGACAACGCGGCGCTCATGGCGCCTGCCACAGCCGAGAGCCTGCGGGTCAAGACCGGCGACGTCATCGCCCTGTCGCACGGCGACAGGCGCATCGACGTGCCCGTCATGATCCAGCCGGGTCAGGCTGCCGGCGCCGTCACGGTCGCCCTCGGCTTCGGGCGCACGGCGGCGGGCAGCGTCGGCAACGGCGTCGGCGTCAACGCGTACCTGCTGCGCGGCTCGGCCTCACCGGCGGGCGGCGCTGCCGACATCCAGACCACCAGCCGCACGCACCAACTGGTCACCACCCAGACGCATCACGCCCTCGAAGGGACAGGGGAAGCGCGGCACATCGTGAGGTCGGGGACCCTGGCTGAGTTCAAGGACGAGCCCGAGCACCCGCGCTTCGCTCACCCCGTCGCCCACCACAACGAGGACCTCTTCCCCGACTTCGTGTACGAAGGCTACAAGTGGGGCATGGTCATCGACCAGACGGTCTGCACCGGCTGTAACGCATGCGTCGTCGCCTGCCAGTCGGAGAACAACATCCCGATCGTCGGCAAGTCCGAGGTGGCGCGCGGACGCGAGATGCACTGGCTGCGGGTCGACAGCTACTACGGCGGCAGCATCGACGACCCGACGTTCTACGCCCAGCCCATGCCGTGCCAGCACTGCGAGAAGGCTCCATGCGAGCCGGTCTGCCCCGTCGGCGCGACCGTGCACGACTCCGAGGGCCTCAACGTCATGGTCTACAACCGCTGCGTCGGCACCCGTTACTGCTCGAACAACTGCCCGTTCAAGGTACGTCGCTTCAACTGGCTGCAGTACGCGGAGCTGTCGACCACCGCGACCGAGATGTCGTTGGCGAACAACCCCGACGTCACCGTCCGCAGCCGCGGCGTCATGGAGAAGTGCACGTACTGCACCCAGCGCATCTCACGCGCGCGCATCGAGGCCGCCAACGAGGACAGGCGCATCGCCGACGGAGAGGTCGTCACGGCCTGCCAGGCAGCGTGCCCGACGCAGGCGATCGTCTTCGGTGACCTCAACGACCCGACCAGCCAGGTGAACCGCGTGAAGGCGTCGCCGATCAACTACACGCTGCTCGACGAGCTGCAGGTGTTCCCACGCACCAGCTACCTCGCCAAGGTCACCAACCCCAACCCAACGCTCGTGGAAGGGCACTCCTGATGGCTGTCACGACGACGAAGGGTCCTCTGGCCGAGACCAACCGCGTGATAGGCAGAGGCCAGACGTACGGCACGATCGACGACGTCGTACTCCAGCCGGTGCTCACCGACGTCATGCGCACCCCGCGCTGGTGGTGGATCGGCTTCACCATCTCGCTGGCGTTCCTGACCATGTACCTGGTGTCGGTCATCAAGCTCATCACGACCGGCATCGGCATCTTCGGCAACAACATCCCGGTCGCGTGGGGGATGCCGATCGTCAACTTCGTGTGGTGGATCGGTATCGGGCACGCCGGGACGCTCATCTCGGCGGCGCTGCTGCTGTTCAGGCAGCCGTGGCGCACCACCATCAACCGGTTCGCCGAGGCGATGACGATCTTCGCCGTGGTGTGCGCGGGTCTCTACCCGATCCTGCACCTCGGCCGGCCATGGGTCTTCTACTGGTTGCTCCCCTACCCGAACACCTACGGCCTGTTCCCGCAGTTCCGCAGCCCGCTCGACTGGGACCTGTTCGCCATCGGCACGTACGCCAGCGTCTCGGTCCTGTTCTGGTTCATCGGCCTCATCCCCGACATGGCCACGCTGCGTGACCGTTCCAAGACGAAGTTCCAGAAGCTGCTCTACGGTCTGCTGTGCCTCGGCTGGAACGGTTCGACGAAGGCGTGGCAGCGCTACCAGCGCGCGTACCTGTTGCTGGCAGCCCTGAGCTTCCCACTGGTGCTCTCGGTACACAGCACCATCGCCATGGACTTCGCCGTGGCACAACTTCCTGGCTGGAACAACACCATCATGCCGCCCTACTTCGTCGCTGGGGCCGTGTTCGCAGGCTTCGCGATGGTGCTCATCCTCGCCGTCCCGCTGCGGCGCGCCTTCGGGCTCGAGCAGCTCATCACCAAGCGGCACCTCGACAACGCGGCGAAGCTGATGCTGGCGACCGGCATGATCGTCGTCTACGGCTACTTCGTCGAGGTCTTCATCGCCTGGTACTCCGGCGTCGAGTTCGAGCGCTTCATGATCTGGAGCAGGATGTTCGGCGACCACGGCCAGTTCTTCTGGGCGTTGATCTTCTGTAACTTCGTCGCCATCCAGCCGCTGTGGTTCAGGCGGGTCAGGCAGAGTCCGCTGGCGTTGTTCGTCATCTCGCTCATCGTCAGCGTCGGCATGTGGCTCGAGCGTTTCGTGATCATCATCGTGTCGCTCACGAAGGACTTCCTGCTGTCATCGTGGGCCGACTACATCTCGACCTTCTGGGACTGGTCGCTGTTCATCGGCAGCATGGGTCTGTTCTCCACGCTGTTCTTCCTCTTCATCCGCCTGCTGCCCGCCATCGCGACGGCCGAGACGAAGGAGACCGCGTACCACGACTCGCATCACGGCTCCGACGCCTTCGAGACGATCCGCGCTGACTACTACTCCGAGGTGAGGCCATGAGCAGCGTAGCCATCCGCACCGGCACCGCCACCCCGGACAACGTGTACGGCCTCGTCGCGCAGTTCGGGTCGGTCGAGGAGATCATGGCCGCGTCCGAACGTGTGCGCGACGCGGGCTACAAGCGCACCGACGCGTACACACCGTTCCCCGTCGAGGGCCTCGACGACGCCCTCGGCATGCAACCGACCCGCCTCGGCTGGGTGGTTCTCGCCGCAGGCATCACGGGCGGCCTCGGTGGCTTCCTGCTCCAGTGGTGGGCGAACACCACGTACTTCCCTCTCAACATCGGCGGCAAGCCTCTCAACAGCTGGCCGAACTTCATCGTCATCATGTACGAGCTGACCATCCTGTTCTCAGCGTTCACGGCCGGGCTGTTCATGATCTTCCGCAACGGCCTGCCGCGCCCGTACCACTCGATCTTCAACACGCCCAACTTCGAGAACGCGAGCCGCGACAAGTTCTTCCTGTGCATCGAGAGCCGCGACCCGCAGTTCGACATCGTCGGCACGCGCGCGTTCCTCGAGAGCCTGGCGCCCGAGCGCATCTCGGAAGTGGAGCTGTGATGGGCTTCAGAGTCGTCGACCAGTTGGCCATCAAGGCGGCGCGCGCCGCCCGCACGCCCGGCGCAGGTCCGGGCAGGGCCGACACGCGCGGCATGCGCATACACCGCTCTCGGCGGTGGCTGACCCTCGGCATGAGCCTGCTTCTGATGGTGCTCCTGAGCTCGTGCGGTCGCAACATGTTCGAGCAGCCGAAGGCGAACCCGTTCGACGCCAGCGACTACTTCGAGGACGGAGCCAGCATGAGGCCGCTGGTGCCGAACACGGTCTCGCGCGAGTTCGGAGCGCTCGACCCCGTCTACCTCACCGGCATGGACTCGGCAGGCATGCTCACCGAACTCCCCATCGAACTGAGCCTCGACCTCCTGCACCGCGGACAGGAGCGCTTCGACATCTACTGCTCGCCATGCCACAACTACAACGGTGACGGGCTCGGCGCGACGGTCAGGCGCGGCTTCCCGCAGCCCGTGTCGTTCACCGCGACCGACCGGCTGCTCGACGCTCCCGTCGGCTACTTCTACTCGGCCATCACCAACGGGTTCGGCCGCATGTACAGCTACGCGTCGCGTATCTCGGTCGAGGACCGCTGGGCGATCTCGGCCTACGTCAAGGCGCTGCAGCTGAGCCAGAACGCCTCGGCCGACGACATCCCCGCCGGAGCGCAGCTCACCGCGCCGGCCGCTACGGAGGCTTCCCGATGAGCGCCCACGACACGTCGGCAGCCCACGCGCCCGTCATGCAGCTGACACCCCCGAACACGGGCAAGCTGCAGACCGCCGCGCTCGGCGTCGGCATCATCGCCCTGCTCGGCGCCGTCATCCTCGGGTTCGTCGGCGGATCCGAGTTCTTCCAGTCCTACCTGATGGCCTTCCTGTTCTGGGTCGGCCTCTCCCTCGGAGCGCTCGTCCTGCTGCTGGTCCAGCACATGGCAGGCGGGCCGTGGGGCGCGATCATCAGCAGGCCCCTGGAGGCCGCGGTCTCGCTGCTGCCGCTCATGGGACTGCTGTTCATCCCCCTGTTGTTCGGCGCGCGCGACCTGTTCGTGTGGACCGACGCGGCCTTCCTCGCCGAGCACGCCACGGTGGCGAACAAGACCCAGTACCTGAACCTGCCGTTCTTCATCGTCAGGGCCGTCATCTACTTCCTGATCTGGAGCTCAGGTGCCCTCCTCTACCGGCGCCTGTCCGCCCGGCAGGACGAGAGCAACGAGAACGCGGGGCTGCTCGGCTACCGCATGAAGAACATGGCCGGCGTCTGGTTCGTCGTGTACGTCATGACGATGACCTTCGCGGGCATCGACTGGGCCATGTCCCTCACGCCCGTGTGGTTCTCCGGCATCTACCCCGTGATCCTCATGGCGGGGCAGGCCGTGACGGCGATCGCGTTCATGATCCTCGTGATCGTCGCCCTGGCCGCCCGTAACGCCTCGATCGACGGGCTCCTCACCCCCAAACGCCTGCAGGACCTCGGCAACCTCCTCATGGCCGTGATCATGTTCTGGGCGTACGTGCAGGTGTCCCAACTGATCATCCTGTGGTCCAACAACGTGGCCGAGACGGCGAGCTGGTACGTCCTGCGCTTCAGCGACGCGTGGATCGGCTTGAGCGCGTTCCTGCTGTTCTTCGGCTTCTTCGCCCCGTTCATGATCCTGTTCTCGCGCTGGGTGAAGCGCAAGCGAACGGTGCTCACCGTCGTCGCGGTGTGGGCGCTCGTCGTCCAACTCCTCAACATCTTCTGGTTCATCGCTCCGACCTTCGGCAGGGCAGGCTTCCCGCTCACGCTCACCGACGTGCTGCTCTTCATCGGTCTCGGTGGGGTGTGGCTGGCCGGCTTCGCGCGGATGCTGACGACCCGCAACGTGCTGCCTGCCAACGACCCACGCCTCCTGCGCGTCCTGGTGGACCACCATGCGTGAGCACGACAGCCTCGGCAGCGCAGCGGGCGGCACGCCCGAACCGACGCGCCAGTACATCGTCAGCCACGAGCAGATCAGGACGCTCGCCGTGCTCGGCTCGGTCGGCATGGTGCTCGCGCTCGTCGCGTTGCTGTTCCTCGCCACCTCCCGGCCACAAGGCCGCTTCGAGCGCCTCGACGGGTCCGAGTTCCAGGCTGCCGTGGCGGCTGCGACCGCTGACCTCGACGGCTACGAGCTCCTCGAAGACGGCAGGGCGCGGATCGACATCGACACGGCCATGGAGCTCGTCGCCGAACGCGGCGTGGCGGCGCCAGGCATCGTGAGCGCCGCTGCTGCAGCGGCCGCCGCGACCCAACCGGCTGACGCAGGCGGGGCCGACGACGACACCGCGGCGGCCGCAGGCGAACCCGACGCAGTGCAGGCCGCCGACATCGACGGCGCCACGGCGTACACGCCGTGCGCCGCATGCCACATGGCGAACGGCCAGGGCATACCGGGAGCGTTCCCGCCTCTCGCCGGCCACGCACCGGAGCTCTACGCCGCCGACCGCACCTACCCGGTACTGGTGCTGCTGTACGGCGTCATGGGGCAGCTCCAGATCGACGGCACGCCGTACAACGGACTCATGCCCTCACACGGTCACCTCGGCGACGCCGAGCTCGCCGCCATCCTCAATCACGTCATGACGTCCTTCGGCAACGAGGAGCTGTTGCCTGCCGACTTCACGCCGTTCGAGGCCGCCGACGTCGCAGCAGAGCGGGGCCGCAACCTGACCTTCACCGACGTCTACGCGCTGCGCTCGGAGTTGGACCTGCCCTGACGGGCGCCGGACCGACGCACACGCCTGACGCCAGGGTCCTCATCACTCGACGGCTGAGCGAGGCCGGCCTCGCGCCATTGCGCGCAGCCGGCCTCGCTGTCGTCATGCGCGACGGCACCGGTCCGATGCCGCGGGCCGACCTGCTCGCCGCGGTCGAAGGCGTCGACGCGCTCATCTCGCTGATGAGCGACCGCGTCGACGAGGAGCTGCTCGACGCAGCGGGCGCTGGCTTGCGTGTGGTGGCCAACTACGCGGTCGGGTACGACAACATCGACGTCGCCGCCTGCGGGCGCCGTGGGGTGGTGGTGACGAACACGCCCGACGTGCTCACCGACGCGACGGCGGACCACGCGTTCGCGTTGCTGCTCGGTGTCGCCAGGCGCCTGCTGGAAGGCGACGACCTGGTGCGCTCTGGCGGTTGGACGGGTTGGGAGCCGGGCCAGTTGCTCGGTCGTCACGTCACGGGAGCGACGCTCGGCATCGTCGGCATGGGGCGCATCGGAGCGGCCGTCGCTCGTCGCGCGGCTGCCTTCGGCATGAGCGTCGTGTACCACAACAGGCGCCGGTCACCAGAGGTCGAGGCGCTCACCGGCGCGCGACTGGTGAGCCTGGATGAGCTGCTGCGGGCCTCCGACTTCGTGACGCTCCACTGCCCGCTGACCGAGGCGACCCACCACCTGATCGACGCTGAGGCTCTACGCTCGATGAAACGCACGGCCGTGCTGGTGAACACGGCTCGCGGTCCCGTCGTCGACGAGGAGGCGCTGGCCGAGGCCCTCGAGGCCGGCGAGCTGTGGGGAGCGGGACTCGACGTGTTCGAGCGCGAGCCTCTCGTCACCGAGCGCCTCGTGCGACTCCCCAACGTGCTGCTCGCCCCTCACACCGGCTCGGCTACCGTCGTGGCGCGAGACGGCATGGCGCGCCTGTGCGCGCAGGCCGTCGTCACGGTGCTCGCAGGCGGCATTCCGCCCAACGTCGTCGTGAACTGAAGCGCGCGGCGGCTGCTGCCGCCGGCTGCTGCCGGCGCGCTCGCTGAGACCTCCGCTCAACGGGGTCCCGGATGGTCAGCAGTCGTCAGACGTCGAGCTGCGCCAGGTGCGCGTTCGTCTCGATGAACTCGCGCCGCGGCGGGACCTCGGCGCCCATGAGCATGTCGAAGACCTCGGTGGCCTCGTCGAAGTCGCGGATCTCGACGCGCTTCAGGACGCGGGTCTCGGGGTTCATGGTGGTGTCCCACAGCTGCTCGGGGTTCATCTCGCCCAGGCCCTTGAAGCGCTGGATCTCGAGCTTCTTGTCCTTGTGCTGCCGCGTGAGCTGCATCAGGTCGGCTTCGTCGTAGACGTACTGCATCTCCTTGGCGCGGCCCACCTTGACGCCGTACAGCGGCGGCTGGGCGATGTACACGTAGCCGGCCTCGATGAGCGGGCGCATGTAGTTGTAGAAGAACGTCAGCAGCAGCGTCCGGATGTGCGAACCGTCGTGGTCGGCGTCGGTCATGATGATGATCCGGTGGTAGCGGACCTCGTCGAGGTTGAAGTGCGCGTCGTCGCCGGTGCCGTCGATGCCTGCGCCGATGGCTGCGATCATCGCCCTGATCTCGGCGTTCTTGAGGATCTTGCCGAGGTTCGCCTTCTCGACGTTGAGGATCTTGCCCCTCAGGGGCAGGATGGCCTGGAAGCGCCGCTCGCGGCCCTGCTTCGCGCTGCCGCCTGCCGAGTCGCCTTCGACGATGTACATCTCGGAGACGGACGGGTCCTGTGACTGGCAGTCGGCCAGCTTGCCCGGCAGGTCGTCGCTGTCGAGCGGGTTGGCGCGCCTGACGAGGTCACGAGCCTTGCGCGCGGCCTCACGCGCGCGGGCTGCCTGCGCGGCCTTCTCGATGATCGCCTTGCCGCTCTTGGGGTTCTCCTCGAGGATCTCGCTGAGCTTCTCGTAGACCACCGAGTTGACGGCCGTCTGGGCCTCGGGGTTGAGGAGCTTGACCTTCGCCTGCGACTCGAACTGCGGCTCCGGCAGCTTGACGGAGATGACGGCAGCGATGCCTTCGAGGAAGTCGTCACCCGTGGGAGGGGGATCGCCCTTCTTGATGAGGTTCTTGCTCTTGGCGTAGTTGTTCAGCACCCTGGTGTACGCCGTCTTGAAGCCGGTGAGGTGCGTGCCGCCGTCGCGGTTGGTGATCATGTTGGCGTAGCTGAGGACGGTCTGGCCGTAGCCGGGCGTGTGGATCATGCCGACCTCGACCTCGATCTCCTGCGGACCCCTGTCGGTCTCGACGGTGGACCTGCCGCTGGCGACGATGGGCTTGTCGTAGAGGGTCTTGCCGTCCTTCACGAGAGCCTTGGCGAACGCGCCGACCCCGCCCTTCTCGTAGTACTCCTCGCGGAGCACGGGGTTCTCGCGGCGGTCCTCGACGACGATCTTCACGCCGCCCGTCAGGAAGGCCAGTTCGCGCAGGCGCTTGCTGACACGCGCGTAGTCGAAGCCGTCGACCTCCTTGAAGATGTCGTGGTTCGGGAGGAACGTCACGGTCGAGCCGTGAGCGTTCTTGGGGGCGCTGCCCTTCACGTGCAGCGGCGTCACGACGTCACCGTTGGCGAACGCGATGTGATACAGGTTGCCGTCACGCCGCACCTCGGCCTCGAAACGCACCGAGAGCGCGTTCACGACCGAGCTGCCGACGCCGTGCAGGCCGCCTGACACCTTGTAGGCGCCGTCGCCGAACTTGCCGCCCGCGTGGAGCTCGGTGAAGATGACCTCGATGGCCGGCCTGCCCTCCGCCTCCATGATGTCGACAGGGATGCCGCGGCCGTTGTCGGTCACCGAGGCGGAGCCGTCGGCGTTGAGGGACACCTCGATGGTGTCGGCCTCGCCTGCGAGGGCCTCGTCGATGGCGTTGTCGATGATCTCGGACAGCAGCTGGTGGTAGCCGTCCGACCCGGTCCCGCCCTGGACGTACATGGCGGGACGCTTGCGTACTCCTTCGAGGCCCCTGAGGACCTTGATGTCATGTGCCGTATACGCGCTCATTCAACCTCCGCGCCGGGCCCCACGCCGCCCCATCCGACCTTCACCTCTGGTGCGCGAAGGCGGGTCCAGCGTGGCTCACTGAGGGGAGTCACGGCCGAGGCCCAACTAACGCATCATACCCTTTCAAGGGGGTGCCGGTCAAACGGTTTTCGCCGTCTGGGACGCGGCTTTCGTGCAGTTCAGCCGGTCAGGCGCGCACCTGGCCCGAGCCGTCGACCAGGTACTTGTACGTCACCATCTCCGCCAGTCCCATCGGTCCGCGCGCATGCAGTTTCTGCGTGCTGATGCCGATCTCGGCACCGAGCCCGAACTCGAACCCGTCGTTGAAGCGGCTCGAGGCGTTCACGAACACGGCGGCCGCGTCGACCTCTTGCCTGAAGCGCTCGGCCCGGGCGACGTCGGACGTGACGATCACCTCGCTGTGCTGCGTCCCGTGCATGGAGATGTGCTCCAGAGCGTCGTCGAGGTCGTCGGCGACCCGCACGGCCAGCTTGAGGGCGAGGAACTCGGTGTCCCAGTCCTCGACCGACGCCGCGGCGACGCCGCCGTCGATGGCCTGAACCCGCTCACAACCGACGAGCTCGACCCCGGAGTCGCGCAGCGACGGCAGCACCGAGCCGAGGAACCGTTCGGCGACCGCCCGGTGCACGAGCAGTGTCTCCGCGGCGTTGCACACGCCGGGCCGCTGGACCTTCGCGTTGATGACGATGTCGTGGGCCATGACGAGGTCGGCGCCCTCGTCGACGTACACGTGGCAGTTGCCCACCCCCGTCTCGATGACGGGCACGCGCGCGTTCCTCACCACGTGCTGGATGAGGCTGGCGCCGCCGCGAGGGATGACGAGGTCGACCTTGCCGCTCGCCTGGAGCAGCTCGGTGACGTAGCCGCGTTCAGCCGAGTCGATGAGCTGCACCGCGTCCTCGGCGACGCCAGCACGCGCCAGCGAGGCTCGCATGCTGGCGACGAGCGCCCTGTTGCTGGCGAGGGCGTTGGAAGAGCCCCGCAGCACCACCGCGCTGCCCGCCTTGAGCGCGAGCACGGCGGCGTCGACCGTGACGTTGGGCCGCGACTCGTAGATCATGCCGATGACGCCGAACGGCACCGTCACCTTGCGCATCGTGACGCCGCTGGCCAGCCGCCTGCCGTCGAGGACGCGCCCCACGGGGTCGGGCAGTGCTCGGACCTGCCTCACCGCGTCTGCGATGGCGCGCAACCTCGCCTCGCTGAGCTCGAGGCGGTCCACCTGCGCCTGCGCGGTCCCGCGCAGTCGTTCGGCTTCGACGTCGGCCGCGTTCGCAGCCAGCACCGTGGCGGCGTCAGCGAGGAGACCGTCGGCGATGCTGTCCAGCGCCCCGTCACGGTCGGCGCTCACCAACCGCCTCGAGCTGGCTCGCGCGCGTGCGAGCAGGCCGGCGAGGTACTCGGAGAGGCGCACGTCATCGGAGGCGGGCAGGACCGTCGTCGTCACATCCGAGAGTATAGCCAGCCCTACCGACCGCTCCGGTCCACGCCGGACAGCTCTGCGGTCGTACCATTGGGCATGACAGGCTCACACGCGCTGCCCGCCGACCCGCCGACCGTCTACGTCACGGGTGCGGGCGGGGCGGTCGCCCCCGTGATGGCGACCGCGTTCCTCGACAGGGGCTGGCGCGCGGTGCTGTTCGTGCGCCCGGGTGCCGAACGGACGGCGCTCACGACAACGCCGCGACTCGAACGCGGCGCGGTCGACGGGCGAGTGACGGTCCTCGGCGCCGACCTCCTCTCGGAGAGCGACGCCGCGAGAGCGTTCCACACGGCGGCCGAACGGATGGGCCACTGCGACGCCCTCCTCAACGTGGCGGGCGGCTTCGCCATGACCCCTGCGGAGCGCGGCACCGGCGCCGACCTCGAGGCGATGCTCGACGTGAACCTCCGCACGGCCGTGAACGCGACTCGCGCCGTCCTCGCAGGCATGCTCGAACGCGGCTCCGGCTTCGTCATGGCCGTCGGCGCGGGCGCCGCGCTCTCCCCCGCCCCCGGCAGGACCGACTACGCTGCGGCGAAGGCGGCCGTCGCGGCCTACTTCGCGTCGTTGGCAGCCGAGGTCGGCGAGCGGGGCGTCAACGTCGCGGTCCTGCACCCGATGGGCACCATCGACACGCCCGCGAACCGCTCCGCCATGCCCTCCGCCGACCCGAGCGGCTGGATCACGCGCGAGGCGCTTGCCGACGCGGCCGTCTACCTCGCGACCCGCCCGCGAGGAGGCTGGGTGCACGAGTTGCGCGTCCACGCGCGCTGACAGACAGTGGGCCCACGGGCCGACGGCGGCGCGCGGCCTCTACAGCGAGTCCCCGCCGAAGGTGAAGACCCCGCCCTTCATGGTCGCGACGACCTTGAGACCGTCGAGGCTCACCATCGGGTCGTGCGAGAGCACGACCAGGTCGGCGTCGAAGCCCGGCCTTATGCGACCGGAGCGGTCCTCCCAGCCGATCGCGTAGGCGGCCCCCGCCGTGTACGCCTCGAGCGCCTCGTCCGGCGAGACGGCTTCGGCAGGGTTGAGCCGTGAGCCTCCCGTCGTGCGCCTGCGGCACGCCGCCCTCAGGCCCTCCATGACGTCGGGAGAGGCGACTGGCGTGTCGGACCCGAACGCGAGGCGCGCGCCCGCGCGCTTGAGCGACCGCATGGGGTAGGCGCGCTCAGCCCTGTCGCGCAGGAACGTGTCGACGGCCACGCCATCGAAGGTGAGGTGGATCGGCTGCATCGAGGCGATGACCCCGAGGGCACCGGCGCGAACGAGGTCGTCAGGGTGGACGTGCTGCGCGTGCTCGAGGCGGGGGCGCAGGCCAGCGGCTCGAAGGGCGTCGCGCGACGCCTCGAAGGCGTCGATCACGGCCCTGTTGGCTGCGTCGCCGATGGCGTGCACGACGGGCACCAGACCGGCACGGGCGGCCATGGGCACCCGCTCGGCGAGGACGGCGGGACCGTCGACCGGGACGCCGACAGAGTCGGTCCCCAGGTACGGTTCCAGCATCCAGGCCGTCCTGCTGCCCAGCGCACCGTCCGCGAAGAACTTCGCCCCGCCGACCTGGAAGTTGCGGCCACCGATGCCCGTCGCCATCCCGAGGTCGGTCGCGCTCTCGAGCACCTCCTGGGGCACGCACGCCCACACCCGCACGGCGTGGCCGTCGTCCGAGGCTGCGAGCGCCAGCTCCCTGAAGAACTCGGGAGGCTCCGCGGCCATGTGGTGCACGGTCGTGACGCCGAGCGACGCGAAATGCTGAGCCGCGCTCTCGAGTGCCCGTCTGAGCTCTGCGGGGTTCGGCCGCGGGACCACGCCAGCGACGAGCCCCATGGCCTTCTCGGCCAGCAACCCAGTCGGTCGCCCCTCGGCGTCGCGCTCGATGACACCCTCGGGCGGGGTCGCGGTGGTTGCCGTCACCCCCGCCAACGCGAGCACCGCGCTGCTCGACCAGGACGAGTGATGGTCTTGGCTATCCAGAACGGTCCGTCTACCACCTACCGCCGCCTCGAGCGCGTCAGCCTCCGCCCTCCCGATGGTGGCGAGGCCCCAGGTGTTGAGCGCGAAACCGCTGCCGCGCACCCACTCGTCGGGACCGAGCCGCGCCGACCACTCTCGCAACGCTGCGCACGCCTCGTCGAGCGTCCGCGTGCCTGACAGGTCGAGGCGGGACAGCTCGAGGCCGTGGCGCGTGTAGTGCACGTGCGCGTCGTGGAAGCCGGGCAGCAGGCACCTGCCGCCGAGCTCGACGACGCGCGTGTACGGTCCTGCGAGAGGATGGAGGTCGCCCGCCGAGCCGACCGCGACGATGCGGCCGGCGCGCACCGCGACACCCTCGGCGCGCGGCGCGGCCTCGTCGATGGTCAACACCGAGCCGAGGAAGATCGTGTCGGCGTGGGCGCCGTGCCCCGCGCGCCCGCCTGCGTCGTTGGAACTCACGTCGTCGTCGCTCCGTTCGCGCGCCGCTGCTGGCGCGTCACAAGCCCCTGAAGCGAGGGGCGCGCTTCGACTTGAAGGCGTCGATGCCTTCGCTGACGTCCTGGCTCGCTGCAGCAGCAGCCTGCGCCTCGGACTCGACCGCCAACTGCTGCGCCAGCGTGTTGTCGAGCGACGACCTGATCTCGTGCTTGACGAGCGCGTAACTCAGCGTCGGTCCGGCGGCCAGGGCCTTGACCCTGTCCCACACGTGCGCCTCGAACTCGTCGGCCGCGACGACCGACTCGACGAGGCCGATCCGCAACGCTTCCTCAGCGTCGATGGGCCTGTTACCGAACGCGAGGTCGAGGGTGCGCCCCGGTCCGATCAGGCGCGGCAGGAAGTAGCTCGAGCCCGCGTCCATCACCAACCCGATGCCGGTGAACCCGATGGTGAACCGGGCCGCGCTCGACGCGACCCGCACGTCACACGCGACGGCGAGGCTCAGGCCCGCGCCGGCCGCGACCCCGTTCACGCCCGCGATGACCGGCTTGCGCAAACCGGCTATCGCCCGCACGACCGGGTGGTAGACGCGCTCGAGCAGCGCGCCGATGTCCTGGTCGACCGGTGTGTCGCCGAGATCGGCGCCCGCAGAGAAGCCGCGACCCGCGCCGGTGATGAGCACGGCTCGCACGTCGGGTTCGGCCGCTGGGCCGGTGAGCGCGTCGTGTAGCTCGGTCAGCAGCGCGAGTGACAGCGCGTTGAGGACTTGGGGACGGTTGAGCGTGATCCGCATGGCGCCGTCTGAGCGCTCGAGGACCAGGTTGTCGTAGGCCACTGCGCCTCCTCGTCGGCGCAGTCTACCAGCGCCCAGCGCCGCTCAACCGGATGATGGCGTCGTAGTCGTCCGGCTGGCGCGGGTCGTCGAGGGCCGCCCTGTTGCGGCGCACTGCGCCACACACGCTGCAGCGGTGGACCAGCACCCAGCCCTTCTTGCCTGAGTGCTCGACGGCCACGGCCTCCATCAGCCCGCCGCAGTCGGCCGCCCTGTCACCCGGGTTGACGTCGACGTGCAGGGAGCTCAGGCACACGGGGCAGTGGTTGCGGTAGCCACCGGAGGACAGCGGCTCGACGTCGGCACCGCAGGCACGACAGGTGAACGGCTGGTTGGCCCCTCGCCCCGTGAACTGCTTCATGCTCCCCACCGTGCCTCGTCACCGCGCTCGCGCATCGACCAAAGGATACGGTCGGCATCCGCGCCGGTCCGCCTCCCGGGATGCCAGACTGCGACATGGCCCGCGATCGTCACGAGGCTGCTGCACGCAGGCGGGAGGCTCGCCGATGGACCTCCTGATCGCGCGAGGGCTGTCGTCACCCGGCTCAGGCGGCGGACGGGCACCGCTGTTCGCGGGCGTCGACCTGCGCCTCGAGTTGGGTAGCAGCGTCGGCCTCGTCGGACCGAGCGGCAGCGGCACCAGCGCTCTGTTGCGGCTGCTGGCGGGCGAGGAGTCGCCCGGGGCCGGCAGCGTCACGCTCGCCCCTGGCGTCAGGCTCTCGTACCTCGCACACGGCGCGCAGGCGCCGGCGGTGGGCACCGTGTGGCAGGCAGCCTCCCGGTGGCTCGTTGAGGTCGAGGAGCTGGCAGCCTTGGTGGCGGAGGCTGCCGGCGCGTTGGAGCGGTCCGAGCCGGACGAGCGCGGAGCTGCGGCGGCGGCGTACGACGCACACCTCGCCGCGTACCGCGCGCGCGGCGGCCCAGGAGCCGCTGCGACGGCGCGGCGGGTGCTCGCCGGTCTCGGCTTCGGCCCGACGCGGCACGCGGAGGACGTCGCCACGCTGACGGGCGATGACAGACGGCGCCTGGCGCTGGCAGCCGCTCTCGCGTCGGGAGCCGACGTGCTGCTCCTCGACGAGCCGACCGACCGGCTCGACCTCCCGACTCGACGCTGGCTCGAGGGGCACCTGAGCGCGTACCGCGGGGCGGTCGTCGTCGTCAGCAGCGACAGGGCGTTCCTCGACGGCGCCACAAGCACGACCGCGTTCATGGCGGACGGGAAGCTGTCGGTGGTGCGCGCGCCGTACTCGAAGGCGGCCGCGGCCCACCAGCAGCACGCTCGCAGTGCGCGGCGCAGGCGTGAGCGCGCTGCGGAGTCCGAGCGACTCGAGACGTTGGCAGGCGAACTGGCGGCGTACGGCGCGCGCCGCCGCGCCAGGCGAACCGACCGTCAGGGGGCGGCAGGCGACGCACGCGTCACGACACCGACACCGCGACATGGCACCCTGCTGCTGCGCGCCGAGCACCTGAGCCTCGCGGGGCTGTTCGACGACGTCGAGGTCAGGATCGCTCCAGGCGACCGGCTGGCGCTCCTCGGACCGGCAGGGAGCGGCGCGAGCGAGCTCCTGTCGTTGCTGGCAGGCAGACAGCGCGGCGACGACCTCGAACAGCGGCTCTGGTACGCTCCCGGCATGCACCTGGTCAGCGTCGACCGGAGCACCCGCGGCCTCGCGCCCGGCGTGCCCGTCGTCGAGCACGGTACCGCCCTGCTGGGCCGCGACGCCGCGCGGCGGACACTGGCGTCGACCGGTCTGCCGTACGGGCAGTGGACGGAGCCCCCCGAGCGCCTCTCGGCCCGCGACAGGACGCGCGTCGGCTTGGCCATCGCGCTGGCGCGCCCTGCTGACCTGCTGCTCCTCGACGATCCGACCGCCGACCTCGACCTCTCCGACGTGGAGGCGTTCGAGGCCGACCTCCACCGGCGCGTGGCGCGGTCAGCCTCGGGTGGAGCGACTGG
>Ga0123332_1001779_pt1 | contig 21009 bp, 10 predicted proteins | sample BioC12SIPDNA_4_FD_89958 | JGI IMG/M metagenome (GOLD analysis project Ga0123332, IMG submission 89958) | Anaerobic biogas reactor microbial communites from Washington, USA - Biogas_R2_A C12 SIP DNA | ecosystem: Engineered > Bioreactor > Anaerobic > Unclassified | place: Washington, USA... | reverse complement strand
CTATTGTTACTGGTGCCAATGGTGGTAATTTCCCAATAGATGCCGGCACGTTTTTCAACAACAACAATGCTGGTCGTACCTGAACGATTTTTTTTCTTGCGTATGAACATACCCAAATGTAGGGCATTTTTTGGCTTGCGCCACCCAAAATGGTGGCGCAAATTTTACAACATGCTGGCGTTTAAACATTTATAAAATTAAGCTGTGAAAGTTGTCGAAGTCAGGGCCGATTTCTACCTCTGGATTGAACAGTATGCCAAATCGGAAGAAGCCTGCAACAAGATCATCAATTCAGGCCGATTCTGGCTGGTGCCGGGGAACCTGGACTGGCTCTCCAATCTCTATGTGAAAGGGAACAGCCCTGAAGGAATCTTCGAATTGCAGTTCGACGTCGATATCCTGAATCCCTTTTTCAACACTTTCCGCACCCGGTCCAATTATCGCGCACACCCCGACGTGATGGAATTCTTCTGGCCTACCGATCCATTTCTGGCCAATGCCGACAGCGCCGATATCAGGGGGGATAAGGGAGCCTACAATTCGAGCCGCAATTTTTCGATCTGGAAGTACATAGGCCGTGATCGCACCTTTGAACTTACGGCAAATGAGGCCACCTCCAATTTTATCGTTTACCGCTATGCCGATATCCTGCTGATGAAAGCTGAAGCCATCGCTGCCGGACTAACCGCCGATGATCCCGCCCGGAGCAAAGAGGCACTCGACCTCATCAGAATGGTCCGCCGAAGAGCAAACGCATCGGCTCTGACCGATGAGGGAGAACCCACCGGACGGGATGGACTGATGATGTATATTCTGAATGAACGCGCACGCGAATTCGCTTTCGAAGGAAAACGGTGGTTCGACCTGATGAGGTACGTCAAAAGAGACAATCACAGAAACCTCCAGGTACTGAAAAATATCTACCAGCTGAGCGCCCCTCCCGACAAACTGCTCTCCATCCAAAGCAAGCTGAACGATTTTAACAGCCATTACCTGCCTTTGCCGCAGGCCGATATTGAGGCAAGTAACTCGCAATTGGAGCAAAATCCTTTCTATAAAGAGTAATCACAATATGAAATATGTGGAATTCATAACGTTCCCCGTTAGCAGTTCAAACCGTACAACACCTATATAATAAAGCACCATGTACAAAATCAAATATCGCATCATCCTCCTCCTCGCTGCCCTGGCAACGCTTTTTTCCCTGAAAGGTTGCCAGGAACCGGAATGGGTTGAACGGACAAATTTTGAGATCCTGATCGGGGAGTATCTGGAAAACAGCCCCGATTCATTCTCGATATTCGTGGATATGCTCAGGCAATCACAAACATTGGCATTCCTGAAAGCTTACGGCACCTACACCTGTTTTGCCCCTACCAACGATGCATTTCAGAAATTCTTCGCCGAAAAGGGGATCTCCGGACTCGAAGGTCTCGAGGCAGAGACTAAGAAAAACCTTGTCCGTTATTGTGTGATTTCCGACACTCTCAGTTCCGAAACATTTTCTGACGGAAGAATGGTCACTCCGACTCTTCTGGGCCAGTATCTGACCTACGGAACCTATTTCGAAGAAGGCAGGGTTGTGGGTAAGATCAACAAAAAAGCGGTGATCGGTCAAATGGATGTCAGGGTTCTCAACGGCATCATCCACGTCATGAACGATGTCCTGGAACCTGAATCCAAATCAATCGCCCAGTATGTGAGCAGCCTTGAAAGCTGTTCCATCTTCTCGGAAGCTTTGCGGGAAACCGGTTTGTTCGATCTCCTCAACATCCTTCCCGATGCGGAATCCGACACCGTCTGGATGACCCTCTTTGCCGTTCCCGACGAGGTTTACAAAGCCGACGGCATCCTTTCGGTCGATGACCTCAAAGAGAGGTACCAAACCGAAGAGAGACCCAACGGGCTGTACGATTATTTGGCCTACCACATTCTGTATGATCAGTACCTGTTTGTCAACGACCTGATTTCTTCCAAAGTGGTATCTACCCGGGTTCCTTCGGAAGTGCTGACCATCCGTACTATCGGACAGAGCGTCCTTGTGAATGACGATATTTTTGCAGGTGTGCATGAACCGGGCTATGAGATCAACCGCCCGTTGTCGGACCAGACTGCCGCCAACGGGGTGATCCATTTCATGAAAGGGAATTTCTTCATCAAGGTGCGCTATCCCTTTGCCGTTTACTGGGATGTCTGCGAACAGATGGAAATCATGAAAATGCCCGGGGTCTTCCGCAAAACCGGAGCATCAGGATTGCAGAACGGACAAATGGCAAATATCAGCTGGGAGAACGAAACGGCTACCATCGACTACAACGTAGGGGCCATCAACGGCGTATCTCACCACATTTTCAACGATTACTTCTACATCTATTTCAGGCCTGAGATTGTCAAATCGATAAAACTAAAAACACCCACCCTGGTGAAGGGATTCTATAACATATGGTATTGTGCCAGGACCCAGACCTCTTCGGCACGGCAATACCGCGCGTATGTCTATTTCAACGGGGAACAGACTACCCGAATTATCGACGGTTCAAAGGCCTACAACAGTTTCGGCGGCAACTATATCACTGACGGACAGTTGAATATGAATGGGTTTAAGATTTACCAGTACAATCCCTCCGATTTTGTGGTGACCGATCCGGCTACGATCCCTGACCTGATCGCAAAAGGACGTTCCGAAAACTGGCTCAACAGTGCGGCATGGTCGAGATATGCAGGCCAGCTGGCCGGTACGGTGGAGGTGAAGGAGACAGGACCCCAAACCATCGAATTCGTGGCCACCGCCGGCGGAAACGGGAGTTATATGTACCTCGACATGATCCAGTTCATCCCGGTCGACGAAGACCAAAACTGGCCCAGGATTAACGTGAAGGATGGAACATTCGTCTATAAGGAAGATCTTGAAAACGGAAACTTCCCCCAATAAGAATGAGAAAAATGAGTGCTATGGAAAAAAATCGCCTGATCATCCTCTTTCTTGTGTCACTGCTGCTGGGCACCTGTACCGACGCGTGGGAGGAACATACCCGGATCAACGACAATGTGTCACAGGAAACCATTCTCGACTATCTCGAAGCTCACAGTGAATTCTCCCAATTTACAGGGCTGTTGAAAAGCGTGGGGATGGAAGGGAATTTCAGTTATCCCGGTTTGTTCACGTTGTATGCCCCGACCAACAGCGCCATGGAAAAGGTAAGTGCCGGAATGATAGACAGCGATGAGAAAAAGAAACTCTTTGTCAGGAACCATTACCTCAACGGCGTATATTCCGTCAGCTCCGACAAGGAGAAGATGTTTTTAACCATGAAGAGCGGCAAGGTCCTGGAATATGACCCTTTGAACAAAACCATCGGCGGGATGGGAATTGACGCTTCGATAGAGGCGGTTGTTTCTAACGGGAACATCCAGGTTATTGACGAGCCGTTGGTCCCCAAGTTTCATATCTGGGATTTCATTGAGCTGGAGGCCCCCCGGAACGAATTTGTTCGCTTCCTCAATTCATTGACTTCGCAGGTCTTTGACACCCAAAATTCAGTCCAGACCGGCATCGACAGCCAAAACCGCCCTGTGTATGACACCGTTTGGGTGAAACAAAACCTGTTCCTGAAAAATATCGCCGATCTCTCGTCCGAAGATTCCCTGTTTACAATGCTGCTGATCTCCGACGATGTGTTCATGGATCAGTTTGCGAAATTTGAGAGGAGTTACCGGGTCGACGACAAGATTTCCAATGCAATACCCACGCAACGGGATAGTATGAACATCAAAATGATGATTGCCCGAGACCTTGTTTTCCGCGGAAAGCACCCGTTACAGGGGAGCCCCGACACCCTGGTCTCCTATTTTGGGGTGAAGGTACCTTTCGTCAAACCGGCAGTGACCTCTTCCTATCAGGCCAGCAACGGCTACGTATACACCGTCTCGGACTGCAATGTGAAACGGGAGCATAAGATCCTTCCAATCCTGATGGAGGCCGAGGATTGGATTTACAGTTACCGGGGCACTTCCGGAACCCCCCATCCTTATTTCCGGGAAAGGGAGAATGCCTCGGGCGGTTCCGATTTTATCCTCGACAACTCACACGGAAGCCAGAAACTTACAGGTGCCCTCTTTAAAGGTCCTCTGGTTTCTTCCATCAAATACCGTGTCAAGATCAGGGCGATCAACGATTTCAGGAAATCCTACAGGGTTCCCGACGAATCGGTTGAGTTACGTCAATTCCTGGGACAGGTATCCATCACCCGGAACCCGGTAACCAACATGATCACCAATATTTCTTCGGTTACCAATGCCTTCAGGACGGATACCCTTTACGGCAGGCCCGATTTCTTTTATGATCCTGCCGATGTCAACACCTATTATGTCCCCATTACCAAAACCCGGTATGCTCCGCTGGAAAATGCCGCGGACGACGAACTTGACCTGGGGTATTACGATTTTTCCCGTTCCGACAGCGTCTTTTTCCGGTTGGTTCCTTTTGCGGGAGGAATGGCCGTCACAGCCGATTATTTCCGTTTGGTGCCGATATTTGAATAAACTGAAAAATTGCCTACCATGAACTATTTGCTAAAAATACTGATTGCCATTGGCTTCATTGCAATTCAACCGGATGTGTCGGCACAAGAAACAGCTTCATCGGGCATCAGGGTCAGCGGTGAAGTTTTCAGTGTCCTTACCGGCAAGCCCGTTGAACTCGCCCTGGTCAATTGCGGCGATTTTTCATCCACTTTCACCGACGAAAAAGGGGAATTTACCATAGAAGCAAGATCGCCCGACGATATCATTTCTGTTTCCGCACAGGGATATCATCCCAAGGATATCCTGCTTTCGGGGAGGAGCAGGGTTTCCGTTTACCTTTCCGGTGAAGAAACCCATTCCTTTCAGGAACAAGCCTGGTTCGGCTATTTCTCAAAAAAACAGATTTACACCACCCAATCGGTGGTTTCAGTAAGGAATACCGTTGCTGAATCGGCGAAATCGGGCATCGGCTCCGGCGAGGCTGTCTTCGACGGGAGGGTGGCCGGACTGGAAGCCCGTGCCCGCAACGGGATCAAAGGGGCCGGTTCCGACCTTTTCCTGAGAGGCTACTCCTCGCTCTATGGCAATAACCAGCCACTGGTGATTGTCGACGGCATGATTTTCAACACCCAGAGCTACGGTACCTCCCTGATTGACGGATACCGCTCAAATCCACTCGCCAGCATTGCCGAATATGATATCGAAAATGTGACCCTGGTGCGCGATGCGGCATCCATTTACGGCGCCAAAGCTTCCAACGGCGTGGTCTTTATACGCACCAGCAAAGCCACACAACAGGCAACGGTCATTGACCTGATAATGAACGGAAACTACGAAATGGCCCCTGACAACATCCCCATGCTGGAGGCCGGGCAGTACCGGACTTACCTGAACGAAATCCTCCTTTCGAAAGGATTGACCGCCGACTCTATCAACCGCATGCCTTTCATGAATACCGACCCTTCGGTTCCCGGCTATTATAAATATCAAAACAATACCGACTGGCAAAAGAAAGTGTTTGCCGACAATTATTCCTCCAATGTAGGGCTCAGGATCAAAGGCGGCGACGATGTCGCCCTGTATGCCCTTTCGGTGGGCTTCTCGCAGCAGAAAGGAACGGTGAAAGGTTCCGACAACTCCCGGTTCAACTTCCGTTTTAATTCAGATATCAATTTCTCGCAGAAAGTAACCCTCAACTCGAACATCAGCTTTAACTACATCAAGAAGAATATTACGGCAACCAATATCTTCAGTTATTATGATGCTGTTGCGCAGGCAAGGGTCAAAGCTCCCTTCCTCCAGGAATTCATCCAGAACGATCAGGGCGTGGCTAGTCCCGACCTTACCAATTATGATTTCCTGTCGGTGAGCAATCCCGTTTCCCTGATTGAAAACGGACAGAATGAAGACATGAATAACCTTTTGTTTGCTTCCCTGAATTTCAACTGGGATCTTTCCCGGAACCTGACTTTGAGCAATCTGGTCGGCATGTCGGTTGACAAACAGCGGCAGTCGGTATTCATTCCGAGGGCGGGTATTGCTCCTGATTCGACAGACGCGGGCGTGATTGAGAACCAGATGAAAGCCCGTGTGCTGCGTCACTTTGTCATCAACAACGACATTCGCATCAAATACGAGCCCCGGCTGGGCGTCAACCACTCCCTGATGCTCCTTGCCGGCGCACGCCTGAACGTAAATACCCTGGAAGAGGATTGGGGAGCTGACTATAACTCGGCCAACGACCAGATCCGTTCCCTCGGAAACGGCAATTACCTGCTGCGGCAAAAAGGAGGCACCATCGGTGACTGGAGCAGCCTGGTCTGGTATCTCCATTCCGATTACGGCCTGAAAAACAAATACCTGTTTACCCTGAATCTCGGGCTCGACGGATCCTCGCGTTACGGTTCCAAAGCCGACGGGATTCCCATGTTCGGGACCCGCTTCTGCTTTTACCCGGGGATGGCTGCGGCCTGGATCATCTCCGCTGAACCCTTCCTGGCCGGTTCCCGCATTGTCGAACTGCTCAAACTGCGCGCCAGCTGGGGCCTGACAGGAAATGACGACATCGGAAATTACACCGCTCAAAAGTACTATGTCGCGAAGAACCTTCTCGGGTACCAGGGAACCATGATGGGTAACCTCTGGAATCCCGCCTTGGGGGCTGAAAGGAATTCCAGGATCAATGCAGGGCTCGACATGTCGTTCTTCAGGGAAAGGATTTCCGCTTCAGTCGACATCTTCCGGAACAAAACCTCCCGCATGTTCGACTACGTAACCGCCAATATCTTAACCGGTTTCTACGGCTATTACGACAACCGTGGCGGATTCACCACCAACGGGATCGATGCCATGGTCAGGGCCCGGGTCGCAAACCGACCCCTGGAATGGGATTTGGGGATCGTATTGTCAAAATATGCTACGAAAGTGGATGACCTTTTCGATCAGAAACGGATCACCCCGGTTTTCGGAGCCAACATACTTACCGAGGAAGGCCGTCCCCTCGGACTCTTTTACGGATATGCCACCAGGGGTGTCTTTGCCGGTGACGCGGAAGCCCTGCAGTCGGGCCTGTCAAACCGTATGGCCAACGAATCCCTGGTTCCCTTCCGGGGCGGGGATGTCATCTTTGAAGATTTCCATCCCGATGGCATTATCGATGAAAATGACATGCAGGTCATCGGTGATCCGGCGCCCGATCTGACCGGCGAAATATTCACAGAACTGCACTTTAAACGGATTTCGCTTCAGGCATCGCTGGGATTCTCGGTGGGCAACGACGTATTCAACTATCTGCGCTATACGCTGGAGAACATGAGTACTACCAATAACCAGACCACGGCTGTTGTGAACCGGTGGAGATACCAGGGACAGGCGACTGAGATCCCCCGCGCTGCCTACGGCGACCCGATGCAGAATTCCCGTTTCTCGGACAGGTGGATCGAAGATGGTTCCTATGCACGGTTAAAACGGGTCTCTCTGACCTACCGGTTGCCCGTCAGGTCAAAATGGGTGCACTCGGCCGACCTGTTCGCCACTGGAATTAACCTTCTGACATTTACCAAATACCTGGGATTGGATCCCGAATTCAGCTTAAACGGCTTCGCCCTGTCACAGGGCATCGACGTGGGAATGATCCCGCAAAACGAAATGGTTCTGCTGGGTGTTAAATTAGGATTATGACATCTTGCCGGTTTTAGCCGCAGGATGTATGACCGATGAAGAATGCATAAACAAAAAAGAAGATAGGGATGAGACCAACCAGATTATTGACATTTCCGGTGATGGCGGCCATCACGCTTCTGTCGTGCTTGTCGTGCGGTGATCTGTTGCGGACCGGGGCCGACGAGGTGTTGCTGGCCGACGAAGTCTATCGCAATAAGGAGGATGCCGATGCCGCCATACGCGGAATATATGGTCAGCTGATGGATGTGGCTACACAATATGTGGTCCTCAATGAGTTGCGTGCTGACCTGATGGATGTGACGAACAATGCGGGCCTTTCGCTGATGGAATTGTCGTGGCACATGCCTGTGTCGCACAATAACGAATGGGCCAGCCCGCGTCGCTTTTTTTCACTAATCAACAACTGTAACGATGTCCTGGAGAATTTCAGGATTATGTACAAGGAAAACCGCCTCACCCGGGAGCAGTATAACATGCGTTATTCCGACATTGTCGCCGTCCGTTCCTGGGTGTACTTGCAAATGGCCCTCCATTTTGCCGATGCCACACGGGGGGGTGTACCCTGGATCACAAAACCTCTGGGCGATACCGGGGAGGCCTCCGCTGAAACACTGGCCGGTTTCCAATACCTTGACCTGCCCGTCCTGGTAGATTCCCTGTTAGCGACCATGGAATCCATACCCTTCAAGGATCACTATTCCGACGGGGGACTCATTACTACCATTGACGGTTACGAGAGCCGCCTGATGTATATCGACAAGGAATACCTGTTGGGGGAGCTGAACCTCTGGAAGGGCAATTACCTCAGGGCGGCGCAGTATTTCAAGAATATCATGGAGCGCGGACAAAGCGGCAACGACCAGTATGACCTTTATAAAATGGTATATGATGCGTCGGCTACCCTGGACCAGACCAGTTGCAGATTCAATAGCGGTTATCTCCGTTATTACGGCAACGACCGCCAGAGCGCCAAGAACATGTGGCCTTACATGTTTTATGAAACTCAAACCGCCAATTATCTCTACGAATGGATCTGGGTTCTTTATTTCGATCCCCTTTCCGAACCCAACTCCTTCATCGGACTCTTCGCCAAAGACGGGGGGAGTTATTTGCTGAAACCGTCTGCGCTGGCGATGGAGAAATGGGACAGCCAGGTTCAGAACAACTCTTTCAGGGGGGACTTCAGGGGATATTACGATAACCTGTACGGTTTGCCGGGATCCTATGTGGTGGAAAACGGAGACCCGGTCATCCTGAAACACATCTACAACCATTATATTGACGGTCACACTACCATTACCCAGCGTGCGGGGAAATGGCATCTGTGGCGTGCCGGCGGTCTTCATCTGCGTTACAGCGAAGCCGCCAACCGCAACGGGCAGCACCGGGTGGCCTATGCCATCATGAACAACGGCATCGGGGCCAATTACCCCGGGGCAGACCCGGATGCCCCTGCCAATGACTTCACCCTGCGCAGCCAGACCCTCCTGCCTTTCCCCTATGATTTCGATGCACGCACCACTTCCCTGGCGCAGCTGCCTCCCAACCTCAGGATGCCCTGGCACCGGAATACGGGCGTCAGGAACCGGGTGAGCCTGCAAAGAAACAGCGTGGAAGGCGATTCCCTCACCGTCATCGAAAACCAGATCCTGGAAGAGTGTGCCCTGGAACTGGCTTTCGAGGGACAGCGATGGGGCGACCTGGTACGAATAGCCCTCCGCCGTAACGACCCTGCGGTGCTGGCCGATGCCATTGCCGCAAAACTCAACCGTGCCGGCCACGATGGAGAGGGGGTCCGAACCAGACTCATGGACCGCAAAAACTGGTTTCTTCCGCTGGAATGAGTATATAATAACGTTTTATCAAATTTTTAAATGTTAAATTTAAACGATCAATTATGAAAAACTTCTACGTCTGCAAAAAAGTAAAGCCCGGATTTGTAACGGGTAAAGTGTGGCGGCTGACTGCCGCGTTGCTTCTGTTTCTGTCGCTCTCCGGTACGGCGTTTGCCCAGGTTGCCCAGACCTGGACGGGCGCTGAGAATACCCGGTTCACCAATGAGAACAACTGGGATCCCGCAGGTTCCCCCGTGGGAAATAACCTGACCATTCCCTTGAAGACCGATTCCACCCAGGCCCCGTTTCAACTGTTGGTCTCCGGAACTGACAATATTTCAGTTAACTGGCTGGAAGTGGCCTATGCCACCGACAACCAGTATCAGCCTACGGTAACCATCGAACTCGATGAAGATACCGCCGTTTTTAACGTCGTTACCGGAAGCGCCAGCAACTGTGACTACCAGTTTACCGGCACCATCGTCAAAAAAGGTCATTATACCAGTCTGAAATCCAATGTGGCCCGCCTCGACGAGGTAAATTCATGGCTCAGGGTGGAAGGAGGTATCGCCGAATTCCGCAACCTGCTGATGGGTAATTCCAATTCACCTTCACGCGGGGGGAAAATTTATGTCAGCGGGGGTGAACTCATCGTCAGGGACGGCTTCGGGCGTATGTGGACCGGCCGTGCCGGCGGCCAGGTGGAAATTACGAAAACGGGGAAAGTCACCGTCAGGACGAATTTTACGCCTCCCACGGAAAACTGGATCAACGGCGGCGAAGACTACCTCATCAAACGCACTTACGATGCGGTTTTCAACGTGACAACCTTTACCGCCTTACACAAGGATTCGGTATTTGATGTGTTAAACGCTGAAACCCAGGTGCTCGTTTTTGGCGAAGCCACAGATACGCTAAGATTGATGGAATCGGGAATATTAAGCAGTCCGACGCTGGTCTTGACCTGGAAGTACCGCAAGGAGGGGGAATTAGCATTCAAGTCCTTTACCGGTCCGGGAGCGGATGCCAAGGCCTTTGCCCCCGTCTTTTCTGAACCGGGAACCTATTTTGTGATCTGCGAAGGTGTCGACGGTGCCAAGGTGGTTCAGACCTCTCAGGTGATGTTCCTGGTCGCTTCCGATGCGATTACCCTATCTCCCAAAATTGACATGCAATATGTCAGGATTGGTGAAACCGGAGTGGAAATCACCGCCATCCCGGCCGGAGGTACCTGGAAATATTCCCGAATCCAGGGCGGGCCGTATATGGCCCTGGACTCCACGGTTACGGGAGGCGTGGAAAACAAGCTTTCTCCGGTATTCAAAGGCCCTGCGGGAAATTATTACCTGGTATATGAAACTGAAATCGGAGGAAAAATTCACCGCAGTTATGAGATGTTATATATCATCGAAGCTGCTAACTCGGCCGGAAAAACACTGACCTGGACCGGGCGCTTCTCCAATGACGCAAACTTCCCGGCAAACTGGACGCCGGTGGCCAATCCTTACAACAATACCCTGAACGTAAATGCGTTCGATTCGGCTTCCGTCCTTCCTTATCCGGTGTTTGCAAAACCGGGCAATTTTGCCATCTCTTCCTTTACCTTTGCCCCCAACAGCCGTGTGACCTTTGACGGTCCCGACACCATCAGTACCACCGGGTCGAACCGTTATGTCCAGGGAACCGTGGACCTTATAAAGGGTGTCATGACAGCGAGGCCTACCGAGAACAACCAGTATTTCCGTATCGAAAGGCCTGAAGCTGTCTTCACCCTGCACGGCACTTCCAAACTGTGGGTATACAACCTGTTGATGGGAAGCCACAGCTCTCCGACTGCGGGTACGGGGGGCCATCTCCACATCAAAGACAATGCGACGGTTATTTGTAGCAACATCGACCGTTTCTGCACTGTCGACTCCACGTACAGCCGGGTGTACCTCTACGACAACGGGCAGATCCACATTGCGGGGGATGTCCGCTCAGCTCAGCAGGCCCGTATTGAAATGGGCAAATACCTCTGTCCCGTGGAAGACTGGGAACCTTTCATGTTTTTCGACGGGGAATACACCATCCTGAAAGCACGCAATACCAAATCATTCTCTATCGCCGATGCTAAAAACGCCTATACCACTGCCAACACACCCCTCGAAGAGGCGGTCACCCTGATCAATGTGGAAGGGATTACCGCCTGGGAATGGAAATGGTCGTTAAGCCCCCATGGCCCCTGGAATTCGTTCGATCCTCCGGCAACCAACCTGCCCGCCATTAATCCGTCGTTCAGCGAAAGCGGCTCTTACTTTGTGATTGCCGAAACTTCGGAGGGCGTTCAGACTTCCAACTTCAAACCTGTGACGGTGATAGAACTGGGGATAACTCCCGATGCCAGCCAGGAAATCGGACTGAATGTGAACGGCGATACCCTGAATGCCGTGGTTCCTGCCCAGTTTACCGTTACCTCCGTCTCATGGTACTACCGCCTGGCCGGTTCCGAAGATTATGTAGATACCTATGTCACGGGAATGCAATATGTTCCCAATTTCGGCACCGTCGGCGTGTACGAAGTATTTTACGTGGCTGAAGTGCAGGATGAGTTCAGCGTCCAGTATTTTCTGATCAGCAACAGCGTAACCATTACCGCCGGCAATGTGGGCATCCGGGACAACAGGGCGGAATTTCTGAATATATACCCAAATCCCACTACCGGTCTGTTTTATGTCGACGGTGGCCACCAGGAATACCGCTTAGAGATCTTTGATCTCACGGGCAAGGTCCTCATGTCGCGTCAACTGACCGACGGAGGCCGCCAGACTATCAATTTCAACCGGAAGGGAATGTTCATCGTGAAAGTCCAGTTGGGTGACGAATTGAAAATCGGACGTCTGATCGTTCATTAAAGTATTTGCTAACTTCTAAATGCCAGGGGGTGAACTACCCCCTGGTTTTTTTCCTGAATATGGTGGTTGTTGTTAATCGTTATCTTCGGTACACCGGCAGCTATGCCCGGTTGGGAGTTGTCGTGCTGGTACTTTTGTCCTTGTTTCTTTTTTCCCCTGTCAGCAGGGCGCAGCGTCAGATGGAAGAGCTGGGACGGGGCCTCGTCGCTGTTCAGGTTCCCGGAGGGATTTTTCTCAGCTGGCGCATTCCGGGTGTCGAATGGCACGGCGTTACCTACCATGTCTACCGGAACGGGCAAAGAATTACTGCTGAACCCTTGCGGATTTCCAACTTCACCGATCCCGACGGGTCGGCGACATCATCTTACAGTGTCACCGCCGTGGTGAACGATGAGGAACAAGCCCCCTGCGGGGCGGTACAACCCTGGGCACAGCAATACCGGGAGATTCCGCTGAAACCCCGCAATACCTCCATATACCAGGTGAACGATGCCACTGCCGCAGACCTTGACGGTGACGGAGAGTATGAAATCATCGTCAAACGTATTGCACCGGGGTGGAATGATGACAACAAACACTATTCCTTTTTCGAAGCTTATAAACTGGACGGAACCTTTCTCTGGGAAATCAATGTGGGGCCCAACATCCTTCCCGACGTGGAAATCAATATTGCCGCCTTTGATTTTGACGGAGACGGAAAAGCCGAGGTTTTCATGCGCACTTCCGAGGGGACTGTTTTTGGCGATGGCGCCGAAATAGGGGATACCGACAACGATCAGATCACCAATTACCGCTTTTCGGTGGGGACCACGGCCAACATGCAGTACATGAACAAAGGTCCCGAGTTTCTTTCGCTAATTGACGGGCTCACTGGCAAAGAGTTGGACCGCATCCCTTTCATACCCCGCGGGGAATCGGAGGACTGGGGGGACGGCTATGGCCACCGCGCCAGCAAATACTTTTTCGGAGCCCCGTATCTCGACGGTAAAAAGCCCAGCCTTTTCATCGGCCGCGGAATCTATACCAAAACCATCATGCGAACCTATGATGTGGTGAACAAAAAGCTGGTCTTCCGCTGGGAATTCCATTCGGGGACCAGCGGTCCCTGGTTCGGGCAGGGGAATCACAACTTTACCGTGGCCGATGTGGATGGTGACGGGCGTGACGAGATTGTCTGGGGGTCGATGACCATCGATGATGACGGCCGGGGGCTTTATTCCACCAGGTTGGGGCATGGCGATGCCATGCATGTGGGCGATCTGGATCCCTTCCGCAAGGGTATCGAGGCTTTCCGCTGTCTGGAGAACTATCCCGACCACGGCACGGTATTCCACGATGCCGCCACCGGGGAGATCCTGATCCATCACACCATCGATAAGGATTGTGGTCGCTGTTGTGCTGCCAACATCTCGGACGATATCCGCGGAAAAGCGCTGTGGGGAGGTGCCAGGATGTATTCGGCCTCTACACGCGAAGTTACAGGCACCTCCGGGGGGCCCGAGAATTTCAGGATTTACTGGGATGGGGATTTGTTGGAGGAGTTGCTGGACCACAGCGGTTTTTCCACCGCCACGGGGTACGGGACAGGGGCCATTTACAAATACGGTCGTGCCGAGCCGTTGCTGCTGGCTCAGGGCGCCATTTCCTGCAACTACACCAAGGGAACTCCCTCCTTGCAGGCCGACCTGTTCGGGGACTGGCGCGAGGAGGTCATCTGGCGGAACCAGGCCAATACCGCCATCCGTATTTACACCACCGTGAATCCCACCCCTTACCGGGTATATACTCTGATGCATGACCACCAGTACCGACAGGCCGTTTGCTGGCAGATGTGCGGGTACAACCAGCCTCCTCATGTGAGTTACTTCCTGGGAGTGGCCGAAGGTAAAACCGAGCCCCCTCCGCCTGCCCTTTCAAACGGGAGACTGGTATACAACGGTACCGGAATCTGGGACCATTCCTCCGTTTCCTGGATGCTGGACGGAACAGCGGCATCGTTTAAAGATGGGGATCACGTGCTTTTCGACAGTTCGTCAGGTGACCAGGTAACCCTTCTCCTCGATTCCGTTACGGAACCCTCCGTCCTGTCGGTAAATTCCCCGGGCAACCTTATGTTGCTTGCCGGAGCCGGAAAACTCACCGGCGGCATGGAATTGTCAAAAAACGGAGCCGGTACCCTTACCCTTGCCGGAACGCACGATTATAGCGGCGATACCCGGATCTGGGGCGGAACGTTCAATTTTTCGGGAGAACTGCCCAATTCCCCGGTATGGATGGGCTTCTTCGGGGAAATGAATGCCTCTGGCATTCTGGGAAAAGGGTTAACCCTGTCGTATGGATCACTCCTCAGGATCGGGAAACCCGATTCCGTTGGCAATCTCCTTGTCAGCGGTCACCTGACGCTCGGTGAAAATGCAGGCCTTATTTTTGACCTGTCCCCGGCGCCCGCTCCGGCATCGGATTCCCTGGTCGTCAACGGCCCGCTTCTACTGTCGGAAAATGCCGTCTTCAAGATTAACGCCCTGCTGCCTCACGGTGTGGAAAAACTGCCTCCGGGTGATTATCTCCTGGTCACTTATGCCGGTGACCTGTCGGGTGATATTTCCAAAGTGCGCATCGAAGGCATGCAGGGTACCCCCTGCCGCCTGAAAACCGACGGGAAGAAAATCTTCCTGGAGGTTCAATCGGTGCGTTCGGCAGCCCGGGTGTACTGGAACGGTGACAAGCCTGGTGGCGTATGGGATCTGGCACTTACCGAAAACTTCCTCGCCGGCGGAAAACCTGATATTTTTGTGACCGGCGATACGGTCTTTTTCACCGATGCAGCCATCAGCAAAACGGTAATCCTTGCCGGGGAGGTCTGCCCGGTGTCGATGGTGGTGGATGCCACCGGCGATTACCGTCTGAAAGGAACGGGGAAGATCTCGGGGTCTGCCGGACTCACCAAGAGCGGAACGGGTACCCTGGCCATTGAAAATGCCAATGAATTTACGGGAAGGGTGCTGGTTTCGGAGGGAACCCTCAGTCTCAGCAAGATGCCGACAACACAAGCCCCCGGAGGGATCGGCCCCGCCAACGCATTGCCTTCCGCTTTCGAGCTGAACGGAGGGACCCTTCTGGTCAACGGTGAAAATAGTTCCAACCGTGCCATCCTGATGGGTGCAAACGGGGGAACCATCCGCAACACTGCCACACTTACCCTTCACGAGCCCGTGGCAGGGGGCGTACTTACCAAAACCGGCACAGGAAACCTGGTGCTGGCAGGCGTCAACACCCATACCCGGACCATCATGAAAGAAGGCAGAATAACCTTGCTGAATGACAATACCAATCCTGGGAAAACCATCGTCCTCGAAGGAGGTACCCTGCAGTGCAGCGATAACAGTTCTTCTTACAACACCCTTCCCTGGAATATCGAAGTTCCGGCGGGAAAGACGGCCTCGATCATGCTGGATTCCCGCGGGTACTATACGGGAACCCTGAAAGGCGGAGGAAACCTCTATATGTACATCCCCTTTGTGCGGTCCGACCTGAATGGCGACATGAGTGGTTTCTCAGGCACGCTGAATGTGTTTTCAACCTATTCCAACTCCCAGGGGTATTCCGCAGAATTGCGCATCAACCATTCCAAAGGATTGCCCAATGCCCTGGTGAACATCAACACTTCGATTTGGACGTCTAATACCGCAGGCACTACCGTGGTGCTGGGTGCTTTGTCGGGGGCGGGCGAACTGGGCGGTAATGAGACGTGGCAAATTGGTTCCAAAGGCATCAATACGGAATTCAAAGGCCGCATTACGGCAGGAAGCCTGATAAAAATGGGGATCGGCGAACTGAAATTGTCGGGATCGAACAGCTATACCGGGGGGACCACGGTCATGGCCGGAACCCTCCATGTGAACAACAGCAGCGGAAGCGCCACGGGATCGGGAAATGTGACCGTCAGAAAGGACGCCGTTCTGACAGGGCCCGGGACCATCGCCGGAGGGGTGACGGTGGAAGAGGGAGCTGTCTTACGGCCGGGAAGCGCAAATACAGGCTATAAGACAACGGTAAACGGAGCTGTGAACCTGAAACCGGGATCAGTGTTCAGCATCAGGGTGAATCCCCTGTTTAAAATTTGCGATGCGCTGGCCGTGACAGGAACCCTGGCCGTTTCAGGCCATCTTTCAGTGAACAATTCCACTGCGACGGAGTTACAGGAAGGCGACCGGTTTAAGATTTTCGAGGCGGGAAATATCACGGGAAGTTTTACCTCGGTGACCCCGGAAATCCCCGGAGAAGGACTGGAATGGGATTTTTCGGAACTCCTTTCCGGGGGAATTGTTAAAGTGACAAGGATAACCTCCGTATCTTTCCTGCAAAGGGATCAGTTTGCCGTAACGCCCAATCCGGCGGAGCATCTGCTGAAATTGAGACTGCCCGTTACCGGAAACAGGATGACCGTGGAAATTGCCGGCATCAACAGACAGGTTTATAAAAAGGAGTATTATGACCATGCCGGCGTGGTGGAAATGGATGTGAGTGGGTTGCCCTCAGGCGTTTATTTCGTCATCCTTCAGGCGGAAGGAAAACGGGAAGTTCGTAAAATTGTAAAATTGTAATTTGATGAGGAGGGTAATACCATTCATTTTGGCAGGGTTGTTATTCACAGCAACGGCACCCTTGCTGAAAGCCCAGATGCAGGTAGAACGGCTGAGTCGCGGAGCGGTTGCGGTAAGGAACGGCCAGGGTTATTATTTGTCGTGGCGTTTGCTGGCCCATGAACAATACAACACCGGTTTTAATATTTACCGTGGGAATACCCGCCTCAACGGAGAGCCGGTGACCGGTGCGACCTGTTATTACGATTCCGTGGCACCTGTGAACAGCCTTTATTATGTCAGGGCGGTGACGGATGGGGTGGAGCGGCAGGAGAGGCGTCAGGCCCGTATCATCAACCTTATGGAGGGGAGTAATGCCGGCTATTTTGATATCCTCCTCGACAGGCCTGCCAACGGCATTTTCGGAGGCGCATATGCTCCCGGAGACGCTTCCGCAGGTGACCTGAACGGCGACGGGGAGTACGAAATCGTACTGAAATGGGATCCTGACAATGCCAAGGACAATGCGCATAGCGGCACCACCGACAATGTTTATCTTGATGCCTGCACCCTCGACGGAGATCGCCTCTGGCGTATTGACCTGGGGCCCAACATTCGTGCCGGTGCGCATTACACCCAGTTTCTGGTTTACGATTTCGACGGGAACGGCAGGGCGGAAATCATGGTGAAGACCGCCCCCGGTACGAAGGACGGCACCGGGAAATACCTCAGTAAAGGTCCTGCAGCATCGGCCAATCATGCTGAGGTATACCGCAATGCGGGCGGCTATATTCTTTCCGGACCCGAATACATCTCCGTTTTTGATGGAACCACGGGATCTGAACTGGCTACCGAAAATTACTGGCCTCCCCGGGGTTCGGTATCGTCGTGGGGCGATAATTACGGCAACCGGGTGGACCGCTTCAATGCCGCCGTGGCGTATGTCGACGGGGAACGCCCCTCGGGGGTTTTTCAACGCGGTTATTATACCCGTATGACCTTCGCTGCCTGGGACTGGCGCAACGGAGAGCTGACCAGGAAATGGACCTTCGACTCCAATACGGCGGGGAACGGAGCCTATTACGGTCAGGGGAACCATTCGCTATGCGTAATCGATGCCAATGGTGACAGCCGGCAGGATCTCGTGACGGGTTCATCGGTCATTTCAGGCGATGGCACAGGCATGCATACCTCCGGGATGGGCCATGGCGATGCCACCCACGTTACCTTTATGAGGAAAAATGATCCTCGGCCGATGATTTTTATGCCCCACGAAAGTGGCGGACACGGGGTGTCGCTGCGCTATGCCGATAACGGGGAGATGCTCTTCAAACACCGCAACAGCGGCGATACCGGACGCGGCTGCGCTGGCGAACTAGACCCTTCCACTCCCGGCTTCCACTTCTGGGCCTCCGGCGGGCTGGGTCTTTATGACATTTCGGGAACCCGGGTGGGCAACGTCCCCAATTCCATCAATTTTGTCGTCTGGTGGGATGGTAACCTGAGCCGTGAACTGATGAACGGAAATACCATTGACCGGTGGAAGATAGGGATCAACAATGCCGAACGCCTGCTGACAGGAAACGGGGCCGGTTCCATCAACGGTACCAAATCAACGCCGGTATTGCAGGCCGACCTTTTCGGCGACTGGCGCGAGGAGGTAATCCTCCGGCGAAATGACAACAAAGCCCTGCGGGTCTATACAACGGTTATTCCGACAAACCATAAACTCTACACCTTCATGCAAGACCCGGTATACCGGGTAGCGGTTTCCTGGCAGAACTCCTCCTATAACCAACCCCCGCATCCGGGTTTCTATGTGGCTTCCGATATGGATTTTCCACCCCCGGCACCGCAAGGGGTACCGGTAGCCGGGTTCAACAGGGGATCGGGGGAAATCATCAAAGACCTGATGGTGTATGACGATCTTAATGCCATCAGATGGCAGGTAACGGACAATCTAAATGCCTCGGAATCGGTGTATGGCGATAAAGCTTATTTCCCTTCCCTCATGCCAGGATACCTGGAGGGAAGCGAATGGATCAGGACCTCCGCCATGTCGGCGGGATTTGAAAGCAGTGACGGCTTGGCCAGGTTCACCGTGCTCCGGGAAGCAAAAATATGCGTTATCCATCCGGCTACGGAGGAAAACAGGCCCGCATGGCTTTCTGCCTTTTCCCTGAAACCTGAAAAAGTGGTTTTGTCGGTGACCGGACAGGCGCCTGCCGAAATGAGCATTTTCGAAAAGGAGGTATCCGGAGGGGATACAATCCTCCTGGGAACCATCGCCGCCGGCCAGCCCATGTATTTTGTGACAGCCCAAAAAACCGACTCCACCACCCATATTCCGGTTACCGCCTCAAACAGCGGATTGGACCTGAAAGTCTGTCCAAACCCGTGTGACGGTATTTGCCGGATTGACGTTTTTTATGAAAATGAGGATTTCCTTTCGGTAGGGGTGTTTGACCTGAATGGCAGGTTGATCCAATCGCTGTTGCATGAAAGAAGCAGGGCCGGATATCATTCCCTTTTGTTTGACGGCACACATCTGCCGGCCGGAATCTATATCGTCTGCCTGCAAAACAACAAGCAGATGATCCGTAGAAAAATAATCCTCTCAAAATAACAACATTCCCGGCTTCCGATCGTAAAACCTGTGTATTAGCCGGTTATTTTGAATGAATTGTACGGTTTTCCCGTATGATAATAAGTCAGGCACAAGCTAAAGTGAAAAAGCAAAACGGACAAGCCGAACACCGTTTAAAAAGTAGGCGTTAAATAAATTTTTAAAGTTATGGTCAATCTACTAAAGTCATTTACCCATTCGGTAAAACATTGGTATGTTCCACTCATTGTGGGAATCCTTTTCATCATTCTCGGTATTTATATATTTACCGTACCCGTTGCAACCTATTTAGCACTCGCCATATTTTTTAGTGTGTCATTTTTAGTGTCGGGGCTCTTTGAGAGTTTCTTTGCTGTTTCCAATTATAAATCTTTGAATGATTGGGGCTGGTATTTAGTTAGTGGAATTCTTCATGTAGTTATAGGTATTTATCTTATGGCAAATCCCCAAATTTCAATGGTTGTTTTGCCTTATATAGTTGGCTTTACGGTTCTTTTCCGTTCATTTTTGTCATTAGGTCTGGCATTTGAAATGAAAAGCTCAGGTGTTTTAAATTGGGGAAATGTAGCCATTGCAAGTGTCTTGGGGATTTTGTTGTCATTTTTATTGATAGCCAATCCGATTTTTTCCGGATTATCATTGGTTGTGCTTACTGCATTGTCATTTGTGTTTTCCGGGATTGCATCAGTTGTAATCGCTTTTAATCTTAGGAAAATTAAACAACATCCTGGAAAATTAAGCGATGAATTAAAATCAAAAATTGAAGAGGTACAAGCAGAAATCGAACAACAGATCAAATAACAATATAAAAAAAGAGTAATTACATCTATATCCGCTACAGCTTATTGCTAATTATCGGATGTCAAAATGCAGACAAGAAAAATGCAGACGCAGTAAACCGCCACCGTCTTTGACGGTGGTGGTTTGCTTCAACAACCCATTAAAGCATTAATATTCAAATTGATTAAACTCATATACAAAATGACATGAAAACAATCTTTTTCATGATTCTGGTATCAATAGTTTTCCTTTCATGTGAGAAGGAAAACGTTGATGTTCTTATTGGCAAATGGAGGCTCGTTAAAGGTTATGCTATTATGGCTGGTGGTTATTACGACATCCCTGACGAATACCAAAGATTTGAAGAATATACTGACAACAATATGAGAATACAATCTGACTTAAGTGGAAATGAAATATCCAGATGTAATTATTCAGCGACAAACACCGCTGTTACAATTTTCGGGAAAGAAAATAATGGAGAAGAATGGAGCTCGACGTATAAGTATTGGTTTCAACATGACACTCTTGTAATAAAACATGATGGTGGTTGGGAGTACTATAATGAGTATTTTATTAGGGTT
>Ga0123332_1001776_pt1 | contig 21032 bp, 18 predicted proteins | sample BioC12SIPDNA_4_FD_89958 | JGI IMG/M metagenome (GOLD analysis project Ga0123332, IMG submission 89958) | Anaerobic biogas reactor microbial communites from Washington, USA - Biogas_R2_A C12 SIP DNA | ecosystem: Engineered > Bioreactor > Anaerobic > Unclassified | place: Washington, USA... | reverse complement strand
TCGGCCCTTCCACCGAGCTGCGGAAGTGGTTCGGTCACGACCCGGAGCGCTTTGAGGAGTTCGCCGAGCGCTACCGCCAGGAGCTCCAGGGGTCGGAGGCCTTCGACGAACTTCTCGAGGAGGCCCGCGGCCACAAGCGGGTGGTCCTGCTCTACTCCGCCAAGGACGAGGAGCACAACCAGGCCGTCGTGCTGGCGGACCTGCTGTGCGAGAGGCTCTGACCGGGCTCGTCGCGGCCCACGCGGGGGTGTGGCGGTGGTCCTAGGCTGGGGCGCATGGCGATCCTGCACCGGGCCACGCTCACCCCGACCAAGCTCGAACTCGTGCTGCCATGGCTCGACCACCAGCCTTGGGGAGGCGCAGGGGAGCCGGAGCTGATCGGCTCCTACCGCTTCGACGATCCGGAGGGCGAGGTCGGTGTCGAGGCGCTGCTCATCCGCCGCGGTGACGCGGTGCTCCATGTCCCGCTGACCTATCGCGCGGCCCCGATCGAGGGGGCCGACGAGCACCTGATCGGGACGCTGCATCACTCGGTGCTGGGGGAGCGCTGGGTCTATGAGGCCGCGGGCGATCCCGTCGGCCGGGGCTGCTACGCCCGGGCGCTCGCCGGGCAGCAGGAGCAGGCGGTCTTCGAGGTCTACGACGGTGACGCGATGGTCGAGGTGCGCGACCCGACGATTCGGCTCGCGCTCGAGTCCGACCCGGCCGACGACCCGGACGTGCGGCTGGCCAACGTCGTGGGTGACATCACGGGAGCGCAGCGGCTCGTCGCCAGCTGGGACAGTGGCAGCGGAGTGGTCGCGGCCGCGGGTCCAGCGGCGGCCTACGTGCACACGACGTCTCCGATCGGGCTCACGGTGGACGTCACGAACGTGGCTGAGGCACTCGAGGCTCTGGACGAGCCCGAAGCGAGAACGTGAGGGCAAGGCGCGACCACCTTGCGCAACTCCAGAAGTTCTCGTGCCCTTCTCGCATTCGCGACCTACCCTGACGGTATGACGTTGAGCGCATCGGAGTTCTACGAAGCGAGTCTGAGCCTGCCTCCGTCCGTGCGCAAGGACATCGCACTACGGCTTCTTGAGTCCGTCGAAGTGGTCGATGACGCGGCCGTCGAGGAGGCGTGGACCGCGGAGATCTTGTCCCGCATCGACGGCATCCGCCGCGGTGACGTGCAGCGTGTCCCGCACGAGGAGGTCGGGGCAGGTCTGGCGGAGCGTCGGGCCGCTCGGCTGGCGGCGCGGCAGCAGTCGTGAACCTGGGCACGCATATGTGGCCTGTGCGACGTCTATACCCCGCGCGCAGCGGCGACAAGCGTGCCCAGGTTCGGTGAGGGGACGCGGTTCGGAGCGGCGCCGACGGGAACCTAGACTGACCCTCATGTCCGCACTGTCCCGCGACGATGTCGCGCACGTCGCCATGCTGGCCCGCATCCAGCTCACCGATGAGGAGCTCGACCGCCTCGCCGGCCAGCTCGACCAGATCGTCGGCTGGGTCGGCCAGGTCAACGAGGTCGCGGCCGACGATGTGCCGCCGATGAGCCACCCGTTGCCGCTGACCAACGTGACCCGCGCCGACGAGGTGCGCCCGAGCCTGACCGCAGAGCAGGCGCTCGCCAACGCCCCCGAGGCCGAGCTCGACCGCTTCAGCGTCCCCCGCATCCTGGACGAGGACTGAGTATGACGACCGCTCCCGACCTCACCCGCCTCACCGCCGCGCAGATGGCCGAGGGCCTGGCCGCCGGTGACTTCACCTCCGTCGAGCTGACCCAGGCCCACCTGGACCGCATCGCCGCGCTGAACCCGGTGCTCAACGCCTTCCTGCAGGTGGACACCGAGGGCGCCCTGGCCACCGCCGCAGGCGTCGACGCAGCCCGGGCCGCCGGCGAGGAGCTGCCCCGCCTGGCCGGGGTGCCGATCGCGGTGAAGGACATCGCCTGCACCCAGGGCATCCCGACGACCGCCGGCTCCAGGACCCTCGAGGGCTGGATCCCGCCCTACGACGCCACGATCGTCACCCGCCTCAAGGAGGCGCGGATGCCGATCCTCGGCAAGACCAACATGGACGAGTTCGCGATGGGCTCCTCCACCGAGCACTCGGCCTTCGGCCCGACCCGCAACCCGTGGGACCTGGACCGCATCCCTGGCGGCTCCGGCGGCGGCAGCTCGGCCGCGGTCTCGGCCTTCCTGGCGCCGCTGGCCATCGGCTCGGACACCGGCGGCTCGATCCGCCAGCCCGCCGCCGTCACCGGTTCCGTGGGCGCCAAGCCGACCTACGGCGGCGTCTCCCGCTACGGCGTCATCGCGCTGGCCTCCAGCCTGGACCAGATCGGCCCGTGCGCCCGGACCGTCACCGACGCGGCGCTGCTGCACGAGGTGATCGGAGGCCACGACCCGATGGACTCCACCAGCATCGACGCCCCGGTCCCGCCGGTCGTGGAGGCCTCGGCCAACCGCGACCTCACCGGCCTGCGGATCGGCATCGTCAAGGAGCTGACCGGCGAGGGCTACCAGGCCGGCGTGCAGGCCCGCTTCGACGAGTCCGTCCAACTGCTGCGTGACGCCGGCGCCGAGATCGTCGAGGTCTCCTGCCCGCACTTCCAGTACGCCATGGCCGCCTACTACCTGATCCTGCCGAGCGAGGCCTCCTCCAACCTGGCCCGCTACGACGCCATGCGCTACGGCCTGCGGGTCGCGCCGGAGGGCGTGGAGAGCCCCAGCGCCGAGCAGGTGATGGCGGCCAGCCGCGACGCCGGCTTCGGCGACGAGGTCAAGCGCCGCATCATCCTGGGCACCTACGCCCTCTCCTCGGGCTACTACGACGCCTACTACGGCCAGGCGCAGAAGGTCCGCACCCTCATCGCGCGCGACTTCGAGGCCGCGTTCGAGCAGGCCGACGTGCTCATCAGCCCGACGGCGCCCACCACGGCGTTCAAGATCGGCGACAAGCTCGAGGACCCGATGGCGATGTACCTCAACGACATCGCCACCATCCCCGCCAACCTCGCCGGGATCCCCGGACTCTCCCTCCCCTCGGGGGTGGCGGACGAGGACGGCCTGCCCGTCGGCATACAGATCCTTGCCCCGGCGACCCAGGACCAGCGGATGTATGCCGTGGGGGCGGCCCTGGAGGACCTGCTCGCGGAGCAGTGGGGCGGGTCGGGCAGCGTGCTCGACCGGGCCCCGGAGGTCACGACCGGTGCAGTTGTTCAGGAGGCGAAGTGAGCACGCAGACGGATGAGGTCGTCGGCTACGACGAGGCGCTGACCCGGTTCGACCCGGTGCTGGGCCTGGAGGTGCACGTCGAGCTGAACACCGCGACCAAGATGTTCTGCGGGTGCGCGCAGTCCTTCGGCGCCGACCCGAACACCCAGGTCTGCCCGGTCTGCCTGGGACTGCCCGGCGCCCTCCCGGTCGTCAACGCGACGGCCGTCGAGTCGGCGATCCGGATCGGGCTGGCGCTGAACTGCTCGATCGCGGAGTGGTGCCGGTTCGCGCGGAAGAACTACTTCTACCCGGACATGCCGAAGAACTTCCAGACCAGCCAGTATGACGAGCCCATCGCCTTCGACGGGTGGCTGGACGTGGAGCTGGACGACGGGACGGTCTTCCGCGTCGAGATCGAGCGCGCGCACATGGAGGAGGACACCGGCAAGTCCACGCACGTCGGTGGCGCGACCGGCCGGATCCACGGGGCGGAGTACTCCCTGGTCGACTTCAACCGGGCCGGCATCCCGCTCATCGAGATCGTCACCAAGCCGATCACCGGCGCGGGGGAGCGGGCACCCGAGGTCGCCCGTGCCTACGTCTCGACGCTGCGCGACCTGCTCAAGGCGCTCGCGGTGTCCGAGGTGAAGATGGAGCAGGGCAACGTGCGCTGCGACGCCAACGTCTCGCTGCGGCCGCGGGCCGGTGACGACCACGCGGGCGCCGAGCAGCTCGCCGTGCCGCTGGGCACCCGCACCGAGACCAAGAACGTGAACTCGCTGCGCTCGGTCGAGCGGGCGGTGCGCTACGAGATCTGCCGGCATGCGGCGGTCCTGGACTCCGGGCAGAGCATCCTGCAGGAGACCCGTCACTGGCACGAGGACACCGGCGTGACCACCTCCGGGCGGCCGAAGTCCGACGCCGACGACTACCGCTACTTCCCCGAGCCGGACCTGGTGCCGGTCGCACCGTCGCGGGAGCGGGTCGAGGAGCTGCGGGCCACGCTGCCCGAGCCTCCGGCCCAGCGCCGCAAGCGGCTCCAGGGGGAGTGGGGCTACTCCGACCTGGAGATGCGCGACGTGCTCAACGCGGGCGCGGTCGAGGTCATCGAGGAGACCGTCGCCGCGGGCGCGACCCCGGCCGCGGCCCGCAAGTGGTGGACCGGTGACCTGGCCCGCCGCGCCAACGAGGCCGGCGCCGCGGTGACCGACCTGGGCGTCACCCCGGCGCACATCGCCGAGCTCGACGGGCTCGTGCGCGACGGTCGCCTCAACGACTCCATGGCACGCCAGGTCATGGAGGGCGTGCTCGCCGGTGAGGGCGGTCCTACCGAGGTGGCCGACGCCCGCGGGCTGGAGCTGGTCCAGGACGACGGGGCGCTGGAGGCTGCGGTCGACAAGGTCATCGAGGCCAACCCCGACGTCGCCGACAAGATCCGCGACGGCAAGGTCCAGGCCGCCGGTGCCCTCATCGGTCAGGTGATGAAGGAGATGCGCGGCCAGGCCGACGCCGCCAAGGCCCGCGAGCTGATCCTGGGCAAGCTCACCTGAGACTTCTGGCCAAGCTCACCTGAGGCTCGGGCCAACCTCACCTGAGACTTCTGGCCAACCTCCCCTGAGGCTCGGGGCCGAGCTCACCCGAGGCGGTGGGGCTGTGCAAGATCGGCGCTATAGCGCACTTCCTGCACAGCCGATTCCGCAACAGAGGGGGTCAGGGCCCTCGAAAGTGTTCGCGCGGTCCCGGGCGGTCGTTGTGGGTCTCACTCCGGAGGCGGCACCGGACCGAGCAGCACGTTCGCCCAGGCCCCGTGCACGGACTCGTCGTCGCTGGGGTGGAACAGGCCCGCCAGGACGTCGCGGTAGAGGCGGGACAGCTCGTTGGAGCTGAAGTAGGAGGAGCCGCCGGAGGCCCGGATGGCCTTGGTGACCACCGACAGCGCGGTCTCGGTCGCCCGCGATTTCACGGCCGACAGTTGCGGCATCCAGATCGGGCCGCGGTCCACTCCGTTGTCGACGTCGTGGGCCAGGGCGGCGATCTGCGGGTGGATGGCGTCCAGCTCGATGGCGGCGTCGGCCAGCCGCCAGCGGATGTCCGGGTCGTGGGCGTATGGGGCGCCCTTGTTCTTCATCGAGGTGCGTTTCTGCACGGTCGCGACGGCCAGGTCGAGGGCGCGCTGGGCGATGCCGGTGTAGACCGAGGCCAGCAGCAGCTCGAAGCTGGCGAAGATCCCGAAGACGAACGGGTCGGCCGTCGGCCCCGGCGGGATCCGCCGGATCACCCGGTCGGCGGGTGCGTGCGCACCGTCCAGCACGGTGGTGCGCGACTGGCTGCCCCGCATGCCGAGGGTGTCCCAGTCGTCCTTGATCTCGAAGCCGCCGCCGTCCCGGGTGATGAACCCGAAGACCGACATCGGCTCCTCACCGGAGCTGTCGGTGGCGAAGGTGCCCAGTCGGGTCCAGGCCGGCGACAGCGAGGTGAAGATCTTGGTGCCGTGGAAGCTGAACCCGCCCTCCCCGTCGGACCGAGCCTCGGAGCGGGAGCCGAAAAGCACCAGGTCGTTGCCGCCCTCGGAGATGCCGAAGCCGAAGACCTCGCCCGCGACGGCGTCGGCGAACACCCAGTCCATCGAGTCCTCGCCGGTGGCGTGCACCACCCGGGCCACGCCCATCCACACCTGGTGCATGTTGACCGACAGTGCCGTCGCGGGGGCGGCGCCGGCCAGTCGCATCTGCTCGCGGGTCATCTCCTCCAGGGTCAGCCCCAGCCCGCCGAACTCCGTCGGCACCAGCGCCCGCAGGTAGCCGGCCTCGGCCAGGTCGGCCAGGTCCTCGTGCGGGAAGCCGTTCTCCCGGTCGACCTGCGCGGCGCGGCCACGGATCCGCTCGAGCAGCTCCTCGGTGAGCACGGGGTCGGTGCGGGGGGCACTGTCGTGAGCCATCGGCATACTCCTCCTTCAGGGGTCCCGAGCCCGGCTCAGGGGACCCGGTGGGTCCACTCCGGGGTCAGGAACTTGGTCTCGGTCAGCTCCCGTGCCGCGTCCAGCTCGGCGTCGGTGTAGGCACCCTCGACCGTGTCATACCGCTGCCGGAAGTGCGCCAGCAGGGCCTCGATCACCGCGTCCCGAGCCATCCCGGTCTGCGAGCGCATCGGGTCGACCCGCTTGTTGGCGCTCTTTGTGCCCTTGTCGGACAGTTTTTCCCGGCCGGTCCGCAGCACCTGCAGCATCTTGTCCGCGTCGATGTCGTAGGCCATCGTGACGTGGTGCAGTACCGCGCCCGAGGCGAAGCGCTTCTGCGCGGCACCGCCGATCTTGCCGGCGTCGGAGGCGATGTCGTTGAGCGGGACGTAGCGCGCGGAGATCCCGACGTCGGCCAGCGCGCCCAGCACCCAGTCGTCGAGGAAGGCGTAGGACTGCTCGAAGGTCAGCCCCTCCACCAGGGACGTCGGCACCACCAGGGAGTAGGTGATGCAGTTGCCGGGCTCCATGAACATCGCGCCGCCCCCGGAGATGCGGCGGGCGATCCGTATGCCGTGGTGCCGGGCTGCCTCCTGGTCCACCTCGTTGCGCACCGACTGGAAGGAGCCGATGACGACCAGGGAGGCGTCCCAGTCCCAGATCCGCAGCAGCGGACCCCGACGACCGGCGGCAACCTCCTGGGGGAGCACCTCGTCCAGGGCCATGTGCATGACGGGGTCCATGACCTGCGGCCCGATGACGTCGAAGGTGTGGTCGGCCCAGCCGGTCGCCCGGCCCAGGGCGCGGCGGACCGCGATGCCCACGGCCTGCGGGGAGAAGCCGATGAGGGCCACGGAGTCGTCCAGCGCCCCCTCGATCGCGGCCGCCAGCCCGTCTGCCTTCGTGTCGGCGGGCATCCCGGTCAGGGCGGCGTCGATGTCCTCCAGGGCCGAGTCCGGCTCCAGGAAGAAGTCGCCCGAGACGTGGACGTCGGCCAACCGGTCGTCCACTACCTCCAGGTCGACGACTACGAGCTTGCCACCGGGGACCTTGTACTCACCGCGCACGGCACCAACCTACGTGGCGCGGTGGGGGCAGGGTGGCCGCACCCTCCGCGGGACACCACGGGCCCGGCTCGGATAGCGTGGCGGTGTGCCCGTGATCAGCGTCCCCGCCGTCATCGCCGACCTCGTGCCGCCCGTCGACGGGGTCGAGATCGTGAGGTGGGACGTGGTGGACGAGCCGCCCCGCGAGGACCTCGAGGTCATCGTCGTCCCGCAGACGCCCGCCCCGTTCGTCAAGCGGCTCCACGAGCTGCCGCAGCTGCGCGGGGTGATCCTGTCCTCGGCGGGCTTCGACAACGTCGTGCGCTTCCTGCCGCCGGGCGTGCAGATGGCCAACGCCGTCGGGGTCCACGACACGGCCACCGCCGAGATGGCGCTGGCGCTGATGCTCGCCGCCCAGCGCGACCTGCCGGACTACGTGCGCGCCCAGGACGAGGGTCGGTGGCTGCGCCGGGAGGACCGCCGGTCGCTGGCCGACCAGCGGGTGCTGCTCGTCGGCTACGGCGGCATCGGGCGCGCCCTCGCCGCACGGCTGCTCCCCTGCGAGACCACCGTCACGGCGGTCGCCAGCCGGGCCCGCGACGGCGATGAGTATGTCGAGCGCGTCCACCCGGTCTCGGACCTGCCGGCACTGCTGCCCGAGCACGACATCGTGGTGGTCGCGGTCCCGCTGAGCGAGGCCACCCGCGGGATGGTCGGCGCCGAGCAGCTGGCCCTGATGCCCGACGACGCGCTGCTGGTCAACGTGGGCCGCGGACCCCTCGTCGACACCGACGCACTCATCGCCGAGTGCGGCTCGGGGCGGCTCCGCGCCGCGCTCGACGTCACCGACCCCGAGCCGCTGCCCGACGGTCACCCGCTGTGGCACACCCCGGGCGTGCTGATCAGCCCGCACGTCGGCGGCGGTGGCCGCGCCTACCCGCCCCGGCAGGCCCGCTACGTCACCACCCAGATCGAGCACTACCTGCGCACCGGCGGGCTCGCGCACGTCGTCGCCACGGGACAGGAGCACTGATGGAGAACCCGACCGACTTCACGGCGCGCCGGCTCGTGCTGGTGCGCCACGCCAAGACCGAGCAGGTCTCGGGCAAGGTGGACCACGACCGCGAGCTGCTGCCCCGCGGGGTCGCCGACTCCCGGGCCGGCGGCGCCTGGCTCGTCGAGCACGACCTGGTGCCCGACCTGGTCCTCTGCTCGACCGCGACCCGCGCGCAGCAGACCTGGCAGCGCCTCGCCGAGGGCGGCGACCTCGAGGACGTCGAGGTGTGGGACGACCGCCGGATCTACAACGCCTACCCCGACGAGATCCTCGAGGTGGTCCACGAGGCGCCGGACTCGGCCCGCACCGTGATGGTGGTCGGTCACGCGCCGGGGATCCCCTCCCTGGCGGCCGGCCTGGCCGACCCGGACGGCTCCGACCCGAACGCCGTGGCCGCCCTCTACGAGGGGATGCCGACCGCCGTCGGCGCGGTCCTGGAGTTCGAGGGCGCCTGGACCGACCTGGGGGCCGAGTCGGCGCGGCTGACCGGCTTCCACCGCTGGCGGGGGTCCGAGGGAGAGTCGTGACCACAGGTCGTCAGGCACACCGGCTGGACCCCGACTCCGCCGACCTCACCCTGCTGCAGGACCGGCAGGTCGCCGTGCTGGGCTTCGGCCCGGTCGCCTCGGGCCACGCCCTCAACCTGCGCGACAGCGGCGTCGACGTGCGGGTCGGGGTGCGGGCCGACAGCCGGGCCGCCGCGCGGGCGGAGGTCGAGGGGCTGCTCGTCGTCGAGGTCCCCGCCGCAATCGCCACCGCTGACATCGTCGTGCTCCCGACCGACGACTCCGCCGACCCCGCCACCCTGCACGCCGTGCTCCGGGAGGGCCTGGAGCCCGGCGACCTGGTCCTGGTCACCGGCGGGGGACCGGTCCACCACGGCGCCGTCACGGTGCCGGACGGCGTGGACCTCGTGGTCCTCCAGGGCATCGGGGGAGCGGACCGGCTCCGGGGCGAGTACCTCGACGGCCGCGGCGTCCCCTGCCTGGTGGCGGTGGAGACCGACGCGAGCGGGGTCGCCTGGCCGGTGCTCACGGCATACTGCCAGGCGCTCGGTGCCCTCCGCTCGGGTGCGCTGGTCACCTCCGCCGCGGAGCTGGCCGAGACAGAGCAGTATGCCGACGAGGCGGTGCACGCTCCGGTGCGGCGACTGGTGGAGTCGGCTTTCGACACCCTCGTGGAGCGCGGGGCGAGCGAGGAGGTCGCCTACCTGGCCACCCTGCACGAGCTCAAGCAGCGGATGGACACGGCCTGGGCGGCCGGGTTCGGGCGGGACCAGGTGCCGGACCGGGCGGCCGCCGAACTGCCGACCCGCGGTGCCGTGGCGCGCGCCACCCACCCGATCGAGCAGGTCGGGCGTCGGGTCCGGGCACTGATGAGCTGGATCCGGTGAACAGGTATTTTGGACACGACGCAATGACGCTCGCCCAGGAGGATGAATGACCACCCAGACCGCACCGACGTTCACGGTCGAGACGCGGCCCGACCCCGCGACCGACGAGCAGGTGGCTGACCTCCTGGCCAACCCGGCCTTCGGCGCCAAGTTCACCGACCACATGGCCCTCGTCGACTGGAGCCAGACCGGCGGGTGGACGAACCCGCGCGTCACGGCATACGGCCCGATCCCGCTGGAGCCGGCGGCCTCCGTCTTCCACTACGGGCAGGAGGTCTTCGAGGGGATGAAGGCCTACCGGCACGCGGATGGGACCATCTGGACCTTCCGGCCGGAGAAGAACGCCGACCGCTTCGCCCGCAGCGCGCGCCGGCTGGCGCTGCCGGAGTTGCCCGAGGACCTGTTCCTGGAGTCGCTGCGCGCGCTGGTCGACCTGGACCAGCGGTGGGTGCCGGACCAGTCCCTCGGCGAGGTGAGCCTCTACCTGCGGCCGTTCATGATCGCCACCGAGCAGGCGCTCGGGGTGCGGCCGGCCAACCGGGCGCTCTACTGCGTGATCGCGTCTCCGGCCGGTGCCTACTTCCCTGGCGGGCTCAAGCCGGTCAGCATCTGGCTGTCGGAGGAGTACGTCCGGGCGGCTCCCGGCGGCACCGGCACCGCCAAGTGCGGCGGCAACTACGGCGCCTCGCTGGCGGCGCAGGCCGAGGGCATCGAGAACGGCTGCGACCAGGTGGCCTTCCTCGACGCCGTCGAGCAGAAGTGGGTCGAGGAGCTCGGCGGGATGAACCTGTTCTTCGCCTACAAGGACGGCACCATCGTCACCCCCGAGCTGACCGGCACCATCCTGGAGGGCGTCACCCGCAGTTCGCTCATCGAGCTGGCGCGCGAGCGCGGCCACGAGGTCGTGGAGCGGCACTACTCGATCGACGAGTGGAAGGACGACGCCGCCAGCGGCGAGCTGGCCGAGGTCTTCGCGTGCGGCACGGCCGCGGTCATCACGCCCGTCGGCCGGCTGAAGTGGCGCGGTGGCGAGGTCACCATGGGCGGCGGCGAGATCGCCGAGTCCCTGCGCAACGCCCTGCTGGACATCCAGTACGGCCGCGTCGAGGACACCCACGGCTGGATGCACCAGCTCGTCTGACCTCAGGGGTGACCGGCCCCCCACCCGACCGAGCGCACCGTGTTGCGCTCCCAGACCCGACTGGGCGCGCGGTGTTGCGCTCCTGAGGGCGACCGGGCGCGCGGCGTTGCGGACCTCAGGCTCCGGCGAAGGGGTTCTCCGTCAGCGTGTAGCGGGTCTCGAGGTACTCGGCGAGTCCCTCGACGCTGCCCTCCCGGCCCAGGCCGGACTGCTTGACGCCGCCGAACGGGGCGGCCGCGTTGGACACCACGCCGACGTTGAGCCCGAGCATGCCGGTCTCCAGCCGCTCAATCAGCCGCTGGCCCCGGCTCAGGCTCTCGGTGAAGGCGTAGGCGACCAGCCCGTACTCGGTGCGGTTGGCCATCGCGATCCCCTCGTCCTCGGTGTCGAACGGCGCGATCGCCAGCACCGGGCCGAAGATCTCCTCGGTGAGGATCTCGCTGCCCTCGGCGACGTCAGAGACCACGGTCGGGGCGTAGAAGGTGCCCGGCCCCTCGACGGCCTCGCCGCCAGTACGCAGCGTGGCGCCGCGGTCGACGGCATCCTGCACCAGCCGCGCGGCCTTGTCCACGGCCCGGTCGTCGATGAGCGGCCCGATGGTCACGCCGTCCTCGGTGCCCCGGCCGACCCGCATCGACTGGACGCGCTCGGTGACCCGGGCGGCGAACTCGTCGGCGACCGAGCGGTGCACGATGAACCGGTTGGCGGCGGTGCACGCCTGCCCGATGTTGCGGAACTTGGCCATCAGCGCGCCGTCGACGGCCTTGTCCAGGTCGGCGTCCTCGAAGACGAGGAAGGGCGCGTTGCCGCCCAGCTCCATCGAGGTGCGCAGCACGCCCTCGGAGGCCTGCTGGAGCAGCACCCGCCCGACGGGCGTGGAGCCGGTGAACGACAGCTTGCGCAGCCGCGGGTCCCGGATGATCGGCTCGGACACGGCGCCGGAGGTGCTGGTGGTGATGACGTTGACCACCCCGGCCGGCACGCCCGCCTCCTCCAGCAGCTGGGCGAAGGCCAGCGTCGTGAGCGGGGTCAGCTCGGCGGGCTTGATCACGACGGTGCAGCCGGCCGCGAGGGCCGGGGCGATCTTGCGGGTGGCCATCGCGAGCGGGAAGTTCCACGGCGTGATGAGGAAGCACGGGCCGACCGGGTGCTGGGTGACGATCATCCGCCCGGTGCCCTCCGGGTTGGCACCGTAGCGCCCCTGGACGCGCACCCCCTCCTCGCTGAACCAGCGCAGGAACTCCGCCCCGTAGGTGACTTCGCCCCGCGCCTCGGCCAGCGGCTTGCCCATCTCAAGGGTCATCAGCAGCGCGAAGTCCTCGGCCCGCTCGGTGAGCAGGTCGAACGCCTTCCGCAGGATGACGCTGCGCGACCGCGCGCTGGTGTGCGACCAGTCCTCGAAGGACTCGCACGCCGCGTCTAGGGCGGCCTTGCCGTCCGCGACCGAGGCGCTGGCGATCTCCTTGATCACCTCGCCGGTGGCCGGGTCCCGCACCACCAGGGTCGCGCCGCCCTCCGCGGGCCGCCACTCACCCCCGATGTAGAGACCGTCCGGCACCTGATCGAGCAGGGCCCTCTCCCGTGTCGACCCAGACTGCTGGCTCATCGTGCCTCCTTGCTCGGTGCCTGTTGTCACCACATCGTATATGATTTCTCACCGTTCTACGACTCCACCAGCAGGCCGTATGACGTGTGGTCCCGACCCGCAGGCCGCCGCCGGTCCGCGCCGCGTAGCATCTGGCCATGACCAGCCGTTTCCTCGACCTCGCGGACCCCGCCTTCGACGTCACGGGGCCCGAGGTGATCGGTGCGCGCGAGGAGTCCTGGTGGGCGCGCAGCAGTTACGGCCACGCCGTGCTGCGGCACGCCGAGGTGACCGCGCTGCTCAAGGACCGGCGCTTCCGCCAGGGGAACGCGAAGTGGCCCTCGCAGAACGGCATACATTCCGGGATGTTCAGCGACTGGTGGCACCAGGTGCTGCTGTCTCTGGAGGGCGAGGACCACCTGCGGATGCGCCGCCTGCTCAACCCGTTCTTCAAGCAGAGTGTCATCGCGGCCATGGTCCCGTCGTTCAGCCAGCTGGCCCACGAGCTCGTCGACGGCTTCAGCGAGCGCGGGTCGGTGGAGTTCATCAAGGAGTTCGCCGAGCCGTACGCCTCCCGCATCCTCTGCCGCCTGGTCGGGCTGCCGGAGAGCGAGTGGGAGCAGGTCGCGCACTGGGCCGACGACCTGGGCAAGTGCTTCGGTGTCCGGATCAAGGAGGACCTGCCCCGGATCGAGACGGCGCTGGAGGGGCTCTACGGCTACTGCGACGAGGTCGTGCGCGACCGCACCGCCCACCCGGGCGACGACCTGGTGTCCGACCTGGTGCGAAACCAGCAGGAGGGCAGGCTCTCGGCCGAGGAACTGTCGGTCGCACTGGTCTTCCTGATCTTCGCGGGCATGGAGACGACCCGCAACCAGCTCGGCCTGGCGCTGCGGACGCTGTTCGCCCACCCCGGTCAGTGGGAGCTGCTCGCCCACGACCCCGACCTCGGCCGCAACGCCGTCGAGGAGGTCATGCGGGTCAACCCGACGGTCACCTGGATCACCCGGGAGGCCATCGAGGACGTCCACCTCAACGACGAGCTCCACCTGAGGGCCGGCGACATCATCCAGGTGCTCTCGCACAGCGCCGGCACCGACCCGCGCGCGCAGCCCGACCCGAGCTTCGACATACGGGTCGAGCACCCGATGCACATGGGCTTCGGTGGCGGAGTGCACCACTGCCTCGGTCATTGGGTCGCGCGGATGGACATGGCCGTCGCACTGCCGATCCTCGCGGCACGGATGCCGGACGCCCGCGCCGACGGTCCGGGTGAGTGGCTCCCGATGTCGGGCAACACCGGGGCGATCCGGTTCCCGATCGCCTTCACGCCCACCCCCGCGAGGTCGGGCTCCACGTCGTGACGCCGGTCTTCCGCGAGGTCGAGGCACCACGCCCTGACCGTCAAAGCCATCGCGGGGGTTGACACCGGTCGTTAGCGTGGCTCTATGGAGAGCCATCAGCGCACGGTGTCACGGCGGGCCTTCACCCTCGGCGCGCTCGGGGTGCTCGCGGCCTGCTCCCCGGGTCAGGAAGGCCCTGGGACCACCGCCACGACCACCTCGCCCCTGGGGGACGGCACCGCCCTGAGCGGCCCGGTGCCGACCTTCTCCGGCGAGCTCCCCCCGCTGGTCGAACAGGTCACGGTCCCGCCCGACCTGCCGGAGACCGCACCCACGCTGTTCCGCGGGGTCCGACTCTTCGACGGTGAGTCGATCACCGAGGAGGTGGACGTCATACTCGCCGGTGGCCTGGTGACCTCTGTCGGGACCGGGCTGGAGGAGCCCGAGGGGGCCGAGGTCGTCGACGGCGCCGGGCACACGCTCATCCCCGGGATGATCGACTCCCACGTGCATGCCTACCCCGAGGCACAACAGGAGGCGGCCCGGTTCGGCGTGCTCACCGAGCTCGACCTGTTCGTGGTCCTCGAGCTCGCCGACCAGGTGGACGAGCAGCGCACGACCGGAGCGACCGGGCGGGCGGACGTCTTCAGCGCGACGTCCATGGCCACCGCGCCCGACGGGCACGGCACGCAGTTCCGGGTGGACGACTTCGAGACCCTGACCGAGCCGTCCCAGGCGGCGGGGTGGGTGGCGGACCGGGTGGCCGAGGGTGCGGCCTACATCAAGATCGTGATCGAGTCCGGCGGTGACTTCCAGGCCCTGGACCAGGAGATCGTGGCGGCACTGGTGGAGGCCGCGCACGAGCAGGGACTGCGGGCCATCATCCACGCGCAGTCTGCGGCCGACACCGTCGTGGCGCTGTCCGTGCCGCTGGACGGGCTCGCGCACGCGGCCTGGGACGAGCTGCCACCGGAGGTGGTCGCGCGGATCGCCGAGATGGGCATCCCCGTGGTCACCACGGCGGGGATGGCGCAACCCAGCCGCCTCAAGCCGGCACTCGACGACGACCGGGTGGCGGACCGGGCCACCCCGGTGATGCTCAGTCGGCTCCGCCGGGCGACCTACGCCGGTGATGAGCAGTGGGCGGCGGTGCTGAGCAACCTGCGGGCCCTCCACGACGCGGGGGTGTCGCTGCTCACCGGCACCGACAACAGCAATCCCGGCACGATCTCCGGGATCGGGATCCTCGTCGAGACGGAGATCCTCGTCGAGGCCGGGATGACGCCGGTCGAGGCGCTGGCCTCGGCCACGTCGCTGCCCGCCGACACTTTCGGGCTGGCCGACCGAGGCCGGATCGCCGAGGGCCTGCGGGGTGACGTCGTGCTGGTCGAGGGTGACCCGACCACGGAGATCACCGACCTGCACGGCATCGTCGGCGTGTGGAAGTGGGGCGTCCCGGTCGAGCTCGACGCCGCCTGAGCCCGGTCGGGCTCAATGTCCGTCTCCCCCTGACAGCCGCCGCGATGTCGGTGCCGACCCCTAACCTCGGTGCGCACATGCGGTGATGGTGGCGTCCGTCATACTCCACCGCCAGCGAGGAGAGGAGTGCGATGACAGGTATGAGTGAGGCGCGGGTGGGGCCCTGATCCCCTGGCAGGTCCAGGAGCGGCACGGCTGGGCCTATCCGCTCGCGATGCTGCGGGTCGAGTCCAGGCGCCGTGCGGGGAGCCGTTGCGCCCGATCGACCTCCAGCGGGTGACCAGCTGGAGGCTCAGCCTGGCCGACCGCGATCTGGTGGTCCACTACGACCCCGACACCCAGGACGGCTTCCACTATGTCCCCCGTCGCATCGGGATCGACTGGGACGTGATCCGCGAGTCGCCGGCCTGACCCGAGCTCGGGCAGGGGGTCGTATGCCGTGTGGCTCGGGAGGCGCGTCTGCCCGGCCCGTCAGCCGAGGCCGTAGGCCGTGGCGTGACGCGCCTCGTAGAGCAGCATGTCGTCGGCGCCCGGGACCAGGAGCATGACGCCGCGTCCGAAGCCCATGTCCTGGACCTCGCCGTCGAACTGCGCCCCGCGGCCGGCCAGCTCGGCGACCGTGGCTTTCACGTCCTCGCACATCAGCGCGATCGCGTGGTGTCGCGGAGCGCTCCACTCCCTGCCCTCGTGCACCTCCGAGGTCGGGTGGACCCCCAGCTCGCTGCGACCCGTGCCGAAGATCAGCCACTCCGCGGGGTCGGTGCCGCCGGTGCCGGAGCCCCCGATAGCGGCGTCGCCGCGCGCTCCCTCGGAGACGAAGGGCCACCGGAGCACGTCCTTGAAGAAGGCCCTGGTGGCCGTCGGGTCGTCGGAGTAGACCAGGGTATGGATCGCGGTGATCATGGTCCCGACGCTAGGCCGTGCTTCGCTCGGCGGCCACCGCTGCAGCGGGAGGAGCCCCGTGAAGAGGAGCCCGGTGAAAGGAACCCCGTGAAGATCGACCTGAAGAAGGATCTCAAGGAGTTCTACCAACCAGGTGCGGCCGAGTTCGTCGAGGTGCACCTTCCGCCGCGTCGTTACCTGGCGATCGACGGTCATGGCGACCCCAACACCTCGTCGGACTACGCGGCGGCGGTCCCCGCGCTCTACGCCAGCGGGTATGCCGTGAAGTTCGCCCTGCGCGCCCGCACCGGCGACGACTTCGTGGTCGGTCCGCTGGAGGGGCTGTGGACCAGCAGCGACCCGACGTCCTTCACCGGTCGGCGCAAGGACGAGTGGGACTGGACGATGCTCATCCCGCTCCCGGACGTCGTGACCGCGGACGACGTCGCCACCGGACTGGCGACCGCAGCGACCAAGAAACCGGACCTGCCCATCGGCCGGCTCCGGGTCGTCGAGCTGCACGAGGGCCGCTGCCTGCAGATCATGCACCTCGGCAGCTACGACGACGAGGGTCCGGTGCTGGCGCGGCTGCACGACGAGGTGATACCGGAGCGCGGCCTGACCTGGGACGGCCCGCACCACGAGATCTACCTCAGCGACCCGCGACGTGTCGCGCCCGAGCGGATGCGGACCGTCCTGCGCCAGCCCGTGAGGCCGGTCTGAGACGCCCCGCGTGACCCCGTGAGGCCGTCTGAGACACCCGGCGTGACCCCCGTGAGCGCGGGATCCGGTTACAGTTTCGGCTGTCGCTCACTGAGGAGAATCGTCTTGGCCACCGTCTCTGCCCACGTCGCTGCCACGCTCGCCCGGCACATCAGCCAGGTCTTCGGGGTGATGGGCAACGGCAACGCCCACTTCCTCAACGAGCTGGAGCGCACCACCGACGCGGTCTACACGGCGGTCCGCCACGAGGCCGGCGCGGTGGTGGCCGCCGACGCCTGCTACCGGGCCGGCGGCGGACTGGCCGCTGCCACCACGACATACGGAGCGGGGTTCACCAACACCCTCACCTCGCTCGCGGAGGCCGCCCAGGCCCGCATCCCCCTGATTCTGGTGACCGGCGAGGCCCCACGGTGGGGGCGCCGCCCCTGGGACGTCGACCAGCTCGCCCTCGCCAGCGGCGTCGGTGTGCGCACCTTCACCGTGGGACGCACGGACTCGGCGGCGACCACGATGCTGGCCATCGAGCACGCGCTGTCCTACTCCCTCCCCGCGGTCCTCGCCATCCCGTATGACGTCGCCGGCCTGGACGTTGGTGACATCCCGCAGGCGCCGGACCCGTTGGTGCCGCCGCCGGTCGCGCCCGCCGGTGAGCTGGCCGTGGGGAAGGTGGCCCAGATCGCCCGGGCCCTCGCCGACGCCGAGCGCCCGGTGCTGCTCGCCGGCCGCGGCGCGTGGCTGGCCGGGGCGAACGAGGACCTGGGGGCGCTCGCCGCCGCCACCGGAGCGGTGACCGCGAGCACCGCGCTGGCCCGAGGCCTGTTCCCCGAGCAGCAGTATGACGTGGGCGTCGCCGGCGGCTTCGGTGCCGACGGCGCCATGGAGCTGGTGCACCAGGCCGACGTCGCGGTCGTCTTCGGCGCCTCGCTCAACCAGTTCACGATGCGCTTCGGGGAGCTGTTCTCGCCCAGTGCCCGCGTGATCCAGGTCGACCTGTCGAACGTCGCCACGCACCCGCAGGTCGGCGACTATCTGCACGCCGACGCCGCGCTGGCCGCGCGGGCGATCCTCGCCGAGCTGACAGCTCTCGGGGCGACCAGCAGCGGGTGGCGCGAGAGCGTGGATGTCGCCGCGCTGCGTCAGTATGACGCGGGCACCGGTCAGGCCTCCGACGGCCGGCTGGACCCGCGCTCGGCCGCGCGACGGATCGCCGAGCTGCTCCCCGAGGACCGGGTCGTGGTCTCTGACGGAGGGCACTTCATCGCCTGGGCCAACATGTACTGGCCCGTCGCCGCGCCCGACCGGATGATCATGATCGGCACCGCCTACCAGGCCATCGGGCAGGGCTTCCCCTCGGTGGCGGGGGCCGCCCGGGCCAAGCCCGACTCGACGGTCGTGCTCACCACCGGCGACGGGGGAGGGCTGATGGCCCTGGCCGACCTGGAGACCGCGGTGCGCGTCGCCGGGGGTCGCGGCCTGGCCGTGGTGTGGAACGACCGCGCCTACGGGGCGGAGATTCACCTCTACGGGCGCAAGGGCTTCGCCCGCGAGCCGATGCTGATCGACGAGGTCGACTTCGCCGGGCTGGCGCGCGCCGTGGGCGCCGAGGGCGTCGTCGTGCGCACCCTCGACGACCTCGTGGCCCTGGAGGAGTGGACGCGGCGCCCCGTGGCCGAGCGGCCGTTCCTCCTGCTGGACCTGCGGATCTCCGGCGAGGTGATGGCGCCGTATCAGCGCGAGGTCATCCGGGTCAACGCCTAACAATTTTCGTAGTGGTTTTGCTGGTCCCGCCCGCCTTTTCGTAGTGGTTTTGCAGGTCCCACGCCGCAGGGGCGACCGGGGCTGCTGGCTCATTGGGAGCCTGGCGGTCGTCAGAGTGCGCCTGGTTGACCGTGGGTCGACGCCCCCCGCAGCGCGAAGGCGCCTGCCCATCCGGCGGTGGTCGTCTCGTGGGGAACGCTGGGGTCGTCAGGGCGCGCCGGATTGACCCACGAGCCACCGGCTTCGAGCCGCGTGAGTCGGGACCTGCAAAATCACTACGAGAATGCGTGGGGGACCTGCAAAACCCCTACATTTTTTGGGGGAGGAGGTGCTGGGCGAAGAAGTCCGACAGCTCCCGGGTCGCGGTGAGCGGGAGGACGTGCGCGACGTACTGGTCGGGGCGGACCACGACGACGGCGCCGTCGCGAGAGATCGAGCGCTCGTCGAAGATGTCCGTGCCGTTGCCGGCGGCGTAGACCTTCTCCCAGTCCATCAGGCCGTACGGGCCGGTGCGCGGCACGAAGACGGGGTCGATCGTGGTCAGGTCGATGTCCTCGAAACCCTGCTGGTAGATCACCTTGACGTCGAGGACGGCGTCGATGTCACCATCAGCCGGGGTGTGGCGCACCAGGGGGGACTCCGGCGACTCCGACAGCCAGGTCGCCCAGTCCGCCAGGGCCGACGCCTCGCCGGGCCCGGGCGCGTCGGCGAAGGCATAGATACGCCACCGGCCGTCCGCGCGGGCGTGGTGGCCGAGGTGCTGGACGTTGCCGTCGCAGGCCTTGAACACCTCGCAGGACTTGAAGCGCTTGCCGATCGGGAAGCCCTCGGCCAGCCCCTGGTGCTCATCGGTCCCGGTGATCATCGACGGGGTGTACTGCGTCATGAAGCCGGAGGGGAACTCGGCGGTGCCCAGGTAGTAGTTGGCCAGCTCCTGCGGGTCCTCGATCTCCTCGGGCTTGCGGGCCATCAGGGTGGACCACTCGCGGTCGAAGTCGATGAGCTGCTGGGCCACCGGCTGCCGCTCGTCCGAGTAGGTGCACATGAGCGACTCCGGGCTGCGGCCGGTCAGCACCAGCCCCAGCTTCCAGGCCAGGTTGAAGCCGTCCTGCATGGAGACGTTCATCCCCTGCCCCGCCTTGGCGCTGTGCGTGTGGCACGCGTCCCCGGTCAGGAAGACGCGCGGGTTGCCCTCGCCGTCCAGCGGGATGTCGTCGAACTTGTCGGTGACCCGGTGGCCCACCTCGTAGACGCTGTGCCAGGCCACCTCCTTCACGTCGATCGAGTAGGGGTGCAGGATCTCGTTGGCCTTGGCGATCACCGTCTCCAGCGGCGTCTGCCGGACCCGGTGGTCGTCGTCCTCGGCCACCTCGCCGAGATCGATGTACATCCGCGACAGATAGCCGCCCTCCCGCGGGATGTGGAGGATGTTGCCGTGCGTGGAGTTGATCGCGCACTTGATGCGCCAGTCGGGGAAGTCGGTGTTGACCAGGACGTCCATGACGCCCCAGGCGTGCGCCGAGATGCCGCCGATGTGCTGGCGCCCGATCGCCTCGCGCACACCGCTGCGGGCACCGTCGCACCCGGCGACGTACTTCGCCCGAACGGTGCGCTCCTCGCCGGCCCGCTCGCCGGCGACATAACGCAGGGTCACCTCCACCGGGTAGTCGCCCTCCTGGCCCACGGTGAGCCCGACGAACTCCACGCCGTAGTCCGGGAGGATCCGGCCGGGGCCGTTGTGGGCGGCCTCGGCGAAGTAGTCCAGCACCCGAGCCTGGTTCACGATCAGGTGCGGGAACTCGCAGATCTCGAAGGCGTAGTCCTCGGTGCGGGAGGTGCGGACGATGTTCTCCGGGTGCTCCGGGTCGGGGCCCCAGAAGTTCATCCAGCCGATGTTGTAGGCCTCGGCGATGATCCGCTCGGCGAACCCGAAGGCCTGGAAGGTCTCGACGCTGCGCGGCTGTATGCCGTCCGCCTGGCCGAGCGGGAGCCGCCCGTCACGCCGCTCGATGATGCGGGTGGTCACCGAAGGGAACTGGGACAGCTGGGCGGCCATCAGCATGCCGGCGGGGCCGGAGCCCACGATGAGCACGTCCATCTCATCGGGGAGGTCGGTCGGCCGGTCGATGCCGGTCGCGGCGGCGGGCAGGACGCGTGGGTCCTGGGAGACGTAACCGTGGTGGTGGAACTGCATGGTGCTCGGATCCCTTCCTCGGACGACGGTGTCGAGGTCTAGCTCGATGGTAGGTGGTGGTGTCAGACCCTGGACAGGCCGACGATGGCTCCGGTGGACTGCTCCTCCTCGTGGTCGGCACCCAGCGGGATGCTGGTGCGGTCGCGCAGCAGCAGGGTCGCGACCAGCCCGATCATCGTCATCGCCACCAGGTACCAGGTGACGGACGTGGTCTGACCGGTGGCCTGGTCCAGGGCCTGCGCGATGGTGGGGGAGAAGGCGCCACCGACCAC
>Ga0123332_1001775_pt1 | contig 21034 bp, 16 predicted proteins | sample BioC12SIPDNA_4_FD_89958 | JGI IMG/M metagenome (GOLD analysis project Ga0123332, IMG submission 89958) | Anaerobic biogas reactor microbial communites from Washington, USA - Biogas_R2_A C12 SIP DNA | ecosystem: Engineered > Bioreactor > Anaerobic > Unclassified | place: Washington, USA... | reverse complement strand
TGTTCCATGCCCCCGCAAAAATAAACAAGTCATCCGCAGTCAAGCTTGTCCTCCTTCGCCTGGATTGCAGGTGCTCCATGTACCGCTCTACTTTACCGCCCCCTCCCAATCGCGCAACCCCCAAGTGGGTGAACAGCGGGTTGGAGGCGGGGCAAACTGGCATCACCGGCTGGTGCCGTCACCGCCGTTGACCGCCTGCAATTGGCCTGGCAGCGGCCTACCGGTGATCCAGGCGCGCACCATCGCGTTGAACAGGTCGGGAGCCTCGACGTTCCATCCGTGACCAAGCCCGGGCGCGAGCCGTCCTTGCGCGTTGGGCATCATGTGCGCGATCGTGCCCACGGCTTGCTTGATGATGTTCGATTCGCGGCTCCCCGCCGTGACCAGCGTGGGGGTATCCACAGTGCGGAGAGAGGGCGGCACATGAAACCGGGCTCCTTCTCGAAAAACTTGTCGATAGACCTGCATGGACATCGCCCGCAGGTTTTCGATGAAGGCAGCTTGCATGTCCGGCGACAAGTGCAGCGATTTTGCCTGCATATTCACGAACCAGCCCCGTTTCAACAGGACGGACATCAGCCCGAGTTGCGGGTTGAGCAGCGCCCGGTTGGGCCAGGGCGCGGCAGTGACCCCGCTTATGACGACCCGATCCAGCACATCGGCATGGCGGTCCAGCAGGGCCAGCGCGACATAGCCACCGAGCGACAGCCCGACGATATGAGCTCGCCGGTTGGTAGCGCGCTCCTGGATGATCTCCGCGATTTGAGCGGCGGTGTCCGCCAGAGAGACCCAGGTCTCATGGTTACTTCTGCCATGACCGGGTAAATCCACATTGAGACAGTGGAAATCGGCCAGGGCGGCGACTTGTCTTGCCCACATCCAGCCGCTGGTGCCCACACCGTGCAAAAAGACAATGCTCGGCGTGGCTGGTGTTCCCGTTTCGTTGACGTGGAGTGACAGGGTGATGCCTCCTTATGGGTCTTGCCTTGCCCAATGGTAACAGAGATTCATGCCGCTTGAAGGGCGGACGAGCCGGTTTTCTGGGCCAGAGAGCCAGGTTCCCAAGACCGCCAGCTATGTTAGAATAGGTGATGTAAGCCTGATCGATGATTATACGGGAGCTGCTGCCCGAAAGGATCAATAGCCTGGCTGAACGGCGCGCCATCCGGGCGCGAGCTGATCGAAAGCGATACGGATGCCGCCAGTGAAGACCACGCCATCGACACACGGGCGTACCCTGGCGCGGGCGATACACCGCGATTCCCGTCGTCCTGGTCTGCGCTTTCAGGGTTCTCCGAGCGCTGCGGTGTGAAAAAAGTGTGCGTGGTGGCCGAAGCAGCCTGATCCGAACATGTGAGGATATGCTGATGTCGCAAATTACGGTGCGCCAGGCGACCCTGGCCGATGCAGGACAGATTACCGCGCTCCATAACGCCAATATCACCACCTGGACTCGCCGGGATGTCAATGGCGAGCCGGTGCCGGCGGACTACGCCGACCTGTCGCTGTTCGAGCGCTGGATGGTGGGCGGCCCGTGGGCCAGCGTGGAGATGTGCGCGGTCCATCTGGCGAACCTGCTGCGGGGCAGCGATGGCATCCCGCTGGTGGCCGAGATCGATGGCCGCGTGGGCGCGGAGGCGGAGGTGTTCATCGGGCGCGAGCCAGAGCCGTTCGGCCACCATATCAACATCTCCAGGCTGGCGATCCATCCCCAAGACGAGGGCGCGGGGCTGAGCAGCGCGCTGCTGGCGTACATCGTGCAGATGGCCGAGGCGATCCACTGCAGGCGGGTGACCGTCTCGAACGGCGAGGCGGACGCCGCGCTCTATGAGCATCACCGTTTCCAGCGGTCGCACACCGGCCACCGGGTCGTGATCAAGACCGGCGAGGGACGCGTCTTCTACAAAGCGGGCGACCTGACGGCTTTCGATCCAGCTCAGATCGACGGCTGGCACATGCCGCTGGGCCGCTTCCAGAACGCGCGCGAAGAGTGGGACCGGATGCCGCCCGGCTTCTGGAACAGCGTCCCGCAGATCGTCGAGGTGGAGTCGGCCCGGCTGCACATCACCATCACCGGCCAGGAAGCGTATGTCCTGGTCCAGCAAGACCGCGACGATCCGGCGCGCGCGCATGTCTACCTGTGGACCAAGCGCCCAGTCAACAACCTGTTGATGATGGCGCTGCGCGACTGGGCCGCTCGCCAGAATTACGAGGCGCTGGTGACCTTCGTGTGGGACTACGCGCTGCCGCTGCTGGAAGTGGACGCCCAGCTCGGCGGGTACACGCAGGTACTGTACGCACGCGGGCTGTAGAGTCATCCCCGGCGGGCCATGGCGCCGACATCCGAGGAAAAACCGACCAGAGAGGGCAAGGAGGACACAGAGGAAAAAGAAAAATCTCTGTGCGCTCTGTGATCTCTGTGGTGAAATCTTCTTCCAGGAGCGCCGCTAGATCGACGTCTCCTCGTCGGTGTCCAGCTTCTGGACCGGGCGGCCTTTCGCCACCAGGAAGCGGTCGAAGTCGCGCGCGACAAACGTGTTCGGGAAAATCTGCCGCGCCTCGTGGATGACGTCGCGCTCGCGGTAGCGCCGCGAGATGTGCGTCAGCAGCAGCGTCCCCACGCCGATCTCGCGCGCGAAGCGGGCCGCGCCGGCCGCCGTCATGTGGCCGAACGCGGCGGCCATCTCGGCGTCCTCATCCAGGTACGTCGCCTCCATCACCAGCGCGTGCGCGCCCTGCGCGACCTCGGCCAGCCCGTCCAGCGCGCCGACGTCGCCGGTATGCACCAGCCGCGCGCCGGGGATGTCCTCGCCCAGCACCTCGTCCGGCTGGATCACGCGCCCACTGGCCAGCGTGATCGGCTCGCCGCGCACCAGCCGAGCGCGCTCCGGCCCGGCGGGAACGCCCAGCGCCTCGGCCTTCTCGACCAGGAAGGGGCGCCGAGATTTCTCCTGAAAGACGAACCCGAAGCAACCCGGCCCGCGATGGTCGACCGGAAAGGCCGACACGGTGTAGTCGCGGTCGTCAAACAGCAGGCCCGGCTTGATGTCGAACAGGTGAAGCGGCATCGGCGGCTTGGCCCCGCGCAGCACCACGCCGTAGATCAGGTCCTGAACGCGGTCGAGCGTCCACTTGCCGCCCCAGATCTCCAGCGAGTCGATGCTCTCCCAGCGCATGAAGGTGGACATCAAGCCGCCCAGCCCCAGAATGTGATCGAGGTGCCCGTGCGTCAGCAGGATCCGGTTCAGCCGCTTGAACCCGATCCCGCTCTTGAGGATCTGGCGCTGGGTGCCTTCGCCGCAGTCGATCAGGTAGCGGTGATCCTTGACCATCACCACCTGGGATGACAACCCGCGGTGGACCGATGGCGCGCTCGCCGATGTGCCTAGGAAGATGATCTCAAACATGATCCGGCAGGGTTGCCGTCTCCCCTCTCGTTGGGTCGTTCAGGGTAACCGATGAAGCCGCCGGCGGTCACTCGCCGATGGTGACCAGCCGCTGCCGGGTTTCCAGCGCGATCGGGCGGTCGAGAAACGCCTGGACCACGGCCACATTGGTCATCAGGTGCGGCGTGATGGTGCGGGTGGTGTAGGCGCTCGGCCCTTGCGCCAGCGCCAGCGGGACCACCAACTGGTCGGCCAGGTGCTCGTCGGTCGCCGCGCCGCTGTCGTGCAGCTCCAGCAGCTCGGTGACGGCCTGCTCGGCGACCGTCTCGGAGGGCATCCCCTTGCGCCCCAAAACGCCGACGCCGACGCGCCCATTGGTGTACTCCACCGCCAGGAAGATCCCCGCGCCGGTGCTGATGCTGCGCGTGCGGATGGGGCGGATATCGAGCGGGGCGTCCATCGTCTCCAGCAGGTTCAGCGCGCGGTTGGCGATGCGCTGCGGGATGTGCGAGGGCAGGTTGCAGCCGACCGCCAGGCCGAACACGCGCTCGATCGGGCCGCGGTCGCGCATGTCCAGCCCGGCCAGCGTGGCGCGGCCCGCCAGGTGCACGCTCATCGAGCCACCGCCTTCGGGCATCCAACCGTAGGCTTCCATGTAGATTTCGAGATCGGCGCCCATGCTCAGCAGGACGGGCATCACCACGTCGCGCAGATAGTGCCCCGACGGGCTGCCGGGAACGTGCGTGCCGCCGGCCACGCGGATCGTCGAGGGGCCATCCGCCAGCGCCAGCGGCAGCAGCACCGTCTGGATCACCAGCGGCGCCGAGCCCGCCGTCCCCACGGCCCACTCGTACTGGCCGGGCTTGGCCGGGCCGCCTGGCTCGAAGCGCACCGTGCGCGCGCCCACCTGGAGGCCGTCGACCGCCGCGTCGCAGATCTCCGCCGCCGCCCGGATGGCGGTCAGGTGCTGCGGGCGCAGGCCGGACGGTTTGCGCCCGGCGCGAATGTTCTCGATCTGGACCGGAACGCCCAGCACGCAGCTCAGCGTGAGCGCCGTCCGCACGATCTGGCCCCCGCCTTCGCCCTGGCTGCCGTCCAGAAAAATCACGCTACGTCCCTCTCGTGCTCACGGGCCGGACTTGACGACGATATCGCCCAGCAGCAGCCGGTCGCCCTGCGCCTGGCTGCCGCCAGCCGGGTCCATCACGTTGAGGTGATTGTCCAGCACCGACGCGCTGACGGTATACGCGCCGACGGTGAGCGCGTAGGTGTCCGGCTTGACGCTGTCGCTCAGCCACAGATAGGACACCTGGGCGAACAGATCGCGGTTCTTCAGCTCGCCGGGCATCACGTCGATGGTGTTGGATTCGGCCCATGGCTCCAGGAGCGGCACCGTCTGCCCGCCTTCGGGATAGGCCAGCAGGTGCGCGAAAATGCCCAGCTCGTCCGGCAGCTTGCCATCCACGCGCCAATACGTGACCAGCACGACCGGATCGCCGCCCGGCACCGGCTTGGCGTTCAGCACGCGCGGCTCGTAACCGGCAAACGTCAGGTTCTGCTCCAGCGGCACCGGCAGCTCGACCTTCAGTTTGCCGCGAATGGCCGACGGCATGTAATAGGCCGGCGAGAACTGGTCCCAGTAGCCTCCCGCGTCGCGGATGCGCTGCTCCACGTCCACGCGCAGCACGGTCCCCACTGGCAGCCCCTCGACCACCAGCGGCTGGCTGCCCACCAGCCAATCGGTTAGCTCGGGCGGCATCAACAGGCGGTCGTTCACGTCCATGAAGATGAAGCGCATCGGCGCGCCGCCATTCGGGAACACCAGCCCTGCGCGGCAGTCGGAATGGCGCAGGGGCATGTCGTTGCGGTGCATCATCACGCGCAGAATCTGGCGCGGCGACAGGCCCACCGTGTGCGGCTCGTTGAGGTACGCGGCGCACAGCGAGGCCGGTAGCTCGTCCGGCGTACGATCCAGATAGGCCGCCAGGTTCCCCAGGTTGGCATGATAAGCTTCGGCCACCTCAGGATCGTTGCGCCAGTCGTTGAACAGGCGCTCGCGCACGAGCACGATATTGGCCGCCAGGGCCGCGACCAGCAGCAGGGCGACCGGCTGCCAGGCGGCCTCAGCCTGCCGCACGCGCAGCGCTCGCCAGAGCACGATCACCCCGATGCCGGGCAGAATATACACGGCGGGCAGCGCGACCAGGTTGGCGGTGAAGGTCGCTTCGACGCCGACCCACAAATCGGTCAGCAGGCCAGCGCCCAACACCAGCAGCAGCAGGGCGTAGCGCGGCTGGCGCCAGTGGCGCAGCGACTCGATGGCGCCCAGCGCCAGCAGCAGCGCCATGACCGGCCCCAGCAGCGGCGTAGGCGGCAGGTTCTCCGTCACGCGGAAATCGCCGCGCCAGATCACGCCGCTGACAGCGTGCAGCGCGCCGTCGATCAGCTCGGCGACCGAGCGCGGGCGCTCGCTCCACATCACGTACAGCTCGCTGGACTGCGGATCGCGCAGCGTCGAGAGCAGGTAGGGCAAGGCGATCACGGTCGTCAGCACGATCACGAAGACGGCGGCGCTCCACACCCGGCGCGACAGCGGCTGGCGCGTGAACAGCAGGTGGGCGAAGAACAGCGCGCCCAACGGCCCCACCACCAGCGCGGTATAGTGCAGATAGCCGGACAGGCCGAACGCCAGGGCCAGCATCGCAAAGGGCAGCGTCAGCGGGGTGCGATAGCGCACGTCCTGGCGCACGTTGAACGCGGCCACCAGGCACCACATGGTGATCAGCGTGATCAAGGAAACGAATGGCTCCGGCGTGGCCGTCCGTGCCAACAGCACCGCGCGCAGGCTGACGGTCATGAGGCCCAGGGCGACCAACCCCACCGGCACGCTAAACAGGCGCCGCGCCAGCCGGTAGAGTATTGCCAGCGACAGCAGACCGCTCCACAACGAGAGCACCCGGTAGCCGAACAGCCCGGTCCCGACCGCGTCGCTCACCAGCATGTTGGCGATGGGATAGATGGCGGCCCGCCCGTGACCATCCCCGACCTGGTAATACACCGCGATGTTGCCGCCCCGCACCGTCTCGGTGATGCGAATGTACGCCAGCTCGTCGTCATGGAAGCCGGGCGGCAGGCGCGACAGATCCCATGCCCGCAGCGCGACGGCCAGCAGCAGCAGGGCTGTCACCAGGACTAACTCACGTCGTCGGTTCAACATGTCTCCTAGCCCTGGCGATGTCCCTTGCCGGGGCCTGCAGCGAAAACGGTGAGGTTGAGAAACAGGGTTGATTGTAACACGGTTTCAGTCTTCGCGTCCGTCCGGGCGCGGCCCCAACGGCTCGACGATGGTCGCTTCTTCCGAGCCGGGATGGCGGGCCGGGATCACGGTGTCGCCCATGATCTTCTCCATGTTCGCCAGGTCGATGTACGCCTGCCGGGTCTGCTTGGGCGGGAAGCCGGGCAGGTCGATGGCCCACCAGTACTGTTCGTCGTCGGGGGTCCAGTTGACGTCGGCCATGTAAATGGTGACCATCAGCCCGACCCAGGGCCGCCAGTGTTCCGCCGCCCACCGGTAAGCCCCGACGAGATACTCGGCCTGCTTCTGCTCGGTGACGCTGTGCCAGGCGTAGTCAGAATCTTCGCGCGGGTCGGTCGTCCAGCCCACCTCCAGCAGCGCGACCTGCTTGGCCGCGTCGCCGCGCTCGACCATGATCGCGCGCATGTCCTCGACGTGGCGGAAGCACATCCAGCGGTGGCCTTTAACCGCCTCGGCCTCGTCCGGCGACAGCTCCGGCGGCTCGCCGTAGCCCGGCGCGTGGACGCCCAGCACGTCGAACCAGGGCGCGGCTCCGGCATCGTACATCATGCGGAGATAGTCCGTGTCGGGGATCGCTTCGGGCAGCCAGGTGCCGGTCGGCGCCAGCCCTGCCGAGATGACGATCGCCTCCGGATCGGCGGCGCGGATCGCTTCGGCACAGGGCCGCAGCAGCGCCACGTAGCCCGCCGCGTCGGGCGGCATGTCGAACCACTCGCGGCGCAGGTTCGGTTCGTTCCACACCTGGTAGGCCGCGATCTGGCCCCGGTAGCGTTCGGCCAGCGTCCCGCAGAACGTCCCCCACGCGGCCAGGTCGAGGGCCGGTTGGGCTGAATCGTCAGGGAGCGGGTCGAGCAGCGCCCAGCCCGGCGGGCCGTCCAGCCGGGCGACCAGCTCGCGCCCGCGATACGCTACCTCGGCCACCACCGCGTCAGCCTGCTGCCAGTGCCACTCGCCGCGCTCCGGCTCCATGTCTCGCCACGAAAAGCGCTGCTTAACGTGCGTGAAGTTCATCAGGCGCACCATGTCCAGGTCATAAGTGCGCGTCGATTCGTTCCACCACAGGAACGTGTGAATGCCGTAGGTCAGCGAGGGGAAAGCGGGATCGGTCACAGCCTCCGGCGCCAGATCGCGCGGGATGGGCGGGGTGGGCGTGGGGCCGGGCGCGGGCTTGTCGTCCTCCGGCGCCAACCACCAGGCGCCCGCCAGGACCAGGGCCAGCGCCAGCGCGATCAACCCCCCGGCGGCGATCAGCCTGCGGCGGGGCCGGGCTCGTCCCGATAACGGGCTCAACTGCGTCACTCCGATCGAACTCCTTTTGCGCTGTGCGCGCTGTTTGGGCAAACACAGGCGGGCATGGAGCCCGCCCGGTCATCTGTGAAATTGGTGAGGCCCGGTTGGTCGCCGGCACCTCGCGCGGCAGGTTGCCGCCAGCGGGGTTACTCCCCGCGGAAGTTGAACCCGGCGATCACCTCGTAGGCCGGCGCCGGATGCCATTCGGGACGCAGCAGCGCGTAGGGCACGTTGTCGTTGGTCGGATCCCAGCCGCTCTGGGCGCCGTAGTTCAGGTTCCAGATGAAGGCCAGCCAGACGAAGCCCCAGTCCTGCATAAGCTCGATCGCCTCGCCGAAGAACTGCGCCTGCTCTGCCAGGGTGTTATCGTCAGCGAACTCGAACGAGCGCGGCGTGCCGCCCAGGCCCTCGGTGCTGGCCCAGCCGAACTCGGTGATGCACAGTTTCTTGTCGCTGCCCGCCTGCTGGATCTTCTGGGCGTAGCCGTTCAGCGTGCTGTAGAACGACCAGCTATGATGCGGGTTGTCGAACGGGCCGCGGAAGCGCGCCGTCGGATCGTTCGGGACGTTGTTCCAGGGCACGTTCGGGCCGATATTATAGCCGTTGTGGTGCACGCCGATGCAGTCGGCGATGTCCAGCACCCCGGCCTGGATCAGCATGTCCATATACACGAAATCGTCATAGGCGCCCACGCCATCGTTGACGCCGGTGGGCGACAGCGCGCCGCTGATCACGATGATGCCCGGATCGACGGCCTTGATGGCGTCACGCGCCGCAGTCAGCATCCTCACGTAGTCGGCGGCACTCAGCCCGCGCACCGATCCCCACTCGCGATCGATGTTCATCTCGTTCCAGACTTCGACCGCGTGGATCTGGTCCGGATAGCGCCTGAGCAGGGTGGTGAGGAACTCGGCGAAGACCTGCGCATCGGCGGGCGGGCCGACCTTGCTCAGCGGGGCGCCCGGCTCGCGCGCCCATTCGGGCGTCGTCAACACGCTGACCATCACCTTGATGCCATACTCCGCCGCGAGATCGAACGTGACGTCCAGCCCGCCCCAGTCGTACTGGCCGGGCTGTGGCTCGATGTTCTCCCACCTTACCTGCTGTTTGATCCAGTTCAGCTTGAGCTTGTCACGCACTTCGCCCATCCAGATGCGGTACACCTCAGGATCGGCATTCATCTGGACCTGGATGCCCAGTTGGAACGCGTTGTTGTCGACTGGCACGGGCGTCGGGCTGGGGACAGGCGTCGCGAATTGGGCTTCAGCAGCGCCGCCCTGGCCATCCGGCGCGGCCAGCGCTGCCGCCTCGGCCTGAACCTCGGGGACCGCCGCCACGGCTGCCGGCTGGTCACCGCCAGCGGTCGGGACTGGAGTCGTGTCGATCTGGCCCAGGTCCACCGTTTCTTCGGGGGCGGCCTGCTCCAGATCATCGGCCTCCGCGTTCGAGAGCGCGGCGACGCTCACATCATCGCTGCTGCCATTGTTTTGATCGCCCACCAGGCCAGTCGCGTAGTAGATGCCGATGAACGTGACCGCACCCATCAGCAGCGTGATGCCCAACCAGGCCACCACAAAACCGCGTATCTGGCGCTGACGTGCTGCAACACTGGTGTGCATAGACTGTGTCTCCTCGTCTCGTGTGTGGCGGTGCTCCATTGTATCGCATGTAGGCGGCCACTTGTCAACGATCGCCCTACGTTATTCTAATACCGGTGCCAGCGCTTCGCACGCCGGACACGTCCCGTCCGGGCGCTGAATCCCGTAGCCGGGCGCGCCGGTGGCCGGCGCGTCGATGCTCCAGATCGCCATCAAGCGGATCTTGCCGTCGGTCCCCTGGCGCGCCTGGCGCATCGCCCCGGCCAGCCATTCACCCTGCTGGGCTGCCGTGATGTTCTGCGCCCAGGCGATATCCTCGGACACCTCGTACCCTTCCGGCGAGAGATAGCCCAGCCGGGTGAAACACACCGGCAGCGCCCCGCCGAACGCGTTCCACGCCCGGTCGGTGACCAGCGGCAGGTAATAGACCGGGGAATCGCCGCGCGGATCGCCGCTGGTGGCGTCCGGCGGGACGGCGCCCTGCACGTAGCGCACGCCGACGCAGTCCGCGTACTGCCCGGCCCCGGCCCCGGCCAGCGCCGCCAGATACACGTCATCGTTCCAGATCGTCTCCGTGCGCCCGGCCTCGCCCGCGGCATCGGTGGGCGCGATCCCGCCCGTGATGACCAGCGCGCTGGGGTTGGCCGTCTTGATCGCCTCGAAGGCCATGGCGAGCAGGTAGGTATACGCCGCCGGATCGATCTGCCCGGCGGGCCAGGTGTTGGCCCGGTTCATGTTGCGCCACACCTCGATCCCGTCCGCGCCCAGCGCCGCCAGCCCGCCCACGAATTCGGCGTACTGGGCCGCATAATTGGCCAGGCCCGCGCCCGCGAACTCCGCCGGATCGCCGTTCACGTTGAGCAGAATCTTGAACCCGTTGCCCTGCGCGTTCTCGATCGTGCGCTGGTGCTCGGCGGCCTGCTGGCCCGGGCTGAACGCGATCTCGACGCGAATCCACTGCAGGCCCATCCGCCCGGCAGCCAGCACCGTCGGACCGCCGAACTGCTGGATGTGACCGCCTGCCTCGAATGTACTTCCAATGTCCGCTGCCAGGATCGCGGGATCGATAGCCGGCAGGACCAGCCCTTCCGCGCTCAGGTCGCCCGAGGGGGCGGGAGCTTCCGCCACGGCTTCCGCTTCTGCGGGAGTCTCACCCTCGGCGGGTTCTTCCGCGGGCGGCTGGAACTCGACCGAGGGCAGCACGGTCGGCTCCACGACCTCGATCGCGGCACTGCCCAGCGCCACGCCGGCGATGCGCGCCTCCACGATGAGCGCTGCCGGCTCGTCTGGTGTCTCGAACGTGACCGGCTCGCCGGTCGCAGCGGTGGCGCGCCCGATCTCCGTCTCGCCCGCCCGCACGATCCACTCAGGCGAGAGATCGACCGGCTCAGTCGCGCCGGGCTGGTTCAGGCGATAGGCCAACAGCTCGGTCTCCAGGCCGGGCAGCACGCCCGGCGCGGCCAGATCGAAGACAAAGACGCCTTTCAGGTTGTAAGCCGTCGCCTGCTCCAGCCGGTAGCGCAGGGCGACCGGGTCGAGCAGCCACATCGCGCGCAGCAGGCTGCCGTCCGCGTCGAGGTAGCGCACGACCGGCATCTTGACCGAGTCCTCGTAGCCAAATTCGACCTGCACGCCCTCTGGCGGGACGAGGCTGGCTTCGAACGGCGCGCCGGGCTGGATGGACTCTGCCGGGCTGATCCGGACCCCACCCGCAAAGCCCAGCGCCCGGTCCAGCGTGACGGGCATCCAGGTCGAGTCGCGCTGCTCTTCGACGCTCAGCGCGCACAGGCCCAGCAGCAGCTTGTTGCGATTGATCTGGGTCCCGGCCCAGGCCATGATCGCCCCGGCCTGGCCGTCCTCGGCAAACACGCGCGGATCCGACGGCATCCGGACCACCACGTCATCGGCGATCGCGCCAATGGCGGGCCAGTCATAGCCGCCGGTGTTCCACGCGCCGGGCCCGCCTTGCGGCGCGGGCAGCACGACCGTCAGGCCCCGGCCCTGCCCATGCAGCAGGTTCGCCAGATCGCTCACGAAAGCGGTGAACGACTCGCGCAGATCGGCGGGCACTTCGCGGTAGTCAATCGCCGCGCCCGCGTAGCCCTCGGCGGCCGCCGTGACGAACGCCGCGATCTGGCGGGCGTGCTGGCGGCGCAGCGCCGGATTCTCGAGAATCCGGCGGATGTTGGTCGTTTCTATGACCGAGGGATCATCGTAATTGTTGATCAAGGGCAGGACGGCGTAACCCTGGCTCGTGTCAAAGCCGGGAGCCATCACGCCCTGGAGCGTTCCGGCAGCAGTCGGGTGCAGGTCGCCGGGGAAAACGCGCGCGTTGGCGGCGACGATCTCCGGCACAGCAGTATCCGCGGGCGACAGCGTGACATCCACCGCGCGCGCCGATCCCGCGCCGCGAAAAACCGCCACGCAGCGCGGCACATAGCTCAGGCTGGCCTGCATGGCGCCGGTCTCGGGGACGAACCGGGCCGGGAGGAACTGCCACGCATTCCCGCCCGCATCCCAGCCGTAGAGCGACAGGGCATTCGGATCGGCGGTGGCCTCGGACAGCGTCGCCACGTCGAGCGTCAGCGCGGCGGGGGCCGTCCCGGTTTGGGTCAGGCTGTAGATCTGGCTGGCGAGGGCATGGCTGGCGGGCAGATCCGTCGCGCAGTGCCAGCCCTGGGCGGGGGTCGTCTTGGCCAGGTAATCCGCCGGGGGCAGGGCCACCACGTGCACGCCAAAGGCATCCCCCAGATCGCCGGGGGCGGCGGCGAGCGCCAGGCCTGCCACTTCCAGGCGGGGCGCGTCCGCGTCAAGCTCGACGAACTCCAGCCCGTCGATGACCAGCTTGCCGTTCGCCTCGTCGCCGCCATCATTGAGCGCTTCGTCGATCGTCTCCCAGAGCGATACCGGCGGCAGGAACAGGCCCAGGATCACCAGCGCCAGAACGATCCCGCCCAGCCCCAACACCGGCAGCAAACAGCCGCCCCGGCGCCGCCGCCGGACTGATCTCTCGTCGGCGAAGCGCGGGAACGACTGCGGCTGGGGCAGCCCGCCGTGCTCGGCGGGGGTGTCGACCTGCCAGCCGGCCTTGGGCTTGACCGGACCGGGCGGCGTCGATCGCGGCCGGCGGGTCGAGTCGGGTCGATCCTCATGCGAACTCATCGGCTTACACACGCTCCATCTTGCATTGTTCCGCGGGTGGGGCACTCTCGGCGCGACGCCCCGGCATCATCTCGCCGGAGTCTATCGCACACGGGCCAGCGCGTCACATGCCGGGCACGCGCCGCCGGGCCGCACGATCGCATAACCCGCCATCGGGTCGTTGTCGTAGTTGGTGAAATCCACGTTCCAGATGATCACCAGCCGAACGCGCCCGCTGTTGCGCGCCAGCCGCACGGCCTGGGCCAGCCATTGGGCCTGCTCGGCCAGGCTGACATCCGATGCCCAGATGAAGCCTTCCGGCAGCAGGCCGTACCCTTCGGGGGTCAGATAACCCAGCTCCGTGAAGCAGATCGGGCGGGCGCCGCCGAACGCGCTGGAGTAGGTGTTGACCATGCCCCAAAAATAGCGCGTGAAGTAATTCCCGCGCGGATCGCCGCTGGTTTGGTTGGGGCTGACGATGCCTTCGTTATAGTGCGCGCCGATGCAGTCCATGTACTGGGCGGCTCCGGCGGCGGCCATGCCCTGCACGTACCGGTCGTCATTCCACACCCGCTCCGAGCCAAACGTGCCCTCGGCCCCGGTGGGCGCCGGCGCGCCGCTGATCACGGCGACGCTCGGATTGGCGGTTTTGATCGCGTTGTACGCCAGCGCCAGAAGCTGGGTGTAGCGAGCCGGATCGATCTGGCCTGCCGGCCATTCGCGGTCGATGTTCTGCTCGTTCCAGACTTCGATTGCGTCCGGGCCGAGCGCGGCGACCTCGCCCACAAACCGCGCGTAATCTTCGAAATAGCCCGGCTGGTTGATGTCGTCCTTCTGCCCGACGATGCCCAGCAGGATCTTGAAGCCGTTGCCATGCGCCTGCTCGATGGCCCCTGCCGCGACACTGCCCGGCGTGCCCATCGTGAAGCGGATCTGGCGCTTGGCCCAGGTCATGCCCGCCGACGCCATCAGGTTGGGATAGGCGAAGCTGTCGACGTGGCCGCCGTAGCCAAAGCCGGTCAGCCCTGGCCCGCCGCTCACCGGGCGGAGCGCAGGCTCAGCGCCGGACGCGCCAGCCGCATCATCCGCCGCGGGCGCGGCTACCTGCGTCACGACTGTATCGACCACGGGCAGCGCCTCGATGCTGCTCGACAGAAGGCGCACGAACTGCACGTACAGCCAGCCATCCTGCCCGCCCGTCGTCACGAAGATCCAGTCACCAGCGCCGTTGCGCCCCTTGGCCAGGGCGCTCACCCCGCCGCCAAGCGTGGCGAGGATGCGGTAGCCCGTGCCCGCCCCGCCGCGCAAATTAACTTCGGCGGTCGTCTGGGCGGGGATGCCGCTGCCTTCGGGAAAGCCACTCGCCGGGGCGGCCGCCGGAGCCGGCTCCGGATCGGCTGGGGCCGCCGGGGCATCCGTCACGTCCGGGGCGGGGCGAACGGGCAGCGCGCCCAGGTCCAGCCCGGCGCGCACGGTCACATAGTCCGACAGCACCCATCCTTCGTTGCCGGTGCTGGCCTGGCCGTAGACCCACAGCCCGTTGTCGGGCACGTCATCGCGGGCCAGCAGCGCCAGCTCAGCGCCGCGCGGGAGCTGCACGATCACGGCGTAGCTATCGCCGGGACCGGATCGCATGTTCAACATGATGGGGGCAACGGTGGCGTCCGCCCCTTCCTGGGCCCAGGCAGGCATCCCAGCGACCAGCAGCGCCAGGACGACGGCGACGCACACCAACCATGTGACCGGGGATCGACTAAGCCGCATATTTCCACTCTCCACCATTAACAAAGTGTTGTTTTCCCCCCAGCACAAATCGCCGGTAGTGTAGCACGCGGGACAGGCTTTGCGCAAAACACAGGGCCAGCGCGCCATCCCCAAAAGAAAACGCCGGAGGGCATCCGGCGTCTGGAGTCTCATGGTTGGTGGTCGAGCTACTGCTGGACCTGTTGGGGCACGTCTTCCTCGTACTTGGTCGGGCACTTGAGCGTGATTTCGTCCGCCTGGAAGACGTATTCGCCGTTCTCCTGGACCAGCTTGCCCGACAGGATCGCCTGGGCTTCATGCTGGAGCAGGTCCGGTATTTCCTTGTCGTGAGCAACCACTTTCAGGCGAGTGGCGTCGGGGTTTTCCACGGCTTGATGAAGCACAAACGCCAGGCCACCTTGTTCGCGAATGGTGTCGTTGTCGTTCGGAATGTTCGCGATGATGAAGGTCAGTTCTTGCGTTTCAGGATTGAATGACGGATCGCCATCCACCGCCCCGGAGACACGCACCGTCTTGCCGAGCATGTCCGGATCGCCGAGCAGGTCATCCACCGTCACGTAATACCGCGCGCCGATCAGTGTGCTGGAAAACAACAGATAGGCGATGGCCGCCAGGATCACGACTCCCGCCAACATGAATTTCCAGCGCCCGCTGCGCTTGGCTGCGCGCCGGGTTTCGGGCAAGACACGATTCTTTTCCCATTGAATTTCGGCCATGATTGTCTCTCGCTCATCCCTGCCAGGCCAGTTGGCTGGCGCATCCGTTGAAGGTCAATGACGATTGTAGCAATTTTCGGCGCAGCGATCCAATTGTGTTTGAAAACAGGCCCCGCCAGTCAGATCCAGGCGGGGCCCATTTGGTGTCGACCACGATTACCGCAGCGCTTGCTAGACCTGCGCGCTACCCCTCACTGCCCGCAGGATCAGCAAAAGGATGATCGCACCTACAAAAGCGACCACAATACTGGCGATGTTCAGGCCGCTTACCTCCCCGCCGATGTCCAGGACATCGAGGATGAAACCGCCGATCAAGCCGCCGACGATACCAACCACGATATCTTCAATGAGTGACTGACCGCGCCGGGTACCCATCACGACACTCGCCAGCCACCCTGCAATCGCACCAACGATTATCCAAGCGATAATGTTGCCAATCATGGTTTATCTCCTATTGTCAACACATTCTCGCATGATGGGATGGCTCCCACCATTACTACTTACCAGAACACACCAACTGGGCAGTAGTTACTCGTTACTCCTTTAGCTCCGATGTGCAGTTGGGGCAACGCGTCGCCTTGATCGGAATTTCGGTCATGCAGTACGGGCAGTTCTTGGCGATAGGCTCCGACGGCGCTTCGGCTGGCTTGGGGAAGAAACGATTAACCTGTTTGATCAGGAGAAACACGACTAGGGCGACGATGAGGAATGTGATCACAGCGTTGATGAACACACCGTAGTTGATCGTGGCAGCCCCCGCCTCTTTTGCCGCGGCCAACGAATCGTAATCGGTGTCGGTCAGGTTGATGAAGAGATCGCTGAAGTCGACATTACCCAGCAACATGCCGATCGGCGGCATGATGATGTCATTCACCAGCGAGTTCACGATGCTCGTGAACGCCGAGCCGATGATGATACCGACCGCCAGATCGAGAACATTGCCCCGTGCAATAAACTGCTTAAACTCCTCGAAAAACCCTTTCATCCCTTCCTCCTGCAAGAAAATGAACAAGCGCACTTACTGCTCAATTATAGCACAATCTCGAATTCAAGCTCATCGCGAATCGGGATGTCGTCCATACCGAGGAAGGGGATGTCGGGCTTAATCCGGCGGGCGTCGTTCACCGCGCCGGGATAGAGCGCGACCAGGTGGAAGCCGCGTTTCTGGTAGAACCGTATAGCGGGGAGGTTGTCATTGGTGGTGATCAGCCACAGGCGGCGGCATCCGGCGGCCTGGGCATGAGCGCGCGCCGCTTCGATGAGCGCCGTGGCGGCGCCGCGCCGCTCGACCTGGCTGTTCAGCGTGACGATCTCGCAGGCATCACCGGCGATGTGGTAGGTCAACAGGCCAACCGGCTCGCCGCCGAGCAGCGCGACAAATCCCGGCAGCGCGGCCACATCATGAACGACACCGCGCGAGATGACAATCTGCGAGGCCCATTCGTCCCGGGCCATCTGGATCGCCCAGGCGCGGTGAGACTCATCCAGCGGGCACACCGTGATCGCCTGTCCGGCCATGGCGATCAGGTCTCCGTGCGCACCACCTGCGACATGTACGCCGCGCCAACCACCAGGATCGCCGCCGCGCCCATCACGATCAGCAGGACGTTGGTGCCCTTTGGAATGTCGGATTTGGCCGCTTCGGCCGGATCGGGGGGCAGCGTCCACGAGGCGAGATACGCGTCGAGGTCGTCGAGCTGCTGCTCGCTCAGCGGGCCGCCAGCCGCCGCCACAAAGCCGGGCATCGTGTCGCTGCCGGTCCCGGTGCGGACGACAGCCAGCGTGTCGCCCGACACGTCAAAACCGGGGAAATTCTCGACACCGCGCCCCTGTCCCTCGGCGCCGTGGCAGCCGTAGCAGGACGCGGCGTAGACCACCGCGCCCGCTTCCGGATCGCCCGCAAAGCCCGCCACACGCTCCGCGTCGCTGCGGATGTTGGGGGCGGGCAGGGGCGGCGTGTCGCCAGTCTCCCACGTCGCCATATAGGCCAGCAGATCGTCGAGCTGCGCCTCGTCGAGCAGGCCGCCTTCCGCCTCGCCGTAAGCGGGCATCAGCGCGCCGTCATCCGGTGTGGTATCCAGGCCCCCCGCGATGATCGCGCGCGCCGTGTCGGGATCGTACTCGATAGCCACGAACGCCGGGCCATCACCGGCGGCCTCGCCCTGGGGACCGTGGCACGCCTGGCAGAATTCGGCATACAGGGCCGCGCCGCGCTGGGGGGCATATTCACCGCCCGCCACGCCGCCTTCGTCTTCCGGGCCGTGCCCGTCCTGGGCAACCGCGACCTGGGCCGGGACCAGCGCCAGCGCTGCGGTCAGGATGGCGGCCAGCATCAGGATGGGGATCATTCGTTTCATCAAATCCGACCTCCGCAGGATCTGCTCCGCGCTCATTATATCTCAACCGGAGTGGACGCGTTGACGCAACGCCGGAGCCTGGATAGCATCTAAACCTGTATCGTGCTGGATCATAACCAGGAAAGGTTCACCATGGCAAAAGAGACCATCGGCTTTGTGTGTGACGACCCCCAGACGATCAGCGCACACTTTGGCCGGGCGCCGCTTGTGGTCGCCGTGACGGTTGAGGATGGCCGCGAGATCGCCCGCGAGGTACGCCCGCGCGGCGAGGGCGGGCATCGTCACGATCACGATCACGAACAGCACCACGAGCACAAGCACGATCATGGCCACGAGCATGAGCACGACCATCACCACCGCGACCACGGTCCCAAGTTCGCCGAGATGGCCGACTGCCAGGTGATGATCGTGCGCGGGATCGGCAGCCCGGCGCTGGATCACGCCCAGGCGATGGGCATGACCGTCTACCTGGTCGATCAACCCTCCGTCGACGCGGCGCTGGCGGCGTACCTGGCCGGGACGCTCACCTCCGACTCGCGCCGGATTCACCACCACTAACCGCTGGCTGCGTCCCGTGCAGCAGCCTGAAACAACAGAGTAGGGCAGCCGCCAATACGCCCTACTCTGCGCCGTATTGCCTCAGACCTGACTGGCGTGCGACCGCAATCAGCGGTCGTTTCCAATCTCGATATACCGCTTCCAGGTAGCGGGGCCGCTACCCATCTCGATCACCAGATAGCTGGTGCGCGGCGTCTTCGGTTCCCACAGCATCCGCAGCCCGGCCTCGCCCGGCAGACGGTTGCCTTTGCGGTGATTGCACGCGAAGCACGCGCACGCCGTATTGGACCACGTATTCTTGCCCCCGCGCGAGACAGGCAAAATGTGATCTACCGTCAGCTCGCGCTTGGTCAGCGTCTTGCCCCGCACCACCATCCCCAGCGTGGCGCCGCAGTAAATACAGGTGTAATTGTCGCGGACGAGCACCCCCTGGCGGCTCCAGTGGGCGTGGCGGCGCGGCACGTTGATGAAATGCCGCAGGGCAATCACCGACGGAACCGGGAATTTGTCGCGCACGGTGCGCAAAAACCGCCCCGATTCCTCCACAACGATGGCTTTTCCGGCCAGCAGCAGGTTGATCGCGCGCGGGATGCTGACCACCGTCAGCGGCTCCCACGTGCCTCCGTTCAGGAGTAGAACGTGTCCTTCGATCATGGAGTCGATCTCAACTCATCACTGCACGGACACCAGCATTATACATTTTTTCACATGATTTTGCAGCCGTGCGCAACGCAATTGAGCAAAGCAGGTCATACCTTCCAACCACTGATCATAAGCAGGCTGCGTTAAAGCTACGTTATGGCTCACCCAAACTTATTTACCAGCCTCGAGCAGTGTCCCGTATGAATCGCCGGGATGCGCCAGCGTCCCGCCCGTGACGTCGACCACGGCGCCCGCGTCGACGATCGCCAGCATGAACGGCACGGCTTCGCCCGTCCCAGCACAGTCGAACGCGTAGCGGACGGTGATCGCGTACAGGCCGTGCGGGGCGGCGCCTTCCGCCCACACGATCCGCTCCTGGGGCGCGGCGGCCTGCTCCGCGCAGAAATCGTTGGCGCGACCGGTCACTTCGCCCGGCCGCTCCGGATCGGGCGGCGCGACGGCCAGATCGAGGTCGGCCTCCCCGGCCCACACCAGCACGATCTCGACGTCCAGTCCCGGCGCGGCGACGAACGCGCCCGCCGGCGAGGTCGGTTGGGCCTGGGCCAATAGCAGCAGGTCGAAATCGCCGCCGGTGTTCAGGTCCTCGAGGATCACGTCCAGCGTGTAAGTGCCGTCGTCCGGCAGCACCAGCCGGTCAATGCGCGCCTCGGCATCCGAGAGCCAGTCGCGGCTGAAGGCGATCTCGCTGCCATCCGGCCCGCGCAGCGACAGCGCCGGGTCGAGATCTCCGCTCGCCCGCCGGACCGCGATCGTGATCGCGTCGCCCGCGCGGCCCTCGAAGGTGTACTGCTGCCCCACGTCTCCCAGGCTCAGGGTCCCGCGCACCGGCGCGCCGTACGACAGCGCGACGGCGGCGCTCAGCTCGTCCAGGTCGAGCGGGGCGGCCTCGCTTTCGAGCGCGAGCGTGTAGTCCCCGCTCGACGGCCCATTCTGGAAGCCATAGCGCGTGGCGCGCACGAGATAGGCGCCGGTCGCCGGCAGCGTGGCGTCGATTTGGGCGGCAGTCGTCCCGCCGGGCGCATCGTCATTGCTGGCGACCTCGATCCCGTCGCCATCGGCCAGGATCAGAAACGGGTCGAGATCGCCCGAATCGGCGGCCATGTGCAGGCGGATGACGTCGCCCTCTCGCCCGTGGAACAGGTACCAGTCGTCCACGTTGCCCGCGTCGATGGTCCCCAGGGCGCGGCTGTTATAGGCGATCCGGCGCAGGTCCGGCGGCAGGTCGGCGGGATCGATCCAGCGCGGCCCGGCGGCAGCATCCGGCGCAGAGTCGCCCACGCTCCTGACCTGCTCCAGTGTCAGGCTGTATTCGCCGGACGAAAAGCCGTTGGCGAACCCGAAGCGCGTCGCCACGACGGTGTACGTCCCGTCGACCGGTAGGGCGAACTGGTCCAGGCGCGGCATGACATCGTCGGGGCTGTCATCGACTTCGGCCAGCGTCGCGCTGTCCGGCCCCAGCAGCACCAGATACCCGTCCAGCCCGCCCAACTCGTCGACGGCGCGCGCCATGACCAGCGTGATCACGTCCCCCGCGCGGCCTTCGAACGTCCAGCGATCTTCGACATTCTCCTCGCCCAGGGCGCCGTTCACCGTCGCGCCATACGCCAACGCGCCCGCCGCCGCGTCGCCATCCGCGGGTGCGGCGGATTCCCCGGCCACGTCGAGCGCCAGCGTGTAGGTTTCGTTGTCCCGCTCGCGCGTGCGCTGGCGGAAGACGACGATCCGGTAATCGCCATCGGCGGGCAGTTCGACCGTCAGCGCCACTTCCCCGCCCGCGGACTCCTCGCTGACGGCCAGCCGGTCCAGGTCCGGATCCTTGATCTCGATCTGGAGCGGCACGGCGCCCGGCTCGTGCTCCAGGCGGACGGTGACCACGTCGCCCGCGCGGCCCTCGAAGCCGTAAAACCGGCGCGGATCGATGCCGCTCACCCTGCCCGGCGTGACGCTGCCATAGGCCAGGATCGAGCCATCGCCGCCGGGCTGGCTGGCGCTGGTGAGGGTCAGGGTGTAGTCGCCGCTGGAGAAGCCCTCCGCCTCCAGGAACCGGGTGGCGACGATGAGGTACGTGCCATCTGCGGGCAGCGTGACCTCGACGGCGGCATCCGTCCCAGCCGCATCGTCGTTTTCGGCCAGCCGCTCGCCCCCGGCGGTCATCAGCACCAGGTAGGCGTCCAGCTCGGACGAGTCTTCGCGCAGACTGACGCTGACCGTATCGCCGGCCCGCCCTTCAAACCGGTATGCGTGC
>Ga0123332_1001757_pt1 | contig 21163 bp, 19 predicted proteins | sample BioC12SIPDNA_4_FD_89958 | JGI IMG/M metagenome (GOLD analysis project Ga0123332, IMG submission 89958) | Anaerobic biogas reactor microbial communites from Washington, USA - Biogas_R2_A C12 SIP DNA | ecosystem: Engineered > Bioreactor > Anaerobic > Unclassified | place: Washington, USA... | reverse complement strand
GTGGAACCACCCGATCCCATTCCGAACTCGGAAGTGAAACGCAAACGCGCCGATGGTAGTGTGCATTCGCATGCGAGAGTAGGTCATCGCCAGGGTCTTTATCCAAAACCCCCAGCCGAGTGCTGGGGGTTTTCTTTTGCCCGGGGTTCGCGGCCCGGACGCCGGCGATCGCGCCGACGCCGCCGAACCAAAGGCACTGCGGGAGAGCGCGGCACGTGTGCTAGCGTTCCGGCCATTCCCTTGGAGACAATCGCCATGACCAGATTCATTCCAGCGGCCGCCGCCCTGGCGCTTGCAGCAGCGGGCGTCGCGGCCGGCCCGGCCCAGGCCGAAGGAGCGCGCGCGGTGTCCGATCCGTACCAGTGGCTCGAAGGCGTCGAGGACCCGAAGGCGCTCGAGTGGGTGAAGCAGCAGAACGCGAAGGCCGAGGCTGAACTGGCCGGTACGCCGGAGTTCCGCCGGCTCGAGTCCGAACTGCTGGCGATCTACGATTCCGACGACAAGATCCCGGCCGTCTACAAGCAGGGCGACTGGTACTACAACTTCTGGCGCGACCGGAACAACCCGCGCGGCGTCTGGCGGCGCACCACCCTGGACGAGTACCGCAAGCCGCGCCCGCAGTGGGAGGTGCTGATCGACCTCGATGCGTTGAACCAGGCCGAGGGCGAGAACTGGGTCTGGCACGGCGCCGACTGCCTGCGCCCCGACTACACCCGTTGCCTGGTCGCCCTGTCGCGCGGCGGCGCGGACGCGGACGTGACCCGCGAGTTCGACCTGTCGACCAAGTCCTGGGTGGAAGACGGATTTTTCCGCGACGAGGCCAAGGGCGCGCTGCAGTGGATCGACCGCGACACCGTGTACGCCTTCACCGACTTCGGCGAAGGCTCGCTTACCAGCTCGGGTTACCCGCGCATCGTCAAGGAGTGGAAGCGTGGCACCCCGCTCGCCGAGGCAAGGGTGGTGTATGAGGGCCAGGACGGCGACATGTACATTTCCGCCGGACGCGACCACACGCCGGGCTTCGAGCGCGACTTCGTGGTCCGCACCATCGCGTTCTACAACGACGAGCTCTACCTGCGCAACGCGGACGGCAGCCTGAGCAAGGTCGATGCGCCGAATTCGGCGCAGAAGTCGGTGCGGCGCGAGTGGATCGCCCTGGAGCTGCGCGAGCCGTGGACGGTCGGTGGCCGGACCTATCAGGCCGGTTCGCTGCTGGCGGCGAGGTTCGACGACTTCATGGCCGGCAAGCGCGAGTTCGAGGTCCTGTTCGAGCCCACCGACACCACCTCGCTGGCGGGCGCGTCGTTCACCCGCAACCACCTGGTGCTCAACGTCCTGGATGACGTGAAGAACCGCCTGTTCGTGCTGACCCCGGGCACGGACGGCTGGAGCCGGCGGCCGCTCGCCGGCCTGCCCGAGTTCGGCACCGTCTCGGCCCAGGCGGTGGACGCGGACCAGTCCGATGCCCTGTGGATCACCGTCACCGACTTTCTCACCCCGACCACGCTCATGCTGGGCGACGCGGGCGAGGGCGCGGCCGCGCCGGAGGTGCTCAAGACCATGCCGGCGTTCTTCGACGCCTCCAGGCACGTGGTCGAGCAGCACTTCGCCACTTCGAAGGACGGCACCCGCGTGCCCTATTTCCTGGTGCGGCCGAAGGACCTGGCCTACGACGGCAGCAATCCCACCCTGCTGTACGGCTACGGCGGCTTCGAGATCTCGCTCACGCCGGGCTATTCGGGCGGCGTCGGCAAGGGCTGGCTGGAGAAGGGCGGCGTGTACGCGGTGGCCAACATTCGCGGCGGAGGCGAGTACGGCCCGCGCTGGCACCAGGCCGCGCTCAAGCAGAACCGCCACCGGGCCTACGAGGACTTCGCGGCGGTCGCGCAGGACCTGATCGATCGCAGGATCACCTCGCCCGCGCACCTGGGCATCCGCGGCGGAAGCAACGGCGGCCTGCTCACCGGCAACATGCTGGTGCAGTACCCGGAGCTGTTCGGCGCGGTCGTGATCCAGGTGCCGCTGCTCGACATGCAGCGCTACAACAAGCTGCTGGCCGGTGCGTCGTGGATGGCCGAGTACGGCGATCCGGACAAGCCTGAGGAGTGGGAGTTCATCCGCACCTTCTCGCCCTACCACCTGTTCGACCCGTCGAAGGACTACCCGCCGACGCTGCTGCTCACCTCCACCCGCGACGACCGCGTGCATCCCGGGCATGCGCGCAAGATGATGGCGAAGATGCTCGAGGCCGGTAAGGACGTGCGCTACTACGAGAACATCGAAGGCGGCCACGGCGGCGCCGCGGACAACCGCCAGGCCGCGCACATGGACGCGCTGTACCTGACCTTCCTCTGGCAGCAGCTCGCGCGCAGGTAACCCCCCCGCCGTCCCCGGGCCGCAGCCCGGGGACGGCAAGCGCCCCTCCCGGCAGACCCACGATGAAGACCGCACTGCTGATTGCGACCACGATCCTCATGACCCTTTCCCATCCCACCGCGCACGCCGCGGATCCCACGCCCCCCGACGTTGAAAAGCGCCCCCACGTCGTGCGTGCCCCGCACGGCGCCGAGCGCCAGGACGAGTACTACTGGCTGCGCGACGACAAGCGCGAGGATCCGGCGATGCTGGCCTACCTGGAGGCCGAGAACGCCTACGCCGACCAGGTGATGGCGCCGTTGCGGCCGGTGCAGGAGCAGCTCTACTCGGAGATTGTCGGTCGCATCAAGCAGGACGACAGCTCGGTCCCGGTGCGCGAGCGCGGCTGGTGGTACTACGCCCGCTACGAGACCGGCAGGGACTATCCCATCCACGCCCGCCGCAAGGACGGCCCGGGGGTCGACGCGGTCTCGATCCAGCGCGCCAACGAGGCCGGCGATTTCGCCGGAGAAGAGATCCTGCTCGACGTCAACAAGCTCGCCGAGGGCAAGGACTACTACGCCGTCGGCGCGCTCGAGGTCAGCCAGGACAACACCATCATGGCCTGGGCCGACGACACCAACGGCCGCCGCCAGTACACCTTCCGCTTCCGCAACCTCGTCACGGGCGAGGACTACCCCGAGGAGATCAAGGGGACGTCCGGCGACCTCGTGTTCACCGACGACGCGCGGGTCGTGCTCTACGTCGAGAACGATCCGGAGACCCTGCTCACCAAGCGGGTCAAGCGCCACGTCATCGGAACCGACCCGGCCACGGACACCGTGGTCTACGAGGAGCCGGACGACAGCTACTACATGGGCATCGACCGCACCCGCGACGACCGCTACATCGTCATCGGCGTGAGCAGCACGGTGTCCGACGAACTGCGTTACGCGCCGGCCGCGGACCCGCGCGAGTTCACCGTGCTGGCGCCGCGCGAGCGCGACCTGGAGTACAGCGCCGACCACCTCGACGGGCGCTGGGTGATCCTGACCAACGCCGACGGCGCGAAGAACTTCAAGCTGGTCCAGGCGCCGAGCGGCTCCCGCGACCGGCGCGACTGGCAGGACGTGGTCGGCCACGACCCCGACGTGCTGCTCGAGGACTTCGAGCTGTTCGACGGCTTCATCGCGCTGGGCGAGCGTTCGCAGGGACTGGAGCGCGTGCGCATCCTGCGCGCCGACGGCAGCGCCGAGTACGTCAAGGCCGACGAACCGGCCTATTCGATGGGTCTGGCCGCCAACAGCGAGCACACCACCACGCGCCTGCGCTACACCTACACCTCGCTGACCACGCCCGCCACCACCTACGAGCTGGACGTGGCCACCGGCGAGCGCCGCCTCCTCAAGCAGCAGCCGGTGATCGGCTACGATGCCACGCAGTACGTCACCGAGCGGGTGTGGGCGCCGGCGCGCGACGGCGAGAAGATCCCGGTCTCGCTGGTGTACCGGAAGGGTTACGCGAAGGACGGCACCGCGGCCCTGCTGCAGTACGCCTACGGCAGCTACGGGATCTCCTCCGACCCCGGCTTCAGCGTCACCGCGATCAGCCTGCTCGACCGTGGCGTGGTCTACGCCATCGCCCACATCCGCGGCGGCCAGGAACTGGGACGGCGCTGGTACGAGGACGGCAAGCTGCTGAAGAAGGTCAATACCTTCACCGACTTCATCGACGTCACCGACTTCCTGGTGGCCGAGGGCTACGCGGCGAAGGACCGCGTCGCCGCCTACGGTGGCAGCGCCGGCGGCCTGCTGATGGGCGCGGTGGCGAACATGGCGCCGGACAGGTACCGCGTGATCCTGTCCCAGGTCCCGTTCGTGGACGTGGTCACCACGATGCTCGACCCGAGCATCCCGCTGACCACCAACGAGTACGACGAGTGGGGCAACCCGGAGCAGCGGGAGTACTACGACTACATGGTCACGTACTCGCCCTACGACAACCTCAAGGCCCAGGCGTATCCGGCGATGTTCGTCGGCACCGGCCTGTGGGACTCGCAGGTGCAGTACTGGGAGCCGGCCAAGTACGTGGCGCGGCTGCGCGACCTCGACACCGGCGATGCGCCGGTGGTGTTCCGCATCAACATGGAAGCCGGGCACGGCGGCAAGTCGGGCCGTTTCCGCCGCTTCCGGGAACAGGCCGAGATGTACGCGTTCATGCTCGACCAGCTCGGAGTGAAGTAGGGCGGGCGCGGCGGACGGCGGTTAGGATGGCCGCATGCGTCCGCCGCGCCGCCTTCGCTGGGCCTGGTGGCTGTTGGCCTACGCCAGCCTGGGCCTCGGCCTGCTCGGCATGTTCCTGCCGGTGCTGCCGACCGTCCCGTTCATCCTGCTGGCCGCGTTCGCCGCGGCGCGCGGTTCGCAGCGCCTGCACCACAGGCTGCTCGCCGACCCGCGGTTCGGGCCGATGATCCGCGACTGGCAGGCGGGACGGACGATCCGGCGCCGCGCCAAGTGGATGGCGACCTGGACCATGTTCGCCTCGACCCTGGTCCTGGTGGCGGTCGTGCTGGCGACCGGCAGCGGCCGCTGGTGGGTGGTGGCGCTGCCGGTGGCCTGCATGGCGGCGGTCGCGACCTGGCTGTGGCGGCGGCCTGAACCGCCCGGTGGCGACGGCTGAGGGCGCACCGGCGGGACTCGTGCTCGCCCCGCGGCCCGGGCTACACTGCCGGCATGCGCAGATCCTCCCTGCTCCTCGCGCCGCTGGCGCTGCTGCTCGCCCTGGGCCTCGCCGCGTGCGGCAACAAGGGGCCGCTGGTCTACGCGCCGCTGCCCGCCGCCGAGGAGGTGGACGAGGCCGACGGGTCCGGCCGGGCGGACGAAGCCGGGGAAGGCGCGGAAAGCGATCCGGCCGGTGCCGACCAGGCCCTGCCGCCGGTCGACGGCGTGCCGCCCGCTCCGCTGCCCGCGGACGACGACGCCGCTTGAGCCGGTGGCCGTGACCGCCCCCCTGACGCCGCGGCACGTGATGACGCGATCGCCGCTGCGCTTCACCAAGATGCACGGAGCCGGCAACGACTTCGTGGTGATCGACCTGCGCGATGGCGCCGCGCCACCGGCGCCGGAGCGCTGCCGCGCCCTGGCCGACCGCCGCACCGGCGTGGGTTGCGACCAGATCCTGACCATCGAACCGCCCGCCAGCGCCGGCGCGGTGGCCGGCTACCGCATCTGGAACGCCGACGGCTCGGCCTCGGGCCAGTGCGGCAATGGCGCGCGCTGCGTGGCCGCCTGGCTGGTCCGCGACGGCGCCGCCCGGGGGCCGCGTTTCGTGCTCGACAGTCCCGCCGGCGTGCACGCGGTGGACGTGCTCGGCGGCGACCGCTATCGCGTCGCCATGGGCCGGCCGCGGTTCGCGCCGGCGCAGGTGCCGATGGCGGGGATCGAGCGCGAGGAGGTCCGCTACGAGGTCGTGCTGCCCGGAATCGGCACGCTGGGCCTGGGCGCGGTCTCGATGGGCAATCCGCACGCGGTGCTCGAGGTCGAGGACGTCGACCGGGCCGAGGTCGGGACGGTCGGGCCGGCACTGCAGGCCTCGGGCCTGTTCCCGGAATCGGCAAACATCGGCTTCGCCCAGGTGGTCGACCGCGGGCGGATCCGCTTGCGCGTGTACGAGCGCGGCGTGGGCGAGACGCTGGCCTGCGGCAGTGGTGCCTGCGCCGCGGTCGCGGTCCTGGCGCGTGCCGGGCGGGTCGACCGCGACGTGGCGGTGGCCCTGCCGGGCGGCGAACTCCGGATCACATGGCCGGACGAAGGCGCAGAGGTGCTGATGGCGGGGCCGGCCGCATTCGTTTTCGAAGGGGAATGGATCCAATGAGCAACGGCGAGTCACTCGGCGCGCACGAAGTCGCGGCCTGGCTGCGGCGGCACCCGACGTTCCTGCAGCAGTTTCCGGACCTGGCGCTGAGCCTGGTGGTGCCGCGCGAGGACGGGCCCGCGGCATCGCTGGCCAGCTACCAGCTGGAGGTGCTGCGCGACAAGAACCGCGAACTCTCGCGGCGGCTGCACGACCTGTTCGCGATCTCGCAGGAGAACGAGCGGCTGGCGGTGCGCACCCACCAGCTGACCCTGGCGCTGATGCGCCAGAGCGACCCGGCCGGGGTGGTACGGGCCATGGCCGCCACCCTGGAGGAGGATTTCGACGGCGACCTGGTGCGCGTGGTCCTGTTCCGTCCGGTGGACGGGCTCGGCGGGGAGCCGTGGCTGCAGGTGATCGAGCGCGACGATGCGGTGCTGCAACCCTTCGCCGACGCGCTGCGCTCGGGCGAGCCGCTGTGCGGGCGCCTGCACCCGGACAAGCACGCGCTGCTGTACGCGGCGCGTTCCGACGAGGTCCAGTCCAGCGCGCTGCTGGCGCTGGAAGGCACCGGGCTGGTGGCCGTGGGCAGCGCCGATCCGAACCGCTTCTACCCGGGCATGGGCACGCTGTTCCTGCGCATGATGGGAGAGGCGTTCGAGGTCGCGCTGCGGCGCTTCGATGGCTGACCGGCGGCCGGCCGCCGGTCGTGCGCGCGAGCGCGCGCCGCCGCGACCGCCGGCGGACCTTCCGCCGCCGTTCGCCGACTACCTCGCCCACCTGCAGGTGGAGCGCCGTGCATCGCCGCACACGCTCGCCAACTATCGCCGCGATCTGGAGGCGCTGGTGGCGTGGGCGGCGGAGGCGGGGGTGGACGCCGCCGCGCCCGCGGAAGCCGACGTCCGCGCCTTCGTCGCGTCCGAGCACCGGCGCGGGCTGTCGCCGCGCAGCCTGCAGCGGCGGCTGTCGGCGGTGCGCGGCTTCTACCGCTGGCGGCTGCGGCACGGCCACCTGGCGGCCAATCCCGCCGCTGGGGTCCGCGCGCCCAAGGCGCCGCGCAAGCTGCCCCAGGTGCTGGACCCGGACGAGGCCCGGACCCTGGTGGAGGTGCCGACCGACGCCCCGCTCGGGCTGCGCGACCGGGCGATGCTGGAACTGTTCTATTCCTCGGGACTGCGCCTGTCGGAGCTGTGCGCGCTGCGCTGGCGCGACCTGCACCTGGACGAGGGCCTGGTGGACGTGGCCGGCAAGGGCGGCCGCGAGCGCATCGTCCCGGTCGGCTCGTACGCGCGCCGGGCGTTGCGCGAATGGCGCGCCGAAAGCCGCGGCGAGGACGACGCGCCGGTGTTCCCGGGCCGTGGTGGACGGCCGATCAGCCCGCGCGCGGTGCAGCTGCGCATGCGCCAGCTGGCCCAGCGCCAGGGCCTGTTCAAGCGCGTGCACCCGCACCTGCTGCGGCACTCCTTCGCCAGCCACGTGCTCGAGTCCTCCGGCGACCTGCGCGGCGTGCAGGAGCTGCTCGGCCATGCCGACATCGCCACCACCCAGATCTATACCCACCTGGACTTCGGCCACCTGTCGAAGGTCTACGACGCGGCGCATCCGCGCGCACGGCGGCGCAAGGGCTAGCGCGCCCGCCGGCTTGACCTGGATCACGGCGGCCCCGCCTGCGCCGGGCGAGGATGAGGCATGGTCGAGACCATCCAGGGGTGGCGCTGCATCGGTTGCGGCAAGGTCGAGGCACCGGCGCCGTGCATCGGCGTGTGCGAGGACCGGCGGGTGGAACTGGTGCTGGCGCAGGATTACGCGGAACTGGCCTGGCGGGTCCGGGAACTGGAGGCGGCGCTCGCGCTGGTCGCCCGGGTGACGCCCACCGCCGGCGGACTCGAGGCGTCCTGGCGCGCATTCCAGGAGCGCGCCCGGCGGCTGCTGGACGCCGGAACGCCAGGTTCCTGAGCGGGCGCGGGCGCGCGGCCGGCCTGGGCTTGATCGCGCCCGCCGCGCCCCTATGTCTTGGACACCCGCCGTCCGGAGGCCCCATGGATCCCAGCCAGAACCCCAACGTGTTCCACGCCACCACGATCCTGTCGGTGCGCCGCGACGGCAAGGTGGCCGTGGCCGGCGACGGCCAGGTCACCGTCGGGCACACGGTGATGAAGGCCAATGCGCGCAAGGTGCGTCGGCTGGGCAAGGACGGGCAGGTGCTGGCGGGCTTCGCCGGGGCCGCGGCCGATGCGTTCACCCTGTTCGAGTTGTTCGAGTCCAAGCTCGAGAAGCACGGCCAGCTGCAGCGCGCCGCGGTCGAGATGGCCAAGGACTGGCGCACCGAACGCCGCTTCGGCAAGCTCGAGGCGCTGCTGGCGGTGGCCGACCGGGAAACGTCGCTGGTCATCAGCGGCACCGGCGACGTGATCGAGCCCGAGGACGGCATCATCGCCATCGGCTCGGGCGGCAGCTATGCGCTGTCGGCCGCCCGCGCGCTGCTCGCGCACACGCAGCTCGACGCGCGCGCGATCGCCACCGAGGCGCTGGCCATCGCCGGCGACATCTGCATCTACACCAACCGCAACGTGGTGGTCGAAGAACTGTGAGCGCAGTCCGGCGCGGGTTGCTCCCCCCGTCGCTCGCGGCGCAGGCGCGGCCCCCGGCCGCCGCGACCCGGGCCGGGGGCGGTCGCCGCGCCGCCGCTTCCCGCCCTTCCCCGCGAACCACCCGCCAGCCACAGGCCCCCCGCCCATGACCGACCCCGCATCCTCCTCCACCATGACCCCGCGCGAGATCGTGCAGGAGCTCGATCGCCACATCATCGGCCAGCAGACGGCCAAGCGCGCGGTCGCGATCGCGCTGCGCAACCGCTGGCGCCGTGCGCAGCTGCCCGACGAGCTGCGCAACGAGGTGATGCCCAAGAACATCCTGATGATCGGCCCGACCGGCGTGGGCAAGACCGAGATCGCGCGCCGCCTGGCCACGCTGGCCAACGCGCCGTTCGTGAAGGTGGAGGCCACCCGCTTCACCGAGGTCGGCTACGTCGGCAAGGACGTCGAGCAGATCATCCGCGACCTGGCCGACACCGCGGTCAAGCTCTACCGCGAGCAGGCCAAGAAGAAGGTGCGTACCCAGGCCGAGGAGCGCGCCGAGGAGCGCATCCTCGACGCCCTGCTGCCGCGGCGCGAGACCTCGCCGCCGGCGTTCGGTTTCGGCGTGCAGGCCGCCACCGTGGACATCGGCGCCGAACCGTCCGCGCAGGAATCCGAGACCCGGCAGAAGCTGCGCCGCCAGCTGCGCGCCGGCGAGCTGGACGAGCGCGAGATCGAACTCGAGCTGTCCACCGGCATCGGCGTCGACATCATGACCCCGCCCGGCATGGAGGAGATGGGCCAGCAGTTGCGGCAGATGTTCTCCAGCCTCGGCGGCGGCAAGACCCATGCCCGCAAGCTCACCATCAGGGCCGCGCGTCCGCAGCTCATCGAGGAGGAAGCGGCGAAGCTGGTGAACGAGGACGAGGTGCGCGAGGCCGCGATCGAGGCCTGCGAGCAGCACGGCATCGTGTTCATCGACGAGATCGACAAGGTGGCCCGCCGCAACGAGGGCGTGGGCGCCGACGTCAGCCGTGAAGGCGTGCAGCGCGACCTGCTGCCGCTGGTGGAGGGCTCCACGGTCAACACCCGGTACGGCCCGGTGAAGACCGACCACGTCCTGTTCATCGCCTCCGGCGCGTTCCACCTGGCCAAGCCCAGCGACCTGATCCCGGAACTGCAGGGCCGCTTCCCGATCCGGGTGGAGCTGTCCGCGCTGTCCAAGGACGACTTCGTGCGCATCCTCACCGAGCCGCGCGCGGCCCTGACCCGGCAGTACGTGGAGCTGCTCAGGACCGAGGGCGTGGAACTGGAGTTCACCGCCGACGCGGTGGAACGGGTGGCCGAGATCGCCGCCCAGGTCAACGAGCGCCAGGAAAACATCGGCGCGCGCCGCCTGCACACCGTGCTCGAACGGCTGCTCGACACGCTCAGCTACGAGGCGCCCGACCGCGACGGCACCCGGGTGACGATCGACCGCGCCTACGTCGATGCGCAGCTGGGCGACCTGCTGCAGGATCCGGACCTGAGCCGCTACATCCTCTGACCGACATCGGCCGGCGGCCGCGTCCGGGCCGGGTCCGGGCGCGCCGCGCCGGCCGTACCGGATCCTGAACCGGGGGCGTGGGGCGGGTTTGTCGCCGCCGGCCGACAGGCTATGTTTCCAGCGCCTGCACGGCGCCTTCCGGGCGTGGCGGGCATGATCGGACAATGCCCGTCCGGGCAGCCCGGTGCAGGGGCTGCGGGCCGGGCCCTCCGGCAAGGCCGGCCGCGACATGGGCGGCCGCCGCTTCCGCTCCGCGCGCCACCAGGGAGATCCCGATGCGATACCGCCCGCTTCCCGCCGTTCCCGTCCTCGCGTCCGTGCTGCTGGCCGCGGCCCTGTCGCTGGCCACCGCACCGGTGGACGCGCGCGACGTGTCGTGCCGGCTGTCGTTCAGCATGAGCGGCTGGTCGGTCTTCTACAAGACCGGCTCGGGCACCGGCCACGTGCGCTGCAACAACGGCCAGTCGATGGCCGTGCGCATCGAGGCGCGCGGCGGCGGCCTGAGCATCGGCAAGTCCGAGATCCGCGACGGGCGCGGCGAGTTCTCCGCGGTCCGCGACATCCGCGAGGTGCTCGGCACCTACGTCGCCGCCGAGGCCCATGCCGGTGCGGTCAAGTCGAGCAAGGCCCAGGCGATGACCAAGGGCGAGGTGTCGCTGGCGCTGGCCGGGACCGGCGAGGGCTGGGACCTGGGGGTGGCGTTCGGCGCGTTCACGATCCAGGCGCGCTGAGCGCGGCGCGCGCATGCCGCGGCCTGGTGCGCGATCGCCTTGCGCGGTGCACCGCGCGGGCGTCAGTCGACCCCGATGTCCTCGTTCCAGAGCAGCGGATTGGCGCTGATCCAGTCGCCCATCATCGAGATGCATTCCGGGTCCGCCAGGTCGACCACCCGGACCCCGTTCGCGCGCAGCCATTCGTGGCCGCCGCTGAAGTTCACCGATTCGCCCATCACCACCGTGCCGATGCCGAACTGGCGCACCAGCCCGCTGCAGTACCAGCACGGCGAGAGCGTGGTGACCATGATCGTGTCGCGGTAGGAGCGCTGCCGGCCGGCCTTGCGGAAGGCGTCGGTCTCCCCGTGCACGCTCGGGTCGTCGTCCTGTACGCGCCGGTTGCGGCCGCGCCCGAGCAGGGTGCCGTCGGCGCGGTAGAGCGCGGCGCCGATCGGGATCCCGCCCTCGGCCAGGCCCGCGCGGGCCTCGTCGATCGCGGTCCGGAGCATGGCGCGGAAATCGGGGTCTGGAGCCTGGGTGGACATGCGGGTTCCTCGCGCGGGGCCGTCCCCATTATCGTGGCATCGACCGCGGCGCCGCGGGAGGACTTGCGGCGACAGGTCGCGCGCCGTGGCGCTGCGCCGCCGCCGGGATCCGCACGGCCCGCCGGTCGCGGCCGCCCGGCCCGGCGCATCCCGCACGGCGGGGCGGGGCCGGCGGTGCGATAATGCCGGCATGAGCGCATCCGACGATCCCCGCACCACCCATTTCGGCTACCGCGAGGTGTCGGTGGCCGAGAAGCGCCGGCTGGTGGGCCAGGTGTTCTCGTCGGTCGCCGGCAGCTACGACCTGATGAACGACCTGATGAGCCTGGGCATCCACCGGGCCTGGAAGCGCTACTTCGCGGCCACAGCCCAGGTCCGGCGCGGCGGCCGGGTGCTGGACCTGGCCGGCGGTACCGGTGACATCGCCGCGCTGCTGCGCGACCGGCTGGGACCGGACGGCGAGGTGGTGCTGGGCGACATCAACGCCCAGATGCTGCGCACCGGGCGCGACCGCATGACCGACCGCGGCCGCGTGCGCGGCCTGCGCTACGTTCAGTGCAACGCCGAGGCGCTGCCGTTTCCGGACGCCAGCTTCGACCTGGTGACGATCGCGTTCGGCCTGCGCAATGTCACCGACAAGGACGCCGCGCTGCGGGAGATGCTGCGCGTGCTCAAGGTCGGCGGCCAGGCCCGGGTGCTGGAGTTCTCGCAAGTGAAGGCCGAATGGTTCCGGCCCATCTACGATTTCCACTCGTTCCAGGTGCTGCCGCGCCTGGGCCGGCTGTTCGCCGGCGACGAGGACAGCTACCGTTACCTCGCCGAATCGATCCGCAAGCATCCGCCGCAGGAGGAGCTGAAGGCGATGCTGGAGGCGGCCGGCTTCGCGCGCGTGCGCTACCGCAACCTGTCGGGCGGGATCGTCGCCATCCACGACGGCTGGAAGGCCTGAGGCGTCCCGGCGCGCGACGGCGCGCACGGCGGGCGCGGCGCCCGCGGATTAGAATCGCGGTCCTGTTCCCGCACGAGGCATCCCCCGGCCATGCGATCCGTCCGCGCGCGCGCATTGCGCGCCTTCCCGATCCTGCTGTCCCTCGCGCTGCTGCTGGCGGCCTGCCAGCGCGACACGTCCGGACCCGACCCCGCCGCCGCACCCGCGCCCAGGCCCACCGCCATGTCCGAGACCGACGAGCACTCCCGCGCCGAGCCGGACAAGGTCGTCATCGAGGACCTCGCCCTGGATCTGGCGCTCGATTTTGACGCCCGCACCCTGTCGGGCACCGCCACCTACCGCCTGCAGTGGAAGGACCCGTCGGCGACGGTGCTGGCGCTGGACACGCGCGACCTGTCGATCGCGAAGGTCGAGGCCGAGGTCGACGGCGCCTGGCAGCCGCTGCAGTTCGCGCTCGACGAGGCCGATCCGGTCCTGGGCAGCCGATTGCGGATCGAGGCGCCGCAGCGCCCGGCGCGGGTGCGCGTCACCTACCGCACCTCGCCCGGGGCCTCCGGCCTGCAATGGCTGACGCCGGAGATGACCGAGGGCAAGCAGCTGCCCTTCATGTTCAGCCAGTCGCAGCAGATCCACGCCCGTTCCTGGGTGCCGCTGCAGGACACCCCGCAGGTGCGCTACACCTACACCGCCCGCGTCACCACGCGTCCGGACGTGATGGTGCTGATGAGCGCCGACAACGACCCGGCCGCCGAGCGCGACGGCGAGTACCACTTCGCCATGCCGCAGCCGATCCCGTCGTACCTGATGGCGATCGCGGCCGGCGACCTGGTGTTCAAGCCGATCTCCGAACGCTCGGGCGTGTGGGCCGAGCCGGCGATGGTCGAGCGCGCGCACGCCGAGTTCGCCGACACCGAGCAGATGATCGCCGCTGCCGAGGCGCTGTACGGCGAGTACCGCTGGGGCCGCTACGACCTGCTGGTGCTGCCGCCGTCGTTCCCGTTCGGCGGCATGGAGAACCCGCGCCTGTCGTTCATCACCCCGACCGTGATCGTGGGCGACAAGTCGCTGGTGGCGCTGATCGCGCACGAGCTCGCGCACAGCTGGTCGGGCAACCTGGTCACCTTCGCCAACGCCCGCCACGGCTGGCTCAACGAGGGCATGACCAGCTACGTCGAGAACCGCATCGTCGAGGCGCTGTACGGCAAGGAGTTCAGCGACATGGAATGGGTGCTCGCGCGCGACGCGCTCAAGCGCGACATCGGCGCGATGCCGGAGCCGCGCCAGGCGCTGGCGATCCGCCCCGGCACCGAGGTCGACGCCGACGACGCGCTGAGCGGGGTGAGCTACGACAAGGGCGCCTGGTTCCTGCACTTCCTCGAGGAGCGCTACGGCCGCGACGTGTTCGATCCGTTCCTGCGCGGCTACTTCGACCACTTCGCGTTCCAGAGCATCACCACCGAGACCTTCCTGGCCTACGCGAAGGAGCACCTGCTGGGCCCTAACCCGGGCGTGGTGAGCGAGGGCGAGCTGGAGGAGTGGCTGTACGGCCCCGGCATCCCGGCCAGCGCGCCGCAGGTGCTCTCGCCGCGCCTGGGTATCGTCGATTCGGCGCGCCTGGGCTGGCGCGGCAGCAAGCAGCTGCCGCCGGCCCAGATCACCGCCAAGTGGAGCACCCAGGAGTGGCTGCATTTCCTGGAAGGCATGCCCGGGACCCTGCCGCTGGCCGACCTGGAGCAGCTCGACGCCGCCTACGGGTTCACCGGCACCGCCAACGGCGAGATCGCCATGCGCTGGTACCCGCTGGCGATCCGCAGCGGTTATGCCGCGGCGTATCCGGCGGCGGCGGAGTTCATCGCCCGGGTGGGGCGGCGCAAGCTGATCATCCCGGTGTACGACGCGCTGGTGGCCACCGCGCCGGGCCTGGCGCTGGCGCGCGAGACTTTCGAGCGGGCACGCCCGGGCTACCACCCGATCACCACCGCCTCGGTGGAGAAGCTGCTGGCCGAAGCGGAGCCGGCAGCCGCGCCCGCCGGCGGCGCGTCCGCGCCTTCGGACGACTGATCCGACGCCGCAGGGCTTGCGGCGGCCTGCGCCGCGCCCGACACTGGCGCGCGTCGCCGGCCGCGGCCGGCCCGGTCCGAGGATTCCGCCCGATGTCATCGCGCCTGTTCGCCGTCGCCGCCCTGGCCCTGCTCCTGCTGTCCGGCTGCAAGGACCGCGAGGCCGAGGCCGCGGCCCAGGCGGCCGCGATCGCGGCCGCCAACGAACAGGCCGCCGCCGAAGCCGAGCAGGCCTTCGACGCTGCGGTTGCCGACGGCAACTGGGCGCTGGCCAAGGCACAGGGCGACATCGTGTTCGCGCGCTGGCCCGACACCGAGGCGGCCGCGCGCCTGCGGCCCAGGTACGAGGAAGCGCGCGCCCGGGGCGCGGCCGAGAACGAGGCCCGTCGCCTCGAGGCGCTGTGGACCTACCAGACCATCGCGGTGAAGGGCGGCCAGCAGGTGTCGGCGGCCATCCACGCGAAGGAGCCGGTGGACGTCGACGGCAGCGGGCCCGGGCCGGTGCAGCTGATCTTCCGCGACCACCCCGAATGGGGCCGCAGCAGCTATCTGGTGCTCGAGGCGGGCGACTTCGCCCGGGCCTGCTACCGCGGCTGCCGGGTCGAGGTGACGGTCGACGACCAGGCGCCGCGGCGCATGGCCGCCAACCGCCCGGACACGGACGAAGCGATCGCCATGTTCATCGACGACGAGAAGGCGCTGTGGCGACTGCTGCGCGACGCGCGGCGGCTGCGAATCGCGTTCCCCACCCGCGACGCGGGCACCCAGGCGGTGGAGTTCGAGGTCGGCGGCCTCGACCGCTCGAAGATGCCCAGGTGGGACTGAGCCCGTCGGCTCAGGCCAGCGCGTAGCCGAACTGCTGCCGGAACTGGGCGGCGAACTCGTCGAAGTCGAAGCGCTGGTTCTGGGTGCCCGGGTGCTCGACCTTGAGCGCGCCCATGAGGTTGCCGACCCGGCCGATCGTCATCCAGTCGTAGCCCTTCTGGATGCCGAAGATCAGGCCGGCGCGGAACGCGTCGCCGCAGCCGGTGGGGTCGGTCACCCGGCGCTCGTGCGCGGGCGGGACCTCGTAGACCTTCTCCGGGGTGTGGATCACCGCCCCCTTGGGACCGCGGGTGACGATGTAGGCCTTCACCCGCTGCACGATGTCCTGCCCGCTCCAGCCGGTGCGCTGCTGCAGCAGGTTGGACTCGTAGTCGTTCACGGTCACGTAGTCGGCCTGCTCGATGAACGCGCGCAGCTCCTCGCCGTTGAACAGCGGCATCGCCTGGCCGGGGTCGAAGATGAAGGGGATCCCGCACTCGGCGAACTCGCGGGCGTTCTGGATCATCCCCTCGTAGCCGTCGGGGCTGACGATGCCGATGGTGACGCCCGGCACGTCCTTCACGTGGTTCTCGTAGCTGCGCATCATCGCCCCCGGGTGGAAGGCGGTGATCTGGTTGTTGTCGTGGTCGGTGGTGATGAAGGCCTGCGGGGTGAACAGCTCCTCGATCACCTTGACCCGCTCGAGCGTGATCCCGTTCTCCTCGAACCACTGCCGGTAGGGGCCGAAGTCCTGGCCCACGGTCGCCATCGGGATCGGGTCGCCGCCCAGCAGCTTGAGGTTGTAGGCGATGTTGCCGGCGCAACCGCCGAACTCGCGCCGCATCCGCGGCACCAGGAACGAGACGTTCAGGATGTGCACCTTGTCCGGCAGGATGTGGTTCTTGAACTGGTCGGGGAACACCATGATGGTGTCGTAGGCCAGGGAACCGCAGATCAGTGCGGACATCAGGGCAACTCGGCAGCGGGACGGGGCCGCTAGGGTAGCGGGGCGGCCCCCGCGAGGCCAGCGCGCGCCGGGGCGGCCGCGGGGGCCCCCCGCGGCCGGCGCGGGCCGCGGACGGCCGCCGGAATGCGCTTTTTTGCTAGGCTAGCCGCCTCGCGCGTGCGCCCCTGACGGACCCTGCTCCCCGATGTTCAAGAAGTTCCGCGGCATGTTCTCCAACGACCTGTCCATCGACCTGGGCACGGCCAACACCCTGATCTTCGTCCGCGGGCAGGGCATCGTCCTGAACGAGCCTTCGGTGGTCGCGGTCCGGCAGGACCGGGCCGGCGGCCAGAAGGCGGTGGCGGCGGTGGGCAGCGAGGCCAAGATGATGCTCGGCCGGACCCCGGGGAACATCACCACCCACCGGCCGATGAAGGACGGCGTGATCGCCGACTTCACCTATACCGAGGAAATGCTCAAGCACTTCATCCGCAAGGTGCACAAGAGCCGTTTCCTGCGCCCCAGCCCGCGCGTGCTGATCTGCGTGCCGGCCGGCTCGACCCAGGTGGAGAAGCGCGCAATCCGCGATTCGGCGATGGAAGCCGGCGCCCGCGACGTGTCCCTGATCGAGGAGCCGATGGCCGCCGCGATCGGCGCCGGCATGCCGGTGACCGAGGCGCGCGGCTCGATGGTGGTGGACGTGGGCGGCGGCACCACCGAGGTGGCGGTGATCGCGCTCAACGGCATCGTCTACTCGCAGTCCGCGCGCATCGGCGGCGACCGCTTCGACGAGGCGATCATCAACTACGTGCGCCGCAACCACGGCATGCTGATCGGCGAGACCACGGCTGAGAAGATCAAGATCGAGCTCGGCTGCGCCTATCCGCAGGACAAGGTCGATTCGATGGAGATCTCCGGCCGCCACCTGGCCGAGGGCGTGCCCAAGGTGGTCACGATCACCTCCAGCGAGGTGCTCGACGCGCTGCGCGAGCCGCTGTCGGGGATCGTGGCCGCGGTGCGCCAGGCGCTCGAGCAGACCCCGCCGGAGCTGTGCGCGGACGTGGCCGAGCGCGGCATCGTGCTCACCGGCGGCGGCGCGCTGCTGCGCGACCTCGACCGCCTGCTCAGCGAGGAAACCGGCCTGCACGTGCAGATCGCCGAGGATCCGCTGACCTGCGTGGCGCGCGGCGGTGGCCGGGCGCTGGAACTGCTGGACCTGCACGGCAACGAGTTCTTCGCTTCCGAATGAGGGCGCGCGTGGATGGCGACGGGTAGCGGGTGATCCGCGGGGCCGGTCGGCCGGCCCCGCCCCAGACGAGCACCGACGCCGGCCGCGGCAGCGGCACCGGCTTCCGACCAACCGCCGAGCATCCCACGGTTCCCTATCGTGCCTTCCCTCGCCAACCCGGCCGCACCCCGACCCGGCGACGTCGCCGGAACGCTGCGGCTGCTGGCCTACCTGGCGATGTCGGTGGTGCTGATCGTGCTCGACCACCGCGGCGGCTGGCTCACCCGCGCGCGCGAGGCGGCCACGGTCGCGGTGCAGCCGCTGTGGCAGGTCGCCGGACTGCCCGCGCGGCTGGGGCAGGCGATGCGCGAGGACGCGGTGACGCGCTCGGTGCTGGCCGAGGACAACCGCCGCCTGCGCAACGAGCTGCTGGTGATGGGCGCGCGCCAGGCCCAGTTGCAGGTGGAGGCCGACGAGAACGCGCGCCTGCGCGGCCTGGTCGGCGCCGCCGCCCGCGGCGGCCTGGACGTGCAGCTGGCGCCGATCCTCGACGTCGACCTGGATCCGTCCCGGCAGCGGCTGCTGCTCAACGCCGGCGCCCGCGACGGCGTGCGCCAGGGCCAGACCGTGATCGACGCCGGCGGCGTGCTGGGCCAGATCATCGCGGTCACTCCCGACACGGCCACGGTGCTGCTGATCACCGACCTCGACCACGCGGTCCCGGTGTCGATCTCGCGTACCGGCGTACGGTTGCTGGCCTACGGCATCGGCCGCGCCGACCGCCTGGAGCTGCGCAACATCCCGGTCTCGAGCGACGTGCAGGTGGGCGACGTGGTGGTGACCTCGGGCCTGGGCGGGCGTTTCCCGCCCGGTTTCCCGGTCGGCCGCATCGTCGACCTGCGGCCGGACGACAGCCAGGCGTTCCTGATCGGCGGGCTGGCGCCGGCGGCCCAGCTCGACCGCGGCCGAGACGTGCTGCTGCTGCGCGGGACCGCGCCGGCGGCGCCGCGCGCCGGCAGCGACGCCGATGCCGGGGCCGATGCCGGCGCGGCCGGCGGGACGGTCCCGGGCGCATCCGCGCAGGCGGGCCCGCCGGATCCGCCGGGCGATGCAGCGGCCGCCACGGAGCGCACGCCATGAACCGCCGCGGCCGCCTCTGGCTGCTTCCGGTCACGGTGCTGGTGGCGCTGCTGCTGGCGCTGCTGCCGCTGCCGGCGCCGGTCCAGGGCCTGCGCCCCTACTGGCTGGCGCTGGTGGTGGCCTACTGGGTGATCGAGGAGCCCGGCCACGCCGGGCTCGGCTTCGCCTTCACCTCGGGCGTGGTCGCCGACCTGGTGACCGGGTCGCTGCTGGGCGAGCATGCGCTGCGGCTGGTGGTGATGGCCTTCATCCTGCAGCGCTTCCGCGCCCAGCTGCGGTTCTTCCCGCTCGGCCAGCAGGCGCTGGCGATCGGCGGCCTGCTGCTCAACGACCGGGTGGTGGCCGCGGCCCTCCACCTGCTACTGGGGCTGCCGCAGCTGCCGTGGCCGTACTGGCTGGCGCCGCTGGTGGGCGCGCTGCTGTGGGCGCCGCTGTTCCTGGTGCTCGACGCGTTCCGGCAGGCGCGGAGGCCGCGCTGATGCGGCGGCGGCCGGAGAAGATCCGAAATCCGTCCGCGGAGGCCGCGCAGTTCCGGGTGCGGGCGCTGGTCGGGCTCGGTCTGGTGCTGCTGGCGCTGGGGGGGCTGGCGGGGTGGTACTTCCGGCTCCAGGTGGTGCAGCACGACGACTTCGCGCGGCAGTCCGAGGCCAACCGGATCAAGCCGCGCCCGGTGGTGCCCGCGCGCGGGCTGATCTACGACCGCAAGGGCCGGCTGCTGGCCGACAACGTGCCCGCCTACCGGCTCGACGTGACCCCGGAGGACGCCGGCGACATTCCGCGCATGCTGCGCGAACTGTCGCAGGTGGTGGAACTCTCGCCCGAGGAAATCGAACGCTTCGAGGCCGCGCGCAGGGCCACCCGCAGCTTCCGTGCGATCACCCTCAAGCAGCGCCTGAGCGACGAGGAGGTGGCGCGCTTCGCGGTCGACCGCTGGCGCTTCCCGGGGGTCGAGGTGGTCGCCTACCTCAACCGCCGCTACCTGTACGGCGATCTTCTGGCGCACGTGATCGGCTACGTCGGCCGCACCGATGAGGGCGACGTCGAGCGCTATGGCAAGGACCATGTGCTGTTCCCGCATACCGGGCGCACCGGGGTGGAACGCTACTACGACGAGCAGCTGCGCGGAAAGATCGGCTACGAGCAGGTGGAGACCAACGTCGAGGGCCGCGCGCTGCGCAGCATCGGCATGGTCCCGGCGCGGGCCGGCACCGACCTGCGCCTGGGCATCGACCTGGACCTGCAGCGGGCGATGGTGATGGCCTTTGGCGAGCAGACCGGCTCGGCGATCGCGATCGACCCGCGCACCGGGGAGGTGCTGGCGATGGTGAGCCTGCCCTCGTTCGACCCGAACCTGTTCGTCAACGGGATCTCCAATGCCGACTACCGGCGGTTGATGGACGACCCCTCGCGCCCGTTGTTCAACCGCCTGGTGCTGGGCGGGGTGGCGCCGGGCTCGACGATCAAGCCGATGCTCGCGCTCGCCGGGCTCGACAGCGGCCTGCGCAAGCCGGAGGACCGGGTGCTGTCCACCGGCATGTTCTACCTGCCGGGCTCGAGCCGCGGCTGGGGGGACGCGAGCCGCGGCGGCCACGGCTGGACCGACCTGCGCAAGTCGATCTCGGCCTCGGTCAACACCTACTACTACCGGCTCGCGCTCGACCTGGGGATCGAGCGTTTCGCCAGCCACATGGCCCACTTCGGCTTCGGCCGCCCCACCGGCATCGACCTGGTGGGCGAGATCGGCGGGATCCTGCCGTCGCCCGAGGCCAAGCTGGCCACGCGCGGCGAGCGCTGGTACCCGGGCGACACCGTCAATGCCGCGATCGGCCAGGGCGACTGGAAGGTGACGCCGCTGCAGCTGGTCCGCGCAACCGCGGCACTGGCCGATGGCACCCTGCGGCGTCCGCACCTGGTCACCCAGGTGCGGGCCGGCTTCGACGCGCCATGGACGCGGCTGCCGCAGCCGCCGGGCGTGCCGGTGAGTCCGCACCCGGAGAACGTCGAGGTGGTGCGCCTGGGCATGCAGGACACGATGCAGCCCGGCGGGACCGGCTGGCGCACCGCGCTGGGCGCGCCCTACACGATGGCCGGCAAGACCGGCACCGCACAGGTGATCAGCCGCCGCGGCACGGCCGCGGTGGATCCGCGCAGCCTGCCGCTGCACCTGCGCCACCGTGCCCTGTTCATCGGCTTCGCCCCGGCCGAGGCGCCGACGATCGCGGTCGCGATCGCGGTCGAGGGCGGCGGCTACGGCGGCGCCGCGGCCGGACCCATCGCGCGCAAGATCTTCGATGCCTGGCTGCTGGGCAAGATGCCCGAGGCGGAGGACGGCGCCGCCGCCCCGCAGGCCGGGGCCACCCCGCCGCCAGCGCTCCGGGACGCCCCCGCGCCGGAGCGCGAGGCCGCGTCCGCGCCGCCCGCGACGGGCGCCGCCGGCACCCCGCCGGCC
>Ga0123332_1001756_pt1 | contig 21173 bp, 15 predicted proteins | sample BioC12SIPDNA_4_FD_89958 | JGI IMG/M metagenome (GOLD analysis project Ga0123332, IMG submission 89958) | Anaerobic biogas reactor microbial communites from Washington, USA - Biogas_R2_A C12 SIP DNA | ecosystem: Engineered > Bioreactor > Anaerobic > Unclassified | place: Washington, USA... | reverse complement strand
TGCCTGGAAATTGTCGTCCGAGAAATGCGCCACGTCGCTCATCGTCGCTCGCTCCCTGGGATCATGGACTGGAATCCGTTACGGTTTCACCCTCTACCACTTGAGTCCGAACTGCTCTCCGCCGCTGGCGCGATCGGTCCCGCCGCGCAGCGGCGTGTGCCGCTTCGCCACCAGCGGTTCCGGTGGTGTCTCGGCCGACGATTCCGCGTCGAGTTCCGGTTCCTCTTCGGCCGGCGTGGGCAGCACGGCCTTCATGGACAGCGCGATCCGCTGGCTCTCCGGATCCACGGCCAGGACCTTGACCTCCACCGCCTGTCCTTCCGATACCACGCTGGCCACCGACGGGACACGGGCGTGCGACAATTCCGAGATATGCACCAGCCCCTCGATACCCGGCGCCAGTTTCACGAACGCGCCGAACTTCGCGATCCGCGAGACCGTTCCCGTGACCACCGCATCGACCGGAAACTTGTCGTCGATGTTAACCCACGGGTGTTCGAGCAGGTCGCGGTAGGACAATCCGATCTTGCCGGTCTGCGGATCGATCTTCTCGATCTTCACGCGGATCTTCTGACCTTCGTGCAGCACCTCGTGGGGATCCTTGACGTGATCCCAACTCAGCTGACTGATGTGCACCAGCCCATCGATGCCTCCGACATCGACAAACGCGCCGAAGTCGAGGATCTTGCGGACCACCCCTTCCACGACCTGACCCACCTCCATGCTGGCCAGCCGTTCCTTGCGCGCCTCCTCCTTTTCGCGTTCCAGCACTGCACGGCGGCTGAGGACGAGGTTCTTGCGTTTGGGATTGACTTCGGTCACCACGCACAGCAGCTTCTGTTCGAGAAACTCGGCGTAGTCCTCGACGCGGAACATGGCAATCTGGCTCGACGGGATGAAGCCGCGGATGGCCCCCACTTTGCACTCCAGGCCGCCCGTGTTGGCGCCGGTAATGCGGGCTTCCACCACCGCCCCTTCCACCAGATCGGACCAGTCTTCGACGTGCGTCGACGCGCCGGGGACAAGCAGTTCGTACAGGCCATCGTCCTCGTGATAGCCCTTCACGATCACTTCCATTTCCGTGCCGAGTTCCGGCGGCTGCGGAAACTGCCGCAGTGACGCCACTCCTTCATGGCGTCCCCCGAGCGAGAAGAACACGTTGTCGCCGTGGATCCGCACAATCTGCGATTGCTGCCGCGATTCCAACTCCGGCCCGGCCACCGGCTGAGGACTTGCACCGCCCGAGAGGATTTCGTCGAGCGACGCGTCCCCCATGGCTGCGGCAAACTCCCGTTCCAGATCGTCCGACAGCGGCTCGCGCACCGAAGGAGGACGCACGGGCGCGTGCTGCCTGGCCGGCGGCTCCGCGCTGGCCGGCGGCTCCGCGCTGACCGGCTGACTTGGCGGCGCGGCGGGCGCCGGCGGGACCGCGGGTGTCTTGTTGCGGCGCGAGCCAACTTGAATCCGACCGCGCGTTTCGGGTTTCTGCACACTGTTGACCGGCTGGGGTGCTTCGGCAGAAGACTCCGGGGAATTCGCCTGCTCTGCAGGCATGGACTGATCGTGAGGCGCGGCCTCAGACGGTTTCGTATTCATCACTTCCAGATCCGGTGGAGCGACCATGTGCCAGCAGCGATTCAGTGTACCACTGACCGCGCAGAAAGGATAGGGTCGCACCCCGCAGAGCCGGCCTTGCAGATGGCCGCCGCGCCTGCCATCATCGGCGTATGCCAGTTCCCACCCTTACTCGCGAACCGTTGTCGATCGAGCGGTCGCGGGGGCGGTTGCTGGTCGTGGCGGCCGCCGTGTTATGGAGTACCAGCGGCTTCTTTGCCAAGGCACCGCTGTTCGAACACTGGCCGCTCGTCCTGTGTGGCATGCTGGGTGTCGGATTCATCCTGTGGTTTGAAGCGCAGGGCGAACAGTTGTCCGGAGTCATCTTCGGAGCGCTGAGCGGCATAGCGTTTGCAGGCGTGGTGCTGTGCATGCGGCAGTTGCGGGACCAGGATACCGCCTGGCTGATCGCCCTGAATCTGGCGGTGACGACTGTGGTGCTGGCGCCCTGGGTGGTGGCCCACGGAATCTGGCCGACCGGCACGCAACTGGGCTACCTCACCGCGTTTGGGATGCTGCAATTGGGGCTCCCTTATTTGCTGTTTGCGCGCGGCGTGCGCTGGATTTCCGGGCACGAGGCATCGGGCATCGCGTTACTCGAGCCGATCCTGGTTCCCGTCCGGGTCTTCCTGGCGTGGCACGCCGAGCCGACGTACCAGCCGCCGCGCTGGTGGACATATGCGGGCGGCGCGCTGATCCTCACAGGGCTCGTCTGGCGGTACGCCGGCGCGCAGCGCGGAAGACACCGCAAGATTCCTCCGGCCGTCGATTGCATCCCCAGCACTGGTGACTGATAATGCGAACGCGGTACGTTCCTGCCGCACGCGAGGATCACGCAACCGACTGCTCGCCCCACCGCAACGTCACCCCTACTGTGTCTAACCTGCCGACTGTGTGGAACCTGCGAAGGAGGACACCTCATGCGTTGCCGCACCATCCAGGTCATCACGTTTCTTGCGCTGTCGCATGTGTTCTCCACGGTGTGTCTCCGCGCCGACGACTGGCCCACGTATGCGCACGATGCGTGCCGGAGCGGGGCCACTGAGCAGTCGCTCAGCCTGCCGCTGGTGGAGCGGTGGACGCATCGGGCGGATCACGCGCCAACGCCCGCCTGGCCGCCCCCGGCCCGCCACGACTACTATCATTACAAACAGGATCTGCAGCCCCGTGTGACCTACGACCACGCCTACCACACGGTGATCGCTGGCGGCCGGATCTTCTACGGAACCTCGACGGACGACCAGATCGTGTGCCTTGATGCGGCCACCGGCCAGCGCTGCTGGTCGTGTTTCACCGAAGGGCCGGTACGGTTGGCTCCGACGGTTGTGGGGGACCGGTTGTATGCGGGGTCGGACGACGGGTGCGTGTACTGCCTGGCGACTGCCGACGGCCGGGTGCACTGGCAGACCCGCATCGGCCCGGCGGACAGCCGCTGCATCGGCAACGGCCGGATCGTATCCCGGTGGCCGGTTCGCTCCGGCGTGTTGGTGCGTGACGGCATCGCCTACTGTGCGGCCGGCATGTTCCCCGGCAGTGAAGGGGCATTTCTGGTTGGCCTGGACGCCACCACCGGATCGTGCGTATTGCGTGCGCCGATCGAGCAGTCCGCCCAGGGTTACATGCTGCTGGCGGGCCGGCAGTTGCTGCTCCCGTCCGGCCGGACCTCGCCGGGCGTCTATGATTGCCAGGACGGCAAGCGGCTGGGGGTCCTGTCGAGTCCGGGCGGCGCCTACACGGTCGTCACGGAGGACCTGGTAGCGACCGGACGCGGCGATACACTCGACGAACTGTCGATCCTGGAGCCGGCGACGCGCGAGCAGCTGATCACGTTCGATGGGCGGCACCTCATTGCTCACGGCACGCGGCTGTTCGTCCAGAACCGCACGCACCTGTCAGCGCTCGACCGCGGCAAGTTCCTGCCGTTGGCGCGCGAGCACGCCGTACTGCGCAACCAATTGGCCGCGCTGGAGAAACGCAAAGACGAGGCGGCCAGCGCCGAGGCGGCTGGCGTCAAGGCCCGACTCGCGGAACTGAAGGCCGACATGCACACCTGCTGGGTCTGGCGCACGCCGTGCCCGCATGTCGAATCGCTCATTCTGGCCGGCGACACGTTGTTTGCCGGCGGCCAGACGGAGGTGGCCGCTTACAGCGCAGCGGACGGACAGCAGCTCTGGACCGGTGCCGTGGAGGGCCGCGCCTGCTCACTGGCCGTCGCTCAAGGACAACTTGTTGTCAGTACAGACGCGGGGGTGATCCAGTGCTTCCAGGCCTCGGATCCGGCCGTGCAGCCGCCCGCCGCGGTGAGCGATGCGGCGCCGGGCGCGGCAGCGGCCGGCGCAGCCCCCACTGCGGATCCGGCGGCGGCAGACCAGGAGCTGGCGCGCACGCTGCTCGCCCAGGCTCAGGCCGATCAGGGATTCGGCCTGATCCTCGGAGCGCGTCACGCCGGGCTGCTGCCCGCGTTGGCCGCGCACTCGCGGCTGCACCTGACCCTGGCCGACTCCCATGCGGAGACGATCGAAGCCCTGCGGCCCGCGCTCGCACAACAGCTGCCCTACGGCGTGCGTGTGTGCGCGCACCAGGTGGCCAGGACCGCGCTGCCCTATCCGGCATATTTCGCCAACCTGCTGCTGGTCGATCCCGGCGCGATGCCTTTGAGTGCGGAAAACGTCGCGCAGATTCACCGCGTCCTGCGCCCGGAAGGGGGCAGCGCCTGGATTGGTGGCTTTGCCGCGGCCGAGTCTGCCAGCGTGGAGGCCTGGACCACGGCACTCTCCGGCGACGGTCTGACGGCGCGGACCGTGGCCCTGCCGGGCACAACCTGGATCCAGGTCACACGCGGCCCATTGGATGGTGCCGGCCAGTGGACACACGGTTTCGCCGATCCCGCCAATACGGCGTGCACGATGGACCAGCATGTGCACGGCCCCCTGCGGGTCCAATGGTATGGCGAGCCGGGCCCAAGGCTGATGGCCGATCGGCACCACCGCAACGTGCCGCCACTGTACAAGGCCGGCCGGATGTTCGTGCCCGGCGACAATCTGGTCATCGCGGTCGACGCGTACAACGGCACCAACCTGTGGCAGCGCGACATCCCACAGTCGCTGCGCCTCGGGGCGTTCCTGGACTGCAGCAACTACGTCGTGGACGACCGGGCGCTCTATGTTGTGGCCGGCCCCACATGCCATGAGCTGGACGTGGTCACGGGGGCTACGATGCGCGAACTGGCGATGCCCGACCAGGTGGCCGATGAGCCGCGGCAGTGGGGGTATGTGGCGCGGGTCGATGAGCTGCTGATCGGCAGCCAGTGCCGACCGGGGGCGGCGTATTTCGAACAGAGTCGGGAGGCGGACTTGGCCTTGTGGTATGACAGCATGTCGCTCGTCACCAGCGACACGCTGTTCGCCTTGAATGTCCAGGACGCCTCGCGGCGCTGGCGCTACCAGTCCGGTCTGCTGCTCAATACCACGATCACCATTGGCGGCGGACGCCTGTACGTGCTGTCGAACCACAGTCCGGCAGCTCTGGAGAACCGCCAGGGGCGGATGCCGATGAGCACGTTCCTGGAGGGCCCCAATTTCCTGGTCGCGCTGGACCTGCAGACCGGTAAGGAGCTGTGGAAGATACCGCTGAGCCTGGAGAATTACCGGCACATCGCTTACACGAACTACGCGCAAGAGAAACTGCTCGTCAGCGGCAATCGCTACATCGACAACAAGCTCTGGTACTTCTTCGAGATGCTCGATGCCGCCACCGGCCAGACGTTGTGGACGGCTGGGCACAATACGCTCTACGATCCGCGGGGTGGACATGGCGAACAGAATCGCCATCCCACGATCGTGGGCAACACGGTCTATACCTACCCCCTGGCGTACGACCTGCACACGGGTCAGCAGCGGGAGGGGTGGAAGTTCGATCGCCTGGGGCATGGCTGCGGCAATGTCTCGGCGTCGGCCGGCAGTCTGTTCTGGCGCGGCGGCAACCCTTGGCAATGGGACCTCGGACCGGACGGGCAGGCCCGGCGGATCAACACGGTCTCGCGCCCCGGCTGTTTCATCAACATGCTGCCGGTCGGTGGGCTGCTGTTGATTCCCGAGGCCAGTTCCGGATGCACCTGCGCCTATCCGTTGCAGACGTCGCTGGCGTACGTGCCGGAGGGGGTGTAGTAGTAGCCCCTGGCCGACTGCCGGGCGGCAGATGGCAGACGCGTGGCAGACGACGCGGTAGCTGCACGCCCGGCCTGCATTCAGTCGGCGGCGCAGCGGTCTTCGGGGTGCGTGGTCGCATGCCGCGCGAATTGCAGCGCGGCGGTAGGGCAGGCGGCTACACACTCGGCCGCCACCTTCGACAGTGCCGCGTCCATATCGCCGCCGAAGGGGACGCGCAGCTTGACGTCGAACCCGCGGCCGACGAAGGTCAGGCCCAGCGGCTCCTGCGCTCCGGCCGCGATCTTGACGCACAGCTCGCACTTGATGCACTTGCCCGGCTCAAACAGCACCGCAGCGTGCCGGCCGATCACTTCGTAGGGTCGGCGCTGACCTTCATACCGGGTGGCATCCGCCTGATAGAGGATGGCATAGCGTTCCAGTTTGCAGCTCCCATGCGCCACACAGCCGCAGGCGAGGCAGCGGTTCGACTGCTCGGCGGCCGCCGCGTCGGAATACGTTTCTCCGGCGGCGGGCGTGCTGTGGCAGGCTGCACCGGCCCCTGCCAGGAACTCCTGCATCTCGTCCGACGTCAGCCGATGGATGCGGGAGGAGAACGGCCGGCCGGGACCGCGCACTGCGCGGCCCGACACGTACTGATCCATGGTCTGCGCGGCTTCCTTGCCGTCGGCCGTGCTGCGGACGACCAGCGCCTTGCGCCGGAAGATGTTCCCGGCCGCGAACAGGCCGGGACGCTGTGTCTGATAGGTATTCCGGTCCACTTCGATGCCGCGTCGCGTGGCGGCCAGCCCCCAGGCCGCAATCTGCTCCGGCTCCACGGCGCCGCAGGCCAGCAGCACGGCGTCGAACGAATCGCACAGCCGGTCCAGATCGGCCTGGTCCGCCACTGCCGTGTTCCAGCGTGTCTCGACGCCCAGGCGCAGGATCTGGGCGATCTCAGCCTCCAGCACCGCAGCCGGCAACTCCTCCGGCGTCGGCTCGGTGCGCAGGCGTCCCCCCGCCTGCGCTTGCCGGTCAATCAGCACGCAGGCGTGTCCCAGACGCCGCAGGTAATACGCGGCAGCCAGGCCGGTCGGTCCGGCGCCGACAATCGCCACGCGTTTCCCGCTGTCGGGCTGGCACGCAGGCTGGTACGGATCGCCGCTGGCCAGATCCGCATCCGCGACGAAGCGTTTCAACTCGCAGACAGCCACGGGGTTGTCGGCGGCATTCCGCCGGCAGCCTTTTTCGCAGGGCTTTGGGCAGACGCGTCCCAGCACGGCCGGCAGGGCGATGTCCTGTTTGATCGTCGCGATCGCCTCGCGCAAATTGTGCTCGCCGATCTGCCGCAGCATCAGCGGGATGTCCATGTGCGCGGGGCAGGCGAAAAAGCACGGGGCGAGGCAGTCACCGACATGGTCGCTCAACAGCAGTTCCAGCGCCGTGCGCCGCATGGCGCTGACCGCTTCCGTCGCGTTGTCAATCTCCATCCCATCCACGACGCGCGTGGCGCAGGCCGGCACATACTGACCCGTCTGCCGGTTCCGCACGACGCACACCAGGCAGGAGGTCGACGGTTCGTAGCCCTGGAGGAAGCACAGCGCCGGGATCTCGATGCCGAGTTTCTCCGCGGCCTCCAGGACCGTGGCGCCGGCAGGCACCTCCACTTGCTGACCGTCAATCGTAAGAGTGGGCATGGTTGTGTGGCGGGGGAACGGGGTTATGAAACGACATCCACGGCCTGCATCGGGCAGACCTGGCGGCACGTATCACAGCGCGTGCAAAGGTCCATGTTCACTGCGTGCCGCCGGTAAGGGGTAAGAGGGATGGCGTGAACGGGACAGTGCTGGGCGCAGAGCGTGCAGCCGATGCACGCCTGGTTGATCTCGTAGCGAATCAGGGCGGCGCACTTCCCGGCGGGGCACTTCCCCTGCAGGTGCGCCTCATACTCGTCGCGGAAGTACTTGAGCGTGGACAGCACGGGGTTGGGGGCGGTCTTGCCCAGCCCGCAGATGCTGCCGGCCGCCACGCTGTGCGCCAGCTGCTCCAACTGCTCCAGATCGCCCGGCCGACCCTGGCCGGTGCAGATGCGGTCCATGATCTCCAGCATCCGCTTCGTGCCGATGCGGCAGAGGGTGCACTTGCCACACGACTGCTCCTGCGTGAAACGCAGGAAGTAGCGCGCGATATCGACCATGCAGTCGGTGTTGTCGAGCACGACCAGCCCGCCGCTGCCCATGATCGCTCCCACCTGCACCAGCGCTTCGTAGTCCACTGGCGTGTCCGCGAGCGAGGCGGGAACACAGCCGCCGGACGGCCCGCCCACCTGCACCGCTTTGAACGTGCGTCCCGGCAGCGCGCCACCGCCGATGTCGTAGACGATCTGCCGCAACGTGATGCCCATCGCCACTTCGATCAGGCCGCCGCGCACGACCTTGCCGGCCAGCGCAAACACCTTCGTGCCTTTGCTGGCGCCGGTACCCAGCTGTGCGAATTGGTCTCCGCCGTGCCGGAAGATCCAGGGCAGGCAGGCCAGCGTCTCCACATTGTTGATCAACGTCGGGCGATCCCACAGTCCGGTTTCCACCGGGTAGGGCGGGCGCAGCGTGGGTGTGCCGCGGCGTCCTTCCAGGGAGTTGATCAGCGCGGTCTCTTCGCCACAGATGAACGCGCCCGCACCTTCCGCCACGCGGAACTTCACGTTCAGGCCGCTCCCCAGGATCCCGGCGCCGATCAGCGCGTGTTGTTCACACCGCTCGAGCGCCTCCCGGATGCGCGCGACGGCCAGCGGATACTCGTCGCGGATGTAGAAGATCGCTTCCTGCGCGCCGATCGCGAGCGCGGCGATGGCCATCCCTTCGATCACACGATAGGGGAAGGACTCGAGCAGCATGCGGTCCATGAAGGCACCGGGGTCCCCTTCGTCCCCGTTGCAGACGACGTACTTCGTGTCGCCGGCGGCAGCTCGCGCCTTCTGCCACTTGATATACGTCGGGAAGCCTCCGCCGCCACGTCCCCGCAGGCCGCTCCGCCGCACTTCGTCCACGATCGACGGGGGATCGAGTTCGCGGAGGCATCGTCGCAGCGCGGCGAAGCCGTCGTGCCGCAGGTACTCGTCCAGGTCCAGCGGATCCAGGTCGCCGCAGCATTCGGTGGCAATGTGCTTCTGCGGCCCGAGAAAGCCGCACACGGCTTGTCCGCCCACATCCAGCGCGTGCGACTCCACCGCGTCGTCTGCTTCGTTGGAGTAAAATGCGTCCAGCCACCGCGCGAACCGGTAGCCGAGCCGCCGCACCAGTCCGGGCGGGCGGAAATGCCGCAGCACAATGCTCCGCACATCCTCCGGCCGCACGTGCGAGAAGAACCGCGATTCGCCCGCTGGCGTGATCAGCTGCACCAGTGGCGTCTGGTGGCACATGCCGATGCAGCCGACACGTTTCACCGCCGCGGGCGCCCCCGATTCGCTCAGCACCGCCAGGATCTCATCGTGCACCCGGCCGCTCCCCTGCGCCTGGCAACAGGAACCCAGCCCGATCCGGATCTCACCCAGTTCGCCCGGTCGCGAATTGGGTGCGGGGCGCGCCGCGGCGGGTGGCGCGCTGCGCGCATGCCGCTCCTCGGCCACCATCTGCGGGACGCTCCGCGGGCTCACCCGCCCGTACGTCACGTCGTCGATCTGCACGACCGGCGCCAAGGTACAGCAGCCCAGACAGGCGACCGACTGGAGCGTGAATTCGCCGCGCGCGTCCGTGTCCTGGCCGGGGGCCAGCCCGAGGTGCAACGCCACCGCATCGCGCACCAGCTCCGCGCCCTTCACGTGGCACGCCGTCCCTTCGCAGACGTGAATCACGTGCCGCCCCACCGGCTGGTGGCGGAAGTGCGTGTAGAACGTTGACACCCCCGTGATGTCGGCGGGCGTAATTTCGGTCAGCTCACACACGCGCATCAGCGCGGGCTGCGGCAAATAGCGGTAGTGGCGCTGGATCGCCTGCAGGATCGGAACGACGGCCTCGCGCCGCGTACCGCACTGGACGACAATCTCGTCCACGTAATTCAAGTCAAGCTCGGATCTGATCATGCGAGTTCGCAGTCTCGGTGTATCGTTAGTGCGTACCGATGCAGAACAGGTGTGTCTGGCCGCGAATGTAGATCCGCCCAGGCTGAAACGCCGGGCTGGAGCGGATCGGTTCCCCCATCTCGAACTCTCCCACACGCTGGCACGCGTCCGCCTGCGGCTCGAGGATCCACGCCTTACCCTCCTCCGAAAACACATAAACGCTCGAACCCACCTGACTGGGCGAAGACGACACTTCCTCCAGCATGTCCTCCTCCCAGAGCGGCTCTCGCGGGTCGGCATCCAGCCCGGGCGTGGTCCCCGGTGCGCGATCGAAGCAGGCCAGCATGCCGTGCGCCATCAGCAGCAGATACTTGTCGGTCGCCAGCGGACTGCAGACGTCCGGCACGCCGATGTCGGTGTACCACTGGACGTGTGTCTCCGTGACGTCACCGCTGCCGTCAGCGCGGACCGCCGCCATGCCGCTCGTTTCGTTGGCCGCGTACACCACACCGTCGACGCACACGGGGGATGGGCCGATCTCCCCTCCCAGGCACTTGGCACGCCAGAGTTCGCTGCCGTCGACCGGCGAATACGCGATCAGCCACGGATCGACGCACGTAATCACCATCCACCGCCCATCGTGCTCCACGACAATCGGCGACGACCAACTGCTGGGCACTTCGCGTTTGACTTCCCACACCGGGGTGCCTGTGGCGCCATCGAGTGCAATGAGTCGGGACAGCCCCTCTTCCTTGCGCCCCTGATCGAACTGGATGATCAGGCGGTCGTTGTACGTGGCGAGGGAACTCGCGTGACCGTAGTGGTTCTGGGGTGTCCCCAGATTCTGGTGCCACTGTTCTTCCCCTTGCAGACTCAGCGCGATCACATCACCCGTGGCGAAGATCGCGTACACGCGGAGCCCGTCGGTCGCCATCGTCGGCGCTGCATACGACGTTGCCTCCATCACTTCCAGTTCCTTGCCGTCCGGCCTGGTGGGAGGCAGGTCGTGCCGCCACACCAGTTCACCGCTGGCCGCCGCGAAACAGAACACCGCCTGCTCTTCCGCCGTCGCCCCGGACAGAAATACCCGATCCTGCCAGACAATCGGCGAGTTGGGGCCCGGCAAGGGCACCTCCGTCTTCCACATAATCCCCGCGTTGTCCGGCACACTCCACGTGGTGGGAATGTCCGTGTAGGCGGACACCCCTGATCCGGACGGGCCGCGGAACCGCGGCCACTGCTGCAGGTACTCGGCGTACGACGGCAGGGGAGCTACCGGCTCCGCTGTACCGGCAGGCTCCGTCTCTGCTGCATCGGCCGATTTCGTCTCCGCCGGTGTCACCGGCGCCTGGGTGTCCGCCGTATTCGGCAGCTGCGCCGCGGGACCGGCCGCTGGCGCGGCGGCCAGTTCTTTCGGACCGGACGGCACAATCGGTTCCGCGCGCAGCGCGAAACCGCACAACACGGTGGCGACGACCAGCACCACACCGACGGTCGCCCAGCGGGCGTAGCGCTGCGCCAGAGATTCCGCGTCGTGCTCGGGGTCCACCGGCCCCGGCAGGTACGTCGTGCCGCGTACGGCCACCGCCCAGCGCGCCGCGAGCAGCGCCAGCGTCAGGCCGCCCAGCATCAAGTAGGTGCCCATCGCCATGAACCGGCGTTTGCGGAAGTACGTGTCGCGCAGCAGCAGATCCAGCGCGCGGATCTGCTGCTGTATCTGCGGGTCGCCCGGCTGGTCCCTGAGCTGCTGCTTCAGTTCGAGGTAGGCCGGGGTGTCGAACAGCTCGTACGTGCCGCGACCGGCATAGTCCATCGCCATCAAGAGCCCGACGGCGAGCGAGAAGACGGCGGCGACGACTGCCGTTCCTACAAGCGTGGGATAGCGCACGGAGATACTCATGCAGGGGGCTCCTCGACCATTTCGGACACATCCTGGATCAACCCCAGACGCACAAGCTCCACCGGACATGACTGGAAACAGCGCCCGCACGACACGCAGCCAGCCTGCTGGGGGCGATAGTCGGTGCGGCGTCGGCGGATCGAGAGCTGCACCAGCTTGACGCTCAGCACCACACCCACCCAGGCGCCGAACCAGCCTCCGATCCGCACGAAACGCTGCTGCCACGCGTACGCTTCGCCTTCCAGCAGCGAGAGCGGCTGACCGGTATTGCGGTACGCATCGCTGGCGTCCGTCGTGCCGTCTGCAAGCCCCCGCTCCTCCTGACAAATCTGATCCCAGAGACGCACGGTCGGATGAAAACGCGACAATGGGACGGCCCACCAGGTGCCAATCCAGGCCAACAGCCCGATCGCCAGAGGCGCCACGGCCAGGACCCACAGCAAGTTCCGCTTGCCCTGCATGCGCTGCCGGGCTGTCTGAGGGACCGTCGGCGGATGGATGGCCCCATAGGGACACGCGTCCTCGCACAGCCGGCACTTGATGCATTCCCCGGGCACGATCCGCAGGTGCCACTTCGCCACGCGCGACAACAGGCCCAGCAGTGCCCCATAGGGACAGAGGTAGCGGCAGTAGGGGCGGCCCACAATGCCCGCCACGATCAGCATACAGACGCCGAACACCAGCATGTGTACATTGCCGTTGAGCCGGAAAAAAGCCACGAACGGATCGTAGCGGCAGATGATGAACGCCGTGCCGGTCGCGGCGAAGATCACGGCCGCTCCCAGATAGAAAAACGGCAGCAGTCCGAGAGACTCGTCCAGCCACCGGGGCACCTTCAGGCTGCGCACGGCCACGATCTCCTGGATCGCCCCCAGGGGACAGACACTGGCACAGAACGTACGCCCGAAGAAAACAGTGAACAGCAGCGGCAACACGAAAAAGAGCGCGACGCCGGCTGGCAGCAGGTAGGTCGGCTCCGCGCAGGCCAGCGCCACGTTCTGCAGCGCGCCGATCGAGCAGATGCAGCCGTCGCGGATGAAACCGAACCAGACCAGGCAGGCGACACTCAGCACGAGCAGGTGGCGACGCGACCGGCTGACCAGCGCGAAGTAGCTGGCCAGAATCAGGGCGACGCACAGCAGCCCGACATCCACCCACTGCCAGTACGACGGGTCCCCGTGCGGCACCTCGGCTGTGGGAATCGCGTGGTTGGAAAACGTCGGTGTGGGAATCAGCTCCCCGGCCGCTGTGGACGCCCACAGTACGGCAACTGCCCCCACACATCCGGTCCTGACCCGCATCGTCATGGCTGATATACCTGCTGGAGGAGCGCGCGGGCGGCCACGTTGGCCGGATCGCTGGCCTTCTGCCGGATCAGCGCCAACGCCTGTTGCTTGACACGGTACGGTGTCTCCTGCGGAATGCGTTCGAAGGCCAGGCTCGGGCACGACACGGCGATGGCGCATTCGTTGCAATTCTTGCACAGATCGTGCATCACCTGCAGATAGAGCGAGCCGTTCATCAGCGCACACCCTTTGACGCAGACACCGCAGCCAATGCACAGAGTCCGCTCGATCGTGTACTCGTAGAACCGCTGCCCCGCTTGCTCCTCGATCAGCGTACGGACGATCGCCCCCGTGGGGCACAACTGGTTCTCGGCCGCCGTGTCGACGCGCTCGTACTGCGCGTCCAGATACCCTGTGCAGATGTCGCAGTACCCACACATCTCAAAGCACTGCACACACCGGACCGCCGATTCGTCCAGCACACAGTTGGTGGCGCACTTGCCGCAGCCGACACACTTGTCGGGATCGATCTGCCAGCGCAGTTCGGTGGCCCGTCCCTTGGCACCCGCCAGGAACCCTGTGCCGGTACCGAGCGCCACGGCACCGGCGACACGGGCCGTGTCCATCAGAAAACGGCGCCGATCCAACGACTGCTGTTCGGCCATCAGTGGTCCTCCTGCAGTGCCTGTGCCGCACGAGCGGTTGCCGCGCGTGGCACAGCACAGCGCGGCAGCCAACCACAGGATGCACAAGCGCGCGTCGTCTCCGGGCAGCGCCGGATCTGCCCCCGTCCGGCCAGCACACCCGTTGCTGCCGCCAGCGCGCCCAGCACGGCGCAGCGCCCGCAGCTGGCCAGCCACGCGCGGCGAGGAAGTTCGTGCACGGCACTCGGTTTCATGATTGCGGTCCCTCCGCCCCCTTCGGATAGAACACCCGCACGCATCGTTCGAATGCGTCCAACACCAGGATCGCCCCGTCCGGCGCGACTGCCACGTCGAACACCCGTGCGACAGACTCGCCCCGCGCATCGACCAGCGACGACGCCCTCACGCCCAGGCCGCGCGCACCGACCACCACATGCTGAAACTCGCCGCTCTCCGAATACACCTTGATGCGTGGAATGCCCTTCTCCGACGTCACGAACCGGCCGTCGGGCAGCAACGCCAGGTGCGCTGGATTGCAGCAGCCGAAGAAGCCCGCCACGTCAGCGCCGGCCCGCCCCCACAGCGACTGCAGCTCCCCCGTGAACGAATACGACTCGATCCGCCGCATGCCCGGATTGACCACCCACAATGTCTCATCCGGTCCCACCGCCAGGTCGAAGTAGGCACTCGGAATCACAAAACCCGGCATGCTCCGGTCCGGATCGACCGTCCCGATCTGCCCTGCCGGACGCCCCTCCCGATCCAACACGTGTACCACGCGCTGACCGGCGTCGGCTACGAATACGCGCTGCCCGCCGACGGCGATCGCTGTCAGCACGGCCTGCGGACCGAAGTCCGGCCACGCACCGATCGCTTGCCCGGTGCCATCGAGCACCAGCACCTGGCGGCGGCAGCCGACGTAGATCCGTCCCGACTCGTCCGTCGTCGCCGGCTCCACCGCCAGGCAGGTCGGCGTCTGGTCGAGCGGGATGGTCGCTAACACCTCGCCGGCCGAGCTCAACCGGACCACCGCCTGATCCCCCGCGACCAGGATCGTCCCGTCCGCGCTGGTGGTCAGTGCTTGCGGCCGCTCGAGCGCCGTCTCGAACTGTGCACGCTGGACATACGCTACCAGCTCGGGCGGAATCTCGGCCTGCTCCTGCAGATCCAGCTCAAAACGGCGCGGTGTCGCATCCGCGCGTTCCCCCCATGTGTCGAGACGCGACAGGGCCAACACGGCGACCACGAGCGCCACAGCGATCACGGCCACCAGGATCCGGCTGCCGGTCCGGACCGGCCGGCTCCCGGTGGGCGGCACCGCATCCGCCATCTGACTCGACTTGTGCACATCGTTCACATTGTTCATGTCGTTCTTCATGCGCGCCGCTTCACTCCCCTGTGCCCCCGCCGGCTGCCAGATCCAGGCAGGTCATGCGGGTCATGTCGCGCACGATCAGCCGTCCACCCGCCAGCGCCATCGGACCCCAGGCATCGTGCCCGTCCGCAAACACCTGGAACCGCGCCAACGGGTGATAGCCTGTCGTGCTGGCCTCCGCCATCACCAGTTCCCCGTCGTTGCTGAGCGCTAGAATCACGCCGTCAGCCACCATGTACGGACCGTGACCGAATCGATCCTTACCGCTGTGCCAGACTTCGTTCCCTGCCAGATCCAAACACACCAGGCGGCCACGATCCTGCTTGCGCACCCCGAGCAGATGCCCGTCGAAAAAGATCGGAGTGTGCTGCTCCGAGTTGAACTGTTTGGGCGCCAGTTCAAAACGCCGCTGCACCTCGATCCCGTCCTGCGTGGGATGCAGCTGCAGCATGAGACTGCCGACCTTGTTGCCATAGCCGCTGCACAAGAAGATCTGCCCCTCGGGCAGGACGACTGGCGAAGGCGACGTCGCAAACTGCTCGAACCAGTCGGTCGACTGCCACAGCTGAGTGCCGTCGTCCGCCGAGACACCTACGACCGCACTGCTGGCACAGTAGACGTACATGCGCCGGCCCAGGAACTCCAGCGGCACGATCGAGGCGTGTGTCATCGTCCGGTGTTGCGGGTTGGGAGTCGTCCAGATCGGCTCACCGGTCTGGATGTCGAGAGCGGCCAGCAAGGCCTTGGGCCCGGCCGGGGCCAGGATCAGCCGCCCGTTGTCGATCAGCGGACACTGGCCGGTGTACCAGCGGGGTACTTCCGTACCGTACTCCATCGCCAGATCGCGCAGCCACCGGTTTGCGCCGGTCACCGCGTCCCAACACGCCACCTGGCAGCGCGGGCCGATCGTGATGACGGCGTCATTGACGATGGCCGGCACGGTGCGCGACATGCCGTGGTTGCGCATGACGTCGACAGGATAGCTGTTGTGCCAGATCTCGCGCCCGTCGTCGAGCGACAGGCAGCGCAGCGTGTCGGCCTTCGCCTGCTCGTCGTAGTCCAACACGTAGACGCGTCCCTGGTCAATCGCCGCGCCTGCATAGCCTTCCCCCAGCGGCACGGTCCACAGGACGGGCGGCCCGCTGTCCGGCCAGCTGCGGGCAAGTGGCGTGGCGTCCCGGCAGATGCCGTCCCACTCCGGACCGCGAAACCACGGCCAGCTGCCGGCCACGAGGGAAGGCACGCCGGCGCCAGCCTGCGGCGAACCGGCCACCGGTGCTGTGAGCGCAGCAGCCAAGGCGACCTCCGACCCCACAGGCCGATCCTGCCCCGGCTCGCGCAGAGCCAGATCGTGCGACGTGCCAATACTGATCCACGCACCGATGAGCGCAGCGCCCAAGATCCCTGCTGTTGCAGGGATGATTGCATCTGTCATCCGCCAATTCACGTCCGACTCCAGGTGCTCAAAGGTGCGTAACGGCCATTATACGGCTGCGCTCCCCCCATGACACGGGGCGCCAGGGAAAACGGACCTGGAGCAATGAGCCTAAGAATGTCGTCTGGGCTGGCAGGCTCGGCTGCAAGCTGCAGTGCACGGCGAGTGCAACGCCTGCCTGGCTCGCGTTGCCCGGCCGCGGTGATTCACCGGCCGCCCCGGCGCAACACGAAGAGCTGGAACTCGCCCACCGAAGGCACGCCGAACTCCTGACCGGCACGATCGCGCAGCGCCACGCGGAAGCGTTCGGCCGCCGCGTGGTGGAATGCCTGCGCCGCATAACGCCCCGGATCGCCAATCCAGCAAATGCCATCCGGAGTCAGTAGTCGATCGATCGCGCGCAAGATCGCCCCGTGGCTGCCACAGTGGTAGAGCACGTCCGACGCGAGAATCACATCGTACGACGCGGCTGGCGGATCGTGCCAGTCGATCAGTTGTGCCTGCGCCTCCGGAAACCCGTTCTGCCGAGCATTCTCCAGGGCCAGGCAGGTGGCTTGCGGCGCACTGTCGGAAAACGTCACGTGGCAACCTCGCACCAGGGCCGCCAGACCGACCAGGCCGGCCCCGCACCCCAGTTCCAGCGCCCGTGTGCCCGGCGGCCAGGTGGCCCGCAGCACCGCCTCCGCTGTGGGCGTCGCGGCCGACCATAGCGCTGCCCAATACGGATCCGGCCATGCCTCGTCCGGCAGCGCGCCCTGGTGCATGGCCTCCACCTGCGCGTCCAGCACACGATCGGGATCCGCCGGAATGGTCAATCGCAGTGGCACGCCACAGAGTTCCAGGCGGCAGTCCTGCCAGCCGCCGGGAACGGCAAACAGTCGATCCTGTGTCGAATCCCGCAGCGAACCCTGCAACAAACCACGCGCGCTCGGAATCATGCGCCCCATCGCGTTCTTGCCCCTGGGTATGTGACGCGGGCCGCTTCTCCCACTTGACTTATCCGCGAATAACCGGGGATCATGGGAGGCCGACTGGCCAGTTTCCGCAGCCGGCTCAACCCGGTTGCGAACGGCGACGGCACGGCCGAGTACGATTCAGGTCCAAGCCAAGGAGAAAGCAACATGCCGGATCGAGTATACAAGAAGATCGAAGTTACCGGTACGTCCGCCAGTTCCCTGCAGGAGGCGGTGGAAAACGCCATCGAACACGCGTCGAAGACGGTCCGGAAGATGCGCTGGTTCGAAGTGATGGAAACGCGCGGCCGCATTGACGACGGCAAAGTGGTCGAGTGGCAGGTGACGGTGAAGATCGGCTTCGCGCTGGAAGAGTAAACGCTGGCGCCCACAACCAGCACACCGAACCAGCACACCGAACCAGCACACCGCCACCGCCAGCGTGCCGCCGGGGCCCGCGTCCGGCCGCGCCACCGACCACGCCAGGTCGCGTGCGTCGGTGGCATCCTGAACTCGCCCCCCGGCCGAACGCAGAACAGACACTGCTCGCGGTGCGCTCATCGCGTGCTTGGTTCAGCGCGTCCCCGGCGGCTGGCTGGACAGCTGGACCAGTGCCTCGGTAACGCGGGGCACCTGCAGAGAGTTCATCTGCAAATGCCGGTGCTGCCCCTCCGCGTCGGCTGTCCAGGTCGTGTAGCCGTCGTCCGCGACCGTCACGCGGCCTGGCTCGGACAGGTCGAAATATCCCCGGTCCGGAAACACCGCGTAGAGCACGCTCGTCAGGTCCCACGTCGGCCGGTTGTGCGGGGGCGGCTCGTACAGTCGATAGGCCTCGGCCAGCGGATGGTGCTCGACGTAGCCGTAGTCCCGCTCAATGCTCTCCGCCGGATACGGCACGGCAATGCCGATCTCAAAACCACTGAATACAACGGGCGTCGGCCAGCTCTTCACCAGCTCCTGGCAGGACTGGATGTCGGTCTTCACGTTGTACTCGAGGAACCGCTCGGTGGTGGCCTCCGGCCGGAAGTGCCCGGCCATGATCGAGAGCAACCGCACCTTGCGCTGAACCAGCTCCTTTCCGCTGAGCGGACAGATCGAATCGGGCGGGGATGCCAGCAACCGCGCCAGGTTGGTGGAGAAGCCGACCTGGGCGATGCTGACCGACTGGTCGGGCTGCTGGCTCAGCACCTGGCGGAGCACGTCGGTCCCGGACGGGGTTTGAGCCCCGTCGAGATCGTGCGGGAACCGCAGCGCGTGGTTGTCCTCTACACGGGCCAGTTGTAGAAACTTGCCTTCGTCAGGGGTGATACCGCTTCGCGCCATCCCGATCGGGATGTCCCCCCGGCCGTAAAAGGTGTTGATCGCATCCACCAGTTCGGCGGCCCAGGCATGGTCCTTCGTGATCGTCACCGCCAACAGCTCGCACTGCCCGCGACTCTGCAACGCGTGAATCACGCCCAGCGCCAGAACATCATCAACGTCGTTCCCAATGTCCGTGTCGAAGATCAGCCGCACAGGCTCCGCCGCCCTGGTGGCACACTCGTCCACCAAAAGTCCCGCCAACATCGACATCACCAGAATCATGGCCAGCGCGCGCATGTCTTGTCGCTCCCCCCGCCCAAGAATCAGGAAAAAAGTCACCGGCAGTCTCCGGATCGCACCGGGTGTCACTGCTCCGTACGAATACCCGTACAGCCGTCTCAGATCAAGGTGTCGTCGCGGCAGACCAGGACCCACGCCGGGCGCTCCTGTCCGGCGCGCGACAGGCCACCTTGCGGCTCCCCCTGGAACTTCGGCCCCAGCCAGGCCAGGAGCACGCCGAACCCGATCGCCGCGCCCCCCACACCGATGAGTATCACTAACCCGACCACACGATCCCAGCGCTTGTACAGGTAGACCGGCGGCAGGATCATCGCCACCACCCCATCGAGCACGGAATCCTTGAACGCCATAATCACAATCCGCAGGAAATACAGCGCCACGACCAAAGCCCCGCCGATCTGCAACACCATCCCCGAGTTGTACATCACGTCTTCCTGCGGCATGCTGACCATCCCGATCGCAAACCCGACCACTCCGAGCAGCGCGAGCAGCAGCATCCACCAGGGCGTGCCTTTGACCAGGCGCTCCTGTTCCTTCTTCAGGAGGGCTATCTGCCGCTCTGCCCGGTCCAGCGCCTCCACCCCGTGCGTCGGCAGGTCGCCCAGGTCCTCGTCGTCCGCCTCCACCGAAACCCCGACCCGCGTCTTCAGGCGGCGGCCGATCCGCGTGTCGTACCCGCATATCACGCACAGCACGGCCACGTCGCCCAGCTCCGCAGCACAGCCCGGACAGCGGCGGATGCCGGCACGCATGCCCGCATCGTCCAGCAGTTCCGACAGCGGTTTGCCGGTGCTACCCTGCTGCGCTCCCGGCGCAGCGATCGTCAACACCGCCCCGCATTTGGGACACTTCACCCGCTTCCCCGCAAGCTCGTCTTTGGCAGCAAACTGCTGCCCGCATTGACAAACAACTTTGATCGGCATGCAGCACCTGATTCCGGCTCCGGCCACCTACGCACGCGCACAGGTCGGTCCATCTGCCAGGCGTAGCGATTCTAGCCCGATATGGGGGCAATTCGGGCGATCCATCGTGATTTCGTCGGCTGCCGACGGGGCCGACCCGCCGCAGTCGTGGCGTATCACACAACTGCTTATTGTGCACACAGTGGCGAGGGGAAACAAGTCGCGCGAGGCGGTGGCGGGGCTCTGCCAAAATGGCAGTAGGACGCGTGTGTCGGTGGTGCCATGCAGGGGGGCGCGTCGGCCCTGGACGTGGGAGGGGGGCGAGGGTCAGGTGCGGAGAGGAGCGGGTAAAGCCGGGGAAAACCGGGGCCCGGTGAAATCAGATTTCGTTTGGCGCGGGAATTGCCTTCCTGGGGTACCACGACCTAGTTGGTGTACCAATTTGGCAGCCGACGGCCGCACCGCGGGTCCGGGCGGCACGAGATACGGGCGATGTGAAGCGACAATGGGAGGTGAACAGCACATGTCGACGGGGACCAAGAAGAAATCCACGAAGAAGATCCAGTTGCAGCCTTTGGGCGATCGTGTGGTCGTCCAGCGTGAGGCTTCGGAAGAGCGCACTGCGGGTGGAATCGTGTTGCCGGACACAGCCAAGGACAAGCCCGCGCGGGGGACGGTGATCAGCGTCGGCAACGGCAAACTGTTGGAAGATGGGACGCGTGGGGCGATGCAGGTGAAGGTGGGCGACCGGGTGGTCTTCAGCAGTTATGCGGGGGAAGCATTCAAGGTGGAAGACGAGGAACTGCTGCTGATGCGGGAAGACGATATCTTCGCCGTCCTCGACGAGTAGCTCGACGAGTCATGTGAGCAGCGGCATTCATTCAATCGCAACTGCAGGTCGGGCGGTCGAGTGCGCGGCCTGTATCGCAGTTCAAAGGGAGAATATTCATGGCCAAGATGATTGCTTTTGATCAGGAAGCGCGCGATGCGATCCGGCGCGGCGTTTCCAAGTTGGCGCGCACCGTGAAGGTGACGCTCGGCCCCAAGGGGCGCAATGTGATCCTGCAGAAAAGTTTCGGCTCCCCGACGGTCACCAAGGACGGCGCGACGGTGGCCAAGGAGATCGACCTGGAGGACGTCTATGAGAACATGGGCGCCCGGATGGTCCGCGAGGTAGCGAGCAAGACGAGCGACGTTGCGGGCGATGGGACGACGACGGCCACGATCATGGCCGAGGCGATTTTCAACGAGGGCCTCCGC
>Ga0123332_1001736_pt1 | contig 21298 bp, 20 predicted proteins | sample BioC12SIPDNA_4_FD_89958 | JGI IMG/M metagenome (GOLD analysis project Ga0123332, IMG submission 89958) | Anaerobic biogas reactor microbial communites from Washington, USA - Biogas_R2_A C12 SIP DNA | ecosystem: Engineered > Bioreactor > Anaerobic > Unclassified | place: Washington, USA... | reverse complement strand
CGCCCTCTTCCCCGTCTTCGGCTGGAACGTCGCCTTCGCGTTCCTCACCGTCATGATCAACCTCGCGGCCGGCGTGTTCCTCGCCGTGCTCCTCAACAACAGGTCGCTCCGCTTCCGCAACCTCTACCGCACGCTGCTGATCGTGCCGTGGGCGCTGCCGAGCGTGATCACGATCCAGGTGTGGAAGGGGTTCCTCAACCAGAACTTCGGGGTGATCAACCGCCTCCTGGCGCTGCTCGACATCGGCGCCGAGCCCATCAACTGGCTCGGCCACCACCTCGCCGCCAAGGGCGCGCTGCTGGTCGTGAACCTCTGGCTCGGCCTGCCCTACATGATGACGGCGACGCTGGGGGCGCTGGCCGCGATCCCCGACGACGTCTACGAGGCCGCGCGCGTCGACGGGGCCAACGCCTGGCAGTCGTTCTGGGGCGTCACCGGACCGCTGCTGAGGAACGCGCTCGTACCGGTGACCCTGAGCTCGTTCGCGTTCAACTTCAACAACTTCAACCTGATCTTCCTGCTCAACGACGGCGGTCCGCCGGTGCCGTGGGGCACCGCCACCGCGCGCGGCACCGACATCCTCATAAGCTGGGCCTACAACGAGGCCTTCCGTAGCCAGGGGGGCTACGCCTACGGCCTCGGCTCGGCGATCACCTTGATCATCTTCGTCATCACGCTGGCCGTCAGCCTCATGAACTTCCGCGTCACCGGGGCCCTCAAGGACGAGGAGGCGTCACGGTGAGGCGCGGGAGGCGTATCTACTTCCTGGCGATCGCCGGCCTCGCCGCCGCGGCGGCGCTGGGTATCTACTGGCTGGTCGCGACCGCCCCCGAGCCGGTCCTCCGCGACCGGATGCTCGTCGTGCCCGGAGGCTGGAAGCGCTTCCTGGGCGTCTTCGTCCTCGCCTGCGGCGGGGTGGCGGGCAGCGCCTACCTCTACGGCCTCGCGACGCGCCCGCTGCGCGCCGGACGCTACGCCGTGACGATGGGCACCCACGTGTTCATGTGGGTCGTCATCGTGCTCGTCTTCTACCCGGTCGTCTACCTTCTGTCGGTCTCGTTCAACGAGAACAACACGCTGGCCACCGCGCTGCCGCGCGTCGGGAACCTGATCGTGAGGGCCGGCGTGATCCCCGACCCCGCCAGGGTCTCGATGATCCAGTACGTGAAGGTCACGCGGGAGTTCCACGTCCACTGGTACCAGCTCGCGCTCTTCGGGGTCCTGCTGCTGTCCGTGCTGGGCGTGGTCTCGGCGACGCTCGCCGGGCGCCTCGGCAGGGCGACGGCCTCCCGCGTCGACGCCTGGCGGGGACGCCTCGGCTGGGTGATCGTCGGCGCGGCCGCGGCCCTGGTGCTCTCGGTGACCCCCGACCAGTTCTACGGCCTGACCGACGACGGGAGGCGGCTGCCCGCGAGCATCGGCGGCATGGTGCCGCTCTACATCCGCAACACGCTCCTGGTGTCGGGCACGACCGGGCTGCTGGCCATCGCCCTGGCCACGCCCGCCGGGTACGCGTTCTCGCGGCTGCGCTTCCAGGGGCGCTACTCGACGCTGCTGACGTTCGTGTTCGTCCAGATGTTCCCGACGTTCATGACGCTCGTGGCCGTGTTCTACCTGATGAGCCGCCTCGACCTACTGAACACGTTCACGGGCCTGATCCTCGCCTACTCCGGCGGCGCGATCGCGTTCAGCACGTGGATCTTCAAGGGCTACGTCGACTCCCTCAGCCCCGCGCTCGAGGAGTCGGCGATGGTCGACGGCGCCACGCGCTTCGGGGCGTTCCTGCGCGTCGTGCTGCCCGTGAGCGTGCCCATGCTGCTGTTCATCTTCATCAACCAGTTCATCAGCACGTACAGCGAGTTCATCCTCGCGAACACGCTGCTCGTCGGCCAGGAGCGGTGGACTGTCGGCGTGGGCCTGCGGAACTTCTCGACGAACCAGTTCGCGACCCAGTGGGGCGCCATGGCGGCGGCGTCGGTGCTGGGCAGCATCCCCATCCTCGTGGTCTTCTACTCGTTCCAGGACTCGCTGACCGGGAAGCACACCGCCGGCAGCGTGAAGGGCTAGGCATGCAGGAGAACGTGAAGGCGCCCCGCACGGGGGGCGAGAACGACGAGCAGCGGCGGGACCTCCTCGCTTACGGCACGCAGGTCGTGATGGACGGGCGCCTCGCCGACGCCGCGCGCCTCGGCTCGCGCGAGCTCGCCGAGGGCTTCGTGCGCCAGACGCTGGCGCGCATCGAGGACAACGGCGCGGCGCCGCTGGTGAAGGTGATCGTGGCCGCTGACGGCGTGGGCCCGGGCGTCAGCGCCGTGGCGCGCGCCGGCGAGACCGGCGTGATGGTGCACACGTTCACGTCCCTGGGCCGGATCACCCTGCGGCTGGTGTCGAGCCGCTCCGTGACGGTCGACGAGGTGCGGCGCGCCTTCGTCGAGGCCTTCAAGGTCGGCAGGCACCAGACCCACGTCACCGCGCGCTTCCGCACGATGGCGCTGAAGGAAGACGTGCTGGCGGCGCAGCTCGCCGGCGAGCGGGACTACGCCCGCGTCAGGCTCACCGAGCCGCTGAAGCTGTGAAGGGCCACGTCCTCGCCCTCGACCAGGGCACGACGAGCTCGCGGGCGATCGTCTTCGACGCTCGCGGCACCGTCGTGGCCGTCGCCCAGAAGGAGTTCCCTCAGCACTACCCGCGCCCCGGCTGGGTCGAGCACGACCCCCTCGACATCTGGTCCAGCCAGGCCGGCGTCGCCGCCGAGGCCCTCACGCGGGCCGGCCTGCAGGCGGGCGACCTCGCGGCCGTCGGCGTCGCGAACCAGCGCGAGACGACCGTGCTGTGGGACCGGCGCACGCTGGCGCCCATCGGCAAGGCGATCGTGTGGCAGGACCGACGCACCGCGCCCGAGGTCGAGCGCCTGCGCGAGGCGGGCGTCGAACCCCTCGTCACCCGCATGACGGGCCTCCTGCTCGACCCCTACTTCTCCGCCACCAAGGTCGCCTGGTTCCTCGACCAGGACCCCGAGCTGCGGGCCCGCGCCGAGGCCGGCGAGGTCGCGTTCGGCACCGTCGACGCCTGGCTCGCCGCCCGCCTCACGGGGGGCGCCGCCCACGTGACCGACGTGAGCAACGCGTCCCGCACGCTGCTCTTTGACATCCACGCCCTCGACTGGTCCGACGACCTCCTGAGCGTCTTCCGCGTGCCGCGGGCCGTGCTGCCCCGGGTCGTCCCCTCCTCGGGGGTGATCGCCGAGGTCACCGAGGGGCCCCTCGCCGGCGTCCCGCTCGCCGCGTTGGCGGGCGACCAGCAGGCCGCGACGTTCGGCCAGGCGTGCTTCGCGCCAGGCCAGGCCAAGAACACCTACGGCACCGGCTGCTTCCTGGTGCTGAACACGGGTCACGAGCCCAGGGCCTCGGGCCACCGCCTGCTCGCCACGGTGGGCTGGCAGCGCGCGGGGGCCGGGGGGGTCGGGCCCGCCACCTACGCCCTCGAGGGCAGCGTGTTCACGGCCGGCGCTGTGGTGCAGTGGCTGCGCGACGGCCTGGGCGTGATCAAGGACGCGGCCGAGGTCGAGCGCCTCGCCACCAGCGTGCCGGACTCCGGCGGCGTCAGCTTCGTGCCCGCCCTCACCGGCCTGGGCGCGCCCCACTGGGACCCCTACGCCCGCGGGGCGGTCCTGGGCATCACGCGCGGCACGACGGCCGCGCACCTCGCGCGCGCGGCCCTCGAGGGCGTGGCCCTCCAGGTCGCCGACGTCGTCGCGGCGATGCGCCAGGACAGCGGCCTGCCGTTCACGGAGCTGCGCGTCGACGGCGGCGCGGCCCGCAACGACCTCCTGATGCAGCTGCAGGCCGACGTCGCCGGCGTCGCGGTCGTCAGGCCCGAGGTCACCGAGACGACCGCGCTCGGCGCCGCCTTCCTCGCCGGCCTCGCCGTCGGCGTGTGGCGCGACGAGGCCGAGATCGCCTCCCTGTGGCGGGAGGAGAGGCGCTTCGAGCCGCGGGCCGACGACGCGCTCAGGGGGCTGCGCGAGCGCTGGGCGGCCGCCGTGGAGCGCTCGAAGGCGTGGGCGGACGCCGGCGGCTGAGGCCCCGCGAGCGCCCTGCCCGACCGCGCGCGACCTCCCCGGGTGCGATGATGGGTCGGTCACGCCCACGCCGGGATGGCGGAACCGGTAGACGCAGCGCACTTAAAATGCGCCGGCCGCGAGGCCATGCGGGTTCGAGCCCCGCTCCCGGCACCACCCTTCCCCTCCGCGCCCGCGGCCCGGGCCGCGCGGCGCCGCTCAGAAACCCGTAAGAGCGCCGGCGGTAGTTTCTCACGCGTATGGCGTCGCTCACGCCCCCGACCCTCGCGACGGACCCCCAGCAGCGTCACGGCCTCTGCCCCGCCTGCCGCTCGGTGCGGGTCGCCATCAGGTCGCAGCTCGAGGTCGAGTACGAGGTCGAGGCCTGCCCCACAGGGACCGACATCGTCGTCGTCGACGAGCGGCTCGCCGAGTCCGGCTGGGACGACGCCGACGAGGCCTTCTGCCCCGCCTGCGGCTGGAGCGGTCGGGTCGCGGAGCTCTCAGGCTAGCCGCGTACCGGGTCGGACCGGGAGCGGCGCCGGGCCCCTCGACGCGGTGAGGCAGGGGGCCGCTAGAGCGGCGCCACGGCCGAGGCCGGTATCCCCTTCTCGCGAGCCCACACGATCGCCTGCGACCGCGAGTGCACCTTGATCTTGGCGTAGATGCGCGCGACGTGGTTGCGCACGGTCTGGTGCGACACGCCCAGCTCGGCGGCGATCGCCTTGTCGCTCATGCCCAGCGCGATGCGCGACAGGACCTGCTGCTCGCGCGGCGTGAGGTCGACGGGCGGGTCGTCGGCCTGCCTCGGCCCGCCGGCGCGCGAGAGGCGCTCGACGAGGTTGCGGCTGAACCACGCCGCCTCCGACATCACGTCCTTGATCGCCCTGTTGACCTGCTCCTGCGAGCGCTTGGCGGCGGTGTTGTCGATGAACATCTTCAGCCGCACCGGTTCCTCGCCCCACGTGATGCGCGCGGCCGAGCCGATGATGTCCTTCACCGCGCCGTCCTTCGTGACGACCTTCAGCTCGAGGTCCCGGTAGCCGTCGTCGGCCTCGAGGGCGCGGGCGATCTTCGCCGCGTCCTCCGCCGAGGACCACAGGCCCAGCTCCTGAGCGGTGCGGCCGACGGCGTCCTCCGCCGCGTAGCCGGTGAGGCGCTCGAACGTCCCGTTGACCTCGATGAGCCTGTCGTCGTCAAGCGTCACGATGCAGGCCGCGACCGGCCCGGCGGAGAAGGCCTGACGGAACCGCGCCTCGCTGCGCCGCAGGGCGAGCGTGCGCTCGGCCACCTGGCGCTCCAGCGACGCGTTCAGCCGCCTTAGCTCCTCCTCGCGCTGACGCAGCAGCTCCTCGAGCAGGCGCCGCTCCGTGAGGTCGTAGTAGTAGCAGACGACGCCAGGGCGTCCGTCGGGCAGCGTGATCCGCTCGAGCCGCCAGTCGTACGCCTCGGTGGCGTCGCGGTCGGAGCGGCGCTGGACCATGTCGTGGGAGGTGAACGGCTCCCCGGTCTCCAGCGTGCGCCGGAAGCGCGCGGCGGCCTCGCCGGCGAACGGCTGCGTCCAGATCGCGCCCAGCGACTCCGCGAGGTCGGTGCCGACGAGCGGCTCGATGCCGAACGTGCGCAGGGCGGTGGGGCTGGCGTGGACGATGCGCAGGTCGGCGTCGACGACGTAGACGCCGAACGGCGAGTTGACGACGAGGCTCTTGAGCGTCTCGGCGTTGTGCCTCAGCTGCTGCTCGGCCTTGAGCCGCTCGACCACGGCCCACGTCCTCTGGGCCGTCTCCTCGACGAGCGCGACCTCGTCGGGCCGCCAGCGCCGCGGCGTCCCGCACAGGACGTTGAGGATCGCCGCCCAGCGCTCCGGCTCGACCAGCGGGGCGGTGACGAACGACCACAGGCCGTGCGACAGCATCGCCCTGCGCGTCGTGTCGCCCACGTCGGGGTCTGTCTCGACGTCCTCGACGACCAAGGTCTCGCCGCGCCCGAGGCGCGCGCTCAGCTCGCCGTAGGTGGCCACGTCGTAGCGGCCGCTCACGGAGGCCCGACCGTTCCGCGAGAACGTGTCGGTGATCACATAGACGTCGGCCTCGGCGTCGATCTCGGCGAAGTAGGCAACGTCGGCGCCGAGGTGCTGGGCGAGCAGCCTCGCGGCCTCCGTGCCGGCGGCGACCGGGTCGCTGTGCTCGCGCAGGGCGTCGGCGAGCCTGACGCGGAACGCGTCGAGCTCGGCCGTGCGCCTCACCTGCTCCTCGGTCCGGCGCCGCAGCTCCGACTCGCGCGCCAGCGCCAGGTTGCTGGCCCTGAGACGCTCGATCGTCTCCGCCTGCTCCTTGGCCACGTCACGCCGGGTCGCCCCGCCTCCCAGCGCCTTGGCCGTGGGCGTGACGTCCTCGACCTGGACGATCAGGTAGTCGACCTCGCCGCCGTCGCCGAGGACGGGCGCGATGACCTGCGACCACCAGCGCTCCTCGTTGCGGCTCGGGTCGTCGCTCGCCGGGATGTCGTAGCGGAGGACGGGCACGACCGTCGTCTCCCGCGTCCGCAGCGCCTCCATGAGGGCGGCGTGCAGCCGCGCCCGCGGGCTGTCGTCGGGGGCTCCCGGGAACACGTCGAACAGCCGCCGACCGACGAGGTCGCTCCGCCGCATGCCGGTGACACGCGGTACGGCCTCGTTGACGGTGATTATCGACAGGTCGTCGGGCGCCAGGACCAGGCACGGCACCGGGGTCGCGTGGAAGAGCGCGGCTAGGTCAGGGGACGGCCTTCCGCCGTCCCGCGGGTCCGACCCGGCGGGTCCGCGTTCCGCGCTCGCCGGTGCACCCGACCCTCCCCCGGGGCCCTCGCCGGGCGCCCGCGGCTCCACTGCTGACCGTGTTTCGCCCCGTCTCTCGCCCTGCCCTCTGGGAGACGGGACCACTCGACTGCGATCCAAGCCGGACCCCTGACTTCTGACTGCCGTTGCGGCCCTAGCGAGCGTCGGTTCGCCCGGGCAGGCGCCCAGGCGGTTCGTGTCCCCGTGTTACAGGGTCTTATAGCGCTAATCGGCATGAGATGCAAAAGCCCCGCGCTTGGCGGGGCTTCCTGGTAGCGATGCGGAGACTCGAACTCCGGACCTCACGATTATGAGTCGTGCGCTCTAACCGGCTGAGCTACATCGCCGTCCTAGTGGCCGGGCGAGGCGCCCGAGCCCAGAGATTATCGCCCATCGGCCGGGCGGGCTGCAACCGCCGTGACGACCGCGACCATCGCGCTCGCCGGCCGCCAGGCGGGCCCCTGTGACGTTCCCCACGGCGGCCGTGAGGTTCCCGTCAGGCTCCGCCGCTCATGCTGGCCGCCACCCGGAGGGGGTACGAGCATGGAGACCTTCAACCCGTTCCGCTTCGAGGGCAGGATCGGCCGGCTGCAGTACTTCGGGTTCGCCGTGATCTGGGCCGTGATCCTGTACGTCATGGCCCTCGTGGTGGCGCACGGCGGCGAGGACGTCGGCACGACCGGCGCGCTGATGTGGCTGGTCCTGACGCTGGTCTACGTCGTCGCCACCGTCAGCTACGGCGTGCGCCGCCTCCACGACATCGACAAGTCCGGCTGGTGGTACCTGCTGGCGTTCGTGCCGCTGGCGAACCTCATGCTCGCCCTGATCCTGCTCATCGGGCCCGGCACGCCGGGGCCCAACCGCTTCGGCGTGCGCGACGGCTACGAAGCCGCGGTGGCGCGCGCCTGAGCGTACCGACGGGACCGGGCAGGTGGCGCTGTCGCGGGCGCCGGTCGCCGGCGGCCGGCGCCCGCTCCCGTTACCCACGGCACCCCCGACCGACGCGAGTGGCGTGTTCGACCCCGGCGACGAGCGCGTCGCTGCTAGCATGGCGTGATGCTTGAGCCGTCGCTCGACCTCTACGGTGAGACGTTCGAACGCGTCGACGGCCTGCTGCGCGAGCTCCTGGCCAAGAGCCGCGCGCGCTACGCGATGATCATCGACCGCAAGGGGTTCGTGCTCGTGCACCAGCGCGCCCTGTGGGCGCCCAAGCCGCCGTCCCTCGACTCGTTCGCCACCCTCGTCGCCTCGAACTACTCCGCGAACCGCGCGATCGCGCAGCTCTTCGGCGAGGAGGGCTTCAAGGAGACGGTCCAGCAGGGCGCCGAGGTGGGCACTTACCTCGAGGAGCTGGGCGAGGAGGCCCTCCTCGTGACCGTGTTCGACTCCGGCGCCCAGCTCGGCAGGGTGAAGATGGCCACGAAGCTGGCCGCGACCGAGATCCGCGCCGTCATCGAGGCGTCTCAGGAGCCGCCGCCTACCGTCGAGTTCGACCAGGAGTGGTCCGATTCCACCACGGCGCTGCTCGACGGGCTGTTCGGGACGAGGGAGCGATGAGCACGATCAACTTCGCGGTCCGCGAGATCAACTTCAAGATCGTCTACTACGGCCCCGGCCTCTCGGGCAAGACGACGAACCTCAAGCAGATCTACGACCAGGTGCCGGCCGAGTCGAAGGGCGAGATGGTCTCGCTCGCCACCGAGGACGAGCGCACCCTGTTCTTCGACTTCCTCCCCCTCGACCTCGGCAAGGTCAACGGCTTCAAGACGCGCTTCCACCTCTACACGGTGCCGGGTCAGGTCTTCTACAACTCGTCCCGCAAGCTGATCCTCCGCGGGGTCGACGGCGTCGTCTTCGTCGCCGACTCCGCGCCCGACCGCCTGCGCGCGAACGCCGAGAGCCTGCGCAACCTGCGCGAGAACCTGCAGGAGTACAACCTGCGCATCGCCGACGTGCCCACCGTGATCCAGGTCAACAAGCGCGACCTGCCCGACGCCCTGCCCATGGACATGGTCAACGCCGTGCTCAACCCCGAGGGCAGGTTCCAGGTCTTCGAGGCCGTCGCCTCGGAGTTCAAGGGCGTGTTCGAGCCGCTCCGTGCGGTCGCCACGATGGTGCTCGAGAAGCTCGCGCAGAAGGCCTGAGCAGGACCTAGTCACAAGACGGGCAGAGCGGCTACGGCGACGCCCGGGCGGTCCGGGAGCGCCGCCGGGGCCGTGATATCCTCGCGCCGATGCTCCGCACCCCGCTCTACCTCAAGCACGCCGAGCTGGGCGCCAGGCTGGTGGAGTTCGCCGGGTACGAGATGCCCCTCCACTACCAGGGCGGCATCAACGAGGAGCACCTGGCGGTGCGGACCGGCGCCGGCGTCTTCGACGTCTCCCACATGGCCGAGGTGAGGGTCGCCGGGCCGGACGCCACGGCGTTCCTGGCCTACGCCACGCTCAACGACCCCGCCAGGCTCAAGGTCGGCCGCGGGCAGTACAGCATGCTGCCCAACGACTCCGGCGGCGTCATCGACGACCTGTTCGTCTACCGCGAGGGCGAAGACGAGTACCTGATCGTCGCGAACGCCGCGAACCGCCACGCCGTCGTCTCGCACCTCGAGGGCCTGGCCGCGGGCCGGGACGTCGCGGTTTCGGACGAGACCGACGACTGGGCCCTGATCGCCGTCCAGGGGCCCAGCGCCGCGATCCTCCTCGACCGGCTCGTCGCCCCCGACCTCACCGAGGTCAAGCGCAACGCGACCGTCCTGGCCCAGGTCTCGGGCGTGCCCGTCACGCTGAGCCGCACCGGCTACACCGGCGAAGACGGCTTCGAGGTCTTCGTCCGCCCGACCGACGCCGAGGCCGTGTGGGACGTGATCGTCGCGGCGGGGGCCGTCCCGTGCGGGCTCGGCGCCCGCGACACGCTGCGCCTCGAGGCGGGCTACCCGCTGTACGGGCACGAGCTGACGGAGGCGACGAACCCGCTCTGCACCGACTTCGCATGGGTCGTCAAGGACAAGCCGTTCTACGTCCGCGAGGCGATGTGGGGCCGCGACTGCCCGCGCCGCCTGGTGGGCATCCGCATGGTCGACCGCGCCATCCCGCGCCAGGGCTACCGCGTCCTCGACCGCGACAGGAACGCCGTGGGCGAGGTCAGCTCGGGCACGCTCTCGCCGCTGACCCGCGAGAGCATCGGGTTCGCCTGGGTCGACGCGGCGCACGTCGAGCCCGGCACGCGCCTCTGGGTCGAGGTCCGCGGCCGTCCCATGGCCGCGGTCGTGGTCAAGCCGCCGTTCCACGAGGCGTGAGGACGGCCCGACTAGACTTACCGGTACGTACGCCGCTTGGAGGAGCAGCAGCATGAGCACGCCAGAGAGCCTTCGCTACGCCGCGACCCACGAGTGGGCGCGCAAGGACGACGACGGCACGGTCGTCGTCGGCATCACCGACTTCGCCCAGGACCAGCTCGGCGACGTCGTCTTCGTCGAGCTCCCCGAGGTCGGCCGCAAGGTGGTCAAGGGCGACACGCTGGCCGTGATCGAGTCGGTGAAGACGGCGTCGGACATCTACGCTCCCGTCAGCGGCGAGGTCGTGGCCGTGAACGACGCGCTCGACGCCAAGCCCGAGACCATCAACGAGAGCCCCTACGAGGACGGCTGGCTGTTCGCCATCGCGCCGTCGAACGAGGCCGAGTACGACGAGCTCCTCGACGCCCAGGGGTACGCCGCGACGCTGGACGAGGGCTAAGCGTGCGCTACCACCCCCACACGCCCGAGGACGAGCGCCGGGCGCTGGAGACGATCGGCGTGGGGTCGATTCGCGAGCTGTTCGACGACCTGCCGGCCGAGCTGAGGGACCCGGAGGTCGACCTCCCGCCCGGGATGGACGAGGCGGCCCTGCTCGACCACGTCAGGCGGCTCGCGGCGAGGAACGAGACGCGCGGCCCCGACTTCCTGGGCGGCGGGGTCAGGCGGCACTTCATCCCCAGCGTCACGCCCCACCTGGCGCTCCAGAGCGAGTTCGTCACGGCCTACACGCCGTACCAGCCCGAGGTCTCCCAGGGCATCCTCCAGGCGACCTTCGAGTACCAGACGATGATGTGCGAGCTCACGGGCCTCGACGTCAGCAACGCCTCGATGTACGACGGCGCCTCGGCCGCCGCCGAGGCCGCCCTCCTGGCCGTCAGGCACACGCGCCGCGAGCGCGTGATCGTCAGCCGCGGCGTGCACCCCGAGACTCGCGAGGTCATCGCCACGTACCTGCGCCCGCTGGGCGTCCGGCTCGACGTCGCCGAGCTCTCCCCCCTCACGACCGCGGAGCCGAACCTGGGCGACGACGTCGCCGGCGTGATCGTGCAGCAGCCCAACTTCCTCGGCTACCTCGAGGACATGCGGCGCCTGACGGACGCCGCTCACGCCGCCGGCGCGCTGATGGTCGCGGTCGTCGACCCGCTGTCGCTGGCGCTACTCGCCCCTCCCGGGCAGTACGGCGCCGACGTCGCCGTGGGCGACGGCCAGACCCTCGGCAACCCGGCCAGCTTCGGCGGGCCCGCCTTCGGGTTCATGGTCGTCCGCGAGGAGCTGCTCCGGCAGTTCCCCGGCCGGATCGTCGGCGAGACGACGGACGTCGACGGCAGGCGCGCGTTCGTCCTCACGCTCCAGGCGCGCGAGCAGCACATCCGCCGCAGCAAGGCGAAGTCCAACATCTGCACGAACCACCAGCTGACGGCCCTGATGGCCACGGTGAACGTCGGCGCCCTCGGACCCGAGGGCCTGCGCGAGGTCGCGCTCGGCAGCGTCGAGCGGGCGCACGCGCTCGCCGCGCGGCTGGAGGCGGCCGGCTACGCCCCGCTCACGGGCGCGCGTTTCTTCGCCGAGTTCGTCCTGCCCGTCGCGCTTCCGGCCGAGGAGCTCAGGTCGGCGCTGGCGCGGCGCGGCGTGCACGCCGGCGTGCCGGTCCCCGCGGAGTACGGGCTCGGGGACGCCGTCGTCCTCGCGGCCACGGAGCGCGTCAGCGACGACGACATGGAGGCTCTCGTAGCGGCGCTGGACGAGGTCGGGGCGCAGCGGCGTCCGGCGGTGGCCCGTGGCTGACTTCCCGCTGATCTACGAGCGCTCCCGGCCGGGACGCCGCGGCGCCCAGCCGCCGCGGCCGCGCGAGTTCGACGTCGCCGCCGCCCTCGGCGAGGAGAACCTCCGCACCGAAGCGCCGCGCCTGCCCGAGGTCTCCGAGCTCGACCTCGTGCGCCACTTCACCCAGCTCGCGCACCGCCAGTTCTCGATCGACGCCAACTTCTACCCCCTCGGCTCCTGCACGATGAAGTACAACCCCAAGGTCAACGAGGAGGCGGCGCGCCTCTTCCAGGACCTCCACCCCTACCAGGCGCCGGAGACCGCTCAAGGCGCGCTGCAGCTGATGTACGAGCTGCAGGCGGACCTGTGCGCGATCACGGGGATGGACGCCTTCAGCCTGCAGCCGGCCGCCGGCGCGCACGGCGAGCTCGCCGGGGTGCTGATGATCCGCGCCTACCACGAGTCGCGCGGCGAGGGCGAGCAGCGGCGCGTCGTGCTCGTGCCGGACAGCGCGCACGGCACGAACCCCGCGACGGCGGCGATGGCCGGCTACGAGGTGCGCGAGGTCCCGACCGACGCCACGGGCGAGGTGGACCTCGCCGCGTTCCAGGCCGCGATTGGCCCGGACGTGGCCGCGGTGATGCTGACGAACCCCAACACCCTGGGCCTGTTCGAGCGCCGCATCCTCGAGCTCGCGCGCGTCGCGCACGAGGCCGGCGCCCTCCTCTACTACGACGGCGCGAACCTCAACGCGATCCTCGGCCGCGTCAGGCCCGGCGACATGGGCTTCGACGTCGTCCACCTGAACCTGCACAAGACGTTCACGACGCCGCACGGCGGCGGCGGCCCCGGCACGGGCCCCGTGGGCGTCAAGGCTCACCTCGCCGAGTTCCTGCCCGTGCCCGTGATCGCCAAGCGCGGCGAGGAGTACGTGGCCGACGTCGACAGGCCGCGCTCGATCGGGCGCTTGCGCAGCCACTTCGGGAACTTCGGCAACCTCGTGCGCGCCTACACCTACATCCGGGCGCTCGGCCGCGAGGGCCTCAGGCAGGTCAGCGGCTACGCCGTGCTGAACGCGAACTACCTGCGCGTGAGGCTCAAGGAGCTCGGCTTCAGGGTGCCGTTCGACAGGGTGAACATGCACGAGTTCGTCGCGCAGCCGCCCGAGGGGCTCAAGACCCTCGACGTCGCCAAGGCCCTTCTCGACCACGGCATGCACCCGATGACCGTCTACTTCCCCCTCACGGTGAAGGAGGCGATGATGATCGAGCCGACCGAGACGGAGTCGCTCGAGACGCTCGACGCCTACGTCGAGGCTCTGCGGCAGGTGCTGGAGCGCGCCGCCGCGGACCCCGACTACCTCAAGGGCGCCCCTTACGAGACGCCGGTGAGGCGCCTCGACGAGGTGAAGGCGGCGCGGCAGCCCGTGCTGCGCTACCGCTTCCCGGAGCCGGCCGACGGGGCCTAGCCGGACGAGCGCCGGCGCCTCGCCGGCCTCCTAGGCCCTTACGAGGTATTCGCACCCGACGAGGAAGGGCGCGCCGGAGCGGCGCGCCCTTCGTGTTCCCTGAGAAGCGAGTCGGCTAGCTGCAGCTGGCGCCGTCGGCGGGCGGCGGGGCGCCGTCGGTGCGGAAGCTGTGGCCGCAGCCGCACTCCGACGAGGCGTTGGGGTTCCTCACGCTGAAGCCGCCGCCCATGAGGTTCTCGACGAAGTCGACCTCGCAGCCCTTGAGGAGCGGCCAGCTGCGCTGGTCGACGACCAGCTGCACGCCGTTCGACTCGAACTCGCGGTCGCCCTCGAGGCGCTTGTCGTCGATCTTCATGCCGTACTGATAGCCGCTGCAGCCGCCCGACTTCACGAAGATGCGCACGGCGCCGCCCTGCAGACCGCTGCCGGCCAGCAGCTCGCGAGCCCGCTTCGCGCCGGCTTCGGTGAACGTCACGCGTTCCAGGTCGATGGTGCCCGACTGCATGCGGCCACTTATAGCACGCTGCGGGCGGGGCTTCCGGTCATGGGGACCAGCGCTCACCGATGACGAGACGGCGCCCCTCTTGGAGAGGAGCGCCGTCGCCTGCGTGGCGGGGGCAGTAGGACTCGAACCCACGACCTACGGTTTTGGAGACCGCCGCTCTACCGACTGAGCTATACCCCCGCGCTTCGCGGCCGTCGGCCGGGAGGCCGACCGAAGACAGAGTATACCCGAAGGGCGCGCGTTCCTGGGAGGCCCGCGCACCGTGCCGGCGGTGCTCGGGGACGGCTCGGGCCGTGCCGGGGCGCGCCGACGGGCCGCTGCGGCGAGCGCCAGGACGCAAGCCGCGGAGTCCGTTCGGGACGCGAGGGGTGGTATCTTGACCGCGTGATGCGAACCCTGGCCCCGGCGCGGCGCGCCCTGGCGGCAGCGCTGGCGCTCTTGGGCCTCGTCGCGCTCCCGGCCGCCGTGGCGCAGCCCGCGCCCGCCGGCGTGCTCAACGAGGTGTGGCTCGTCCCCGTCGAGGGTGAGATCACGGCCGCCACCACCGCGTTCCTGCAGAGCCGCGTGGCGCGCGCCAACGACGCCAGGCCGCTGGCGCTCGTCCTCTACGTCGACACGCCGGGCGGCTCCGTCGACGCGATGCGCGACATCGTCGGCCTGATCCTCCATCAGGCGCAGGTGCCCACGATCGCCGTCGTTCAGAACGCGTTCAGCGCCGGCGCGCTCATCGCGATGTCGGCCGAGAGGCTCGCGATGCTGCCTGGCTCGTCGATCGGGGCGGCGCTGCCGATCCTCGCGACGCCCACGGGCATCGCGCCCGTCGACGAGAAGTTCACCTCGGCGCTCCGCGGCGAGTTCCGCAGCGTGGCCGAGGCGCGGGGCCGCAACGCCACCGTCGCCGAGGGCATGGTGGACCAGAGCGTAGTGATCCCCGGGCTCTCGACGGCGAGCGAGCTCGTCACGCTGACGGCCGCGCAGGCCGTCGAGCACGGCATCGCGGACGTGCAGGCCAGCACCCTCGCCGACGCGCTCACCCGCTTCGGCTACGGCGGCGTGCCCGTCGAGCGGCTGGAGCCGTCGTTCGGCGAGCGCCTCGGCGCCTTCCTCTCCCAGCCCCTGCTCGCGGCCGTGCTGCTCGTCGTCGGCATCGGCGGCCTCCTGATCGAGATCTTCTCGCCCGGGTTCGGCGTGCCCGGCGCGATCGGCGTCATCGCGCTCGCCGCCTTCGCCTACTCGGCGTTCATCGCCACACCGGCCGGGCCCGTCGACATCCTCCTGCTCGTGCTCGGTGTGGTGCTGCTGGCCGTCGAGGTCCTGGTGCTGCCCGGCTTCGGCGTGGCGGGCGTGATCGGCCTGGCCGCGATCGTCTTCGCCGTCGTGCGCATCTTCGAGGAGGGCAGCCTCACCGTCATCGGCTACAGCGCGCTGTTCGGCGGCGTGCTGATGGCCGTCCTCCTGTGGATGCTGCCGAACAGCCGCTTGGCGTCGGCCTTCCGGCTCTCGACGCGCCTCGCCACGCCCGCCGGCCCCAGCGTGATCGCCGAGGACGTCCCCGACCTGCAGGGCGCCGTCGGGACCGCTCTCTCCGACCTCAGGCCCGCGGGCGTCGCCCGCTTCGGCTCGGCGCGCGTCGACGTCGTCTCCGAGGGCGACTACGTGCCTGCAGGCAGCCGCATCAAGGTCCTGCGCGTCGAGGGCAACCGGGTGACGGTGCGGGTCGTCGACGACGCCACCCCAGCCACGACCAGCGCTACCGGCGGCGAGGCCCACGGGCTCGCTGCCAGCGACGACTCGGCCGACAGCGGCCGCGAGGAGACTTGATGGACGTACCCCTGATCATCCTGGCCGGCGCCGTAATCCTCTTCTTCATCATCCTGTTCTCGATCATCCCGATCGGGCTGTGGATCTCGGCGATCGCCGCCGGCGTCAAGGTGAGCCTCACCAGCCTCGTCGCCATGCGCCTCCGGCGCGTGCCGCCGCACAAGATCATCCTGCCGCTGATCAAGGCCGACAAGGCCGGCATCGAGGTGAACCAGAACCAGCTCGAGGCCCACTACCTGGCCGGCGGCAACGTCGACAGGGTCGTCGACGCACTGATCGCCGCCGACAAGGCGCGCATCGCGCTCCCGTTCGACCGGGCGGCCGCCATCGACCTCGCCGGCCGCGACGTCCTCGACGCCGTGCGCGTGTCCGTGAACCCGCGCGTGATCCAGACGCCCAACATCTCGGCCGTCGCCAAGGACGGCATCGAGCTGATCGCCACGGCCCGCATCACGGTGCGCGCGAACCTCGAGCGGCTCGTGGGCGGCGCCGGCGAGGAGACGATCATCGCGCGCGTCGGCGAGGGCGTCGTCTCCTCCATCGGCTCGACTCAGTCCCACAAGGGCGTGCTCGAGAACCCGGACATCATCTCGAAGACGGTCCTGGCCAAGGGCCTCGACTCGGGCACGGCCTTCGAGATCCTCTCCATCGACATCGCCGACGTCAACGTCGGCCGCAACATCGGCGCTCAGCTGCAGACCGACTAGGCCGAGGCCGACAAGCGCGTCGCGCAGGCCAAGGCCGAGGAGCGCCGCGCCATGGCCGTGGCCGAGGAGCAGGAGAACAGCGCCCGCGTCGAGGCGATGCGCGCCAAGGTGGTGGAGGCCGAGGCGGAGGTGCCGCTGGCGATCGCCGAGGCGTTCCGGAGCGGCAACATCGGCGTGATGGACTACTACCAGCTCCAGAACATCCAGTCCGACACGACCATGCGCGGCAACATCGCCCGCGCCGCCGGCGAAGAGGACGGCGCCTGAGGTCGTGGACCTGGACACGATCCTCGGCATCCTGTTCTTCGTCGTCTTCGTCGTCCTGCCGCTCTTCAGCGGCGCGGGCCGGCGCGGCCAGGGACGGGGTCGCACGGGGCCGGGCCAGGGACGCGGCCAGGCGACAGGAGCGCCCGGCCAGGCCGGCGCCTCCCGCGACGAGCCGTCCGTCACGCTGGCCGAGATAAGGCGCCGCGTCGAGGAGGCTCAGCGCCGCGAGGACGAGCGCGGCCGGGCGCTAGGCGCCGGCCGACCCCAGGCGAGCACCACCCAGCCGAGGGGTCTGGTGACGAGCGATCCGTTCGAGGGGTCGCTCGTGAGCGGCTCCGAGAGGCGCTTGAGCGACCTGGGCAGGGGCTCATCGGGCTCCCTGGGACCGGAGGGCGCGGGGCGGGGTGCCGACGGCGCGGCGGCCGCGGAGCGCGCGCGTCCGGCCGCCGAGCGCTACGTCATCGGGCCGGAGGGCGCCATGCCCGAGCCGTTCCCCACGGGCGGCTACGTGATCGGGCGCGAGGGCGCCGCCCCGGCGCAGCCGCGGCCGACGGGCGGGACGCTCGGGCGGGAAGGCCTGGCGGGTCGCGAGGGCGTGGGCACGACCCGCTCGCGCTCCGACCTGCTCGGCCGCGAGGGGGCCGCCGCGCGGGCCCAGCCGACGGTGACCCCCTCCGTCTCGCCCTCGCGGCGTGAGAGGCTCCGAGCCAAGGCGGAGGCCGAGATCGGTGGCCGCGAGCGCCGTGACGACGGGCGACCGGCCGCGGGTGGGGCCAAGGCTAGAATCAGCCGCGCCGGTCTGCTGCGCACGGACAGGGACAGCGTCCTCGCCGGCCTCGTCTGGCACGAGGTGCTGAGCCCGCCGCGTGCGCTCCGGCACTGGAGGGGAAGATAGCGACGTCACTGACCCTGAAGCTGAGGAGCCCGCAGGAGGCCCTCTCGCTCTACGGCAAGAACGACGAGAACCTGAAGCTGCTACGGTCCAAGCTGCGGGCCAAGGTCGTGGCCCGCGGCGACGAGCTCAAGCTCGTGGGCGAGGAGCCCGACGTCGAGGAGGCCGCCGCGACGTTCCGCAGCCTGCTCGACGCGATCCGCAGCGGCTCGGAGGTCAGCTTGGCCGAGATCGAGTTCGGCGCGTTCGACCGGCCCGAGGGCGCGGCCACGAACGGCGAGCACGACGCCCCGCGCGGCGAAGGCCCGCGGCTGCCCGGCCGCGCCAGGCCGAAGACCGCCGGCCAGCGGCGGTACGTCGCGGCGATCGCCGCGAACCCCATCACGTTCGGGCTGGGGCCGGCCGGGACCGGCAAGACCTACCTCGCCGTGGCCATGGCCGTCGAGGCGCTCACCGCGAACCGCGTCAAGCGCATCATCCTCACGCGTCCCGCCGTGGAGGCCGGCGAGCGGCTGGGCTTCCTGCCCGGCGACCTGCAGGCCAAGATCGACCCGTACCTGCGGCCCCTCTACGACGCCCTCTACGACATGCTGCCCGCCGACCGCGTCGAGCGGCTGCTCGAGCAGGGCACGATCGAGGTCGCGCCGCTGGCGTTCATGCGCGGCCGCACGCTCAACGACGCCTTCATCATCCTCGACGAGGCGCAGAACACGACGCCCGAGCAGATGAAGATGTTCCTCACGCGCATGGGCTTCAACAGCAAGGTCGTGGTCACCGGCGACACCACCCAGGTGGACCTGCCGGGGTCGGTGCAGAGCGGCCTGAAGGTCGCGCAGTCCATACTCAGGGACATCGAGGGGATCAGCTTCATCGAGTTCAGCAAGGCCGACGTCGTGCGTCACCCGCTGGTGGCGCAGATCATCCTGGCCTATGAACAGCACACCTGACAGGAACGCGCGTCCCGGCAAGGGCTCCTGGCTCCTGGCCGCGGCTCTCGCGCTCGTGCTGGCGCTGCTGCTCTACTCCGTCTACGGGCTGAGGCAGCGCACGCCCCTCCGGCTCGGCGAGCCGAGCCCGCAGACGTTCGTAGCCCCGGTGCAGACCGAGGTCGTCGACCTGCTCGCCACCCAGCGCCAGCGTCAGGCGGCGCGCGAGCAGATCGAGCCGGTCTACACCGTCGACACCGAGCTGAGGGACCTCGTCATCGCCAGCATCGGCGCCTCGGGCCTGCCGAGCGAGGCCATCGCGGTCGTGATCGACCGCTACCAGGACCCGCGCGGCGTCCGCGCGGCCGACATCGACGCGGTCACCGAGGCCGCCGTGGCCGTGTCGCCCCCGGAGCGGCAGCGCGAGGTGCGCCTCGTCCTCGAGCGCCGGCTCGTCGCGACGGCGCTGCCGAACGACGCCCTCACGCAGGCGGCGCGCGAGGCCGCGGCGCAGGCGATAAGGCCCGTGATGCAGACGCTCGCCGCCGGCGAGGTGATCGTCGAGGAGGGCGAGCCGCTCACCGAGGACCACCTGCGCGTCCTCGACCGCCTCGGCCTCTACAGCGCGACCGTCGACGCCGCCGTGCAGACGGCGTGGATCGTGATCGGCTGCCTCGCGCTCGCGCTCCTGCTCGCGGCGCCGCTCGCGATCGGGCGCGCCTACCTCCTCGCGCGCCTCACCCGCAACCAGCTCCTGTTCCTCGTCGCCACCACGGCCCTCGTGCTCGGCGTGCAGCGGCTCGCCGCCGAGGCCTCGCCGCACTTCCTCTTCGCGCTGCTGGCGCCGCTCGTCGTCGCCGCGCTGCTGGGCACCGCGCCGGGGCTGGCGTGGTCGGCCTGGACGGCGGTGGTGGTCGGCCTGCTCGTGCCGGCCGCGCCGCTGCAGGCCGTCCTCGCGACGCTGGCCGGGTCGGTCGCCGCCGCCCTCCTCGTGCAGGCGGGGCGCACGCGCCTCACCGTGGCCGTGGCCGGCCTCGCCGGCGGCGCCGTCGGGGGCCTCACGACCTACGCCACCGTGCTCGTCACGGGCGGCATGTCGACGGGCGAGGCGGCGGTCGCGGCGGGCCTCGTGCTGGTCGGCGGCCTGCTGGCCGGCGTGGTAGCGCTCGGCCTGCTGCCGGTGGCCGAGAGCGTCTTCGCGTTCCTCACCGACTTCAGGCTGCTCGAGCTCTCGAGCCCCACGAACCCGCTCCTGCAGCTGCTCGTCACCGAGGCGCCGGGCACGTACCAGCACAGCCTGATCATCTCGAACCTCGTCGAGCAGGCCGTGAAGAACATCGGCGGCAACGCCCTGCTGGCGCGCGTAGGGGCGCTGTTCCACGACGTCGGCAAGGTCAAGCGGCCGCAGTTCTTCATCGAGAACCAGTTCAGCGGCGAGAACCCGCACGACAACCTCAGCCCGCACCTGTCCTACCTGATCGTCACGAGCCACGTCCGCGACGGCATCGAGCTGGCGCGCCAGTACGGGCTGCCGCGCGAGCTCGAGCCGTTCATCGCCGAGCACCACGGCACGACGGTGCTGAGCTACTTCTACAAGCGCGCGCTCGAGGAGGGGAAGGTCGAGGAGCTGAACTTCCGCTACCCCGGCCCGAAGCCGCGCAGCAAGGAGTCGGCGGTGCTGATGCTCGCCGACTCGATCGAGTCGGCGTCGCGCACCCTGCAGGACCCCAGCCCCTCGGCGATCCGCGGCCTGATCGACCGGATCATCGAGCAGCGCCAGCAGGACGGTCAGTTCGCGGAGAGCCACCTGAACTTCACCGACCTCGAGGTCATCGCCAACACCTTCGAGCGCATGCTGACCGCGGTGCTCCACCGCCGCGTGACCTACCCCAGCGCCGAGGAGATCCGCGGCCTGAAGGTCGCCAGGGGCCTCACCGGCGACGGGTCGGGGGCGGCGGTGGGCGCTACGGCCGCGACCGCCGAAGGCGCCGCCAAGGAGGTGAGGGGTGCCCGTCGAGGCGATAGACGAGACCGGACGTTACCCACGCGCTCCTGAGCTCGCCGCCGTCGTGCAGGCCCTCCTCGAGGAGTGCGGTCACGGCGCGCGCGAGGTCACGCTGGTCCTCGTCGACGACGCCGCCATCGCGCGCCTGAACCGCCGCGACCGCGGCGTGGACGGCCCGACCGACGTCCTCTCCTACCCCACGTCCGAGCCCACCGACGTGGGCATCCCCGAGGTGCCGCACCTCGGGGACGTCATCGTGAGCCTCGACACCGCGGCACGCCAGGCCGCTGCCGCCGGCCACGACCTCGACACCGAGGTCGTGACGCTGGCGGCACACGGCGTCACGCACCTGCTCGGTCACGACCACGCGACCGAGGAGGAGTGGCGACCGTTCCGCTCCGCGCAGGAGCGGGCCGTGGCCCTGCTGCGCGGCGGCGACGTCATCAGGGAGGGTTGATGGTCTTGGACAGAGCGCGCCTTGGGAGGTCGTTCGCGGTCGCCGGCCAGGGGCTGGCGCGGGCCTGGGCGAGGCAGCCGAACCTCCGCATCGAGGTAGGGATCGGGGTCGCTGCCGTGGGCCTGGCCGCCTGGCTGAGGGCGCCGGCGGCGCCGATCCTGCTCGCCTGCGCGCTCGTGATCGCGCTCGAGCTGATGAACAGCGCCGTCGAGGCCGCCGTCGACCTCGCGATGCCGCACCACCACCCGTTGGCCGGCGCCGCGAAGGACCTGGCCGCGGCCTCGGTCCTGACGGCCGCGATCGGGGCGGCCCTGGT
>Ga0123332_1001726_pt1 | contig 21379 bp, 20 predicted proteins | sample BioC12SIPDNA_4_FD_89958 | JGI IMG/M metagenome (GOLD analysis project Ga0123332, IMG submission 89958) | Anaerobic biogas reactor microbial communites from Washington, USA - Biogas_R2_A C12 SIP DNA | ecosystem: Engineered > Bioreactor > Anaerobic > Unclassified | place: Washington, USA... | reverse complement strand
TCGGCGACCAGGAAGAGGTCGGTGTTGAGCACCTCCGCGCCGTACCGGTTCCGGCTCACGATCGCCAGCAGGGTCCCGTCGGGAGCGGTGATCTCCGCCAGCGTCTCCTCACGCAGCGGCATCCGCGGGTAGTACGCCCACGACTGCAGCCGCTGACCCGCCGCGAGCCGCTCCCGGGTCTGCGCGAGACGGTCGGCGGCGACCGCGGCGGCCTCGGCGATCGAGGCGGTCGACCACCCCCAGATCGTCAGGTCGAGCGGCCTCCCGTCCTGGTCGGTCGCCCTCCCCCGCGCGGTCGTCCAGAAGCGTGGCAGCGGTCGCATGACCCCCAGTGTGTCAGCCGAGGACTGGCCTGATATGGGGGCCTGTGGTTACCCTGTCCGCTGTTGCGCACTTTGCCCGGCGCGCTCCAGCGCCAGCGCACACCACTGCCCCGACCTCACCCCGACCCGGGCGTGAGAGCCCAGACGGCCGTATGCCGTAGCGCACCTCGTCGCCTGGGCGAAGGAGAGACCTATGACCACCTACCAGCCGAAGCACGCCGCCCGCCCGCCGGCGCCCCACCGCCTCACCGCCCGGCTCGCCGGCGCCACGACGCTCGCCGTCGCCGCCGCCGGCCTGGCCGTCGCCCCGGCCCACGCGGCATACACCCCGGAGGTGTGGGACGCGGTCGCCCAGTGCGAGTCCGGCGGCGACTGGGACATCAACACCGGCAACGGGTTCTACGGCGGCCTGCAGTTCTGGCACCCCACGTGGAAGTCCTTCGGCGGTCAGGAGTACGCCGGCTATGCCCACCAGGCGACCAAGCAGGAGCAGATCGCCATCGCGCGCCGGGTGCTGTACACCCAGGGCCCGGGGGCCTGGCCGGTGTGCTCGGTCGTGGCCGGACTGACCCGCGACAACGGCGGGGCGGACCCCAACGCCCAGCCGGGCGACGGCGGTGAGGCACCCGGCGAGGTGACCCGCTACGTCTCCGCGAGCAACTCGGCCAACGTCCGCTCCGGCCCCGGCCTGGGCTACTCCGTCGTGGACTCCAAGCCCCGCGGCGCCCAGGTCACCGGGACCCTCAGCGGCGGCTGGCTCAAGATCGGCGACGGGCAGTACATCAGCTCCGTCGTCCTCTCGACCAGCCCCGTCGACGGCCAGGTCATCCGGTACGTCAAGGCGAGCACCACCGCCAACGTGCGCTCCGGCCCCGGCCTGGGCTACTCCGTCGTGGACTCCAAGCCCCGCGGCGCCCAGGTCACCGGCACCCTCAGCGGCGGCTGGCTCAAGATCGGCGACGGGCGGTACATGAGCTCCGCCATCCTGTCCAGCAGCCCCGTCGACGGCGGCGAGACCCCGGGCGAGGTCACCCGCTACGTCTCCGCGCGCTACGCCGCCAACGTCCGCTCCGGACCGAGCAACGGCTACGGCGTGGTCGACACCGTCCCGCGCGGCACGCAGGTCACCGGCACCCTCACCTCGAGCGGGTGGCTCAAGATCGGCACCAACCGCTACATCGGACCATCGGTGCTCTCCAGCACCCCCGTCTGACCGGCGCGGCCAGCCTCCGGCGCCCCGCCTGACACGGGCCGCCATCTTCGAGCGCCTTGGTGATCTCAAGGCCGACTGCAGTCGGCCTGAGGAACGCGAGGGCGCTCGAAGACGCGTGGCCGCTGTCAGGCCAGCCGGTCCCGCGCCAGGCGCACGGCGTCGACCACTTCCTCGGACAGGCCGGGCGGGCCGTTCGGCCTGCCGAGGGAGAGGACCGACCACCACCGCAGGTCGAGCGACTCGTCGCTGACCACGTGCTCGGCACCATCGGGCGCGACCGCGACGAAGCGGACGTCCAGGTGATGCACGCCGCCGCGGTCACCGCAGAACGGCACGGCGTGCTCGTCGAGGTGGACGGGCACGTCGTCGATCTGCAGGCCCTCGATCCCGGACTCCTCGGTGGCCTCGCGCAGCGCTGCGTCCACCAGTCGCGCGTCGTCCGGCTCGCAGTGCCCGCCGAACTGGAACCACCGTCCCGCGCGGGCGTGCAGCGTCAGCAGCACGCGGGACAGGTCCCGGGAGAGCACCACGGTGCTGGCGGTCACGTGGTCGGGATAGCAGGAGCGCTGGGTGCCGTCGGGGAAGTCGTAGAGGTGGCCGCCGAAGCGGTCCCGCAGCGCCGCCTGGGCGGCGTCGGGCGGCACCCACTCGGTCAGGGTCCTCAGGGCGTCGCGGTGCAGGGCGGAACTCACCCGGTCAGTGTGCCTGGTGACCGGCCCCCCGCGTCCCCTATGGTCGTGGAAGGTCCGGGGAGGCTGCCCGGAGCAGCCACGTGACGACATACTCCCCGTGAGGAGCCACCCGGGGCGGGAGGAACCCATGACCGAGCGACCGCAGCTAGCCTGCCCGTTGTGCGGCGGGACCGAGTTCGACCGGCACGAGGCGCGCCAGGACACCAGGTGGGGCTTCACCAGTCATCGGATCCAGATGATGGTCTGCCAGCGCTGCTCCTACATCCTGCACTTCTACCGGCACCGCTCGTTCTTCGACATGGACTGACCCGACGGGCGATCCGTCCGACCGACATGCCGGGCGGTTCCGGCTCATTCGTACCCGGGCGCGGCTGAGCCGGTGCGGGTCGGGCGTGTCGCGGGACGCGTGGTCCGCGCCGCGCTCGGTGGGCCAGGGATCGCGCAATACGGCGCGCTCGGTGGGGCTGTGGGACGCACCGCGACGCGCTCGGTCGATCAACGGGTGAGGGCCAGGCTGAGCCAGACGACGAAGGCGCCGGCGGCCAGGCCGGCCGGGACCTGGGCCGGGTGGGTTCGGTAGCGGCGGGCCGCCGGGATCAGCTCGCGCACGCTCAGCGCGATCATCATGCCGGCCACCAGGGCGAGGGTGAGCACGAGTAGCTGCGGGGGCAGCAGGGCGCGGAGCGCGAAGTACCCGATGAGGGCACCGGCCGGTTCGGCGACACCGGCGACGGCCGCCCAGGCCAGGGCGGGGCCGCGGCGGCCGGTCGCGGCGTACAGGGGCGCGGCGACGGCCATGCCCTCGGGGATGTTGTGGATCGCGATCGCCACGGCGAGCCCCACCCCGAGCTCGGGGGCCTCGAGCATCGCCAGGAAGGTCATCAGGCCCTCGGGCGCGTTGTGCGCCCCGATCACCAGCGCGATCAGGAGCCCGCTGCGCAGCAGGCCGTGGCTGCCGGTGAGGTCGTCACCGAGGTCTGCGGCCTCCCCACGCACGATCCGCTCCGGCAGCAGCGCGTCGATGAGCAGCACCGCTCCGCATCCCACCAGGAACGCCCCCGTGGTCCACCACACCGGTCCGGCGACGCCGGAGTCCCGCAGGGTGGACAGGCTCAGCGGGAGGATCTCCACCACGGAGAGCACGATCATCAGCCCGGCCGCGAACGCCAGCCCAGCCGCCAGCGGCCCCCGCTGGCGCATGCCCGGGTGCAGGGCCAGCACCCCGCCGACCACGGTCGCCGACCCGGCCAGCGCAGTCGCGGCGACGGCCCAGATCACGCGCGCCCCGTCATACGGCCCGGGGCGCTGTTCATGCGGTCACTATCTCACCGCCCGGGTGCGCCGCGGAGCGGAGACCTGCCAGCATGGGGGCATGACCGAGCTGCTGCCCGTCGACTCCTGGCTGACCGACATGGACGGGGTCCTCGTCCACGAGGAGCGGGCCCTGCCGGGTGCCGCGGAGTTCATCGCCGAGCTCCTCGACACCGGCAGCCGCTTCCAGCTGCTCACCAACAACTCGATCTTCACGCCCCGGGACCTGCGCGCCCGGCTGGCCGCCGGCGGCATCGAGGTGCCCGAGGAGGCGATCTGGACCTCGGCGCTGGCGACCGCGCAGTTCCTGGCCGAGCAGCGGGAGGGCGGCTCGGCCTACGTGATCGGCGAGGCGGGGCTGACCAACGCGATGCACAACGTCGGCTACGTGATGACCGACCGACACCCGGACTACGTGGTGCTCGGGGAGACCCGGACCTACTCCTTCGAGGCCATCACCCGGGCGATCCGCCTGGTGGAGGACGGGGCCCGGTTCATCGCGACCAACCCGGACCCGACCGGTCCCTCGGCGCACGGCCCGCTGCCGGCGACCGGCTCCGTCGCAGCCCTGATCACCCGGGCGACCGGGGTCGAGCCGTACTTCGTCGGCAAGCCCAACCCGTTGATGATGCGCAGTGCGCTGCGCCGGATCGAGGCCCACTCCGAGCACACGGTGATGATCGGGGACCGGATGGACACCGACATCATCAGCGGCCTGGAGGCGGGTCTGCGCACCATCCTGGTGCTGACCGGGTCGACCCAGGCCGACCAGGTGGAGCGGTTCCCGTTCCGGCCGACGCGGGTGTGCGACTCGATCGCGGACGTGGTGCCGCTGGTCCGGGAGTTCGGCCGGGCTTAGGGTCACGCCGGGCGGACCGCAAGGTGAACGGTGGGTGAACGTATGGTGAACCAGGCGTGACCCACGAGGCGCCGACAAGGCGCCAGTTTGACGTCGCTGGCCTCGGTCCTTAGGTTGGTCGCGGGCGTCCGTGGGGGGCGTCCAAGCAGATGCGCTGGCACGACGCGCCTTCCGGGGCGTTGCTGTGCCCGCTCGATCGAATGGGGAAATGTGAAGAAGAAGACGACACGCGGGGCGCTCGTCGCCGTCGCGGGGTTCGGCCTGACGGTCGGCATGCTGCCGGCCGTCACCGCCAACGCCGCGCCGGACGTCGACCGTGACGCAGCAACCATCAGCAGCCAGGTCGAGGCCGAGCTGCAGTCCGAGGGCAAGGCCGACGTCTGGCTGTCCCTCGGCGACAAGGCGGACCTCTCGGCCGCCTACAACATGTCCTGGGACGACCGGGGCGACTACGTCTACAACACCCTGACGGCGCACGCCGAGGCGAGCCAGGCCGACCTGGTCGCCCAGCTGGACCGCGCGGGCGTGACGTACGAGACGTTCTGGATCAACAACGCCATCCGCGTCGAGGACGCCACCGCCGACCTCGTCGGTGACGTGGCCGTCGACTTCGGCGTGAGCCGGATCAGCCCGACCCTCACGCCCGAGCTGGTCGACGCGGAGCCGACCGTCGTGACCGAGCCCAACGCCACGACGTGGGGCCTGGACGACATCAAGGCCCCCCAGATCTGGGCGGACTACGGCACGACCGGCGAGGACATCGTCGTCGGCACGTTCGACACCGGCATGGACGTCAGCCACCCGGCCCTGACCGCGGCCTACCGCGGCACCACGACCGGCAGCGACGACTACAACTGGTTCGACAGCCGCGGCACCAGCGACAGCCCCGTCGACCCGCACGGCCACGGCACGCACGTGTCCGGCACCATGGTCGGCGCGGACGGCGAGAACCAGATCGGTGTCGCCCCGGGCGCCCAGCTGATCGGCGCGACCGGCTGCTGCGTCAGCGACGCCGACGTCTTCGAGACCTTCGAGTGGTTCGTCGCCCCGACCCGCGTGGACGGCAGCGACGCTGACCCGTCCATGCGTCCGCACATCGTCAACAGCTCCTGGGGCTTCACCGGCTACCAGGACTCCGATGCCGCGCTGATCGCGCTGCTCGACCCGGCCCTCGAGGGCTTCGACGCCGCGGGCATCTTCGGTGTCTTCAGCGCCGGCAACTCCAACCGCCCCGAGGACCACGAGGGCGACCTGGGTCCGTGCGACAACATCTCCAACCCGGCGTGGCACAACGGCGCGCACTACGTCGTCGGCGCCTACGCCGAGGGCCGCACCATCGGTGACTTCTCCAGCCGTGGCCCGGGCCAGGACGGCGAGAACGGCGTCGACATCGCCGCTCCCGGCGTGGCCGTGACCTCGTCCGTCCCGGGTGGTGGCTACGAGTCCTGGAACGGCACCTCGATGGCCTCCCCGCACGTCTCCGGCGCCGTCGCGCTGCTGTGGAGCGCGCACCCCGAGCTCATCGGTGACCAGGCGGCGACCATCGCCGCCCTGGACGCCGCTGCGGTCGACCAGGCCGACCCCGAGTGCGGTGGCCCGGACAGCGACAACCCCACCTTCGGTGAGGGCGCGCTGGACCTGGTCGTCCTCTTCGAGTCCCTCGAGGTCCCCGCGGACGCCCCGGAGGTGACCCGCGCCGCGGGTGAGAACCGGTACGAGACCGCTCAGGTCGTTGCCGACCTGTTCGGCGACGACGTCGACACCGTCTACCTGGCCTCCGGCCAGAACTACCCCGACGCGGTGACCGGCTCCCCGGCCGCTGCTCAGGGCAAGCTCCTCGGTGTCATGGCGACCCCGGACGGCAGCCCCGCCCCGGTGCTGCTGGCCAAGTCCGACCTGGTGCCCAGCGCGACCCGCGCCGCCCTGGCGGACATCGCCCCCGAGAACATCGTGATCCTGGGTGGCGAGACCATCATCGGCGCCGAGGTCGAGGCCGGCCTGGCCGAGGACTACAACGTCAGCCGTGTCGCCGGCGCGGACCGCTACGACACCGCGGCCAACCTGGCCAAGCTGTTCACCGGGACCGACAAGGTCTACGTCGCGGCGGGCAACGACAACGCGTTCTCCGACGCGCTGACCGCCTCCGCGCTGGCCGGCACGGACAACGCGCCCGTCCTGCTGACCAAGCCGGACGCGGTGCCCGCGGTGACCGCGGCGGCTCTGGAGGAGCTCGCCCCGTCCGAGATCATCGTCATCGGTGGCACCGCCACCATCAGCGACGAGGTCTACGCGGAGCTTGGTGCGACCGGTCGTCTCGGCGGCGCCAACAAGTTCGAGACCGCTGCTGCGATCTCGGCCGAGTTCGGCGCTGACGTCCCGCTGGTCTACGTGGCCTCCGCCAACGACTACCCGGACGCCCTGGCGTCCTCGTCGCTGGCTGGCTCGCAGGGCGCTCCGGTCATCGTCGTCAAGGGCACCCACGACCCGGCCGACGACAAGATCCCGGCCGTCATCGAGCAGGCGCTGCAGACCCTCTCCCCGGAGCAGGTCGTCATCGTCGGTGGCCCGGACGCCGTGGACAACACCGTCACGGCGTGGCTGGAGGACCCGGCCAACTGGGGCTGAAACACCCCGTGATGCTGTGAGCCCTCGGGCTTAGCACACCTTCACAAGGCCGCCGGCCGGAGCACCTGCTCCGGCCGGCGGTCTTGTGTGTGGGGGCGCGGATACCAGGCTCACCTCGCGCGCACCGACCCTCCGCCGGTCATCGCCTTCTTCGAGCGCCCTCGCGCTCTCAAGGCCGACTGCAGTCGGCCCGAGGATGAGCAAGGCGCTCGAAGAACGAGGCGCGACGGGCCCGGGGCCAAGGGCGAACGCGTCAGGAGGCCAGCCGGTGGTGGAGCGGCTGCGTGAGTATGCCGTCACGCACCTTTCGGGTAGCGCGCGCTCAGAAGGGCAGCGGGCGCCACACCGCGACCGCGGTGCTGGTCGACTCCTGGCGCGGCCGGGTGCCGGGCCGCATCACGACGGCCTCGCCCGACGGCCCGGCCGCGAACACCCGGCTGCGGACCGCCAGCGCCTCACGGAGCGCGCGGTTCTCCTCCAGCAGCTCGGCGGCGCGCTCGCGCAGCGCCTCGACCTGGTGCTCCAGCACCATGATCCGCTGGATCCCGGCCAGGCTGATGCCCTCGTCCTGGGAGAGCCGCTGCACCTCGCGGAGCCGGTCGACGTCGCGCGCGGAGTAGCGCCGCCCGCCGCCCCGGGTCCGCTGCGGCGTCACCAGCCCGAGCCGGTCGTACTGCCGCAGCGTCTGCGCGTGCATGCCCGCGAGCTCGGCCGCGATGGAGATGACGTAGACGGGGGTGTCCTCGTCGGGACTGTTCTGCCGTGCCACTGGTCCTCCTCCTTCGCGGTATGCCGTGGGGCTCGGTGCGCGGGTCAGTCACCCGCGCGGATGGTTACTCCCTGGCGCGCTGCAACAGCTCGGCGCGCGGGTCCGCGCCGTCCTCCTCGGCCGCGAGCGCCTCGACGGCCTCGCGCGCCTTGTCGGACAGGCGTTGCGGGACGACGACGTTGACCTTGGCCAGCAGGTCGCCGGTCCCGTTCTTGGTCTGGATGCCGCGACCCTTGACGCGCAGCACCCGGCCGGACGGGGTGCCCGGCGCGACCTTGACGCGCACGGTGCCGCCGTCGAGGGTGGGCACGGTGACGGTGGCGCCGAGGGCCGCCTCGGCGAAGGTCACCGGCAGGTCGACGGTCAGGTTATTGCCGTCGCGGTCGAAGACCGGGTGCGGCCGGACGGACACGACCAGCATGAGGTCGCCGTTCGGGGCACCGGGGTCGCCGGGCATGCCCTTGCCGCGCAGCCGGATCTTCTGGCCATCCTTGACGCCCGCCGGGATCCGGGTGGTGATCCGCCCGCCCTCGGGGGTCTGCAGGGTGACCGTGTCACCCGTGGCGGCCTGCGTGAAGTCGATGGTGGTGCGCGCTTCTACATCCCGGCCCTTGCGCGGACCGCGGGTGGCCCCGAAAGGTGAGCCCCCGGCATACTGCCCGCCGCCACCGCCGAACCCGCCCAGCAGGTCCTCGATGTTGATCCCCTGGCCGCCGGAGGTGGTGAAGCGCGTGCCCCCACCGCCGCCGCCCCCGCCGAACATCTGGGCGAAGAGGTCCTCGAAGCCGGCACCGCCGCCCGCGCCGGGGCCGCCGGCGGTGAACCGGGCGCCGCCGCGGGACATGGCGCGGACCGCGTCGTACTGCTTGCGCTGCTCGGAGTCGGACAGGACCGCGTAGGCCTCGCCGATCTCCTTGAACTTCTTCTCCGCCGCGGTGTCGCCCGGCTTGGAGTCCGGGTGCCACTCGCGCGCGAGCTTGCGGTAGGTGCTCTTGATCGTCTTGTCGTCAGCGTCCGACGGCACCCCGAGGATCGCGTAGAAGTCCTTCTCGAACCAGTCCTGGCTGGCCATGTGTCCTCACCTCCCTGTCAGCATCCCAATTTTCATAGTGGTTTTGTCGGTCCCACCCGCATTTTCGTAGCGGTTTTGTCGGTCCCACCCGCATTTTCGTAGGGGTTCCGTACGCCTTCCGCACCTTCTCGTAGCGGTTTCGTTCATCCCAGCCGGTCCCACCTGCTCCAGGCAGTATGACGACCGGCCGGGTCACCGGGGCAGCGCCACTGGGGCGCCGCCCCGGTCCCGATCATGCCGGGTCGGCCACCGCCACGCGCGCGGCGCGGACCACCCGGTCACCGACCTTGAAGCCCGGCTGCATGACCTGGACGATCGTCGTCTCGGTCGCACCCTCGGGCAGGTCGGCCTCCGGCAGGTGCATCAGTGCCTCGTGCACGGTCGGGTCGAAGGTCTCCCCGACCTCACCGAGCCGCACGACACCGAACCGGCCGAGCGTCGCCTCGAGCTTCTCGGCGATGGCCAGCAACGGCCCCTCCGTCAGCTCGCCGTGCTCCTTGGCCATGTGCAGGTCGTCGAGCACCGGCAGCAGCGCCTCGACCACGGTCGCGGCACCCGCCTCACGGTCGAGCGCGCGGTCCCGGTCGACGCGGCGCTTGTAGTTGACGTACTCCGCCTGGAGGCGGCGCAGGTCCTCGAGCCGGTCGGCTGCGAGCTGGGTGTCGGGGTGGGCCTCCTCGACGGAGACATCCACGCCACCCTCCTCGGCACCGTCCCCGGCGCCAGTCGCAGCGCCCGCCTGACCCGGCAGGGCCTCGCCGACGTCACCGGCGAAGGCGTCGTCACCCTCGGCCGGCACCTCGGCCTGGTCCGCTGGCTCGGCCGCAGCCGGCTGCCGGACCTGACCGGTCTCGGGGTCCAACCGGCGCTTGTCCCGGATCACCGGGCCGGTGCGGCCCTCGGACTCGGGGTCCTGAGGCCCACCGGCACCGGTGTGCTGGGTCACTTGGTCTCCTCGTCGTCGACGACCTCGGCGTCGATCACGTCGTCGGCCGCGGCGCCCGCATCACCGGCGGGCTCGCCGCCGGGGAAGCCACCCTCAGCGCCGGGGAAACCGGCACCGGCGTCGGCGCCTCCCTCGGCCTGCGAGGCGGCGTAGATCGCCGAGCCCATCTTCTGGCTCTCGGTGGAGAGGGTCTCCATCTTGGCCTTGATGTCCTCGATGCTCGCCTCGGACTCCGGCTTCAGGGCCTCCTTGAGATCGGCCAGGGCCGAGTCCACGGTGCCGCGCAGGTCCGCCGGGACCTTGTCGCCGGAGTCGGACAGGAACTTCTCGGTGGAGTAGACCAGCTGCTCCGCGGTGTTGCGGGTCTCGGTCTCCTCGCGCCGCTTCTTGTCCTCCTCGGCGTGCGCCTCGGCGTCCTTGACCATGCGCTCGATCTCCTCCTTCGGCAGCGCGGAGCCGCCGGAGATCGTCATCGACTGCTCCTTGCCGGTGCCGCGGTCCTTGGCGGACACGTGCACGATGCCGTTGGCGTCGATGTCGAAGGTGACCTCGATCTGCGGGATCCCACGGGGGGCCGGCGCGATGCCGGTCAGCTCGAAGTTGCCCAGCGGCTTGTTGTGCTGGGCGATCTCGCGCTCACCCTGGAAGACCTGGATGCCCACCGACGGCTGGTTGTCGCTGGCCGTGGTGAAGACCTCGCTGCGCTTGGTCGGGATCGCGGTGTTGCGCTCGATGAGGCGGGTCATGATGCCGCCCTGGGTCTCGATGCCCAGGCTCAGCGGGGTGACGTCGATCAGCAGCACGTCCTTGCGCTCGCCCTTGAGGACACCGGCCTGCAGGGACGCGCCGACGGCGACGACCTCGTCCGGGTTGACGCCCTTGTTGGGCTCCTTGCCGCCGGTGAGCTGCTTGACGAGCTCGGTGACGGACGGCATACGGGTCGAACCACCGACGAGGACGACGTGGTCGATCTCGCTCACCGAGATGCCGGCGTCCTTGATGACCTGCTCGAACGGCGCCTTGGTGCGGTCCAGCAGGTCAGCGGTCATCTGCTCGAACTGCGCGCGGGTCAGCGACTCGTCCAGGTGGATCGGGCCGTTCTCGCTCATCGACAGGAACTGCAGGTTGATGCTGGCGTTGGTGGAGCTGGACAGCTCCTTCTTCGCCTGCTCCGCGGCGTCGCGCAGCCGCTGCATCGCGATCTTGTCCTTGGACAGGTCGACGCCGGTGGTGTTCTTGACGGTGGTCAGCAGGTGGTTGACGACCCGCTCGTCCCAGTCGTCGCCACCGAGCTTGTTGTCACCGTGGGTGGCCCGGACCTGGATGGTCGCGAAGCCGTCCTCGGCGTCCTTGCCCACCTCGAGCAGGGACACGTCGAAGGTGCCGCCACCGAGGTCGAAGACGAGGATCAGCTCGTCCTCCTTGCCCTTGTCCAGCCCGTAGGCCAGCGCGGCAGCGGTCGGCTCGTTGACGATGCGCAGCACGTTCAGGCCGGCGATCTCGCCCGCCTCCTTGGTCGACTGACGCTCGGCGTCGTCGAAGTAGGCCGGCACGGTGATGACCGCGTCGGTGACGTCCTCACCCAGGTAGGACTCCGCGTCCCGCTTGAGCTTCATCAGGATGCGCGCGCTGATCTCCTGCGCGGTGTAGGTCTTGCCGTCGATCTCCGGGCTCTTCCAGTCGGTGCCCATGTGGCGCTTGACGGACCGGATGGTGCGGTCGACGTTGGTGACCGCCTGGCGCTTGGCGATCTCACCGACGAGGATCTCCCCGCTCTTGGCGAAGCTGACGACCGACGGCGTGGTGCGTCCCCCCTCGGCGTTGGCGATGATGTGCGGCTCCCCGCCCTCGAGGACGGCGACCGCCGAGTTGGTGGTGCCCAGGTCGATTCCGACTGCACGTCCCATGCGTGACTCCCTTGTATGTCGTGTGGCTGGCCGTGACGTGCCGCCCCGGCCGGGTCTTCGGTCACCAACTTGCTCCCTCGACCCGGTCATTGTCAAACCGAGACTCAGTGAAGTTGAGTGCACTAGACTCAACTACAGAGTGGGGCGGTTTGTTCCCGGCACGACGGCCCGCCCCGCGGCGGTGGGGTGGCTTGTCGGTGGGCACGGCCTATCTGAGACAGTCCACCTGTGCGGATCGTTCACGCAGAGTTCGCAACTCGTGCGAAGGATGCGTGCACGTGCACAGTGCTGACCAGGGTGGTCGAAGGCGAAGGGAAATGAGACCCATAGCTGGGCTCACGTCATACCAGGGAAGGCCCTCAGCTGCGCCACGCCCGTCACCCGAACCGGGGCATCGCGCACGAACGTCTCCGGGGTGAGCAGGACCCGTTCCTGCTCGGCGGCGGCTCCGCGCTGGTTGACCCACTGACGCCCGTTAGGCCGATAGCCGACCTTGCGGCTCACGGCGATGGAGGACGGGTTGTCCAGGAAGGCCGACGAGGTGATGCGGTGCGCGTCGAGGTGGTCGAAGGCCTCGCGCAGCGCCGTCAGGACCAGATCCTCGGTCTCCACCCGCAGCGCGAACGGGGGCCAGATCTCTTCCAGGGCCAGCCCGGGCATGGGCTCATTCTCACGCGCTCGACCGCGAGGTCCACGACGTCGGCGGTGCACTCGGCGAGCGGGAAGCTGGCCAGCGGGACCCACCGGGCGAAGTCGGTCGTCCCGTCCTGCTCGGTGGTGCCCAGCCGGCCGCCTACGATCGTCGCCTCGAAGAGCAGGCGCTGGGACCGGAACGGGCGCGAGGACCGTCGGCTCGCCGGCCCCGTGAAGTGGTGCGTCGCCAGGAGCGGCCCGACCCGCACGGCATACCCCGTCTCCTCGTAGGCCTCGCGCACCACAGCGTCCTCGATGGCCTCGTCGAACTCCACCCGGAGACACTACGGCAGCGTCCCACTAGAGTCGCCTCGTGCAGGTCCGGGACGCCACCACGAGCGACGGAGAGGCGTGCGCCGCGATCTACGCCCCCTACGTCCGGGACACAGCGATCTCCTTCGAGGCCGAGCCTCCCGCGGCGGCGGAGATGTCCGCGCGCATCGAGGCGGCGCTGGCCACGCACGCCTGGCTCGTGGCCGAGGAGGCCGACCAGCTGGTCGGCTACGCCTACGGTTCGCAGTTCCGGGCCCGCGAGGCCTACCGCCGTTCCTGCGAGGTCAGCGTCTACCTCGACCGCGAGCGCCGGGCTCAGGGCGTGGGTCGCCTGCTCTACACCGCACTCCTCGACCGTCTGGCGGCCCGCGGCCTCCACACCGCCGTCGCCGGCTACACCCTCCCCAACCCGGGCAGCGAGCGCCTGCACCAGTCGCTCGGCTTCGAGCCGGTCGGTGTCTACCGCGACATCGGCTTCAAGTTCGGCACCTTCCACGACGTCGCCTGGGTGCAGCGCCAGCTCGACCCGGCGCCCGACCGCCAACTCCGAGCGCCTTCCGGTTCCTAGGGCCGGAAATAACCGGCTCCATGAACGCGAAGGCGCTCGAAGACGCCGTATGCCGTGGGGCCGGGTCGCGCGGGGGCGCCCAAGAGAGGCCGTATGCCGTGGGGCCGGGACGCGCGAAGGCCCCCGACTCGTGCGTCGGGGGCCTTCGTCACGGCAGGGCCGGACGCGTCAGGTGATCACGCCGCGTCCGGCGTCTCCGGTGTGGATCAGGCCGCGTCGGTCTCCTCGGAGACCTCGCCCTTCACGGGCTCGTCCAGGCCACGCTGGCCCTCGTGCGCCACGGTGATCTTGCGCGGCTTGGCCTCGTCGGCGACTGGGATGACCAGCTGCAGCACGCCGTCGGCGTAGGTCGCGTCGATCTTGTCCGTCGCCAGGCCGCGACCCAGGGTCAGCTGCCGGGCGAACGAACCAGTCGGGCGCTCCCGGGTCAGCCACTTGCCGGTCTCGGTGCTGCGGGCGACGCGCTCGGCGCGGATCGTCAGGCTGCGGTCGTCCACGTCGATGTCGATGGTGCTCGGGTCCACGCCCGGCAGGTCGACCTCCACGACGAAGCGGTCGCCGTCGCGGTAGAGATCCATCGGCATGCCCGGGCCGGCCGGCCCACGGCTGACCGAACCGAAGACGCGGTCGATCTCGCGGAACGGGTCGAAAGTGCTAAAGGTGCTCACGGTTCCTCCTCTGTGATCAGCCATCCGCCACCTTGGCGGCTAACTTGAGTCTACTACAGTCAACTTTATTGATACCGCGAGTATTCCGCGCCTGGTGAGCGGTGGGTCCTGGACGTTCCGCGACACGGCCGTTTCACAGCCGCGACGTCCCTCGGCGCCGGACCGCTAGGGTCCGCGTATGCCCCAGCCCCAGCGCCCCGACGTGCTCACCGCACTGGACTGGGCGGCCCGGGTGGAGGCCCGCTCCCGCCTGCTGCTGAGCTGGCCCCGCCAGCGGGATGTCCGCTACGGCGACCGGGTGGCGGTGCGGACGGATCTGCGGGACACCGAGCTGCCCGAGCGGCTGTTCCCGCACACCCCCGGACGCACCCTGCTCGACCTGGCCATCCGCCCGGGCCGCAGCCGGTCCAGCGCAGACGTCACCGTCCTGGGAGTCATGCGCGCCAAGCACCTGCGGTCCCGCTCGTTCTATCTCAGCGGCTTCCGACAGCGCCGTGCCCCGCTGACCCTCGCGGTCCACGAGCGGGCGCCCGGCAATGCCGGGGCGCCGCTGCTCGTCGGGGCACAGGTCGCGCGAGAGGCGCACGGGCGCATCGGGTTGGAGGTTCCCCAGGTCCTCGACCTCGGCGGGCTGCAGGAGCCCAGAGGGACCGGGGCGGTGGACTGGGTGCTGGAGGAGGTCGTCGACGGGGCACCGATCCCGCCGGACGAGGCGGCCGAGGCCGTCCCGCAGCTCCTGGCCGGAGTAGCGGAGCTATGGGAACTCCGAGAGGTCAGCCACACCCCTCTCCCGGCTAAGACCGCCGCGGGAGCCGCCCGGGCGCTGCAGCGGCTCGACGAGCTGGGACCCGATCTCGAGCTCTGGCCCGAGGACGTCGACCGGCCGCGGCTGGTCCGCCGGGCGCTCAGCGTCCTCGAGGACCGCCCCGTCCTGACCTACGGGCTGACGCACGGTGATCCCGGCTTCGGCAACGCCCTGCGCCTGCCCGACGGCCGGGTCGCGCTGCTCGACTGGGAGCACGCACAGGAGCGCCACCTGTGCCACGACGCGATGAAGGTCCTCGCCGCACCCGGCATCGACCCCGCCACCTGGCCCGACCGTATGCCGTCGCTCCCCGGCATCTCCGGCGCACCCGCGACCTCACAGCTCGCCGTGGCCACCCTGCTGTTCCTCGGGGGCTGGGAGTCCCGGACCCGCCGGGCCGCCGCACGCGGCGCCCAGGTGGCCGACCGGCAGCGGGTCGGCCGGCTTCTGCGGGCGGTCCAGGCTCTCCTGGACGACTAGGACCAGGCCGCTTCCGCGCTGGCAGACGGTGACCGAGACGCCTTCCACCAACGTTTCACCCGCAGGACAGGACGAGGGAGTATGCCGTGGGGCGGGCCCGGCTCCCCACTCGCGGGCGGACGGTAGCCGACATAGGTTCCGCAGGTGGGCGTCCTCCTGGCCCTGGCCTCAGCAGGCGTGTACGGAGTCGTCGACTTCGCGGGCGGGATCCTGTCGCGACGGGTGCACTACCCCCTGGTGACGTGGCTGGGACAGGTCGGCGGCGTCCCGGTGTCTTCCTCCTGCGCGAGCCTCTCAGCAGCGGACAGCTCGTCGGTCTCTGCGGTGCGGCCGTGGCGGTGGTGCTGCTGAGCCTCGCGTAGGCAGGTTCGCGGGCCACGTCGCGCGGGCAGGCGGGGGCGCCCGGCCGATCAGGAGGACTCCGCCAGCACCTGCTCGATCGCCGCGACGACCACGTCCGGCTGATCCAGATAGACGTAGTGCGTGCTGTCCTCGGCGACGATCAGCTCGCTGTTGCTCGACAGGGTCAGCAGATCCTCCTGCAACCCGCGCCAGGCGGTGTCGAAGCGCTCCAGCACCTCCGGCGTGAGCCCCATCGACGTCAGCGCCTCGGGCGGCAGCTGCCCCGCCAGGCCGATGCCGCGGGCGATCACCACCAGCGGCGTGTCGCCGAGGGCGCCCTGCCCACCGACGGCGGCCATGCCCTCCTCGAGCGCGGCATACTCGGCCATCGCCGCCCGCAGGGCCTCCGGTTGCGCCTTGAGGAGGGCCCACTGGTCCCGCAGCTGGCCCGGCAGCTCGGGGGCAGCCGGCAACAGGTCAGCCGGTCCCATCACGCCCGCCTCGACCTGGGTGGCCAGGTTGGCGAGGCCGGCGATCTCCGCGTCCTGGACCGCGACCACCTCGGGCACGGCGGCCAGCGCCTGCCCCTGGCCCGGGTGGGAGGAGTCCACGAGCACCACACCGGCCGTCTCGTCGGGGTTGGCCTGCGCGAACGCCTGCATGGTCAGGCCACCGAAGGAGTGACCGACCAGCACGTACGGCCCCTCCTCCCCGGCGTTATCCAGCAGCGTGCCCAGCTCGGTCACGATCTGGTCGACGGACCGCGGCTCCGGGCCCGGCTGGCTCCACCCGTAGCCGGCCCGGTCGTAGGTACACACCCGCGTGCGCGCCGTCAACTGCGCCTGCAGCGGCCAGAAGTTGAGCGAGCTGTCCCCCAGCCCGGTGTCCATCAGCACCGTCGGGCTCCCCTCGCCCCTGCAGTAGATGTGCATCATGTGCCCGTCCACGTCGACTAGCTCGCCCGGCGCCGCCGGCAGGTCGGGGTTGGGTGCCGCCGCCGGTGACTCGCTGGTGGCCTCGTGGTCCGGGCCGGCCGTCTCCCCGGCCATCTCCGTGTCCGCTGCCGCGTCCTCCGTCCCCGTCTCCTCCGCCGCATCCGAGGTCGCCGCTCCGCCGTCGTCCGGGGAGGTCACCTGCGAGGTCGGGTTCTCCCCGTCGTCCGCGTCGCTGCAGGCGCCCAGGGCCAGCGTCATCAGGGCTCCGGCGCAGGCCAGGACGAGGGTCTTGCGTGCTGCGCTGACGGGCATCGGCCCACCTCCGTGATGTCGTGACGGGAGCGGGAGCTCCGTGGGCACCGAACCTAGACGCGTGGCAGGCGAGGGGCAAGGGGGCGCCGTCGGGTGCGGGCCCGACGCCGCAGTGGGACCGTGGGCCGTATGCCGCAAGCACAGGGCCACCCGCCCGTCCCGGGGGACGCGGGTCAGGAGGGTGACGGTCGGGAGAGCGCGGGTCAGGACGGCGAGGGCCAGGAGCCGCTGGCGAGGTACCGCCAGATGCGCGACTTCACCCGCACGCCCGAGCCCAGCGGTGCGCCTCCCGGGAAGGCCGGCGAGGGCGAGCGGGTCTTCGTCGTGCAGCGGCACCGGGCGACGGCGCGGCACTACGACTTCCGGCTCGAGGTCGACGGGGTGCTGGCCAGCTGGGCGGTCCCGAAGGGCCCGACCCTCGACCCAGAGATCAAACGGCTGGCGATCCACGTCGAGGACCACCCGATGGAGTACCTCCACTTCGAGGGCGTGATCCCCAGCAAGGAGTACGGCGGCGGCGACGTCATCGTGTGGGACACCGGCACCTGGGAGCCGGGCAACGACGAGGACCCGGCGACCGCGATCCGCGCAGGCACGCTGCACGTCATCCTCCACGGCGAGAAGCTGCGCGGCCAGTTCATGCTGGTGCGGACCAAGCGCCAGGAGGGCGACAAGGAGCAGTGGCTGCTCTTCCACAAGCACGACGAGCACACGGTCGACGGCTGGGATGCCGAGGACTTCCCGCGCTCGGTCCTCAGCGGGCGCACCAACGAGGAGGTGCTCGCCGACCCCGACGAGGTGTGGCACTCCGACCGGCCGGCCGACCAGGCCGCGGAGTCGCTGCGCGTCGAGGTGCCCGACCCCCCGGACCGGGACGAGCTCGCGGCGCTGCGCGACCTCGGTGCGTCGGGGACCTGGGAGGTCTTCGGGCGGAGCCTGCGGCTGACCAACCTGGACAAGGTCATGTTCCCGGGCCGGGATGCGGTGGCCGGCGAGGCGGTGGCCGGTGAGGGGTCGGGCACGGTCCAGGAGTCGCGCAGCCCGGAGGCGCCAGTCACCAAGCGCGAGTTCATCGAGTATGCCGCGCGCATCGCTCCCGTGCTCCTCCCCTACCTCGCGGGTCGGGCGGTCAACCTGCACCGCTACCCCGACGGCGCGCAGGCCAAGGGGTTCTGGCACAAGGAGGTCCCCGACCACGCACCCGACTGGCTGCCGCGGTGGGACAACCCGGACGCCGACGCGGGAGAGACGAAGACCTACCTGGTCGTCGACGAGGCGGCCGCGCTGGTCTGGGCCGCCAACCACGGCGCCCTGGAGTGGCACCCCTGGACGTCGCCGACCGCGGCCCCCAACCACCCGTCATACGTCATGTTCGACATCGACCCCGGTGAGCGCACCACCTGGGAGGAGACCCTCGAGCTCGCGCGGCTGCACCGGGCGGCGTTCGAGGCGCTGCAGCTGCGGGCGTACCCGAAGGTGACCGGGCGGCGGGGGCTGCAGGTGTGGGTGCCGATCCGGCGCGGGCCGACGTTCGCCGACACACGGGCCTGGGCGGAGAAGGTCTCGCGGAGCATCGGCGCGATGGTGCCGGACCTGGTCAGCTGGCGCTGGGAGGTGAAACAGCGCAAGGGTCTGGCGCGACTGGACTACACGCAGAACGCGGTGAACAAGACGCTCGTCGCGCCGTACAGCCCGCGGCCGTCGGCGGGCGCGCCGGTGTCGGTGCCGATCACGTGGGACGAGCTCGACGACCCCGAGCTGCGGCCCGACCGGTGGACGATCCGCACCGTGCTGGACCGGTTGGCTGAGGTGGGCGACCCGTTCCGCGGCGTGCTGCACCACGACCAGACGTTGCCGCGCGTGAAGTGAGGCGGGGTGACCTGTCCGCCCGCCCGCGCGCACTCCCCGTGCACGTGAACGTGTCCTTCACGTCCGGTCGCGGATCCCGCGTGAACGATCCACGCACGTGAACGTATCCTTCACGTCCGGTCGCGCGTCCCGCGTGAACGATCCATGCACGTGAACGTATCCTTCACGTCCGGTCGCGGATCCTGCGTGAAGTATCCATGCACGTGAACGTATCCTTCACGTCCGGTCGCGGATCCCGCGTGAACGATCCACGCACGTGCCGTATCCTTCACGTCCGACCCCAGATCCTGCGTGGGGTCAGTCCTGCTCGAGTGTCGTTCGTCAGTCCAGACCGAGAACGGCCAACAACGCCGCGTCAACGGCGCGCATCTCCGCCGCGTCCAGTCGCCCTGCGAACTCTCCTAAGCGAACCTCGGGATCCACGACACTGAGCTGCTCGACCATCACGCGGGTCTTCACTCCGTCGATCTCGATCTCAGGGCGGAAGGATGCTTCGCGCCGTCCGGTGGATGTTGGCGCGACGAGCCAGGTCGACAGGGGAAGGTCGTCGGACTGCACGACCACGACGAAGCGCCTGCCGGTCTGCTCATGCCCCCGCGCATCCTTGGGCGCACGGAGCCGATACAGGTCACCACGCACGGATCGCGTCCATCTCTACCGCCAGTTCGCGTGAGGCGGCGACATCCTCGGGATCGTTGCGCAGGGACTCGGCTTCGGCTCTGAGTCGCGCTCGACGATGTGCCCGCTCGGCCTCCAGGATCGCGGCCCGCACAGCCTCCGAACGCGAGAGACCTTCAGCCGTCAGGACGCCCAGAGCATGCTCCACCGCCGCATCCGTGCGAATCGTAAGCGTCGACATACGACAAATCGTAACACCTCGTGCACTCCTGGATCACCTCCACCGTGCACGTACACGGATCCGCCCGGTCCGGGATCGTGCGTGAAGCATCCATGCAGTTGTCGTCAGGACCTGTCCGGCAGCGCGGTGCGCGCCGTCACGTTCATTCGGTTCCATACGTTGATCGCGGCAGCTGCCATGAGCAGCTGCACCACCTCGGCGTCGGTGAAGTGCTCGCGGACCCGGGTCCACACCTCGTCCGAGACCCCGCTCGCGATGAGGGTGACCTGCTCGGCGAAGGCGAGCACCGCCTGCTCCTGCTCGGTGAAGAGGTCGCCCGCTTCCTCCCACGCGGCGATCAGATCGATCTTGCGCTGCGACATACCACCCGCACGTGCCTCCTCGGTGTGCATGTCCAGGCACCACGCGCAGTGGTTCAGCTGCGAGGCGCGGATCTGGATCAGGTGCAGCAGGCCTGCGTCGACGGTCCCGCCGCTGGCGAACTTCTGCAACGGCAGCACTGCCTGGTAAGCCTCGGGTGCCACGTCCCGGATTGACAGTCGCTGGGTCACGGTCATGCTGCTCATCTCCTCGTGAATGACCGGTACGCCGTGGGCCAAGATGTCCGCGACGCCCACCAGCGACGATAGCCATGGCCGGCCAACGCGCTCAGTCGCCCCTGGGACCGCAACGCGGCGCGCTCGGTGGGGTCGTGGGACGCAACGCGACGCTCGGTGGGGTGGTGGGTGGGGACCGCAACGCGGCGCGCTCGGTGGGGTCGTGGGACGCAACACCACGCGCTCGGTGGGGTATGGGAGCGCAACGCGACGCGCTCGGTCGGGTGGGGGGTGCTGGGGTGGGGTGGGTAGCCTGCCTGCATGGCCACCACGGTGCGGGACAACCCGGAGCAGAGCAGGTTCGAGATCCACGTCGACGAGGAGCTGGCGGGGTTCGCCGAGTACGCCCTCAGACCGGGTCAGATCGCGTTCACGCACACCGAGGTCTTCGAGTCCTTCGGCGGCCGTGGACTCGCCCGAGAGCTGGTCGACGGGGCCCTCGCGGAGGCGCGGCAGAGGGAGCTGGCGGTGCTGCCGTTCTGCCCCTACGTGCTGCGCGTGATCTCCCGCAACCAGGAGCAGTACCTCGACCTCGTGCCCGCCTCGGAGCGCGAGCGGTTCAACCTGCCCGCGGCGGACGCCGAGACTGGCGACGGAGCGGACGGCACCGCGTGACGATCGAGGTCGTCGAGGTCCCGGAGCGCTCGCGCTTCGAGGCGGTGCGCGACGGGAGCGTGCTCGGCTTCGCCGAGTTCCACCGGACCGACGAGCTCGTGGTGTTCACCCACACCGAGGTCGACCCTGAGCACGAGGGGCAGGGTGTCGGCGGGGCGCTGGTGCGCGGGGCGCTCGACCAGGTCCGCGCCGAGGGGCGCAAGGCCCTGCCGGTGTGCCCGTTCGTGCAGGCGTGGCTCCGGCGCCACCCCGACTACGCGGACCTCGACTACCGCGCCCGTCCCGAAGCCGCGCGGGACGACGTCGCCACGGACGACCTCGAGCCGACAGCCGACTAGCTCACCGGCACCCGCGGCACCGACGCGAAGGCCGACAGCTTCAGCCACGAAGGCAGGGCACGCCGCAGGTCGGAGGAACCTTCGACGCGCACCGTGCCGTCGCGCAGGGTGCGGGCCCACGTCAGGTCGCCACGCCAGACGTGAACCAGCGTGGGCAGGTTGGCGACCACCTTCACATCGGTCGGGAAGCCCGGGTCGCCGTCGCACAGGTCGATGCTGCGGTCCGCCTCGACGACAACCCACCACCGCCGGGTCCGCGGCTCCACGTCCGGGAACTCGAAGCCGACCACGACCCGACCGCTCGGCATG
>Ga0123332_1001713_pt1 | contig 21496 bp, 20 predicted proteins | sample BioC12SIPDNA_4_FD_89958 | JGI IMG/M metagenome (GOLD analysis project Ga0123332, IMG submission 89958) | Anaerobic biogas reactor microbial communites from Washington, USA - Biogas_R2_A C12 SIP DNA | ecosystem: Engineered > Bioreactor > Anaerobic > Unclassified | place: Washington, USA... | reverse complement strand
GTCGCCTGCTCATGGGTCAACCGGTCGGTGGCCATTGCCTCGCGCTCATCCGCACCGGCGATCACGCTCGGTGAGACCGGGGTGCGGCTGCGCCAGATCTCCAGGATCTTGTCGACGTCATCGACCGACGGCTCCCTGCGGTTGGTGTCCTGCCGCGTCGCCGAGTGCCGCAGTCGGCCGACCAGATGGGCCATGTCGTCCTGGTCGTGGACCATCCACCGCGGCAGGTCGGGGAGCGCGAAGTCCGACGGCAGGCGGGTGAACGGGAGCACGACGGCGTGCGCCCAGCGCACCTTCGGCCGTCCCCACGCCGGGTTGTCCTCGACGTAGCTCCGCAACTGGTACTTGCCCCGCATAGCCTGCTCCACCGGGTCGACGGGGACGTTCCCGCCCTCCTTACGGAGCCACCACCGACCGTCCTGGTCGACCCAGACCCCGCTGCCCTTGACCTCGACGACGATGACACCGGCGTCCGGCAGCAGCACCGCGAGGTCGATCTCGTGGTCGCCCTCGTCGTTCGTCAGCCGCACGTTGGCGAGCAGCACGGCGTCATCGTCCAGCTCGTCGCGGAGCCGGCGCCACACGTGCTCCTCGGACAAGGTCACGAAGGCCGGTTCCTCCGGGTAACAGCGTGCTGGCACGGCGACTCCTTCGTCGGGTGCCCTATACCTACCAGAGCTCACCGACGACGCCCGGGCGCCCCCGGTCGTCCGGACCGCGCGTCAGGCCTCCTGCTCGGACCGCGCCCTGAGCCCGTCTGCCTCGGTGGCCAGGTAGCGGTCCGTGAGCCCGCGAAAGAACGGTCCCATCAACGTCCCGAGCCAGCCGGCCTGCGCGACCGACAGCCGCACCCTCGCCTCGCCACCGGGCAGCGGATCGATCGCGTGGCGTCCCGTGGTGCGCACGCCCGGCCCGCTGGCCACCCAGGTGAAGGAGCGGCCCGGCTCGAGCTCGGTGACAACATACTCGTTCTCGGGGAGGCGGGGCTGGTGGATGACCGCGCGGCTTCCCAGGCGGAGAGGGCCCTGGTCGAGGAGCCGCACGGACGTCACCGTCGGCGTCCACTCGGGCCAGCTCTCCACGTCGCTCAGGACCGCCCACACCCGCTGGGGCGGGGCGGCGATGTCGACCGTGATGCTCTGCTCCATCTCCTCATTGTGCCGCCAGCAGGCCGCCAGCGTGGCCACGGAGGAGCTTGGTCACGCGTCCACGTGGAGCTGGACAGACCTCAGACCGCGCACCTCAGCCAACGCCTCGGCCTCCTCCAGGAGAGCCCGGGCGGCTTTGCCCGGGGCCGCCAGCGGCCTGACGTCGACCGCCAGCGCGGTCCCCCGCTTGCGCGCCCGCCACGTGCCCGAGACGGTGCCGTCGACGAGGACGACACCGGGACCGCTGACCGGGCGCCAGACCAACGACCGCACAGCCTTGTCGGGCACCAGAGTCGCCCGGTCCCGCTGCTGCAGGTAGGGGTCGTGGGGCGGCAGGAGCCGGACCCCGGTGGCCTGCGGTGGCGCGGCCAGCACGGGCTCGTCGACGGCGAGCAGGAAGGCCGACCGGCCATCCATCTCCACCTCCACCAGTTCGTCCTCCACCGATCCGAACGCGTCACGAGCGTCGGCGCGTGACCGTTGCGTCCACTCGGCGAACAGGGCCGGTGTGGCCGGACCGTAGGCGTGCAGGTAGCGCCGCGCGAGCTCGGCCCGGGCCTCGCCGGGCTTGATGGAGGGCGCCGACCGGCCGAGCCAGCGCTCGGTGCGCGTCAGCCCGCTGTCATCCTCGCCCACCGCCAGCACCACCCCGGCCGACATGGCCGCGGCACGGAAGAGGCCCTCCGGCACGTGGTCCGCATCGCAGGTCCGACACCAGAACGCGAACCCGGGGACGGCGGCGGTCACAGCGGTGCTCAGGGCACCCTTGGACAGCACCCCGTCGCCGAGCGCCCGAGCCATCGCGGCCCCCACGCGCTCCAGCGCCTCACCGGGCGCCGCGTCCCATCGGTCGACCTCACCCGCCTGTCCCTGGAGGAACACACGGAACGACTCCTCGTCCGCGGGGAGTGCCCCGGTCGTGAAGACTTCGATGTCGGAGACCGGGACGGCATTCGGCGCGCCGCGCACGCTCCACAGCACGACCAGCTCCCGGTCGCTGAAGGCACGGTCGAGGTCCCCGGCTGAGAGGTGAACCCGCGCGCGCAGGGCGACCCGGGCTGATCCGGCCGGGGTGTCCTGGACACCGCAGGTGCCGGCTGCCGTCCACAGTCCACCGTCGGGCAGTCGAGCATCCAGGTGCTGGGAGTGCAACCGGTAGGCCAGCACCTGCTCGCGCTCGACCGTGAGCACCCTTCGAGTTTAGGCCCGGTTCGCCTGGCTCGGCGTTCAGTAGCCCTGCCACTCCGGCTTGTGCTCGTGCGCGAACCGGTAGTACCCCGCGTGCTCGAGCCGCATGGCCGCGGACTCGTCGACCACGACCGTCACGTGCGGGTGCAGCTGCAGCACCGACGCCGGGCAGGACGCGCTGACCGGTCCCTCGACCGCGGCCGCCAGCGCCCGAGCCTTCCCCGCGCCGGTGGCCACGAGCACCAGGTGCCTCGCCTCGGAGATCGTCCCGAGCCCCTGGGTCAGCACGTGGTGCGGCACGGTCTCGCTGTCGAAGAACCTGCTGTTGTCCGCGAGGGTCTGCTCGGTCAGCGTCTTCACGCGCGTCCGCGAGGAGAGCGACGAGCCGGGCTCGTTGAAGCCCACATGCCCGTCGGTGCCCAACCCGAGCAGCTGCACGTCGATCCCTCCGGCTTCCCGGATCTTCTCCTCGTATGCCGTGGCCTCCGCGCGCAGGTCCGCGGCGGTCCCGTCCGGGCCGGCCACAGCGAGCCCCACCCGGTCGGCCAGCATCCACCGGATCGTCCGGCGGTAGGACTGCGGGTGGTCGGCGGTGATCCCGACGTACTCGTCGAGCAGGAACGCCCGGCACGCCCCGAAGTCCAGCCTCTCCTCACCGTGGCGCCGCACGAGCTCCTCGTACGCCGGCTCGGGCGAGGAGCCGGTAGCCAGGCCCAGCGTGGCACCGGCCCGCACGTAGTCCTCCAGGACGTCCGCCACGAGGAGCCCGGCCTCGCGCGGCGTCGCGGTGATGACGACCTCCACGCCCTACTCCCCCGCGGGCAGCAGCGCCGCGCCGACGGACCCGGCCGGGTAGCCCTCCGGCAGCCACCGCACCCGCTCGTGCACCGCCAGGTGCTGCTCGAAGCCGGAGTCGGCGGCGTGGCTGCGCAGCTCGGCCAGCAGCGCCCCCTGCAGCGCGGGGGTCGAGGTGACGACCCCACCGGCGAGGACGACCTGCGCCACATCGGTCGCCTGCACGAGGATCCGCACCGCCTGCGCCAGGCCGGCCACCAGGTCGTCGCGCACCGCCCGCGCGTTCTCGTCGCCCGCCGCCGCGGCCGCCATCAGCTCCACCGCGGACCCCGCCCAACGCCGCGCGAGCCCGCCACCCGAGGCGTACAGCTCCAGGCACCCCCGCTTCCCGCACGGACACAGGGGGCCGTCGCGGTCCGTGACCAGGTGGCCGATCTCCCCGGCCAGCCCCCGCGAACCCCGCCGCAGCGACCCGTCCAGCACCAGCCCGGCGGCCAGACCGGTCCCGACGTTGAGCAGTGCCAGGTCCACGTCCGGACCGGCGCCCTCGGTCGCCCGCAGCCACTGCGCCGCACCCCAGGCCGCCGCCTTCACGTCGTTCTCGACCCGCACCGGGACCGCCGTCAGCACGGCGGCCTCCCCCGCCAGGTCGAGCGGGCGCCCGTCGAGCCCGAGGTTCACCGCGTGGGCGACCCGCCCGTCACTGACGATGCCGGGCACCCCGATGCCCAGGCCGGTGACCGGCGTCGCCTCCCCGAGGTGGTCCAGGAGCTGCCCGTATGCCGTGCGCAGGCCCGCCCTGATGCCCTCCGGTCCGCGGACGGTCGGCACCGCGTGCTGGGCGAGGACCCGGTGGCCGCCGTCGGCGGTCTCCTCGACGGCTGCCGCGTCGATGCGGGTGCCGCCGATGTCGATGCCGATCCGGACGCTCACGACCGCGTCCTGCTCGCGAGGGCCAGGGCCGCGGCGAGCGCCTCGGTCGAGGCCGCCGAGGAGCCGTAGGTGCAGACCACCCGGTCCAGCGCGTCGAGCCAGGGGTCGGGCCAGCCCAGCTCGACCAGCCAGGCCTGGCTGTTGCCGCTGACGACCTCGCGGACCCACTGCCAGACCCGCTCGTCACGGGTGGCGCCGCGCACCACGATGAGGGTCGCCCCGGTCGGCGCGGGGGTGGCGGCCAGGTCGTCCGGGCCCAGGCGGACGCTGGAGCGCAGGTCCGCGAGCAGGCCGCACGGCAGTCCCCAGGTGGTCTCCCCGATGGCCGGGTTGCTCGTGGTGTCCAGGTGCAGGACGGCCGGTCCGGGCAGGGCGGGCACGTTGGTCAGGGCCGCGGTCGCCGCGCGCAGCGAGGCCTCCCGGGCGGTCCGGGTGACCGGGTGCGCGTCACCCGCGCCGACGGGCGCGTGCCCCACTACGCCAGTCGCCGCACTCGCAGCGGCGCCGGGGTTCATGGCCCACTCCTCCCGGAGCCGGGCGACCCGCTCGACGGCATCGAGAAGCCGCTCCGCGGGGAGCGTCCCATCCTCGACTGCCGCGAGGATCGCGTCCACGACCTGCTGGATGATCACGGTCGCGGGGGCCATCTCTGGGTCGCTCTCCGGTCCGAGGCAGAGCAGGTCAGCGCCGGCTGCCAGGGCGCGGACGGCGGCGCCGGGGATGCCGATCGCGTCCGGCCCGCTCCCCTGCGCGCCCGCCATGTCGAGGGCGTCGGTGACGATCACGCCGTCGAAGCCCAGCTCGCCCCGCAGCAGGTCGCCCAGCACGGCCGGGCTGAACGTCGCCGGGCGCTCGGGGTCGAACGCCTCGATGACGACGTGGGAGGTCATCACGGTCGGGGTCCCGGAAGCAACCGCCACGGCGAAGGGCACCAGCTCCCGCTGGCGCACCACCTCCTCCGCGGCACCGACCGTCGGCAGCCCGTGGTGGGAGTCGGTGCGGGTGTCGCCGTGCCCCGGGAAGTGCTTCACGCACGAGGCCACCCCGACGGAGGCCAGTCCGCGGACGAAGGCCTCGGTGTGCCGGGCCACCAGCGCCGGGTCGGCGCCGAAGCTGCGGGTGCCGATGACCGGGTTGAGCGGGTCGGAGTTCACGTCGGCGCAGGGCGCCAGGTCGAGCCAGATCCCCGCCGCGGCCAGCTCGGCGCCGATGCCGGCGGCCACCTCCCGGGTGACCACGGGATCGTCGAGGCGGCCGAGGACGGCGGCCCCGGCGTACGGGCTGCCGGTGGTGCTGTGCAGCCGGGTGACGTCGCCGCCCTCCTCGTCGACCGCCAGCACCGCGGTCGGCGCGAGCTCGCGCACCGACCGGGCCAGCGCGGCGAGGTCGTGGCCGGGCACGACGTTGTTCCCGTAGAAGCAGACCCCACCCAGGCCCAGCCCGACCTCCCGGGAGAGCCAGGACGGGACCACCGGCCCGGCGAAACCCGCGAGGAGCACGCTCCTGGCGGCATACTGCAGCTCGGTCATCCCTTCACCGCCCCCGAGACCAGGCCCTGGGTCATCTTGGTCTGCACGATCATGAAGAAGACGATCACCGGCACGGCCACGAGCACCGAGCCCGCCATGACGGCCGGCCAGTCGATCGCCTCGTTAGAGACCGTGGTCATGCCGCGCAGCCACAGCGGGAGGGTCCGGTTGTCCGGCTCCATGACGACCACGGCCAGGGTGTACTCGTTCCACGCCTGGAGGAAGGCGAAGACGCCGCTGGCGATCAGGCCGGGCGCGAGCAGCGGGAAGGTGATGGTGAAGAACGCGCGGACCCGGCTGCACCCGTCGACCATCGCCGCCTCCTCGAGCTCGACCGGGACCCCGTCGACGAAGCCGCGCAGCAACCAGACGGTGAACGGCAGGACCGCGGCCACGTAGAGCAGCGACAGGCCGGCGATCGTGTTGTAGAGGTTCCAGTCGTTGAGCATCCGGTACTGGCTGATGAACAGCGCCTCCGGCGGGATCATCTGGATGGTCAGCACGACGATGATGAAGGAGACCCGGCCGCGGAAGCGGAAGCGGGAGATCGCGACGGCCGCGACGAACGCGCAGACCACGGCGAGCGCCACGCAGATCAGGGTCACCGACAGGCTGAGCCGGAGCGAGGCGAAGAAGTCCCCGTCCAGCACCCGGCCGAAGGCGTCGAGGGTGAAGTCGGTCGGCACGAAGGAGGGGGTGGGCGAGCGCAGCGCCTCGACCGGCTGGAGCGCGCCGTTGAGGATCCAGTAGGCCGGGAACGCCCAGACCAGGGCGATGGTGACGGCCACCGCGCCCCAGAGGCGGCCGCGGGTGCTGCGGCGCAGGCGTCTCGTGCGTGCCCGGTCCGTGCCCGCCCGGACCCGGGTGTCTGCGGCCAGGGTGTCTGTGCTCATACCGTCTCCGCCTTCAGCAGGGCGTGCACGTAGCGCCCGGTGAGGATCAGCGTCAGGACGAGCACGAAGAGGGCGAAGGCCGAGGCCATGCCGTACTCGCTCTGCCCGACGCCGAGGGTGTAGATGTAGGTGCCCAGGAGGTGGGTCTCGCTGGGGACGCCGCCGACCCCCTGCAGGTAGTGGATCTGCGCGAAGACCCGCAGGTCCCACACGATCTGCAGCATCAGCACGATGGTCAGCGCCGGGCGGATCGAGGGGTAGATGATGAACCGCCATCGCTGCCAGGCGTTGGCGCCGTCGATCTGCCCGGCCTCGAGGGCGTCCTCCGGCACCTGGGTCAGGGCGGCGTAGGCGGTGAACGCCACGAAGGGCACGCTCATCCAGACCACGATCACGGTGGCGACCAGGTAGAAGGAGAGCGGCTCGATCAGCCAGTTGTGCCGGGTGAAGTCACCCAGACCCAGGTTGGTCAGCGTCCAGTTGATCAGGCCGTAGCGGCTGTCGAACAGCCACTGCCAGGCGGTCATTGCGGCGATCACCGGCATCGCCCAGCAGAGCAGCATGCTCACCTGGAGCAGGACCCGCGGGACGCGCGGCGCCCGCAGCATGATCAGCGCGAAGCCGGTGCCGATGAGCATGGTGAGCGCGACGTTGACCGCGCAGAACACCAGGGAGCGGACGACCACGCCCCACATCTGGGCGTCGGCGAACAGCTCGCGGTAGTTGTCCAGCCCGATCCACTCCGGCGGCGCCCCGAACTGCTGGGCCCGGCCGAACTCCTGGAAGGACATGATGACCTGCCGCACCAGCGGGTATCCCTCGCCGATCAGCAGCACCGCGATCGCCGGGACCAGCAGCCAGTAGGCGCCGAGCCCGCCGCGCCGCCGCCGGCGCGACCGCACGGGCGCGGCCACCGCCAGGGTCTCCTGGGTCGTCATCTCCACCCTTTTCGTAGTGGTTTTGCGGGTCCACCCCACATTTTCGTAGCGGTTTTGCGGGTCCACCCCGCATTTTCGTAGTGGTTTTGTACGTACCCCACCCAAGTTCGTAGCGGTCTCGTACGCCTCCCGCAGCTTTTCGTAGCGGTCTCGTCCATCACCCGGGCAGCGCGGGGGCCGGTGCCGGTGCCGGCACCGGCCCCACACGTCATACCGAGATCAGTTCAACTGGCCCGCTCAGCCGTTGAGCATGTCCGCCAGCTGGCCGTCGACCTCGGCGGCGACCGTGGCGACGTCCTCGCCGCCGGCGATCCGGCCGAAGAACTCCTCCATGACCGAGGCGGTCTCGACCGCGGCCCACTCCGAGGAGGCCGGGGTCAGCTTGGCGTTCTCAGCGGCGGAGATCGCGGCCTGCGCGAACTCGTCGTCACCCATCAGCTCGGTGAACGCCGGGTTGGCCGGGCCGAGCCCGTTCTCGGCGAGCATCGTCTGGTAGTCGTCGCTGAAGATCAGCCGCATCAGGTCGGCCGCCAGCTCCTTGTTCTGGGACTGCGCGGAGATCGCGATGTTGGACCCGCCGGCGAAGACCGGGGCAACACCGCCGTCCACGCCCGGCAGCGCGAACGCGCCCAGATCCTCGGCCTTGGTCTCCTCCACGCTCCAGCGCGCCCAGCTCGGCGCCATGAACATCGCGGCCTCCCCGTTGTTGAACGGCACCCAGGCCTCGGCGTCCTTGCCGTCCTGCGGGGCGGTGGAGGCGCCGGCATACAGCTCCTGCCACTGGGTCAGACCCGCCACGCTCTCGGGCGAGGACAGCGCGCCGACCCACTGGTCGCCCTCCTTCACGGCGATGTCACCGCCGTGCGCGAAGATCCAGCTGATGCCGTTGCGCCAGTCCTGACCGGGCAGCCACAGCCCGGAGAAGCCGTCGTCGCCGGCCTCGCGCAGCGCGATCGCCGCCGTGGACAGCTCATCGAGTGTGGTCGGCACCTCGAGGCCCGCGTCGCTGAACGCGGCCTTGTCGAAGAAGATGTAGCGCGAGCCCCAGTAGTAGGGCACCGCGTAGACCGTGCCGTCATAGGTCCCGGCCTCGATGAAGCCCTCGGGGCCGATGTCGCCGAGCTCCTCGAGCAGGCCGGACAGGTCCTCGAAGGCACCGACGCTGGTGTATGTCGGGACCTGGGTGTTGCCCATCTCGATCACGTCGGGCGTGTTGTCAGGGTCGGGCAGCGCCTGGTTGGACCGCTCGAGCAGCTCACCCCAGGGGATCCGCTGGACCTCGAGGGTGGCGCCGGTCTCCTCGTTGAAGGCGGTGACCAGCCACTCCTCGAGCTCGACCGGGGTGTCGGTCTCGCCGGCCAGCCACAGGGTGATCGTCTCGCCGGAGGCCTCGCCGCCGGTCTCGGCCGGCTCGTCGGTCTCCTCGGCCTCGTCGGTCGCCTCGCCCTCGTCAGCGCCCTCGTCGGCGGCGTCCTCGGTGGCGTCGTCCGTCGGGTCGTCGGTCGTGCTGCCCTGACTGCAGGCGGCCAGCAGGGTCGCGGCGACAGTCGTCACTACCGCGGCCCGGGTCATGGTGCTGAGCTTCATCGTTGAACCTCTCTCGGTGGTGGTGGTCGGTAGTGAACCCACGGGGTCACACCACGCCTATCTCGCGGTAGCGCACGAGCGCTGCCGCTCCCTTCAGTACGAGCTCGTTCTCCAGCGGCACCACGCGGACGTGGACCTGCCTGGCGACGAAGGGAAGGGTCTGGTGGGCGAGCGCGTCCTGCGTCGCCCGGAGCAGGTGGCCGTCGAGCAGCTCGCCCGGCCCGTACAGCACGACGTCGGCGATGCCGAGCGTGGTCACGACCGGGCTGAGCACCGAGCCCAGCCGCTGCCCGGCCGCCACGAGCTCGGCCTCGGTCTGCGCCTGGCGCAGGGTGGGCACGGCCAGGATCGTCTCCAGGCAGCCACGGTTGCCGCAGGCGCAGGTCGGGCCGTCCGGGTCGACGACCACGTGCCCGATCTCCCCCGAGCTGAGCAGCGGTCCGGCCAGGACCCGCCCGTCGATGAGCACCCCTCCACCGACACCGTGGCCGATGGTCACCAGGAGCAGGCCCGCGTCGTCGCCGGCGCCGAAGCTGGTCTCCGCGGCGGTCGCCATGTTGGCGTCATTAGCGACGTATGCCGACAGTCCGGTCTCCCTCCCCACCCGTTCTGCGAGGGCCAGGTCCGACCACCCGAGGTTGGGTGCGTGCAGGACGGTGCCGGCGTGGTCGATGATGCCGGGCGCACCGATGCCGACGCCGAGGACCGGCCGGGTCACCTGCTCGCGCAGCCGCGCGATCAGCGCGAGCACCTCGGCCACGGCCTCCTCGCCCTCGGACAGCTCAACCGACTCGGCCGTGAGGATGCCGCCGTGCAGGTCCACGACCGCACCCCGCAGGACCCGGTCGCCCGACAGGTCCAGCGCGACGACGACGGGGGCAGTGTCGGCGAGGCCCACGAGGGTGGCGGGCTTGCCCTGGCGGACGCCGGGGCGGTGGCCGAGCTCGACGAGCATGCCGGTGTCGAGCAGCTCGGCGACCAGGTCGGACACGGTGACCCGGGTCAGCCCGGTCTCCCGCGACAGGTCGGCGCGGCTGCGGGGCCCGTCGTCGAAGAGCTGCTGCAGGACCAGGGCTCGGTGGTGGCGTCGCGCATCTCCCGGCAGCACCTTGCCGACGGGGCGTCGTCCGCCTCGCGGTCGGCCGGTGACCTGTGTCATGAGAGTTAGTATGTCTTATTAACTAACTTTGTCAAGACCCTGGCCGACCAGCTAATCGACGCCTGCCGTGCACTTGTATGGATCCTTCCCGGCCCCGCCGACCGGTCGCGTGAACGATGCGTGCAGTTGCATGGGTCCTTCCCGGCCCCGCCGACCGGTCGTGAGAAGGATGCGCGCACGTGCACCTCGCGCCAGATGGGAGCCACGCGACTCCCAACGGCGCGACGCCGACTGCATCGCCTTTTGACGCGGTGGCGAACTTTGCTGACAAAAGTCGCGACACTGGGCGGGCGATGGGCGGGAGCGTCCTGCCTAGACTCCGACCGTGAGCGCCCCTCCCCCGCCCGACGCCACCGACGACCTGCACCCGCGCCTCTGGGCCGAGACCGTCCGCCGCGACGACCGGGGGCGACTCATCGTCGGCGGCGTCGACGTCCTCGCACTGGCCGAGGAGTTCGGCACCCCGGCGTACGTCCTCGACGAACAGGACTTCCGCTCCCGGGCCGCAGCCTTCCGGACCGCCTTCTCCACGGCGTTCGCGCAGGTCAGCGGCGGAGCAGACGTCTACTACGCGGGCAAGGCGTTCCTCTGCTCGACGGTCGCCCGCTGGGTCGAGGAGGAGGGCCTCGGCCTGGACGTCTGCACCGGCGGTGAGCTCGCCGTGGCCCAGCGGGCCGGCTTCCCCGGCGCCCGCCTCACCCTGCACGGCAACAACAAGTCGGTCACCGAGCTGCGCCAGGCGCTGCAGTATGACGTGGGCCGGGTCGTGGTGGACTCCCTCACCGAGATCGACCGGCTGGCTCAGGTCGCCAGCGAGCTCGGGGTGCGGGCGCGGGTGCTGGTGCGCGTCACCGTGGGCGTCGAGGCGCACACGCACGAGTTCATCGCCACCGCGCACGAGGACCAGAAGTTCGGCTTCAGCCTGGCCGGCGGGGCGGCGCAGGAGGCCGTCGAGCGCGTCCTGCACCATCGCGACAACCTGGAGCTGCTCGGCCTGCACAGCCACATCGGCTCACAGATCATGGACACCGCCGGGTTCGAGGTCGCCGCCAGCCGCCTGATCGGGTTCCACGACCGGATCAGCCGGCAGCACGGCATACTCCTGCCGGAGCTCGACCTGGGTGGTGGCTTCGGCATCGCCTACACGCCCGAGGACGACCCCCTCTCCCCCGCCGAGCTCGCGGAGTCGCTGGCCGCCGCGGTGGACCGCGAGCTCACAGCCCTCGGCGACGTGCTCCGGCCCCGCATCTCGGTCGAGCCGGGCCGCGCGATCGCCGGGCCGAGCACGTTCACGCTCTACGAGGTGGGGACCGTCAAGCGGGTCACGCTGGAGGACGGGAGCACCCGCACCTACGTCGCAGTCGACGGTGGGATGAGCGACAACATCCGGCCCGCGCTGTACGGCGCCGACTACACCTGCGTGCTCGCGAGCCGTTGCTCGGACGCCCCGACCACCCGGGCGCGCGTGGTCGGGCGGCACTGCGAGAGCGGCGACATCCTGGTGCGCGACACCGAGCTGCCTGCCGACCTCGCGCCCGGCGACCTGCTCGCGGTGGCCGCGACCGGCGCCTACTGCCGCAGCCTGTCCAACCAGTACAACCACACCCCGCGCCCGCCGGTGATCTCCGTGCTGGACGGCCGAGCCCGTGTCATCGTCCGGCGGGAGACCGTCGAGGACCTGCTCGCCCTGGACGTCGACGAGTCCTAGCGACGCAGTTCGGCCTCGATCAGGCCCGCGGCACCGCCGACGCCGTCCTCGCCCCGGACCAGGCGGCCCACCATCCTTGCTCGGTCCTGCACCGCAGAACTGAGGGCAGTATGCAGTGCGCTCCGGAGCCGCTCCGGGCTCGCCTCGGGCGTCGGCACCGGGGCCGCGCCGACCCCGATCTCGTGCACGCGTCGGCCGAAGAAGGGCTGGTCCATGGTGAACGGCAGCACCACCTGCGGGCGCCCGGCGCGCAGTGCCTGCGCGGTGGTGCCGGCCCCGCCGTGGTGCACGACCGCCGCCATCCGTGGGAAGAGCAGCTCGTGCGGGACGTCGCCGACGAACAGCACGCGCTCGTCAAACTCCCCCTGCTCCTCCAGGCCGGAGCCCCGCTGGACGACCGCCCGGTGCCCGAGCGCGAGGGCGGCGTCGACGGTGTGGCGCAGGGCGTCTCGGACGGCGGGCACCGTGTGGGACCCCAGCCCGGCGTACACCGGCTCCGGCCCGGCCTCGAGGAAGTCGGCCACCTCGACCGGGAGCCCGGTGCCCTCCGGAACGTCCAGGAAGGGATAACCGGTGCAGCGGATCCGCCGGCCCCCGACCCGGCGCGGCGTGACGATCTGTGGTGAGTTGGCGACAAACGCGGGGACCGTCGCGATCTGGGCCATCGCCCGGCGGCGCTGCGCGGCCGTGACGCCCGGGACGTCGGTGACCAGGGCGGTCGAGGCCCGCATGGCCCGCATCCCGGCGAGCAGGTTGGCCGGGGAGCGACCCCCGCGCACGGCATACAGGCTGGCATCGCCCCACAGCGACGGGATGGCCGGCAGGAACATCATGAGCACCTGCGGCTTGCGCGTCCGGTCGATCATCGCCGGCCACGCCGCACTCATCGCGGTGGTGACGACCGCGTCATAGCGCGACCACATCCCCGAGAGCGTCTCCCGCACGGCCGGCGCCATGGCACGGGCCACCTGCCCCAGGAAGGCGATCTGGTCGGTGAGGCCGACCGGCATCCCGTGCGCGAGCAGGTGGTCGCGGTAGTAGCCCATGACGTCCACGGGCACCTCCTCGACGGCCACCCCGGCGCCCTCGACCAGGTCGACGTAGTCGCTGGTCGCGGTCACCCCCACCTCGTGGCCGCGGGCCTGCAGCCCCCGGGCCACGGCGAGCACGGGCTGGTAGTCGCCGCGGCTGCCGGCCGCGAGCATCGCGATGCGCATGCGCCCAGTCTCTGCCAGGCGGCGGGACCCGAACAATCCGGGTGCATCGGGCCGCTCCCTTTGTTGGAATGGATCGATGGCTGTTTTGCGCAAGTTGCTCACCGCCGCGCTCGTGCTGCTGGGGCTCTTCCTCGTCGCCCGGGCGGTCGTCGAGCCGTTCATCAAGGACTACGGAGACCCCTCGGACTATGCCTCGGACTGGGGAGGTCCGTCCGCCATCGGCGTGCTCGCGGTGCACATGGTGCCCGGCATCGTCTCCGCGGTGCTCCTCGGGCTGTGGTGGCGGCGCCGACGGTCCCGCTCCTAGCCCGGGCGGGGCGGGCGGGCGTCGCTCTCGCCGGACGTGCAGCTCCAGCCTCAGCCCACGATCAGCTCGACATAATCCCTCGCCGGGGCCGCGTAGCGCTCCGGGAAGGTCACCGCGCACCCGATCGCCCAGGCGCTCCCCTCCAGCGCGCGCAGCCGCAGCCACGGGGCCAGGTCCTCGGGTGCCGGCACCTGGCGGCCGGTGATCTCGCAGTATGCCGTGAGCGCAGCTCTCCCCGCCTCTTCCGTGGGCGTGCTGCCCAGGACTGCGAGGTCCCACTCGATCGGGCCGCGGCAGGCCTCCTCCAAGTCGTTCCAGCACCAGGTGCCGTCGGCGTCGCGCAGCAGGTTGCCGCGGTGGGCGTCGCCGTGCAGCAGCACCTCCTGGGTGCCCAGACCGGCGATCCCGGCCAGCGACTCCTCGTGCTCCCGGGTGAGCGCCGCGTGCTCGGCGGCGGACAGGAAGCCGTGGCGCACGGCATACTCCAGCGGTTCGGTGATGACCCCGTGGGCGACGGTCATGATCGGCAGGTCCCGGCCGGCGTCCGCCAGCGCCCCGTGCCAGGCGGCGAGCGCGGCGGCCGACTCCTCCGGGGTCGCCCTGGTGACCTGGGGGCCGAGGTCCTCCCACAACGAGACCCACAGCCCGTCGGCCTCGTGCGGGCCGGGGTCGACGTGCTGCGCGGGCGGGACTACGGGCACCCCCGCGGCGTGGGCGATCCGGCCGACGGCGACCTCGGTGCCCAGCCACCAGCCCGGGTCCTGCCGCTGGGCGCCGGTGTGGGTTGAGACCCGCGCGACCAGGCGGGCCCGGGGCATCCGCACCATGAGCGAGCCGCGGTTGGAGAGCACCTGCGGCGTCTCCGGGGACAGGCCGAGGCGCTCCCAGAGGTGGGTGAGCGCGGCCGTGCCCGCTGCGGCGGTGCGTCGTGCCGACTCGGTGAGGTCGCTGTCCACCTGTGGATCCTAGGCAGGGGCCCCGGGCGGGCGGGGTCACTGGGGGCGGGGCACGGGGCGGGGCACTGTGGGCGGGTCACCAGGGGTCGGCGACGAACCGCCGGATGCGGTCCCGCTCGACGGGCGACATATTCGGGTCCACCAGACGCAGCCGCGCGATGGCGGCCAACTGGCCGGCGAGGGCGTCCCGGTCGAAGGACTCCAGGAACGCCTCGAGGAAGGTTTCCACCAGCGCGGGCCGGACCCCGAGGTCGTCCACGGCGACGACCCGCAGGAGCAGCCAGCAGACGGCCGGGTCGGCGTCCGCGGGACCGCGGGCTGCGTTGGTCCAGTCGATGATCGTCGGCACGCTGCCGAGGATGACGTTGCCCGGGTGCAGGTCGAGGTGCAGCAGGGCGTCGCCCTCTCCCACGTCGGTGAATAGCTCCGCGGGCGCCGCGACCGCGCCCACGCGGTGGTGCAGCTCGGCGAGCGTTGCGGCGTGCTGGCGGGCCGTGGACGGGTCGGCCGCCAGCGCCTCGAACATGGTCGGACCGTCGACCCGGTCCAGCACCATCCCGTCGACGGTCACCTCGTGGACCGCGGGCACCGGAAGCCCGGCGGCGCGGGCGCACTCCATCGCCGCCACCTCCCGGCGCAGGTCCCGCGGCGCGTCGAACTGCCGCAGCACCCGGTGCGAGTCCAGCGCGTAGACCTGCGCGTCGCGGCCGCGGGCCAGCAGCTCCATCATCGGCCGGCGCCGTCCCCGGGCAGCAGCTCGGCCACCTCACGCTGCGCCTGCTCCACCGCGGCACGGTCCTCACCCGTCAGGCCCGGGCCGTCGAGCGCCCCCAGCTCGGCCACGGCCTCACGTGCGCCGGCCGGGTCGTCCAACCGCACCCGCAGCTCGGCGACGTAGGCCCAGGCCGCCGCCCGGTCGGCGACCGGCGCGTCGGGGTGACGCGCAAGGGCACCGGCGAGGATGCGGTGCGCCTGCCGCGGGTCGCCGTGGGAGTCGCCCTGGACGACCGCGTTCTCCAGGGCGCGGGCCAGCGGTCCTCCCCCGGCGGTCGCCCACTCGAGCCGGTCGTCGACCGCCCGCGCCTTCTCCTCCTCGGCGGCAGGACGGCGCGAGACCCGGATCCAGTTTCCCGCCGGGTCGATCACCGAGAAGCCGCTGAGGCCGGCGTTGTTGGCCCGTCGGCGCGGCCTCGTCATCCGCGGCGTGCCGCTCTGCGGGACCTTCCCGAACCGTGCGCGGAACCCCTCGGCGAACTGCTCGTGCAGCGGCTCTGTGTCGGTCACCACCAGCCCGCAGGTCGAGTGGCTCTGCTCCGGGTCGTGGCCCTCCATGCCGTAGTAGTGCAGGTCGATCCCACCCTGCTGCACCACGACATACGGATTGGGGCGGACCTGCCGGTAGGCGACCCGCAGCCCCAGCAACGTCCAGAACTCCGCGACCTCGTCGATGTCCGCGCAGGGCAGCATCGGGATCATGGTCGCGTCCTGGCTCACGTCGCTCCTCGGGTCCTCGCCCACCGGGTCCTCGCCAACCTCGGCCATCAGGTCAGGTGGTCGTAGTCTCCCCGCACCCAGGCCGTATGCCGATCGGCTGAGTACCTGATGATCCTCTTGGCATCCTGGGGCACCACCGCGCCGAAGTTGTTGTAGAGCCGGTCGAAGTGCAGTCCCTCCACCTGCGCGGCGAGGCGCTGGACGACGTTGCCGGACAGCGGGAGCCGGTTGGGATAGCTCCGCATGAAGCTGACCGTCTTGCGGTCGGGGTTGGTGAAGATCGCGTCACCGGCCAGCAGGACTCCCTTGCCCTCGTTGCCGGTGGCCCACTCGACCACCGTCTGCCCGCGGAAGTGGCCGCCGACCCGGTGCAGGGTCAGGCCCGGCGCGACCTCGCGGCGGTCGTCGAAGAACTCGACCCGGTCGGTGCGGCGCAGCCACTCGCTGTCGCGGTCGGCCAGCAGGACCGGGGCGTCGAGGGCTTCCGCCCACTGGGTCTGCACGCCATACATGTGCGGGTGGCTGGCGGCCACGGCCAGCGTGGGGCCGAGCCCACGGACGAACTCCACGGCTTCGTCGTCGATGTATCCCACGGCGTCGAAGAGCAGGGTCCCCTCCGGCGTGCGGATGACCATCGTTTGCTGCGCGATGCCGACGCCGGGGTCGGCGCGCAGGCCCCACAGGTCGGGCTCGACCTCGGTGATCACGATGCGGGTGCCGTCCGCGCGCAGCTTCTCCAGGGTCGTCCACCGGGTGCCCCCCTCGGGCACCCACTGCCGCTCGTCGTCGCAGATGGCGCACACCCCGGGCGGATCGTCCACATCGGCGGTCTCGACGGCACAGGTCTCACAGATCCAGATCATGGGCCTCAGTCTGTGGGCTGTCCGGCGCAGGCGCGACCCGGTTTTCGGCGGCCGAGGACCTGGCGAAACCACGACAAGAATGTGTGGAGGACCAGCAAAACCACTACCAGAATCCGGGGAGGCGTACGAAACCACTACAAGAGTGTGTGGAGGGCGTACGGAACCCCTACATTTTTGGTTAGAGGCCGAGCGGGACCGTCAGGCCGATCAGCTCGGCGGGCTCGGCGGAGGTGTTCTCCCACCAGTGGCCGAGGGTGCAGTCGTAGGTGATCGTGTCGCCGGCCTCGAGCTCGTGGCGCTCCTCGCCGATGACGACGACCAGCCGGCCCGACAGCACGTGCACCGACTCGGTCCCCAGGTGCCGGAACGGGCGCCGCTCGTGCGAGGTGTGCGGCGGCATCACGGTCCGGATCACCTGCATCGGCGCCTCGAGGCTGGGCGTCAGCAGCTCGCGCACCAGTCCCTGCGGGTCCTCGGCCAGCGGCAGCTGCAGGCGGTCGTCGGCGCGGACCAGGGCCGGTCGCCCCGAGCCGTCGTGCTTGAGCAGGTCCGCGACGTGCACCCCCAGGCCGTCGGCCAGTCGGCACAGCGTGGTGTATGACGGGTTGCCCTGTCCGCGCTCCAGCTGGCTGACGATGCCGGCACTGAGCCCGGAGGCGCGCGCGAACTCCTCGACCGTCAGCTTCAGTCGCTGGCGCAGGCGGCGCACACGGGCGCCGACGTCGGCGACGTCGGGCAGCGAACCGGTGGTCGGGTGTCCGGGGGGAGGCATGGTCAGGACATCGTAGGACCCGGCAGGGCGGCCAGCATGGACCGCAGCCCCGGCAGCGGTTCGGGGTGGTCGTCCACCCGCAGGTCGACCTCGGACAGCGGTGGCCAGACGTCCTCGGCTGCGTTGCTGACCACCCGGAGCACGGCGCTCTGCTGACCGCGGGAGTCGCCGCCCGCGGCCTGGGCCGCCTCGAGCGCGGAGAGCAGCCGCGCCGGGAGCGGGTCTGCCGGTCCGTCGTCCATCGCCCGGCGCATCCCGCCGACCACGGCGGGCCCGGCGAGGAAGTTGCCGAGCACGACATACCCCTCCCCCTCGAACGCGCCGGCCCAGGCCGTGCAGGCCGGCCCGGTCCACGCGGCGGTGCGGCCGTGGGCGTCCACGACGCCCACCTGTCGACGGTCGAACTGCTCGTCCACCCGCGCCAGCCGCGCGATCACCTCGGCGGGCTCAAGGCCCTCGCGCAACAGCTGGAGCCCGAGCGCCCGGAACCGCTGGTTGGTGTAGGCCTGCGTGACCACGGCACCGACCCCCGGGGCCAGCGCGGGCACCGCGGCCCCCACCGCCAGGGAGCGGGAGGCCGCCGCGACACCCAGGCGGGAACCGTCCCCCGACAGCGCCACCACGGAGTAGGTCACCTGTCCTCCTGCCTCACGAACCCGGCCCCACGAATCCGGCCCGCATGGTTGCCTGCCGATGGAATCTACAGCATGATGAAGGAATCTTCACTCTACTGAGTGGGTACGCGACATCAGGAGGAGCAGTCACCATGACCCGTCCCACGATGTTCCGGCTCGCGGCCGGACTCACCCTCGTCCTCACCCTCGCCGCCTGCTCAGGAGGTGGTGAGGCCGTCGACATGAACGGCGAGCAGAACGGCGACCAGGAGGCCGACGGCACCGCCGGCGGCACGGGGGGCTCCGACGGCGACGCCGACGCCCCCGCGGCGGGCGGCACGCTGGTCGCCGCGATCGCCGGCGAGCCGGACCAGCTGGACCCGCACGTCACCACCGCCTACTTCTCCTTCCAGGTGCTGGAGAACGTCTACGACACCCTCGTCGAGCCCGACGTCAACCTGGAGATGCAGCCCGCCCTGGCCGAGTCCTGGGAGACCTCGGACGACCAGCTGACCTGGACCTTCCACCTGCGCGAGGGGGTGACCTGGCACGACGGCAGCGACTTCACCGCCGACGACGTCGTCTACTCCTACAACCGGATCATGGAGGAGGAGCTCTCACCCTCGTGGCGCTTCTCCTCCGTCGAGTCGGTGACCGCCGTGGACGAGTCCACGGTCGAGATCAAGGTCGGCTCGCCCTCCCCCAACCTGCTGGCGAACATCGGCGGCTACAAGGGCGTGGCGATCGTCCAGCAGGAGAACGTCGAGTCCGGGGACGTCACCACCGCGCCGGTCGGCACCGGGCCGTTCTCGGTGAGCGACTACACCCCCGGCTCCTCCATCACGCTGGAGGCCAACGCGGACTACTACGGCGGCGCGCCGCAGATCGGCGGCGTGGAGTTCCGCTTCATCTCCGAACCGACGACGGCCCTGGCCTCGCTGCAGTCCGGTGACGTCCAGTGGACCGACAACGTCCCGCCGCAGCAGGTCGCCTCGCTCCCGGGCACGGAGGGGATCGAGCTCGGCCAGGTCGGGTCCAACGACTACTGGTACCTCGCGCTCAACCAGGCCCACGAGCCGTTCGACCAGGTCGAGGTGCGGCAGGCCATCGCCTTCGCCATCGACCGGGAGGGCATCACCGAGGCCACCATGTTCGGCAACGCCACCGTCAACCAGACGGCGATCCCGGAGTCGAGCAGCTGGTTCACCCCCTACGACAAGTACTCCTACGACCCGGCCCAGGCCACCAGCCTGCTGGAGAGCGCCGGGGTCGACCCGGCCAGCATCCCGATGGAGATCATGGTCTCCACGGACTACCCCGAGACGGTGCAGGCCGCCCAGATCATCTCCAGCCAGCTCTCCGACATCGGCATCAACAGCGAGATCAAGTCCCTCGACTTCGGCGCCTGGCTGGACGAGCAGGGCCAGGGCAACTTCGACATGCTGATGATGGGCTGGCTGGGCAACATCGACCCCGACGACTTCTACTACAGCCAGCACCACACCGACGGGGCGAACAACTACCAGGGCTACTCCAACCCCGACGTCGACGCGCTGCTCGAGCAGGGCCGGGTCGAGACGGACGAGGCGGCCCGCAAGGACATCTACGACCAGGTGGCGACACAGATCGCCGACGACGCCAGCTACATCTACCTGTACAACCCGGACGTCGTGCAGGCCTGGTCGAGCGACGTGCAGGGCTACGAGGTGATGCCGAACCGGGCGATCCGGTTCCGCGACGTGACGCTCGGCTGACCGCCGGGGCCGCGCCCGACCCGCGCCCCGGCGCCGGGCGCGGCCCCCGCCCCACCGCCTGACCGACCCACCCCGGAGGCCCCATGAGGTACGTGCTGCATCGCCTGGCCCAGTCGGTCGTGGTCCTCTTCGGCGTCACGGTGGTCGTCTTCCTCATCGTCCACCTGGTGCCCGGCGACCCGATCCGGATCGGGATGGGCACCCGCTTCGACCCGGAGATCTACGAGGCGCTGCGCCGGGCGTCGGGGCTGGACCGGCCGCCGCTGGAGCAGTACGTCAGCTACGTCGGGCGGGCGGTCACCGGCGACCTGGGCGTCAGCTTCCGCTCCGGCCAGCCGGTCACGCACCTGCTCGTGGCCCGGCTGCCGGCGACCGTCTCGCTCGCGGTCGTCGGGATCCTCATCGCCCTGCTGGTCTCCTTCCCGCTGGGCATCATCTCGGCGGTCCGCAACGGCGGCGCCGTCGACTCCATCGTCCGGGCGGTCAGCCAGCTGGGCGTCTCACTGCCGAACTTCTGGCTCGGGATGCTGCTGATCCTGCTGTTCTCCTCGACCCTGGGCTGGCTGCCACCCTCGGGCTACACCCCGATCACCGAGGACCCGGTCGAGTGGGCCAAGCGGGTGATCATGCCGGGCATCACCGTGGGGGTGGTCGCCGGCTCGATCCTCACCCGCTACGTCCGCTCCTCGGTGCTGGAGACCCTCTCGATGGACCACGTGCGGACCGCCAACTCCAAGGGCCTACCCCGGCGCCTGGTGCTCTCCCGGCACGTCGTCCGCAACGCCCTCGTCCCGGTCATCACGGTCACCGGCACCCAGATCGCCGCGATCCTGGGCGGGGTGATCGTCGTAGAGGTCGTCTTCGCGTGGCCGGGTCTGGGACTGCTGGTGTATGACGCGGTGCGGGCCCGCGACTACCCGCTCCTTCAGGGGGCGGTCCTGTTGATCGCGGTGATCTTCCTGCTCGTCAACCTGGTCGTCGACCTGCTCTACGCCAAGGTGGACCCGCGGATCCAGCTGGGAGGTGACCCGTGAGCACCCCGGCCACCACCCAACCGGACCCGTCCACGCCACCGGACCCCACGGCATACGACCCTGCGGTGCCGGTCCCCGACGAGGGGCCGCGCGGGTGGCGGCGCACGGTGCTGGCCCTGCTCCGGCGACCGGTCGGGGTGGTCTCCCTGCTCGTCCTGCTCGGGGTCCTCGTGCTGGCCCTGTTCGGGGACTGGCTGGCGCCCTACGGGATCAACGAGGTGAACCTCGACGCCCGGCTGCAGCCACCGTCGGCCGAGTTCTGGTTCGGCACCGACGAGCTGGGCCGGGACATCCTCTCCCGCGTCATCGCCTCGGCGGCGGTGTCGGTGCGGGTCTCGGTGATCGCGGTCTCGATCGCCCTGGTCGTGGGCGTCGGGCTGGGGCTGCTCGCCGGCTTCTTCGGGGGCTGGCTGGACACCGTGATCATGCGCTCCCAGGACGTGCTCTTCGCCTTCCCCGAGATCCTGCTGGCGATGGCGATCGTGGCGATCCTCGGGCCGGGCGTGACGACGGCGACCATCGCGATCGGCGTCGTCTACATCCCGGTCTTCGCGCGGGTCACCCGGGCCAGCACGCTGTCGGTGCGCACCGAGACCTACGTGCGCGC
>Ga0123332_1001712_pt1 | contig 21497 bp, 20 predicted proteins | sample BioC12SIPDNA_4_FD_89958 | JGI IMG/M metagenome (GOLD analysis project Ga0123332, IMG submission 89958) | Anaerobic biogas reactor microbial communites from Washington, USA - Biogas_R2_A C12 SIP DNA | ecosystem: Engineered > Bioreactor > Anaerobic > Unclassified | place: Washington, USA... | reverse complement strand
TCGAGCAACGAGAGCCGGGTAAAGTCTCCCGCATCCCTCGCCCTCATCGACATGGAACTCAACTGGGGCGACTCGCGTAGTGCTGCCGCCAGCAGAAGAAGTTGCTGCTCGTTGCCACCTGCCCTCTGGAAGCGGTGAAACGGAGTGTCCTTGTCGCTCATGTTGCTTCCTTGTAGAACTCCGGTTTCACGAACGACACCAGAACAGAATCGACGCAGGTGCTGTTGTAGTCGAGATGTTCTTGATCGAAGTAGTAACGCACACGAACAACCATGGCGCCGCGGGTGTACTGCCAGTTGAAGTAGTTCCTGCCTCTTACGGTTCTATTAGCTTCTTCAAACCCTCTCTCACGCAGTGCCGCTCGCAGTTTCTCCGTCCGCCAGGTGCAGGTGGGGGAGTTGCCGACCCCGAACGCTGCATCCGGACGGAAGGGGCGAACTGCCATCCGGACATCGTCTTCTGTGTACTGACTCAGGTCGAACACATAGCTCCAGCCGGCCGTGGTATCTCCGACCAACCGGTCGGAGAACGCCTCGCCAGGCCGCTTGTAGAGCTTGAGCCCGATCGCCCGCTCGATGTTCTCCCGGTTCAGATCCTCGCGCTGCCCGATCGCATCGATCATCGCCAGCAGCTTGTCCCAGACCTGCTCGGGCGTCAGTACCGGGCCGCGCGGCAACGGGGGCTCGGGTTCGGAGGCCGCCGCTGCCCCGGTTTTGCCCGGCTGCAACTCCTCTGGCGCCGGACTGATCGCGGCAGCGGCGACGGACGTTCCACTGCAGCCCGCCATTAGCAGGCACCCCGTCAACGTCAGCGCAGATATACGCAGCTTCATTCCCCGACTCCCTTCCGTGGCCGTCGGGATCGTTCTATCACGTTGCGATCGGATCCTCCATGGACGTCGCTCCCTTGTCTGTGCGGTTGTCCTATGTCGCCGACCGCGCCCTCTCCGCTCGGCGTTCGCGCGACGGGCCTTGGCGTCCGTGACAGGACACGCCTACCGCACAGGCGTATCGTCGCCTCCTGTCCCGACGAGGCGAGTTCCCATGAGCAGCAGCGAACTTGTGTTCCACACCAACCCGATGTCGCGCGGCCGGATCGTGCGGTGGATGCTGGAAGAACTCGGCGTCGAGTACCGCACGGTGGTGCAGGCGTACGGCACCGGCATGAAATCGGCCGAGTACCTGGCCATCAACCCGATGGGCAAGGTGCCGGCGCTGCAGCATCGCGGCGTGGTGGTGACCGAGGCCGCTGCAATCTGCGCCTACCTTGCCGATGCATTTCCACAGGCGGGGCTTGCGCCGGCCCTGGACGATCCGCTGCGCGGGCCCTACCTGCGCTGGATGTTCTTCGCTGCCGGACCGGTGGAGGCCGCGGTCACGGCAAAGGCGCTGGGCGGGCTGGCGCCGCCGGACAAGGCGGCCATGGCCGGGTATGGCAGCTTCGAACAGACCATCGACGTGCTGGAACAGGCCGCGGCATCGGCTTCGCCCTGGTTGCTGGGCGAGCGCTTCAGCGCCGCCGACGTCTATGTCGGCAGCCAGGTCGACTTCGGCCTGTTCTTCAAGTCGGTCCCTGAGCGCCCCGCGTTCACGGCCTGGGCCGAACGCCTGCGCGCGCGCGAGGCCTACCGCCGCGCGAGGGCGCTGGACGACGCGTTGCTGCCGTCGACGGACTGAGTGTGGCGGCGAGGGCCGGCACGCATCCAGCTCGGCCGGCGCCGCGGCTGGCGCCTGCCGGACAACGCGGTGAGCGTGGCGCGGCCCACGCGCTGGGGCAACCCGTTCCGGATCGGCGTCGATGGTGATGCCGCCACCTGCGTGGCGCGGTTCCGCGACTGGATGCTGGCCGAACCGGCGCGCCTCGAAGCGGCGGCGCGCGGGGCGCTGCGCGGCCGCGACCTGGCGTGCTGGTGCCCGCCGGACGCGCCGACTCGCCTCGCACCGGCCGTTCCATTATACTCCCCCCCACTATCTGACGATACGGCGGCCATGCCCCATTCGCCCGAGGAGAAGAGGAAGGTCCTCGCCCGCATCCGCCGCATCCGCGGCCAGTGCGAGGGCCTGGAGCGCGCGCTGGAGGCCGGCGCCGACTGCGGCCCGGTGCTGCAGCAGATCGCCGCCATCCGCGGCGCGGTCAACGGGCTGATGAGCGAGGTGCTCGAGTCGCACCTGCGCGAACAGTTCGGGCATGCCGCGCACAGTGACGCCGAGCGCGCCGCGCGCGTGGCCGAGATGACCGGGCTGATCCGCTCGTATCTGAAGTAGGCCCATCCCGAACCCGCCCGCGCCGCGGCGCGGGATCCCCCACCGCATTGCAGGAGCCACACCATGAAGACCCGTGCCGCCGTCGCTTTCGAACCCGGAAAGCCGCTGCAGATCGTCGAGCTCGACCTCGAAGGCCCGAAGAAGGGCGAGGTGCTGGTGAAGATCACCCATACCGCGCTGTGCCATACCGATGCGTTCACGCTTTCGGGCGAGGATCCGGAGGGCGTGTTCCCCGCGGTACTGGGCCACGAGGGCGCGGGGATCGTGGTCGAGGTCGGCGAGGGAGTGACCAGCGTGAAGCCGGGCGACCACGTGATCCCGCTCTACACCGCCGAGTGCGGCGAGTGCCTGTTCTGCAAGAGCGGAAAGACCAACCTGTGCGTGGCCGTGCGCGCCACCCAGGGCAAGGGCGTGATGCCCGACGGCACCACCCGCTTCTCCTACCAGGGCAAGCCGGTCTACCACTACATGGGCTGCTCGACCTTCTCCGAGTACACGGTGGTGGCCGAGGTCTCGCTGGCGAAGGTGAACCCGGAGGCGAACCCGGAGCACACCTGCCTGCTCGGCTGCGGCGTGACCACCGGCATCGGCGCGGTCCACAACACCGCCAGGGTGCAGGAGGGCGACTCGGTGGCCGTGTTCGGGCTCGGCGCGATCGGCCTGGCGGTGATCCAGGGCGCGAAGCAGGCGAAGGCCGGCCGCATCATCGCCATCGACATCAACCCCGCCAAGTTCGAGCTGGCGCGGCAGATGGGCGCCACCGACTGCGTCAACCCGAAGGACCATGACAAGCCGATCCAGCAGGTGGTCATCGAGATGACCGGCTGGGGCGTGGACCACAGCTTCGAGTGCATCGGCAACGTCGAAGTGATGCGCGCCGCGCTCGAGTGCGCGCACCGCGGCTGGGGCCAGAGCGTGATCATCGGCGTGGCCGGCGCGGGCAAGGAGATCAGCACCCGTCCGTTCCAGCTGGTCACCGGCCGCAAGTGGATGGGCACCGCCTTCGGCGGGGTGAAGGGCCGCAGCCAGCTGCCGGGCATGGTCGAGGACGCGATGGCCGGGAAGATCGAACTGGCGCCCTTCGTCACCCACACCCTGCCGCTGGAGCGGATCAACGAGGCCTTCGAACTGATGGAGAAGGGCGAGTCCATCCGCACCGTCATCCATTACTGAACGCGGGCCGGCATGGCCGCCGGCCGGACGCCGTCAACCGGGCCGCGCCAGGCGCGCCCGTGAAAGGAGCAAGACCATGAGCAACACCGAACGACTCGAACACCGCGCCTGTTTCGGCGGCTGGCAGGACGTCCATCGCCACCGTTCCGAAGTCCTGGGCTGCGACATGACCGTGGGCGTGTACCTGCCGCCGCAGGCAAAGGCCGGCGCCCGCCTGCCGGTACTGTACTGGCTCTCGGGCCTGACCTGCACCGAGCAGAACTTCATCACCAAGGCCGGCGCCCAGCGCTACGCGGCCGAGCACGGCGTCATCGTGGTGGCGCCGGATACCAGCCCGCGTGGCGAGGGCGTGGCCGACGCCGATGGCTACGACCTGGGCCAGGGCGCCGGCTTCTACGTCAACGCCACCCAGGCGCCCTGGTCCGCGCACTACCGCATGTACGACTACGTCGTGCAGGAGCTGCCGGCCTGGGTGGAGGCGAACTTCCCGGCCAGCGGCGTGCGCGCGATCAGCGGGCACTCGATGGGCGGGCACGGCGCGCTGGTGGTCGCCCTGCGCAACCCGGGCCGCTACCGCAGCGTCTCGGCGTTCTCGCCGATCGTGGCGCCCAGCCAGGTGCCGTGGGGCGAGAAGGCGTTCTCCGCCTACCTGGGCGAGGACCGCGAGGCGTGGAAACAGTACGACGCCACCGAGCTGGTGAAGCAGGCCGGGGAGAAGCTGCCGCTGCTGGTCGACCAGGGCGGCGACGACGAGTTCCTCGAGGGCCAGCTGCGCCCGCAGCTGCTGCAGGCCGCCTGCGAGGACGCCGGCCATCCGCTCGACCTGCGCATCCACCCTGGCTACGACCACAGCTACTACTTCATCGCCAGCTTCATCGGTCGGCACATCGCCCACCACGCCGCGGCGATGGCGGCCTGAGCCCCGGCGCCGGGCCGCCGGGGCGGCACCCCTCAACCCGGGGGGGGCGGCGCCGTTAATTTCCCCATTCACGGCTCCGGGGAATGCCATGGCCAGATCCGAGGACCACGCGACGGTCGGCCTGGCCGCGTTGCCCGATGCGCCGGTGGCGCTGGTCCGGCTCGACGACGGTGGCCGGATCCTGGCGGTGAACCGCGCCGCGGTCGACCTGCTCGACCTGGCCGGCCTCGCCGACGGCGCCCTGGACTGCAGCTGCGTCTGGGGCCTGGCCCCGGCCGACCTGCAGGGCGAGGAGGGGGTGTGGGTGGCCCCGGGCGCCGATCCCGCGCGCCGGGTCTGCTACCAGCACGATCGCGACGGCGGCGGCTGGCTGCTGTCGCTACCCGATGCCGAGACCGCCGCGCTGTGGCGCGAACGGGCCGGGCCGGCGCCCGTGCCCGCTCCGGCGCCGGCGCAGGAGGACGGCGCGGCGCGCCTGCTGGCACGGGTCGGCGACCGGCTCGCGGCCTGCGAACTCGAACTCGCCCTCGACGCGGACCTGGCGGCGCAGCCGCAGGCGCGGCGGCTGGCCGCCGGATTCGGCAACCTCGCCGAGGCCATCCGCCAGGCGGTGGCGCTGTCGCTGCAGGTGGCCTCCGAGGTGCCGCGCGTGGTCGCCGAGAACGACGAAATGGTGCGCCAGTCGCAGGCCCAGGTGGAGGCGCTGGCCACGGTCGAGGCGGCCACCCGCGACCTGCTGTCCGGGCTCGACGGCATCGGCCGGGACCTGCGCGCGGTCACCGAGGTCGCCGCCAGCGCCGACGACAGCGTGCGCGAGGCCACTGCGGCCGCGCGCGCCCTGGCCGCGGCGATGGCCGCGGTCAGGGAAAGCGCGGCGCGCGCCAACGAGGTCATCGAGGTGATCGACATGGTCGCCTTCCAGACCAACATCCTCTCGCTCAACGCCAGCGTCGAAGCCGCCCATGCCGGGCCCGCCGGGCGCGGCTTCGCCGTGGTCGCCACCGAGATCCGGCGCCTGGCCGAGCGCGCCGCGGGCGCCGCGCGCGACGTGCGCCGGATCCTGGGCGAGAACGGCGCGGCGCTGGGCGAGGGGGAAGTCTCGGCGCGCCGCACCGAGGACGTGCTCGGCGGCATCGGCGAGCTGCTCGGCCGCGCCGGCACCGCGGTGGAGGCCGTGGCCCAGGGGGTGCGCCGGCAGGGTGAGGCGATCGTCGGCATCGACCGCGCCGTGGCCCGGGTGGCCGGGCTCGGCCGCAGCAACCTCGAGCACGCCGCGCGCGTGGCCGAGCGCAGCGAGGCCCTGGGCGCCGGCGCCAGCGCGTTGCACGACTGCGTCGGCCTGTTCCGGCTGCCCGCCGATCCGCTGCGCGAGCCGCGCCACGCCCGCGCGTTCGCACTGGCCAGCGACGCCGCCGCCCGGGTCGGCGCCGCGTTCGGGCACGCGCTGGCGCAGGGCTGGATCGACGAGGCCTCGCTGTTCTCGCGCGACTACGTGCGCATCGAGGGCATCGAGCCGCCGCGCTACGAGACCGGCTTCGACGCCCTGTGCGACGACCTGCTGCCGCCGCTGCAGGAACCGGTGGCCAACGCGCATCCGTGGATCGTGTTCGCGATCTGCGCCAATCCCGACGGCTACGTCCCGACCCACAACGACCGCTTCCGCCAGCCGCTCACCGGCGATCCGGCGCGCGACCTGGTCGGCAACCGCACCAAGCGCATCTTCGACGACCGCGTCGGCCGCAGTGTTGGCGCCCATACCGACCGCTACCGCCTGCAGGTGTACCGCCGCGACACCGGCCAGATCATGTTCGACCTGTCGGTGCCGATCCACGTCGACGGCCGCCACTGGGGCGGGTTCCGGATCGGCTACACGCTTGACTGACGGGGCGCGCCCCGCGGCGCGGGCGCCATGTAAGATCGGACTGCGCGGCCGTCGCGCGGACAGGGGGGACACATGATCGGCAAGACCGCCGGGCGCGCGTGCGCCTGCATCCTGGCATCGATGGCGCTGGTGATGGCCGGCGCCCAGGCCCGCGGCGACGCTGCGCCGCAACGCAGCGTCGCCGGCGCGCAGGAATTCCTGCGCCAGGTGCTGCCGGGCAACCGCTACGTCTCGACGCTGATGACCGAGATCCTGGAGAAGGCACGGCGCGAGGGGCTGCGCGGAAGCTACGAACCGCTGCCGCTGATCGTCGACGCCGGCCCGGTGGCCGAATGCCGCTCGATGCTGCTGGCCGACATCGAGCCCACCGACCTGGTGGTGCGCGACCCGGCCACCGGCGAGGGCGCCGTCAGCAGCCTGGCCGACCTGGTGTCCGACGGCATGGTCGGCAGTCCGGACGGATTCCATTTCGGCAGCATCCGCGCCCTGCGCCAGTCAGGCTCGCGCGTGCACCTGCGCTTCGCCGGCGAGCAGCTCGACGCGGTGGTGCACATGGAGGGCGAGGAGATCGCCGCGCGCGTGTACGAGGCCTTCGACTACCTGCGCCGGCACTGCGACCCGGCGGCCGCCACCGGGTTCTGACCCGCGCCGCCCGGCGGGACGGGCGCGAAATCGGCGACCGCGAAGCGGCCGTCGCGCAGCCACCGTCCCGCCGGTGCCAGCGCCAGCGGTGCATCGAACATCGGCCCGGCGTGCACGCAGGTGTGGAACTCGCCGTTCTCGCCACACGGATCCACGCCGGACGGGAGCGCATCGAGCAGGGCGGCGTCGAAGTCGCGGCCGGCGAAACCGCCATCGAGCTGCCCGGTATCGACGCAGCTCAGCCGCGCGCGCAGCCCGCCGCGCAGCATCGCACGCGCGAGCGCGGCGGTGTCGGCGCCGAACAGCGGGGTCTCGATGTCCCAGCCGATCCGCGCCATCTGCGCCGCGCGCCAGTCGCGGATGTCGGCCAGCAGCAGGTCGCCGAACGCGACCGTGCGCAGCCCCGGCCAGCGCGCCGCCGCCGCGTGCAGGGCATCGGCCATCGCCCGCGCATAGGTTTGGTTGTCGCTGCCGGCGCGCAGCGGGACCGGCAGCAGCGGCAGCCCGGCCGCGCGCGCCTGCGCCGCCAGCACCCCGCCCGACACCTCCTGCAAGGTGGCGCGCCCGTCCTCCAGCCGCACCGTGCTCAGCAGGCCCACGACCCGGACGTCGTCGCGCTGGCGCAGCACGTGCAGGGTCCAGGCCGCGTCCTTGCCGCCGCTCCAGGCCAGCAGCACGGGCCGTCGTCGCGCGCTCACGCGCTCCGCCCCCGCGGGTGGCAGGCGCGCGCGAGCGCACGATCCCCCGGGCGCGGCGGCATGCGGGGAAACCGGTCCATCCAGCCCTTATCCGCCATGCGCTTGCGGCGATCAAGCCCGCGCCGCCGGCATGGCCGGCGCACGCCGGTCGGAGGCGGCCGCGTGCCGCGGTCAGCGTACGTCGCGCAGTTCCCACGCACTGCCGGCGAGCAGTCGCATCCGGTGCTTGAACACCGCGCCGGGAATCGAGGTCGTGGCCACCAGGTCGACGTGCAGGTCGTGCTGCGCGCCTTCGACCACCGCCGAAGGATCGGTCGCGCCGAGCGCCGGATCGACCGCGTCCGGGTCCTCCTGGGCCGCGCGCCAGCGCTGGAACAGGCCGTCGCCGCGCAGGGCCTCCTGGAGTTCGACGGCCAACCCCTCGGCGCCCTGCGAGCGGAACGCGAACTCGCCCGCGGCGCGGGCACGCGCGGGATCGGGCAGGCGGATCATGTAGCGCACGGACATGGCGGTCTTCGCTGCGGATCGTGGACCTGCAGCCTAGCAGCCGGGCGTGGAGGCCGCGTCCCGGCCCCGCCCCCTCAGCCGAACGCGTGCGCCTCGGAAGCGAAGCCCACGCAGACCGCGCCGGTGCCGACGTTGACCATGCCGGTCAGGCTCATCACCGTCTCGAACACCTCTACGCCCTGGTCGGCGCAGGCGCTGCGCAGCGCCTCGTAGCCGGGCATCGCCCGCATCTCGTCCAGCTCGCCGCCGTAGCACAGGCACAGCGTCGGGGTCAGCAGCCCGGCCTCGACCCGGCGCGCGGCAAACTCGAACAGCGCCCGCACCGCCGGGTCGAAGCCGCGGATCTTGGCCACCGGCCCGGTCTCGCCGCGCACGCAGCACAGCACCGGCTTGATGTCGAGCGCGGTGCCCAGCGCCGCGCTGAACAGGCTCACGCTGCGGTCGCCCTTGTGCCGGGCGCGGTTGCGGATGTAGTACAGGTCGCGCGGCACCAGGTAGCCGTAGGTGTGCAGCGCCAGGTGCTCGAGCCGGCCGCGGATGCGCCCGGGGCCCTCGCCGCCGGTGCGCAGGCGCACGGCTTCCACCGGCAGGATGCCCTGGGCCGAGAACAGGTTGCGGGTGTCGACCACGCGCAGCGCGAACGGCGTGTTGTGGCCGGCGGCCGAGCGGATCGGCCGGTACTCGTTGAGGATCGCGTAGCTGGCCTGGGTGGCGTGGTCGAAGATCGGGCTGCGGGTGCTGGTGACCGTGATGCAGAACACGTGGTCGTAGTCGACCACCAGCTTCTGCAGGAACAGGTCGCGGATCTGCTCGACGCTGAACGGAATGGTTTCGGCGCTGGCGCCGCGCTCGGCGATGTGCGAGCGCAGGTAGGCCAGGGTGTCGGCTTCGTTGCGGTAGTCGACCTGCAGCTCGTCCCCGATCCGCACCGCGATCGGCAGGATCTCCACCTGGTGCTCGTGCAGGTACCCGACCGGCAAGTCGCAGGTCGAGTCGACGACGATTCCGATGCGCATGGCGCCACTCCTTCGCGGGCCGGCCGGCTGGCCGGCACCGCCCATGGTGCCGCGCATCGGCCCGCCCCGCATCCCTGCCGGACGCGGGGCGGGGGCGCGTTCAGTCGACGCGCGGCGGGTAGGCGCGGGGCAGGGCGCCGGATTCGGGCGCCGGCGCCGGGCGCAGGTAGCGGTCGCGCAGTTCGGTCTGGCGCGAGCGCATCGGGACCGCCCGGCCGCCCAGCCAGACCTGGCGCGCGGTGTGGGCGACGTCGAGCGGGTCGCCGCTCCACAGCACCAGGTCGGCCGGCTGCCCGACCGCGATCGTGCCGGTGCGGTCGGCCACGCCGAACGCCTGCGCCGGCACCCGGGTCAGGCCCGCCAGCGCGGCCTCCCAGGGCAGGCCGTTGGCGACGGCGTTGCCGGCGAGCTGGCGCACCTTGCGCGCGTTGTGCGAGGCGTCGTCGGACTGGCTGAAGCCGACCTCGACCCCGGCCGCGTGCAGGCGCGCGGCGTTCTCGAGCGTGGCGCCGAGGCGGTCGAAGTTGCCCGGCAGGTTGGCCAGCGTGTCCACGAACACCGGCACCCCGGCGCGGGCGAGCTCGGGCGCCAGCTTCCAGGCCTCGGCGCCGCCGGCGATCGCGATCTTCAGCTTGTGCTTGTGCGCCCAGCGCAGCAGCTGGCGGATGTCCGCGGCGCGGTCCACCGCCACCACCACCCGGCCGCCGCCGTCGAGGTAGCGGGCGAGCGTGGCGCGGCCGGCGGGGGTGAGCAGGGCGAAGCGCGAATCGGCGGGGATCCGCCCGCGGGCCTCGTCCACCAGCTGGTCGAGCAGCATCCACTGCCCGGCGCGCGAGGAGCCGCTGAGGCTGGAGGCGCGCGCGCCCAGCGACACGAACAGCGCCTTCGGCCCGATCGGGTCGGGGCTGCCGTCCAGGCGCACCACCGCGCCCTGGCCGCCGATGATCGAGCCGCCCGCGGTGGTGCCGGCGTTGAGCAGGGTGAAGCCGATGCCCTCCACCCGCGCCACCGGCAGCAGGATCGACTCGGGGTTGTAGGCCAGGGTCACGTCGAACTCGGGACGGACCGTGATGTCGCGCGCGTTCTGGCCCAGCGCCAGCGCGCCGTCGCGGGTCGAGGCCTCGCCCGAGACCTCCTCGATGCCGATCGCGGTGATCCCGCCGAACAGGGCCGGCGTCAGCGGCGCGCCCGCGGCGTCGACCACCTGCGCCGACCCGGCGGGCAGGCCGGTGCCGATCGCGGCGATGCGGCCGCCCTGCACCAGCACGTCCGTGTCCTGCAGGGTGCCGCGCGCGGTGGCGGTGTGCACGGTGGCGTTGCGGATCAGCACGTCCTGGGCGGCGGCCGACAGCGGCAGCAGCGCGGCCAGCAGCAGCGCGGCGCGGCGCAACACGGGGCGGCGGTTCATCGCACACCTCCCTGCGCGGTCGGCTGGCCGAGCATGAAGTCGGTCACCGGCTGGCGCGAGGCATCGTGGCGGTCGTACACCTGCGCGCCGTCGATCCAGACCTTCTCGGCCCGGGCGTAGACGCTGAACGGATTGCCGTTCCACAGCACCACATCGCCCATCTTGCCTGGCTCCAGGGTGCCGGTGACGCGGTCCACGCCCAGGGCGCGGGCGGCGTTGCGGGTGAGCCAGGTGATCGCGCGCTCGGGCGCGATCTCGATCCCGGCGCGGCGCGCGCTGGCGATCACCTTGGCCGCCTCCTGGTTGAGCCGCTGGATGCCCTCGTCCGAGTCCGAATGCACGATCGCGCAGCCGCCCGGCGCGCGGTCGACGATCGCGACGTTCTCCTGGATCCCGTCGAAGGCTTCCATCTTGAAGCCCCACCAGTCGGCCCACAGCGCGCCGCACACGCCCTCGGCGCCGAGCCGGTCGGCGATCTTGTAGGCCTCCACGCCGTGGTGGAAGGCGGCGATGCGGAAGTCGAACTCCTTCGCCAGGTCGAGCATCTGCGCCATCTCGTCGGCGCGGTAGCAGTGGATGTGGACCAGGATGTCGCCATCCATCGCCGCGGCCAGGGTCTCGAGCTTGAGGTCGCGCTTGGTCGAGGCGTCCTTCTCGCGCTTGCGGGCGTAGTCCCGGGCGTCGATGAACGCGGCGCGGTAGCCGGCCACGTTGCCCATCCGGGTGGACGGGCCGCCCTTCTGGCCGTACACGCGCTTGGGGTTCTCGCCGCAGGCCATCTTCAGGCCGTGCGGGGCGCCGGGGAACTTCATGTCCTGGACCGTGGTGGCGGCCACGTTCTTGAGCGTCACCCCGCGCCCGCCGACCAGGTTGGCCGAGCCGGGCAGGATCTGCAGCGAGGTGATGCCGCCGGCCAGCGCCGCGCCGAAGCCCGGGTCCTGCGGCCACACCGAATGTTCGGCCCAGACCTGGGCGGTGACCGGCGCGGTCGCCTCGTTGCCGTCGCTGTGGGCGCTGGCGCCCGGGCTCGGATACACGCCCAGGTGCGAGTGCACGTCGATCAGGCCGGGGGTCACCCACTTGCCGCTGCCTTCCACGCGCACCGCGTCGGCGCCCGCGGCCAGGCCGGTGCCGACCTCGGCCACCTTGCCGTCGCGCAGCAGCACGTCGGCGTTCTCCAGCCGGCGGCCGTCGCCGGTGAGCACGGTGGCGCCGGTGATCAGCACCGGCGGCGCGGCGATCGGGCGGTAGGTGCTGGCGAAGGCCGTGGCGGCCTCGCCGGACGGGGTGGCGGGGGCATCGGCGCGGCCGCTGGTGCCGCTGCCGGTGCTGGCGCACCCGGCGAACAGGACCGCGCACAGCGCGGCAGTGAGTGGTCGGAGCATCTTGGCCTCCCTGGACATCCGGACGACGTTAGCCCGTCGCCCCGGCGGGGGCCAGCCGCCAAAGGTCATGGTCGTGCCGGAACGCGCGCGCTCGCCGAGGGGCGACCGCGCGGACGACGCCGGGCGTGCGCGATCCCGTGGCGGGCGCCGCCTGCGTCGAACGCCATGCCAGGCCGGGATCGACACGCCGCGGCCGATCGGCACCTGCGCCTGGACCCGCAAGCGCGGCGCCGGGGGAGGGCTATGATGGCCGCATGGGCAACCGCGCCGACATCGCGAAGGTCACCGGCTTCTGGCGCGAGGCCGGTCCGGGCAAGTGGTTCAACGGCGGCGAGGCCTTCGACGCCGAATGCGGCGCGCGGCTGGGCGACCTGCACATGGCCGCGGCCCGGCGCGAGTGCGACCACTGGCAGGACGACCCGGACGGGCTGGTGGCGCTGATGGTCCTGCTCGACCAGGTGCCGCGCAATATCTTCCGCGGCACCGGCCACGCCTTCGCCACCGATCCGCTGGCGCTCTCGCTGGCCAGGCGCGGGGTCGACGCGGGGCTCGACCGCGCGGTGGCCCAGGACCTGCGCGTGTTCGTCTACCTGCCGTTCGAGCACTCCGAGGCGCTCGCGGACCAGCAGCGCGCGGTGGCCCTGTTCGAGGCCCTGGGCGATCCGATGTACCTGCGCTATGCGCAGGCGCACCAGGAGGTGATCGAGCGCTTCGGCCGCTTCCCGCACCGCAACCGCGCCCTGGGCCGCGACAGCACCCCCGGGGAGCAGGCCTGGCTCGACGCCGGCGGCGGGTTCTGACCGCCGGTCGCCCGTAGGAGCGGCTTCAGCCGCGACCCGGCCATCCCGCCCTCGCGGAACGACCGCAAGCCCGCGCCAGTCCCGTCGCGGCTGAAGCCGCTCCTACGGGATTGCGCGGGGTCGTGGCTCAGTACTTCGGGATCGACGGATCCACCGTCTCCGACCAGGCGACGATCCCGCCCTCGACGTTGTAGACGTTGTGGAAGCCCTGTGCGCGGAACTCTTCCGCGGCCCGGCCGGAGCGGCCACCGCCGTGGCACAGGAATGCCAGCGCGGTGTCCTTGGGCAGCGCCTCGATCGCGGCGCGGCCTTCGTCGAAGGTGCGGAACGGCACCGGCACCGAGGCGATCGCGCGCTCTTCCGGCGGACGCACGTCCACCAGGACCAGGTCGCCGCGGCGCACCCGGGCGTCGGCCTCGGCGGGCGTGATCGCCGGCACCGGCCTTGGCGCGTTCGGGTTGTCGATCACCAGCCCGCGGCCGCGCATGTCGTCGGCGAAATCGATCGTCATGCCGTTGGCGCGGCGCGCGCCGGCGAGGTCGAACTGCACCCGCACGCCCTCGACCTCGACCGCGATCGCGTCGGGGTCGGCCGGACCGAGGTTGAGCCGGGTGCGGAAGTTGCGGTCGATGTCCACCAGCAGCGCGACCTCGCCGCCGGCGTCGTCGATCGCCTGGCGGACCATCTTCAGCGCCGCCGGCGTGATCGTGATCGAGGGCGGGGTGCGGTCGGGCGCCGGCAGGCCGAGCGCGACGTGCAGTTCGCCGCTGTTGAGCATCTGGCTGATGATGTCGCTGCCGCCGACCAGTTCGCCGTCGATGTACAGCTGCGGGATGGTCGGCCAGTCGCCGTAGACCTTGATGCCTTCGCGGATCTCCGGGTCGGCCAGTACGTCGACGTGGGCGTAGTCGGCGCCGAGCGCGTCGAGCGCGGACACCGCCTTGGCCGAGAAGCCGCACTGCGGCATGGACGGCACGCCCTTCATGAACAGCACGGCGCGGTTGGCCTGCAGCAGGGCATCGATGCGGGCGCGCACGGCGGGGTCGAGGGACATGGCGAAAGATCCTTGGAGCGGGCCGACCATGGTAGCGCGATCGCCCTGATGCAGCCCGCAACGCGGCGTTGCGCCGCCGGTGGCATCATCGGCCCATGAACGCCCCGCACCGACCACCGCGCCGGCCACGCGCCTGGCTGCCGCTGCTGCTGGCCTCGCAGGCGCTGGTGGCGGTGGCCTGGTGGCAGTGCGGCTGGACCGTGGGCCTGCCGCTGCTGCTGGCCAGCCACGGGCTCGCGCTGTGGGGCGTGCTGGCACCGGGCGCGCGGCTGTACGGGCCGGTGCTCACGCGGCTGCCGGCCACGGCGCCGGCGGTCTGGCTGACCATCGACGACGGCCCGTCCGACGACACCCTCGCGCTGCTCGACCTGCTCGATGCACACGGCGCGCGCGCGACCTTCTTCCTGGTCGGCGAGCGCGCCGCCGCGCGCCCCGAACTGGTGCGCGCGATCGCCGCGCGCGGCCACGGCATCGGCAACCACAGCCGCACCCATCCCCAGGCCTGGTTCTGGGCGCTGGGGCCGCGGCGCATGCGCGAGGAGATCGCCGGGGCCCAGGCCCAGCTCACCGCGATCGCCGGCCGGGCGCCGCGCTGGTTCCGGGCGGTGGTCGGCCACGCCAACCCGTTCGTGCACGCGCCGCTGCGCGACCTCGGGCTGGCCCGGGTGGCCTGGAGCGCGCGCGGCTTCGACGCGCTGGAGGCGGATCCGGCGCGGGTGCTCGCGCGGATCGACCGCGCCCTGGCGCCTGGCGCGATCGTGCTGCTGCACGAGGGCGCGCCGCACGGGCGCAGCGTGGAGATCGTGGCCGGCGTGCTGCGGCGCCTGGACCAGCGCGGACTGCGCGCGGTCCTGCCCGGGGCGGACGCGCCCGCGACCGCGCCGCGGCCCGCGGACGCCTGAGCCAGTCAGCCTGCGGCGGGCCCCGGCCTGGCCACCACCAGCCAGTTGTTGAACGGCGTGTTGCCGAACCAGGGCCGGATGTCGGCCTCCAGTCCCGCGGCGTCGAAGCGCGCCCGCAGTTCGTCCACGGTCGGGTAGTGCCGCGGGCGGTCGGGCATCCAGCCGGTCAGCGCGGCGAACCGGTCGCCGGCGCGGGTGCGCCGGATCCGGCGCCCGCCGTCGTCGAGCGCGGCGCGCATCACCAGCACCGCGCCCGGCGCCAGCATCGCGATCGCGGCGTCCAGCAGCGCGGCCTGCTGCGCGCGGGTGAGGAACTGCAGCACGTCCAGGATCGCCACGCTGCCGCGGTGGGGCGGGTAGCCGGCGGCCAGGTCGACCACGTCGAAACGCACCCCGGCCAGCCCCGCGCGCTCGGCGATGCGGCGCGCGCGCGCGATCTTGGGCGCGTCGATGTCCACGCCCAGGTAGGGCATGCGCCGGCCGTCGCGGCGCAGCGCGTGTGCCAGCAGGCCCAGGCCGCAGCCCAGGTCGAGCAGCGGCGCCTCGTGGCCGCACAGCGCGTCGAGTACCCCCGGGTACAGCGGATCGGTGCGCAGTTTGGCCAGGGTGTAGTAGTAGTCGTAGCGGTTGCCCAGCGCCCGTTCGGGCAGGAAGGCGCGGGCGATGCCCCGGGCGGCGTCGGCATCCATCGGCCGCGGGGCGCTGTCGTTCATGGCGCCGACAGTAACCCACGCGCGACCGGGCGCGCCAGCTGCGCCCAGGCGGCGTACATCGCCGCGGACGGATGCAGGCCGTCGTCGGCCAGCATCGCCGGCTCGGCACCGTGCGCGCGGCTGTGCGCGGTGACATCGACGAAGGCGACGCCGCGGCCATCGCAGGCCTCGCGCGCGATGGCGTTGAACGCGTCGAGTTCGCGTGCGACCTGCGTCAGGTCGCGCCCGGACTGGCGCGCGAACGGGGTCACGCCCCAGTCGGGGATCGACAGCACCAGGACCCGGCCCGCGCGTCCGCCGGCGAACCCGATCGCGCGTTCGAGCAGTTCGCCGAACTGCTGGCGGTACTCCTCCAGCGGTCGGCCCCGGTACTGGTTGTTGACGCCGATGAGCAGGCCCACCAGCGCGAACGGCCCCTGCGGCGCGGCGGCGTCGATGCCGGCCGACAGCTCGTCGGTGGTCCAGCCGGTGGTGGCGATGATCTGCGGATCGTCGAGCGCGCGCCCGTCCGCGCGCAGTGCGCGCGCCAGCAGCACCGGCCAGCGGCCGTCCGGATCGACGCCCTCGCCGATGGTGTAGCTGTCGCCCAGCGCCAGGAAACGCCCGGGCCGGCCCGTGGCGCCGCTCACGCGGCCGGCCGCGCCTTCTTCTTCAGCGGCACGACCCTGGTGCGCGCCTGCGCGCGCCGCTCGAGCACGCGTTCGATGCGCGCGAACACCTCGCGCACCACCTCCGGCTGCGGCAGCAGGGTGACGCGGAAGTGGTTGCGGTAGGGCACGTTGAAGCTGGTGCCGGGCACGATCAGCACGTGCTCGGTTTCCAGCAGCTCCAGCGCGAAGGCGTGGTCGTCGAAGCCCTCGGCGGCCTCGCCGACCACGCCGGGGAAGGCATAGAGCGCGCCGGCCGGCGCCATCAGCGACAGGTGCGGGCTGGCCTCGCAGGCCTCGATCACCGCGCGCCGGGTCTCGTACAGGCGGCCGCCCGGGCCGCACAGCTGGCCGATGGTGTCGGCGCCGGTGAGCGCGGCGGCGATCGCGAACTGCCCCGGCACGTTCGCGCACAGGCGCAGCGCGCCGAGCAGGTCCATCGCGTGCCGGAACTCGGTGCTGCGTTCCGGGTCGCCCGACAGCACCGCCCAGCCCACCCGCCAGCCGCAGGCGCGATGCACCTTCGACAGCCCGCCGAACGACAGGCAGGGCGCATCGCCGGCGATCGGCGCCACCGGCACGAACTGGTGGCCGTCGTAGAGGATGCTGTCGTAGATCTCGTCGCACAGCAGCAGCAGGTTGTGGCGGTCGGCAATGGCGGCGATGCGCTCGAGCAGCTCGCGCGGGTAGTTGGCGCCGGTCGGGTTGTTCGGGTTGATCAGCACGATCGCGCGCGTGCGTTCCGAGACCAGCGCCTCCATCTCCACCGGGTCGGGCAGGAAGCCGTTCTCCGCGTGGCACTGGTAGAACACCGGACGGCCCTCGTTGAGGATCGTCGCCGCCGACCACAGGGGGTAGTCGGGCGAGGGCACCAGCACCTCGTCGCCGGGGTTGAGCAGGGCGCGCAGCGAGATGTCGATCAGTTCGCTCACGCCGTTGCCGACGAACACGCGCTCGGGCGACGCATAGGGCGTGCCGCGGGCGACGTGGTGGGCGGCGATCGCTTCGCGCGCCTCGGGCAGGCCCTGCTGGTGGGTGTAGGGATCGGTGCGGTGGATGTGATCGGCGATCGCCCGCTGCAGGTGTTCGGGCGCGCGGAAGCCGAACGCGCCCGGGTTGCCGATGTTGAGCTTGATCAGCTGCCGGCCCTGGCCTTCGAGTTCGCGGGCCCGGCGGGCCAGCTCGCCGCGGATCTCGTAGCGCACTTCGGACAGGCGTTGGCGGATGGGCAGGCTGGGTACGGACATCGGCGGGGCGGGGGCAGGGGCGGCGGGCGCCGCGGAAACAGCAGATCATACGCCGGTCCCGCGCGGGGAAGGCGCGCGCGGCCGGTGCGGGCGGGACAGGGCCTAGAATCGCCGCATGCAAACCCCGTGCGCACGCGCTTGACCGCGACCCCCGACGCCCTGCGGGCGATCGGCTGGCCATGGCCGGCCGGCGCGGCCGCGACCGGCCCCTGGGCCGAGGCGATGGCGGCCCATCCACGCGCGCGGCCGGCGCGGGTGGTGGAACAGCACCGCGCGGGCTACGTGGTTGCCGATGCAACCGACCACGTCTTCGACGTCGAATCCCCGCCGCAGTGGCAGCGGCCGCCGGGGTACCGCCGCGGCAAGGTCGCGCCCGAGGCGCGCGCGGTGGTCGGCGACTGGGTGCTGGTCGAGGACGGGCGCATCGTGGCCTTGCTGCCCCGGCGCAACGCGCTCAAGCGCGCCGCCGCCGGCGAGCACTACCGCCAGCAGCTGATCGCGGCCAACGTCGACGTCGCCCTGGTGGTGTGCGGCCTGGACGGCGACTTCAATCCGCGCCGGATCGAGCGCTACCTGCTGCTGGCCCGGGCCGAGGAGGTCGAACCGGTGGTGGTGCTGACCAAGGCCGACCTGCCCGGCGCCGATCCCGATGCCGCGCGCGCCGCGCTGGCGAGCGTGCTCGACCAGGGCGTGCCGGTGCTGGCGGTCAACGCCTGCGACCCCGCGGCCGCCGACGCGCTCGCGCCCTGGCTGCGGCCGGGCACGACCGCGGTGCTGGTGGGCTCGTCCGGCGCCGGCAAGTCCACCCTCACCAACACCCTGCTCGGCCAGGCGCGGATGAAGACCGGCCAGGTGCGCGAGCGCGACGCGCGCGGGCGCCACACCACCACCTACCGTGCCCTGGTCCCGTTGCCGTCGGGCGCGTGCCTGATCGACACCCCGGGCATGCGCGAACTCAAGCCGACGGGCGAGGAGGCGCTGGACGACGGCTTCGCCGACATCGAGGCGCTGGCCGCCGTCTGCCGCTTCCGCGACTGCCGCCACCAGGCCGAACCGGGCTGCGCGGTGCGCGCCGCGGTCGAGGCGGGCGACCTGGATCCGGGGCGGCTGGCGAACTACCACAAGCTGCAGGACGAAGTGGCCCGGGCGGCCGACCGGCTGGCATCGCGGCTCGGCCACGGGCCCGGCGGCACGCGCGGACCCGGCCGGGGGCCGGCACGGCGCTGAGCGCCGGCGCGCCGCGACCGCACCGGCCGGCCACCACGGGCCGGAGCCGGCGCCGCCGGCCCGGTAGGCGGCCGCCGGGCGGTGACATCCGTGCCTGCATTGCCCAGCATGTCCCGGCCCAGGCTGCCCGGACGCGCGGATGACCGATCCCATCGCCTACCACGCCGCGCTCGACGAGCGCATGGTCCGCGCCGCGCGCGGGCTGCGGGTGCTCTCGCTGGCCAGCTGGCCGGCGTCGGTGCAGCAGCGCTTCCTCGCCGACTTCGCCCGCGGCCGCGCCCGGCCGCCGGTGCACGCCTACCCGCGGCACGACTTCGGCGCCCAGCGGCGCGAACTCGCGGCGATCGCCGCGGCCGCCGATCCGGCGCACCCGCTGGGCGCCTACCTGGTCGATTCGGCGCGCCACTGGGACCTGGCCGCGCGCATGCTCGAAGCGCTGGGCACGCGCGAGGCCGGCGCCCTGTCGGTGATGCTCTACGGCCACCCGCGCGACCCACTGCCCGGCGGCGGGCCGAGCGCGCGCGAGGCAGCCGCGCACTTCATCGGCATCGCCGACGAACTCGACCGCGAACTCATCGCGCCCGAGGAACAGGTGCGGATCTCGGCCACGGCCCTGCAGCTGCAGCTGCAGAACCAGCTCGATGCCTTCTTCGGCGGGCGCGTGGTGGCGGTCGAACTCGACCCGGACCTGATCGCCAAGGCCGCCGCAGGCGCCTTCCGCATCCGCCTGCGCGACGGCGCCGCGTTCAGCGACTACGACCAGGCCCAGCTGCTGCACCACGAGGCGCTGGTGCATTCGCTGACCGCGCTCAACGGCCGCGGGCAGGCCACGCTGCCGAGCCTGGCCATGTCCTCGCCGCGGGTCACCGCCACCCAGGAGGGGCTGGCGGTGCTGGCCGAGCAGATCACCGGCAGTCTCGACATCGAGCGCATGAAGCGGGTAAGCCTGCGCACCGAGGCGATCGCGATGGCGCTGGAGGGCGCGGACTTCCTGCAGGTGTTCGGGCACTTCATGGAGGCCGGCCAGGACCCGTCGGAAAGCTTCGCCTCGGCCCAGCGCGTGTTCCGCGGCGTACCGGTGGAGGGCGGGAGCGCGTTCGCCAAGGACACCGTGTACCTGCGCGGCCTGGTCGAGGTCCACACCTTCTTCCGCCATGCCCTGCGCGAGGGCCGCCTGCGCCAGTGCCGGCGCCTGTTCGCCGGCAAGATGACGCTGGCCGACGTGGAGCGCTTCGAACCGCTGTTCGAGTCCGGCGCGCTGTCGCCGCCGCGCTGGCTGCCGCCGTGGGCCGCGCGCGCGAACGGCCTGGCCGGCCTGCTCGCGTTCTCGCTGTTCGCCAACCGCATCCGCCTGGACCGGCTGTCCGACGGCGGCGCGTGAGCCGCCGCCGCGGGTCGGCATGGCCGGCTCGCGCGCGCCGGCCTCGCCGGGGCCGGACCCGTCCGGCCTGCAGCGACGTCGTGGGGCGCAGCGCGCCATGGAGCGCCTGCGCGCTTTGCCGGGTTCCGCACCGCGGGCGTCCGGATCGTGCAGGAAGGGTGCGGGGCGAAGGGCTAGAATCGGGGTTCCACCGCCGCTGCACCGACCATGTCCGACGAATCCACGAACAGCACCGAAAGCGCGGAGTACTTCCGCAAGGCCGCGCTCGACTACCACCGGCTGGAGCCGCGCGGCAAGATCAAGGTGCAGGCCACCAAGCCGATGCTCACCCAGCGCGACCTGGCGCTGGCGTACTCGCCGGGGGTGGCGTACGCGTGCGAGGAGATCGCGGCGGACCCGACCCGCGCCAGCGACTACACCGCGCGCGGCAACCTGGTCGCGGTGATCAGCAACGGCACCGCGGTGCTGGGCCTGGGCGACATCGGCCCGCTGGCGGGCAAGCCGGTCATGGAAGGCAAGGGCGTGCTGTTCCAGAAGTTCGCCGGCATCGACGTGTTCGACATCGAGATCGACGAGAAGGACCCCGACAAGCTCGTCGACATCATCGCCAGCCTCGAGCCGACCTTCGGCGGCATCAACCTCGAGGACATCAAGGCGCCGGAGTGCTTCATCGTCGAGCGCAAGCTGCGCGAACGGCTGAAGATCCCGGTGTTCCACGACGACCAGCACGGCACCGCCATCACCGTGGGCGCGGCGGTGCTCAACGCGCTGGAAGTGGCCGGCAAGCGCATCGACGAGGTGCGGATCGCCCACTCCGGCGCGGGTGCGGCCGGCATCGCCTGCCTGGACATGCTGGTGGCGCTGGGCGCGAAGCCGGAGAACATCCTCTCGGTCGACCGCGACGGCGTGCTGTACACCGGCCGCGCCGGGCTCGACCCGGACCGCGCGCGTTATGCGCGCGACACCGACAAGCGCACGCTGGCCGAGATCGTGGACGGCGCGGACGTGTTCCTGGGCCTGTCGGCCGGCGGCGTGCTGAAGCCGGAGATGCTCGCGACCATGGCCGCGCGCCCGGTGATCCTGGCGCTCGCCAACCCGACCCCGGAGATCCTGCCCGACGTGGCCCGTGCCGCGCGCCCGGACAGCCTCATCGCCACCGGCCGCTCGGACTATCCGAACCAGGTCAACAACGCGCTGTGCTTCCCCTACATCTTCCGCGGCGCGCTGGACGTGGGCGCCACCGAGATCAACGAGGCGATGAAGCTGGCCTGCGTGCGCGCGATCGCCGCGCTGGCGCGCAAGGAAGCCTCCGACCTCGGCAGCGCCTACGGCGGCGAGGTGCCGACCTTCGGCCCCGAATACCTGATCCCGCGTCCGTTCGACCCGCGCCTGCTGACCATGCTGGCGCCGGCGGTGGCGCAGGCGGCGATGGATTCGGGCGTGGCGCTGCGGCCGATCCAGGACATGCGCGCGTACACCGAGAAGCTCGGCCAGTTCATCCACCGCACCGGCCTGATGATGAAGCCGGTGTACGAGCGCGCGCGCGCCGACCGCAAGCGCGTGGCCTACGCCGAGGGCGAGGAATACGTGGTGCTGCAGGCGGTGCAGACGGTGATCGACGAGGGCCTGGCC
>Ga0123332_1001706_pt1 | contig 21538 bp, 15 predicted proteins | sample BioC12SIPDNA_4_FD_89958 | JGI IMG/M metagenome (GOLD analysis project Ga0123332, IMG submission 89958) | Anaerobic biogas reactor microbial communites from Washington, USA - Biogas_R2_A C12 SIP DNA | ecosystem: Engineered > Bioreactor > Anaerobic > Unclassified | place: Washington, USA... | reverse complement strand
CGTTTGACTTGCAGCCCGGCGGATGGTACAATGCAGCCCCAGACACTCGGATGACCCAGAGCGTTGCTCTGATCCATAGGAGCCACATCATGCGCAAGACCCTGCTCGTCCTGCTGGCCCTCGCCCTGCTGGCGACCCTGGCCGCGGGCTGCAAGCCCAAGGCGGCCCCCGCGCCGGAGGCAGGCCAATCCTCCGCCGACGAGATGCTCTACGGCGATATCCGCGACCTGGAGGGACTCAAGAGCTACCGTTCCAAAAGCGTGACCTCCTGGACCGAGGAAGGCAGCGACCCCCAGAGCGTGACCATGGAGGTCGCGTACACCGCCGAGCCGGCAGCCCAGCACCTGATCATGTCCAGCACCAGCGGCGACACCCTGGGCGGCAGCGGCGACCTGGAGATGGTCCGCATCGGCCAGGATAGCTATGCCCGCTATGGCGGCGAATGGATCACCATGCAGACCACCGACGACCAGATGCTGCCGGAGGCGACGACGGCCTATCAGCCGGAGAACCTGCTGCGCTCCAGCAAGGGCAAATACACGGGCACCGAGACGATGAACGGCGTCCGGGCCAAACACTATGTCTTTGACAAGGACGAGCTATCCAGATCGCCGCTCTTTGTCAACGTGATCGAGGCCTCCGGCGAGGTCTGGGTTTCCGCCGAGCACAACGTGGCGGTGCGCAGCATCGTCCACTTTAAGGGCAAGGACGCCGCCAAGGACAAGGTCGTGACCCTGGACGTGGAGACCAACCTCACCGACATCAACGGCGACATCGTCATCGCGCCGCCCGAGGGCGTGGAAAAGGCCGAGACGCCCAGCGATATCCCCGTCATCTCGGGGGCCACAGAGCTGGTGGTGATGATGGGCATGACCAGCTACAAGACAGCCCAGCCCGCCGAGGCGGTGCTCAAGTTCTATAGCGAAGAGATGCCCAAGAACGGCTGGAAGGCGGAGCAGGCGGCGGCGGCCGGGTTCCTCACCTTTAGCAAAGAGGGCCGCACCGCCCAGATCATCGCGCAGACCCAGGGCGACCAGACCGGCGTGGTCATCGTCATCGAGAAAAAGTAGGCTCTTGAGCGCCACACCAGCCGCGCCTGATAGCGGGCGCGGCTTTTTTTCTGAGCGCAGCGACCGATGGTCGGTGCGCCATCCGTTCCCAAGGCTAGGTCCATGAAGTCGAACAAGACCACGTTGGCCCTTTTCTGCATCGGCATCTTTCTCTTTTGGGCGGGGCTCTACCTCTATGTCCCCATCCTCTCCGTGTACTCCAAGGCGAAGGGCGCCTCGCTCTCCCTGGTGGGGCTGATCGCCGGCTCCTACGGCCTGACGCAGCTCATCTTTCGCATCCCGCTGGGCGCGGCCTCGGACCGGCTGGGGGTGCGCAAGCCGTTCGTGCTGGCCGGGTTCTTGGTCATCATCGCCAGTTGCCTGGGGCTGGCCTGGGCCCCTACGCCCGAGTGGATTTTCATCTTTCGCGCCCTTTCCGGCGTCGCCGCCTCGGTCTGGGTCATGGTGACGGTCATGTTCGCCGGCTTCTTTCCGCCGGACAAGGCCGTGCACGCCACGGGGCTGCTCAGCTTTTTGAGCGGCGCGGGGCAGATGGCCGCCACCACCGCCGGCGGCTGGGTGGCCGACCAATGGGGCTGGATCGCACCCTTTGCGGGGGGCGCCATCCTGGCGGGCGCCGGGCTGATCTTTTCGCTGCCCTTGCCCGAGCAGCGCACGCCCTCGGCCAACCGCCTCACCCTCAAGCGCTTCTTGCACGTGGCCACCATCCCCACGCTGATCCTGGTGTCGCTGGTCTCGGCGCTGGACCAATACTCGTTCCACACCACCCTGCAGGGCTTCATCCCGCTCTACGCCGCGGACCTGGGCGCCTCGGCCACGGTGCTGGGCTGGCTCACCTCGGCCACGCTCATCCCCTACGTGATCACGTCGTTGTGGGCGGCGCGGATCGGCGCGCGCATCGGGGAAAAGCGCACCGTCGCCATCGGGCTGCTGGTGGTCTGCCTGGCGGTGGCCGTGGTCCCCTGGATCAAGACCGTGCCGCTGCTCATCCTCACGCGGATCATCCATGGCCTGGGGCGGGGCATCACCTACCCCATTACCATGGGGCTGAGCATCAAGTCGGTGGCGCAAGAGGAACGCGCCTCGGCCATGGGCATCTTTCAGGCGATTTATGCCCTGGGCATGTTCGCCGGCCCCACGCTGAGCGGCATCGTCGCCGACCGGTGGGGAATGAGCGCCGTTTTTTGGACCTCGGCGGCGGTCTCGCTGGGGGCGGTCACGCTGCTCCTGGTCGGGTCGCGCTACCTCCGGGGGCGCAGCTAGGCCATGCGCTGGCGACGGTTCGCCCGCAAGTGGCTCTCCCTGGGCCGGGACGCCAACCTGGTGCTGGCCTATACCCTGCTCAAGAGCCTGGGCAGTTGCGCCTTCACGCTCTTTTTCAACCTCTATGTGCTGAGCCTAGGGTACGAGGCCGACTTTGTGGGGCTCCTCATGGGGCTGGCGGCCTTTCCCTCCATCTTTTTGTCCATGCCCGTCAGCTTTCTCTCGCGGCGGCTGGGGCCGCGGCGCTCGCTGGTGGTCAGCGAGGTGGGGGTCACCGCGGCGCTGGCGGCCGTGGCCTTTTCCACCACCCCGGCGGCGCTGATCGCCACCCGCACGCTGCTGAGCTGCATCATGCTCCTCACCGACATTGCCACCTTTCCCATGGTGGCGCGTTGCTGCGCGCCTGAGCAGCGGGACACCCTCTTTAGCGCCAATCACAGCGTGATGCTCTTTTCCGGCGTGCTGGGCAACGTGGTGGCCGGATTGCTGCCCGCCTTGTTCGCCGCGACCTGGGGCCTGGAGGCCGAGGGCGCGCTGGCCTATCGGCTGACGCTACTGGTGGGCGCGGCGCTCTTTGGCCTTTCGGCGCTGCCGCTGCTGCGCGTGCAGCCCGACCGCCAAGCCGTCACCGCTCGCTACGCCAACCCCCTGCGCCTGATGGCCAAGCTCCCCGAATGGGGCAAGCTGATCCTGCCGCAGCTCATCTTTTCGCTGGGCGCCTCGCTCTTTTTCCCCTTTTTCAACGTCTATTTCAAGCAAAACTTTGGCATCTCGGACGCCATGTTGGGGGTCGTCTTTGCCGTGGCGGGGCTCTTTACCGGGATCACCAGCCTGCTGGCGCCGCTGGCCTCGGAAAAGTGGGGGCAGGTCCGCGCCATCATCGTCGTCACGCTGGCCTCACTCCCCTTCATGCTGGCGATGGGCTGGACCGGCAGCGTGGTGGTGGCCGTGGCGGCCTACTGGTTCCGCGGCGCCATCTGCAAGATGGGCGACCCCCTCTACCACGCGCTGCTGATGAACTCGGTGGACGAGGACGAGCGCCCGCTGCTCAACGGCCTCTTTACCATGAGCTCTCGCCTCGCCGGGACGTTCATGCCCTACGTCAGCGGGCTGGTGCAGGTGCGCCAGGGCTTTGGCCCGCTCTATACCAGCGCCGCCATCCTCTACGCCGTCGCCACGTTCACCATCTATCTCTACTTTTATCAGGGCGCGGGGCAAAGAGGAGGGCGAACACAAGGTTCGCCCCTACCGCACGCCTCGTAGGGGTGCAAAGAGGGCGATCACGAGGATCGCCCCCACCGCAACGCCTCGTAGGGGCGCAAAGAGGGCGAACACGAGGATCGCCCCTGCCGCAACGCCTCGTAGGGGCGCAAAGAGGGCGATCACGAGGATCGCCCCTACCGCAACGCCTCGTAGGGGCGAACCTTGTGTTCGCCCTCTTGTGTTCGCCCTCTTGTGTTCTCTCATTTGTCGAATGCGGCGTGACGTGGTATGATACTGGTCGGACCAGTTGGACCAGTCGGGCCCACGAGCGCGCCAGGAGGACGCCATGGGTGGAGATAGGGAACGCCCCACCGGGGCGCAAGAGATCGCCCAGGAGGTGCTGGGGCATATCGCCCGGGAGCAACTGCAACCCGGCGACCGGCTCCCCTCGGAGCGCAACCTGGCCGAGCAGATGGGCGTCAGCCGCTGCTCGCTGCGCGAGGCGCTGCGCCTGCTGGAGGCCCAGGGGCGCGTGCAGGTGGAGACGGGCCGCGGCTGCTACGTGAGCGCCGCCCCCGCCGAGCCCGGCGCCCTCTCCGCTCGCCGCGCGGACACCAGCGAGCTGATCGAGGCGCAGGCCGCCATCCTCCCGCGCGCGGCCAGCCTGGCGGCGCAACGCCGCAGCGACCAGCAGCTCCAGGCCCTGGCCGAGGGCTGGCGGCAAGTGGAGGCGGCGCGCCAGGCGGGCGACCACGCCGCCATGGCCGAGCTCGCCGCCCAGCTCTACCGGCAGATGGCCCGCGCCGCGGGCAACCAGCTCTTGGCCGAGATGGTGGATTGCTGCCTCGAGCTGACTCGCTTCGTTGGCGAGAGCGTGGTGCGCTCCCCCCTCACCCGGCCGGGCTTTTGCCGGCGACTGGGGCAGGTCGTCGAGGCCATCGGCGCGCACGACTGGCCCGCGGCCCAAGGGACCATGCGCCTGCACGTCCTGGAGGGGGCGCTCAGATTGGGGTTGTTGACGCAAGGGCGCGTGGACGAAGAGGCGCGCACCTGGCTGGACCAGGGGCGCGGCGCGGATATCGACTAGGCAAGATAGAGGAGGCTCGAATCGGATGAAGTACATCAAGCTGGGCAACACCGGGGTAGAGGTCTCGCAGTTGGGGTTCGGCGCCATGCGCCTGCCCATGGTCAACATCGGCGGCGAAGATTACGTCCACTTTGACAAGGCCGTGGAGACGCTGCTCGCCGCCTTTGAGCGGGGCGTCACCTATGTGGACACCGCGCCGGGGTACTGCAACCGCGAGTCGGTGCTGGCGGTGGGGCTGGCGCTGCGCAGTTGGAAGGGCCAGCGGATCACCGTCGCCACCAAGGCGTCGGGCGGGTTCGTCAAGGGCAAGGGCGACCTGCGCAAGACGCTGGAGCGCCAGCTTTCCATCCTGGGGCGCGATTACCTCGACTTTTACCTGTACCACGGCATCGGCTGGGACAAATTCAACAAGATGGAAGAAGAGTCCGGCTGGATCGCCGAGATGCAACAGGCCAAGGCCGAGGGCTTGGTCAAGCACGTCGGCTTTTCCTTCCACGACGAGCCCGACAACATGATCAAGCTGGTGGACACCGGCCTCTTTGAGCTGGTGCAGTGCCAGTACAACTATCTCGACCGGCGCAACGAGGCGGCCATCGCCCACGCCGCCAGCAAAGGGCTGGCCACCATCATCATGGGGCCGGTGGGCGGCGGGCGGCTCTCCGTGATCCCCAAGAACATGCGCGAGCACGGCACGCTGAGCCAGAACCGCGCCGCCGAGCTGGCGCTGCGTTTCGTCATCAGCAACCCCCACGTGAACGTGGCCCTCTCCGGCATGGGCGACCTGTCCATGGTGGAGGAGAACGTCGCCGCCATCGACAAGGGGCCGCTGAACGCCGACGAGATCGCCACGCTCAACGCGCTGTTGGAGGAGAACAAAAAGCTCTCCAACCTCTATTGCACCGGCTGCGGCTATTGCATGCCCTGCCCCCACGGCGTCAACATCCCGCGCAATTTCGAGCTGTACAACTATGACAAGGTGTACGGGTTTGAGGACTATGCCAAGCGCGGCTATGCGGGGTTGGTGGGCAAGCAAGCCGACGCCAGCAAGTGCGTCGCCTGCGGGACCTGCGAGCCGCTCTGCCCGCAGCACATCCCCATCATCGACCAGCTCCAGGAGGTCGGCGAGCTGTTCGGCTAAAACCCAAGGCCGGGGCATTTGACAAATCGCCCCGCTTGGCCTATAATGCCAGCCATCACACAGGAGGTGAGAGGAATGCGCCACACCAGCACCACGGTTCGTGACCGACGAACCGGCGCGAGCGTCGAGCTCCCGCGCGTGTGCTGCCATGGTGCGCTCCTGCTCTGAGAACCGGACCGATGAGGCCGTGGGCGCGCTGTGGCCTGCGGCCTTTTTCTACCCGCCGAGGATGGCCGCAAGCCGTGGGAGCTCTGTTCCACGGCTTTTTTGTTGGCAGGGCATAGAAAGGCGAGCATGAAAGCGATTCTGGTGCTGCAAGATGGCAAGGCTTTCGAGGGGCAATCCTTCGGCGCGACGGGCGAGCGCGCCGGCGAGGTGGTCTTCAACACCGGCCTCACCGGCTACCAGGAGATCATCACCGACCCGTCCTATAAGGGGCAGATCGTCGCCATGACCTACCCCCACATCGGCAACGTCGGCATCAACCCGGAGGACGGCGAGTCGCCGGGGCTGCACCTGACCGGGCTGATCGTGCGCGACCTCTGCCCGGCGCCCAGCAACTGGCGCGCCAGCGAGGGGCTGGCCGAGCACCTGGCCCGCCACGGCGTGATGGCGCTCACCGGCGTGGATACCCGCGCCCTCACCCGCCACCTGCGCGCCCGCGGCGCGATGAAGGGCATCATCTCCACCGAGTCGGGCGACCGGGCCCGGCTCCAGGCGCTGGCCCTCGCCGCGCCCAGCACCTCCGATGTGGACCTGGTGGCGCAGGTCACCTGCCCGGCCCCTTACGCCTGGGAGGAGGGGACCGATCCGCAGTGGCGGCTGGCTTGGCCCCCCGCCGCGGGGCGGCCCTGGCGCGTGATCGCCTACGACTGCGGCATCAAGCACAACATGCTGCGGCTCCTGGTGGACCTGGGCTGCCAGGTCACGGTGGTCCCGGCGGGATTTTCCGCCGCGGAGGCGCTGGCGCTGCGGCCCGACGGCGTGCTGCTCTCCAACGGCCCCGGCGACCCCGAATGCGTCCCCTACCTGGCGGAGAACGTCCGGCGGCTGGCCGGGCGCGTGCCGATCATGGGCATCTGCTTGGGGCACCAGGTGCTGGGGCTGGCGCTGGGCGGGCGGACGCGCAAGCTGCGCTTCGGCCACCACGGCGGCAACCAGCCGGTGAAGGACCTGCGCACCGGCGAGGTGCAGATCACCTCGCAGAACCACAATTTCGTGGTGGACCTGGAGAGCCTCCCCGCCGGCGAGGTGGAGGTGACGCACGTCAACCTCAACGACGGCACGGTGGAAGGGATGCGCCACACCCGCTGGCCGATTTTCAGCGTGCAACATCACCCGGAGGCCTCCATGGGGCCGCACGACGCCGAGACGCTTTTCCGCCGCTTCATCGAGATGATCGCCGATTTCCAGGGCGCGAGAGGATAACACCATGCCCAAGCGAACCGACCTGCACAAGATCCTCATCATCGGCTCCGGCCCCATCGTCATCGGGCAGGCCTGCGAGTTCGACTATTCGGGCGCCCAGGCGGTGAAGGCGCTGCGGGAGGAGGGCTATCAGGTGGTGCTGGTGAACTCGAACCCCGCCACCATCATGACCGACCCCGATCTGGCCCATCGCACCTACGTGGAGCCGCTCAACGTCGAGGTGCTGGAGCGGATCATCGCCCAGGAGCGCCCCGACGCCATCCTCCCCACCGTGGGCGGGCAGACGGCGCTGAACCTCGCCATCGCGCTGGCCGAGCAGGGGATCCTGGCGCGCTACGGCGTGGAGCTCATCGGCGCGAACCAGGAGGCGATCCGCCGCGCCGAGGACCGGCAGCTCTTCCGCGAGGCCATGGTGGAGCTGGACCTGGGCGTGCCCCGCAGCGGCCTGGCCCGCAGCATGGACCAGGCCTGGGAGGTCAGCCGCCTGGTGGGCTACCCCGCCATCATCCGCCCCTCCTTCACCCTGGGCGGCAGCGGCGGCGGCGTGGCCTATAACCGCCAGGAATTCGAGGTCATCGTCCGGCGCGGCCTGGACCTGAGCCCGGTGCGCTCGGTGCTGATCGAGCAATCGCTGCTGGGCTGGAAAGAGATCGAGCTGGAGGTCATGCGCGACCTGGCCGACAATTTCGTGGTGATCTGCTCCATCGAGAACCTGGACCCCATGGGCGTGCACACCGGCGACAGCATCACCGTGGCGCCGGTGCAGACCCTCACCGACCGGGAGTACCAGCGCCTGCGCGACATGGCCCGGGCCATCATTCGCAAGATCGGCGTGGAGACCGGCGGCTCCAACATCCAGTTCGCGCTGCACCCCCAGACCGGCGAGGTGATGATCATCGAGATGAACCCCCGCGTCTCGCGCAGCTCGGCGCTGGCCTCCAAGGCCACCGGCTTTCCCATCGCCAAGATCGCCGCCAAGCTGGCCGTGGGCTATACGCTGGACGAGCTGCCCAACGACATCACCCGCGAGACGGTGGCCTGCTTTGAGCCGTCCATCGACTATGTGGTGGTCAAGATCCCGCGCTGGAACATGGACAAGTTCCCCGGCGCCGACCGCACCCTCACCACCCAGATGAAGTCGGTGGGCGAGGCCATGGCCATCGGGCGCACCTTCTCCGAGGCGCTGCAAAAGGGGCTGCGCTCGCTGGAGAACGGGCGCCAGGGGCTGGGGGGCGATGGCCGCGACGGCCCGCCCCTCTCCGACGAGCAGCTCCGCGAGCTGCTGCGCGTCCCCAACGAGCGGCGGATTTTCGCCCTGGGCGAGGCGCTGCGCCGGGGCATGACCCCGGAAGAAATCTATGAGATCTCTTGGATCGATCCCTGGTTCACCCGCCAGATGGCCCGCATCGTCGAGATGGAGCGGGCGCTGGGACAGCATACCTTAGAGACACTCCCCGACGAGCTGTTGCGGGAGGCCAAGCGGCTGGGCTTTTCCGACGCCCAACTGGCCCACCTGCTGCGCGTCCCGGCGGACGGGACGGGGAGGAGCGGCGCGCCGGCGCTGGTGGTGCGGCGGCATCGCCAGGCGCGGGGGATCACCCCCACCTATAACCGGGTGGACACCTGCGCCGCCGAGTTCGAGGCCTATACGCCCTACCTCTATTCCACCTACGAGACGGAATGCGAGGCGCAGCCCACCGACCGGCCCAAGGTGATGATCCTCGGCAGCGGGCCCAACCGCATCGGCCAGGGGATCGAGTTCGACTATGCCTGCTGCCACGCCGCCTTTGCCCTGCGCCAGATGGGCGTCGAGTCCATCATGGTCAACTGCAACCCCGAGACCGTCTCCACCGACTATGACACCTCCGACCGGCTCTATTTCGAGCCGCTGACGTTGGAGGACGTGCTCAACATCGTCGAGCTGGAGAAGCCGCTGGGCGTGATCATCCAGTTCGGCGGGCAGACGCCGCTCAAGCTGGCGCTGGACTTGCAGGCGGCGGGGGTGCCGATCCTTGGCACCTCACCGGAGAGCATCGACCTCTGCGAGGACCGCAAGCGCTTCGGCGAGCTGGCGGACCGGCTGGGGATCGCCCAGCCCCAGGGCGGCACCGCCACCTCCCACGCCGAGGCCCGCGCCGTGGCCGCCCGAATCGGCTATCCGGTGCTGGTGCGCCCCTCCTACGTGCTGGGCGGCCAGGCCATGGTCATCGTCCACGACGAGGCGCAACTGGACCGTTACATGGAGACCGCCGTGGAGGCCTCCTCCCAGCGGCCGGTGCTGATCGACCGCTTCCTGGAGGACGCCTTCGAGATGGACGTCGATTGCCTAAGCGACGGCGAGACGGTGGTGATCGGCGGGATCATGGAGCAGATCGAGCAGGCGGGCATCCATTCCGGCGACAGCGCCTGCGTGATCCCCACGTATATGGTGGACCCGCGGCACCTGGCCACCATCCGCCAGCAGACCGAGCGCATGGCGCGGGAGCTGGGCGTCATCGGCCTGATGAACGTGCAATACGCCTCGCAAGGCGACCGTCTCTACGTGCTGGAGGTGAACCCCCGGGCCTCGCGCACCGTCCCCTACGTGAGCAAGGCCATCGGGCGGCCGCTGGCCAAGCTGGCCACGCAGGTGCTGCTGGGCCACAAGCTGGTTGAGCTGGGCTACACCGCCGAGGTCATCCCCAGCCGCTACTTTGTCAAAGAGGTGGCGCTGCCCTTTGCCAAATTCCCGGAGGTGGACCCGCTCCTGGGGCCCGAGATGCGCAGCACCGGCGAGGTGATGGGCGTGGCCCGCGACTTTGGCTGGGCCTACGCCAAGGCGCAGATGGGCGTGGGCGGCTCGCTGCCGCTGGCGGGCACCGCCTTTCTCTCGGTGACGGACACGGACAAGGAGAACCTGGCGCCCATCGCGCGCGGGCTGGCCGAGGCGGGCTTTCGGCTGGTGGCCACCGGGGGCACCGCCGCCCACCTGCGCGAGCGCGGGCTGGAGGTCGCCACGGTGCTCAAGGTCGGCGAGGGCCGGCCCAACGTCGTGGACCACATCGTCAACGGCGAGATCCAGTTGATCCTGAACACCCCCACCGGCAAGACGCCCTTCGAGGACCGCGGCCCCATCCGTCGGGCCGCCGTGCGCCATGGCGTCCCCTTGCTGACGACCCTTTCCGCCGGGCACGCCGCGTTGGAGGCGATCCGCGATCTGCAGCGGGGCGACCTGGAGGTGGCGCCACTGCAAGAGCTGTATGGGTAGACCGGCGCGCAAGCCGGGTGGCTTGCGCCACGTCAGAGGCGCCTGGGCGACAACCGCACCGCGGCGGCATGGCGCGAATCGTCATGGAGGACCCGACCTATGCTTCAAGTATCCAATATCGCCAAGAGCTACGGCGGGGACCAGATCCTCGACCGAGTCAGTTTCGTCGTGAACCCGGGCGAGCGGGTTGGGCTCATCGGCCCGAACGGCTGCGGCAAGACCACCCTGCTGCGCATCATCATGGGGCAAGAGACGCCGGACCAGGGCAGCGCGCGCCTCTCCCCGCCGGGAGCGCGGGTCGGCTACCTGGCCCAGGCGCTGGAATACGCGCCCGATGACACCGTGGGGCAGGCCATGTGGCAGGCTCGCGGGCCGCTGGACCAGGCCCGGCAACGGATGCAGGCGCTGGCCGCGGCCATGTCCAGCGCCCAGGGCGAGGCGCTGGAGCGGGCCCTGGCCGACTATGGCGAGGCGCTGGCGGCCTATGAGGCGCTGGGCGGCTACGAGATGGGCCACCGCATCGACGCCATCCTGGACGGGCTGGGGCTGGCCCAGGTGGACCAGGAGACGCCGGTGGCGATCCTCAGCGGCGGGCAAAAGACGCGGCTGGGGCTGGCCCGCCTGCTGCTGGCCGAGCCGCACCTGCTGCTCTTGGACGAGCCGACCAACCACCTGGACATGGACGCGCTGGAATGGCTGGAAGGGTTCCTCCGCAGCTACGCCGGGGCGGTGGTGGTGGTCTCCCACGACCGCACCTTCCTGAACAACACGGTGACCCGCATCCTGGAGCTGGACCCAGTCACCCACACCGTGACCGAGTATCCGGGCGACTACACCGCCTATGCCGCCGCCAAGGAGCGCGAGCTCAAGGTCCAGTGGCAGACCTACGGCGACCAGCAGGACCGGATCGCCCAGTACGAGCGGTCCATCCGCGGGCTGCGCGGGCAAGCGATGAACATCGAGAACACCACGGTCCACTTTTACTGGCGCAAGCAGGCGCTCAAGATCGCCCGGCGCGCCGTCACCCAGGCTCGCCGCCTGCAACGGCTGCTCGAGTCCGAGGACCGCGTGGACAAGCCCAAGCCGACCTGGACCATGAAGCTGGCCTTTGCCGACACGCCCGCCGCCGGACAGGAGGTGCTGGCGCTGGAGGAGCTGGGCATGGCCTTTGGCGAGCACGTCCTCTTTCAGGGCGTCAACCAGTTGCTGCGGCAGGGGGAGCGGATTGCCCTCTTGGGGCCCAACGGCTCCGGCAAGACCACCTTGCTGCGCCTCGTCACCGGCGAGCTGGAGCCCACCAGCGGGCGGGCGCGGCTTGGCGCAAACGTGCGGTTGGGCTATTATTCCCAGGAACAAGAGCACCTGGACGACGACAGCACGCCCCTGGAGGAGATTCAGCGGCTGGGCAGCCTGGGCGAGACCGAGGCGCGCAGCTTTTTGCACTATTTCCTCTTTGCCGGCGACGACGTGTTCGTGCCGGTGGGCGAGCTCAGCTACGGCGAGCGGGCGCGGCTGGCCCTGGCCAAGCTGGTGGCCCGCGGCTGCAACCTGCTCCTGCTGGACGAGCCGATCAACCACCTGGACATCCCCTCGCGGGAGAATTTCGAGCGGGCCATGTCCGAATACGAGGGCACCGTGCTCATGGTGGCCCACGACCGCACCTTTGTGGAGCGCCTGGCCACCGGCATCTGGGCGCTGGGCGACCAGACCATCCGCCGTTACGTGGACCTGGAGGACATGCGGCGCGGGCGCGCCAGGCGCCCGACCACGGAGGAATGAGACAAGATGCGCTACGGACTGGACTTTGGCACCTCCAACTGCGCCATCGCCATCGCCAACCAGGGGCGGGCGCGGCTGATCCCCATTGACCCCGCCGCGCCGGAGGCCAACACCCTGCGCACGGTCCTCTGGATCGACCGCGAGGGCCAGGCGGCCATCGGCGAGAAAGCGGTGAGCGCCTTTGTGGCGGGCAACGTGGGCCGCGAGATCGTCAAGCAGCGGGTGTCCTATAAAGAGACGATCATGACCGAGTTCGGCGAGGAATATATCCAGTTCGACGCCGATACCGGCATCCCCGGCCGCTTTTTCCAGGCGATCAAGTCGGCGCTGCGCGACCCCAGCTATCTCGGCACCGAGGTCTTTGGCGTCCACTATACCATCGAAGACCTGGTGGCCACCATCCTGCGCGACATGAAGCGGCGCGCCGACGAGTGGCTGGGGGAGGAGGTGGACGAGGTGCTGCTGGGGCGGCCGGTGCGCTTTGGCGAGGACGACGAGGAGGATCAGCTTGCCGAGGCCCGGCTGCGGCGCGCCGCCGAGCTGGCCGGCTTTCGCCGCGTGGACGTGATGTACGAGCCGCTGGGCGCGGCCTACTACTATGAGAGCCGGCTGGACCGCCCCGAGATGGCGCTGGTCTTTGACTTTGGCGGCGGCACCCTGGACCTGAGCGTGGTGCGGTTGAGCCCGCAAGCGCGGGCGCGCGCCGATCGCTCCGGCGACGTGCTGGGCGTGGGCGGCCTGCTGCTGGGCGGCAACACCTTTGACGAGGACCTGATGGAGCATCGCCTGATGCGCTATTTTGGGCAGCACGCCACCTGGCAATCCGCGCGCGGCGACCTGCTGCCGATGCCCGCGCATATTTTCGCCCAGTTGCGGCGCTGGTACACCATCTCGCTGCTCAACGAGCGCGACGTGATGCGCTTCCTGCAAGAGATGCGGCGGCTGGTGAACGAGCCGCGCCAGATCGAGGCGCTGATCTGCCTCATCGTCAAGAACTATGGCTGGGACCTCTTTCAAGAGATCGAGCGCGCCAAATGCGCCCTCTCCAGCGAGCGCTATACCCGCATCCAGTTCTTCCAGGAGGCCATCGCCATCACCGAACTGCTCACCCGCACCGCCTACGAGACCATCATCGCGCCGCACCTGGCGGACATCGACCGGCTCATCGAGGAGGTGCTGCGGCAGGCGGGGCTGCGCGCGCAGCAGATCGACGTGGTGCTGCGCACCGGCGGCACCTCGCTGACGCCCTGTATCCAGGCCCTCTTGGAGCGCCGGTTCGGCCCGGAGGTGATCCGCGAGCAGGACGTCTTTACCAGCGTGGTCTCGGGGCTGGCGGTGGCCGCGGAAAAGTAGATTTGGCGATCCCGGGCCATCGCCGTACAATTCCGGCCCAGTGGACACGAAACACAACTTTCCGGAGGTTCCATGACAGAGACCATTGCCCCCGAGAGCGCCAAGCCGGCCCGCTGGGCTTTGGGCTGGTGGCCGCCCACGCTCATCACCTTCATCTCTAGCTCTTGCGTCATGATCCTGGAGCTGGTGGCGAGCCGCCTGATCGCCCCCTATGTGGGGGTCTCCCTCTACACCTGGACCAGCGTCATCGGCGTGGTGCTGGCCGGCATGAGCATCGGCAACTATATCGGCGGGCGGCTGGCCGACCGCTGGGCCTCGCGCTATCTGCTGGGCGGCGCGTTCCTGCTCGCGGGCCTCTGCTCCTTCGGCGCGCTGGCGGTGGATGGCCTGGCCAAGCAGATGCCCACCGATTGGCCCATCATCATCCAGATCATGCTCCTGACCGCTGGGCTGTTCCTGATCCCCTCCCTGGTCCTGGGCACCATCTCGCCGATCCTGGTCAAGCTGGCCGTGCGCGACCTGGCCAAGACCGGCAGCACCGTAGGGCGCATCTATGCCGCCGGGACGGTGGGCAGCATCGCCGGCACGTTCGCCACGGGCTTTTGGCTGATCTCCTGGTTCGGCACGCACACCATCATCTGGGCAGTGGGAGTCGTGCTGGTGCTGTTGGGGCTGGCGCTCATCGTGGGCCGGCGCTGGCCCGTGATGGCGGCGGCGGTGGTGGCGCTGGGGGCGGGCAGTTGGGTCGCCAACGGCCAGGGCTGGCTGCAGAGCATCTGCGACCGGGAGACCAACTATTTCTGCATCCGCGTGGTGGAGCAGACCCGCGACGGCGCCCCCGTGCGCGCCCTGATCCTCGACCGCATGGTGCACAGCCACTCCTCGCTGGATGATCCCACCAAGCTGGTCTACGACTATGAGCGGATGTACGCCGAGGTCACCGCCCACCGCGCCGCGCAGGACGACCACCTGCGGGCGCTGTTTATCGGCGGGGGCGGCTACACCTTTCCGCGCTACATGGCGACGATCTACCCCGGCAGCGACGTGGACGTGATCGAGATCGATCCCGAGGTGACCGAGGTGGCCTATGAGGAGCTGGGGGTCCGGCGCGACGCCAAGATCACCAACTATAACGAGGACGGCCGTATGGTGCTCTCGCGGGAGCCCAGCCAGACCTACGACCTGATCTATGGCGACGCCTTTAACGACTTTTCCGTCCCCTACCACCTGACGACCCACGAGTTCAACCAGCGGGTGCAGGCGTGGCTCGCGGAGGATGGGCTGTACGTCATCAACATGATCGACGGCGCCCAGGCCAGGTTTCTGCGGGCCTTTGTGGAGACGCTGCGCCAGACCTTCCCCTACGTCTATGTGGCGCCCACGGATTTCGAGTGGAAGCAGCTTTCGCGCAACACGTTCGTGATCGTCGCCAGCGGTCAGCCGGTCGCCGTGGACGCGATCGGGGCGGGGTCGGATCGGCGCTTCGCCAGCCACCTGTTGAGCGCCGCGGACCTGGATGCCGTGCTGGCCGCGGGCAAGGTCGTCATCCTCACCGACCGCTACGCGCCGGTGGATCAGATGCTCGCGCCGGTGTTCAGGGATGTGGTGGGAGAGTAGAGCCCGCTCATCGCGCGGCCTCTCAATTGGCCAGGCGCTTGACCTGCAGTTTGGCCGAACCAAAGTTGATGAGCAAGCCCACGCGATATCCGGAGGCTTTGAGATAAGAAAGGGTCTGGATAAAGAAGACGTCCTCCAGTTCGCTCTTTGCCTTGATTTCGACCATTACATTGCCGGTGCTATCGCCAGCGATAAAATCCACTCGCTTGCGCCCAATATTCCGATCCTTGTACATGACTTCTATCCAGACTTCACGGGCAAAGTCGACCTGGTGCGCTGGCAACTCCAAGGCCAACGCGCGCTGATAGATGACTTCTTCGAATCCCGGCCCCAAGGTATGATAGACTTGCTGGGCAGCCGCGATGATCCGCGCGGTGAGAGCTGACAGGGGATACTGATTGTCGGTGTAATCCCTGGTGACTGTATGGTTCATCCCGTGTCCCTCCAGATTGCAATCACTGAGAGGATGAGAACACCGAAACACTGAGGCAGGATCGGAAACTAAGCCAGGGCCTCGGTCAGCCCGGTCATCCTGATCCTCCATTCAGTGCTCGCGTTCTCTCTACGTCTCAGCACTCTCATCCCCTCAGTGCTTTCATTCTCTCAGTGATCCCCCGGTGATCCACCGCTCCACCAGGTCGGTCACATCCACCCCCGCCTGGCTGATCCAATAGTCCAGCACCTGCGGCGAGGTCACGATGCCGTAGCGGTTCTCCGCCACGTACTGGCGCAAGAGGCGAAAGTAGGCCTCGTCGCCCAGGCGCTGGCGCAGCTCGTGGAAAAAGAGCCCCGCCTTGGCATAGACCACGCGGTAATAGATGGGGTCTACGTAGGCATCCACCAGCAGGTTGGCGGGCAGGTCCTGCTCCGGCTCCAGCCGCCCATAGGGATCGCGCAGGTACCAACTCAGCGTGCGCCCCTCCTGGCTGCGCCCCTCCCGATCCTCGAAATAGACGATGGCGGAATAGTTGGTGAGCCCCTCGTCCACCCAGGCGTGCTCCTGGGGATCGTTGCCCACCAGGTTGTACCACCACTGGTGCGCCACCTCGTGGGCCACCAGGAACTCGTCATAGCCATCGGTCCGGCCATATTGCTCGTCCTGGATCAGCGTCATGCCCGGCAGCTCCATGCCCCCCGCGCCGATGGGCGATTCGACCACGTCGAACTCGTTGTAGGGGTACGGGCCGAAGCGCCGCTCATAGATCGCCAGCGCGTCGGCGGCGTGGCCCAAGAGCTTGCGCCCCGCCTCCTCGTCCTCCGGCAGATAGAAGGAGCGCACGGCGACCTCGCCGGCCATCTGGGTGGCCACCTGATAACGCGGGCTGAGGGCCAGGCCCAGGTCGCGGCTGGGCCCGCTGACCAGCGTGTAGGTGACGGTCCCATCGGCGTGGCCCTGCCGCGCCACCTCGGTTCCCGAGGCGGCCACCACCACCCCACCCGGCGCGGTCAGCGTCAGGCGGTGGAAGGCGGCCTCCACGTAAGCCACGTCGCCCTGGGGCAGGATCGGGTCGAGGTCCCAGCCCTCGCCATCATAGACGGCCAGCGCCGGGTAAAAGTTGGCCAGCGCGGCCATCTCGCGCGTGTAGGTAAAGATCTGGTAGTGGATCTCGCTATCCAGCGGGACGGTGGTGCGGAACTCGAGCGTCAGGTCGACCTGGCCGCCGGGCGGCAGCGGCTGGGGCAGCGGCACGGCCAGCACCGTATCGCCCACCGAGAGGCGCGGCGCGACCAGGGCGCCGTCCACGCGGACCGAGGTCACCTCTAGCGTCCCGCCATAGGTGGCGTCGTTGGGATAGAGCCGGAAATAGATCACCGGCATGGGCTGATCCGAGCGGTTCCAGTAACGCACCCGCTGCTGGCCGTCGATGACCGGCTGGGGCGGGGCGAGGTTCACGCGGGCGGTGATCTCGTAGAACGGCGCCCTGGCTAGCCGCTCCACGTCGGCGCAGCCAGCGACCGTCAGGGCGGCGCATTGCCCCGCCAGGTCCACCCAATCCGGGGTGGGAGTGGGGGTCAGGCTGGGCGTGGCGGTGGGCGGCTCGGGGGTCGGCGAGAGCGTCCGCGTGGCCGTGGGCGGCAGCGGCGTCGGCGAGTGGGTGGCCGTCGCCGGCGGCGGCAACGGCGTGGCAGTGGTCGAACTGGTGGCGGTGGGGGTCAGCGTGCTGGGCTGCGGCTGGCAGCTCCACACCGCCGCCGCCAAGAGCGCCGCGCCCACGAAAAGGGCTGCTTTGGTGGTCATGGTTCCTCGATCATTGGGTTCTGGGACCATTATACCGGTTGCGGGCCGGGAGGCAAGCGCCGGTTTCCGCTTTTGACACCGTATCGCGATTAAGCTATAATGACAGAGTACCTAGTGGCTGCGCGCCCAGCACATCGCGCTCACATATCATACCTCGCTGGTGGCCAAGACGGCTATCTGGTCTCCCGAAAACCCCGTCAGCCCAGTTGTTGGGGCCGCTATCCAATGATCCGGGTATGGTGCTTGTGATATCATCGAGACGTCGACTTGACCTGCATCGGACCGACCATGGCCAGGAAAGCTAGCACGGAAAACCCCAAACCCATAGACGAGACGCCCGAGGACGACGCCGAACTCGAGGCTATTGATCTTGCGCTGGACGCGGATGAAGAGGCCCCCGAAGCTCAGATCGATGAAAAGACGCGCCAACTGGTCGCGCCGCTCATCGAGAGGAGCCAAAGCAAGGGCTTTATCACCGCCAGCGACGTGATCGACGCGGTCCCCGCGACCAAAAAGAACGCCACCCTTCTGGACGACCTGCTCAACTATCTCTTTGACCAGGGCGTGGAGATCGTCTATGACGTCGGCGACAAGGAAGGGCGCAGCAACGGCGAGGGCGACGAGCTGGAGGCCAGCGTGGACCTCTCCGGGCTGACCAGCGACGACACCGTGGGCATGTACCTGCGCGAGATGGGGCGCGTGCCGCTGCTGACCGCCGAGGAGGAGATCTCGCTGGCGCAGCAGATGGAGCGCGGCGAGATCGCGGCGCGCCGGCTGGCCGAGGAGGCCCTGGACGAGGACGAGCGAGATCGCCTGGACGAGGAAGAGCGCAAGGGCGAACAGGCGCGCGACCGCGTGATCCAGGCCAACACCCGCCTGGTCATCAGCATCGCCAAGCGCTACCTGGGCCAAGGCATCCCCTTCCTCGACCTGATCCAGGAGGGCAACCTGGGGCTGATGCGCGCCGTGGAAAAGTTCGACTATCGCCGTGGCTTTCGCTTCAGCACCTATGCCACCTGGTGGATTCGCCAGGCCATCAGCCGCGCCGTGGCCGAGCAGAGCCGCATCATCCGGCTGCCCATCCACATGGGCGACAAGATCCGCAAGATGTACCGCGTGGCGCGGACGCTGGAGCAGTCCGGCGAGCGCACCCCCACCACCCAGGAGATCGCCGAAGAGATGGGGCTGGAGCCCCGGCGCGTGGAATGGCTCATGGAGCTGGCCCGCCGCCCGGTCTCGCTGGAAAAGCCCGTCGGCGAGGAAGAGGACGGCGAGCTGGGCGACCTGCTGGTGGACCAGGAGGCGGAGGCCCCCGCCGAGGCCGCCTATCGCAGCCTGCTCAAAGAGCAACTGGAGGATGTGCTGGATAGCCTCTCCTCCCGCGAGGCGCTGGTCCTGCGGCTGCGCTACGGCCTGCTGGATGGGCGCAGCTACACGCTGGAAGAGGTGGGGCAAAAGCTGAACGTCACCCGCGAGCGCATCCGCCAGATCGAGGCCAAGGCGCTCCGCAAGCTCAGGCACCCCAGCCGCCGCAAGCAGCTCTCCGGCTATTTCCGCTAGGACGCCCGCCCACGGGCTTGCCAACGACCGCCTGAACGCACGGGCGGTCTTTTTTTATGCCAGGGTTTCCCCCTCAAGCCCTATCGCCAGAACCCCGCATATTTGCTTTGACAAACCGCCGCAGCGATGATAGAATGGCTATACCCCCTCATGCCTAGACTGACGAAGGAGTGCGAACATGCCCAAGAGAATGGACGATCGATGTGAGGTCTATTATCTCGACGAGCAAAAGGTGAAGCAGGCCCAAGCGCGCCTCGTCGATGGCCTGACGGCGACGCACCTGGCGCAGACCTTCCGGGCGCTCAGCGACCCCAGCCGCGTCCGGATCGTCTCCGCGCTCTCGGCTGGCGAGCTGTGCGTCTGCGACATCGCCGCCAGCGTCGGCATGAGCCAATCGGCGGTCTCGCACCAGCTCCGCGCCCTGCGCGACGCCGACCTGGTCCAGTTCCGCAAGGTCGGGCGAAAAGCCTATTACGCCCTGGATAGCAGCCACATCGCCGCCCTGTTCGGCGAGGGCTTGCAGCACGTGAGCAAAGAGGAATAGCGGCGCCGCAGGCCGCCAGACCCCGCACACGAACAGAGGGCGCGCCCATCGGCGCGCCCTCTCTTGCGTTATGTCGCCTCTAGCCCTCACCTCACCCGCCCGAGCCGCCCCGGCGCGCCAGCAAGGCCAGCAGCTCCGCCGCGCCCAGCGTGTTGACCACGTGCGCCGCCTCGGCCCAGCCGCGCCGCGCGGTGGCCACGCCGTAGCGGAGGCTGTCCAGCCCCGCGACGCTGTGGGCGTCGCTATTGATGGCGATCCGCACCCCCGCGCGGATCGCCTCGCGGACGTGGGCGTCGTCCAGGTCCAGGCGGTCGGGGATGCTGTTGACCTCCAGGATGGCGCCGGTCTCGGCTGCCGCGCGGATGACCTCCCCCAAATCGAGGGCGCTGGCCTCCCGCTGGCCCAGCAGCCGCCCGGAGGGGTGGCCGAGGATGTCCACGTGGGGGTTGCGGAGCGCCTGCAACGCCCGCGCGGTGATCTGCTCGCCCTCCTGGCGCAGGCCGGAATGCAGCGACGCCACCACCACGTCCAGTTGCGCCAGCAGCTCGTCGGGGAAATCCAGGCTGCCATCGGCCTTGATCTCCACCTCGGCGCCCTGCAACAGGCGAAGCGCGGGGAAGCGAGCCTGGACCTCGGCGAGCTCGGCTCGCTGCGCCTGCATCCGCTCCCAGGTGAGCCCGTTGGCGACGCCCAGGCTGTGGGTGTGGTCCGAGATGACCAGGTATTCGTAGCCGCGCCGCAGCGCCGCCTCGGCCATCTCGGCCACGGTGGCGGCGCCGTCGCTCCAGGTGCTATGCAGGTGCAGGTCGCCCTTGATCTGCGCCAGCGTGACCAGGTCGGGCAGGCGCCCCTCTCGCGCCGCGGCGATCTCGCCGCGGTCCTCGCGCAGCTCGGGCGGCACCCAGGCCAGCCCCAGCCGCTCGTATACCTCCTCCTCCGTGGGGCAAGCGATCTCTTGCTCGCCCTGCCGGAAGCCGTACTCGCTCAGGCTGAGGCCCTGCTTTTGCGCCAGCTCGCGGAGCGCCACGTTGTGCGCCTGGCTGCCGGTAAAGTATTGCAGCGCCGCGCCCCAATGGGGCGGCTCCAGCACGCGCAGGTCCACCTGCAGGCCGTTGTGCAGCACCACCGAGGCCTTGGTGGGGCCCTGGCCCAGCACCTCGGCCACCTGCGGCAGCCGGGCAAAGGCCGCGGTCACCGCCGCCGTGTCCTTTGCCGCCGCCAGCAGGTCGATATCGCCGATGGTCTCGCGCATGCGCCGCAGGCTCCCCGCCGTCTCGATACGATCGGGAGAGATCGCCGCGTCCAACGCAGCCATCAGCTCCACCGCCACCGGCCAGGCCACCCCCAACGGGATGCGATCGCTGCGGCGGTAGAGGGACTCGATCCCCGCTAGGATGCGCTGCTCGGAGCGCTCGCCCAGGCCCGGGAGCTTGCGCAGCAGCCCCTGTTTGGCCGCCTGCTCCACCTCGGCCACGCTCAAGAGCCCCAGCTTGGACCAGAGCAGCCGCGCCGTCTTGGGCCCCACCTCGGGGATCGCCAGCAGGCTCACCACGCCCGCGGGGACCTCCTCTTGCAGCCGCTCATAGTAGGCCAGCCGGCCGGTGCGGAACAGCTCGTCGAGCTTGGCCTCCAGCGCCGCGCCGACCCCGGGCACCTCGCGCAGCTTGCCCTCCTGCCAGACCTCGCGCAGGTCGCGGCCCAGCGACTCGATGCTCTCCGCCGCGCGGCGATACGCCAGCGTCTTGTAGATGACCTCGCCCTTGATCTCTAGCATGTCGGCGATCTGCCGCAGCAGATCCACGATCTCGTTGTTGTTCATGGCCCTTCCCTCGCTCGACCGTGCCCTGACGCCAGTATAGCGGAATCGCCGGGGGATGTCAATGGTTTCGCAGGGCGATTGCATTTAAACTGCCAGGACCTTGAGCAGGTAGACGTTGTCCCAGCCAGCCATGAGACGCTTGTTGTGGAGGCCGACTTGGGCCGTCTTTTCCTGTTTGAGCAGATTGAGGG
>Ga0123332_1001703_pt1 | contig 21555 bp, 19 predicted proteins | sample BioC12SIPDNA_4_FD_89958 | JGI IMG/M metagenome (GOLD analysis project Ga0123332, IMG submission 89958) | Anaerobic biogas reactor microbial communites from Washington, USA - Biogas_R2_A C12 SIP DNA | ecosystem: Engineered > Bioreactor > Anaerobic > Unclassified | place: Washington, USA... | reverse complement strand
CCTCGACGACACCTTCCCGGCGAGCGACCCGCCGGCCCTGATCGCGCCGAAGGCCGGCTGACCCACCCCGCGGCGCGTCCGGGTGTACCCGGGCGTGCCGTTCGCGCCCACCTACCCCACCCCCGGTGGGGTAGATTGCGGGCGTGAACGAGGACACCGCCAACACGATCGACCTCCGGGTCAAGGGCATGAGCTGCAACCACTGCGTCGCCGCCGTGAAGGGCGCGCTCGAGCGCGTCCCCGGCGTCGAGCGGGCGCGGGTCGACCTCGCCAACGGCACCGCGACCGTCGTGGGCGCCGCCGACGTCGACGCGCTCGTCGCGGCCGTCGCGTCCGAGGGCTACGAGGCGGCCCCGGCGCAGGGATGAAGGGCCCCGCGGCCGCCGACCGTTTGGTCGCTCCCGACGCCGGCGGCCAGCACCTCCACCTCGACCCGCAGACCCGTCAGGACGCCGCGCTGAGGCTCAAGAGCGTCCGCGGCCACGTCGACGGCGTGCTCCGCATGCTCGAGGACGAGGGCGTCTACTGCGTCGACGTCCTCAAGCAGCTCAGCGCGGTCCAGGGGGCCCTGAGGAAGGTCTCCGAGGCCGTGCTCAAGGCCCACGTGCGCGATCACGTCGCCACCGCCGCGCAGCGCGGCGACACCGACGCGATCGTCGAGGAGCTCATGGAAGCCCTGAAGTACAGGGCGTGAACCGGACATGTCCAGCGTGACGTCGGCGGCGCCGCCCCGCGGCGCCGCGAGAACACCCCAGCCCGACGCGGCGGGCACGGCCGCCGCCGAGCTATCCGTCGCCGGCATGACCTGCGCGGCGTGCGTCGCGCGCGTCGAGCGGGCCCTGACGAAGGTCGACGGCGTCGTCGCGGCGAACGTCAACCTCGCGACCGAGCGTGCCGGCGTCGTCTACCGGCCCGAGCTCGTCGACCTGAGCCAGCTCCAGGAGGCCGTCGAGGGCGCCGGGTACGAGGTCATCGCGGTGGAGGGCGAGGACCGCCTCGCAGCCGAGCGCGAGGCGAGAGCCGCCCAGGTCGCCGCGCTCGGGCGCGACGTCGTGATCGCCGCCGCCCTCACCCTGCCGCTGCTCGTGCTCGAGATGGGGCCGATGCTGCTCCCGGCCCTCGGCGACCGGTTGGCCGCGCGTCTGCCTGCCGGCGCGATGGGCCCCCTGCTCTTCGCCCTCGCCGCCGTCGTGCAGTTCGGTCCCGGGCGCCGCTTCTACCGCACGGGCTGGGACGCGCTCGTGCGCCGCTCCCCCGACATGAACTCGCTGGTGCTGCTGGGGACCTCGGCCGCGTTCGGCTACTCGACCGTGGCCACGTTCCTGCCGCGGCTGCTGCCCGCGGGCTCGGCGCACGTCTACTTCGAGGCGTCGGCCGTGATCGTCACGCTCGTCCTGCTGGGCCGCTACCTCGAGGCCTTGGCCCGCGGCCGCACCGGCGACGCGATCCGCGCCCTGGTGGCGCTGCGGCCGCGCACCGCGCGCGTCGTGCGCGACGGCGTCGAGTCCGAGGTGCCGGTGTCGGCCGTGCGGAGGGGCGACGTCGTCGTCGTGCGACCGGGCGAGCGCCTGCCCGTCGATGGCGTGGTCGTCGACGGCGAGTCGTGGGTGGACGAGTCGATGGTCACCGGCGAGCCGACGCCCGTCCTGAAGCGGGCCGGGTCCGAGGTCGTCGGCGGCACCGTGAACGGCAGCGCCAGCTTCCGCTTCCGGGCGACGAAGGTCGGCAGCGAGACGTTCCTCTCGCAGGTCATCGCCATGGTCCAGGCGGCGCAGGGCGCGAAGCTGCCCATCCAGGCGCTGCTCGACAAGGTCGTGGCCGTGTTCGTCCCCGCGGTGCTCGGCGTCGCCGCCGTCACGTTCCTCGCCTGGCTGGCCTTCGGGCCGCGCCCGTCGCTGGGGCTGGCGGTCGTGAACGCCGTGGCGGTGTTGATCATCGCCTGCCCGTGCGCGATGGGCCTGGCCACGCCCGTCTCGATAATGGTGGGCACGGGCAAGGCCGCCGAGCTCGGCGTGCTGTTCCGCAACGGCACGGCCCTGCAGGCGCTCCAGGGCGCCGGCGTGATCGCGTTCGACAAGACAGGCACGCTCACCGAGGGCGCGCCCAGGCTCACCGACCTCGTCGTCGCCGACGGCGCGCCGGAGGGTCGCGCCGAGGCGCTGGCGCTCGCCGCTGCCGCCGAGGACAGGAGCGAGCACCCGTTGGCGCGGGCGCTCGTGGCCGCCGCGCGCTCCGAGGGCGTGGACGTGCCCGCTGCGACCGGCTTCGCGGCCGTCGCCGGCCGGGGCGTGCGTGCCGACGTGGCGGGCCGCACCGTGCTGGTCGGCTCGGCCCGGTTCGTGACGGAGGCGGGCGCCGCCTTGGGCGCTCTGGTCGACATGGCGGCCGACCTGGCGGAGGAGGGCAAGACGCCTGTCTACCTGGCCGTGGACGACGGCGGGTCGCCCCGCGCGGTGGCGGTCATGGCCGTCTCCGACCCGGTCAAGGCGTCCTCGCTCCCCGCCCTCGAGGCGCTGCGGGCCATGGGCGTGAGGACCGTCATGGTCACCGGCGACGACGAGAGGACGGCGCGGGCAGTGGCGCGCCGCCTCGGGATCGACGAGGTCCGCGCCGAGGTGCTGCCCGGCGACAAGGCCGCCGTCGTCACGGCCCTCCAGGCGGACGGCGCGCGGGTCGCGTTCGTGGGCGACGGGATCAACGACGCGCCGGCGCTGGCCGCGGCCGACGTGGGCGTCGCCCTCGGCACCGGGACCGACGTGGCCATCGAGGCCGCCGACGTCGTGCTGATGTCCGGCGACGTGCGCGGCGTGCCCGACGCGCTGGCGCTGTCGCGCGCCGTCATGCGCAACATCGGCCAGAACCTGTTCTGGGCCTTCGCCTACAACGTCGTGCTGATACCGGTCGCCGCCGGCGCGCTCTACCCGGCGTTCGGCCTGCTGCTCTCGCCGATGCTGGCCGCCGCCGCGATGGGCGTCTCGAGCGTCTTCGTGGTCGGCAACGCGCTCAGGCTGCGGCGGTTCGCGCCGCGGCGACCGCGCGAGGCGGCCCGCTAGGCCGGCTGCGGCGCCAGCGTCCGCGCGAGGAACCCGTCCACTGTGGTCAGGCTCACGCCGTAGCGGTCGGCCGCCTCGGTCTCGACGGCGGCGTACGCCGGGGCGACGGCGTGGATCGTCAGCAACCGCGTCACCACCCCCTTGAGGGCGTCGGGCACCGTGGACACGTCGGCGCCCACGGGCAGGTACCTGACGGAGAGGGGAGCGCCCGTGACCCTCGCTATGCGCTCGACGACGTCCGGGTAGGTCGCGGTCTCGGCCGAGAGCTCGAGGACCTCGGCGGGACCGGAGCGGGGGTCGCGCGCGAGGCTCGCCGCGACCTCGGCCACGTCGGCCTCGTCGACGAAGCTGCTCGGCTTCGTGCCGTCGCCGACGAGCTCGACGACACCGCCGCCGGCCTGGAGCTGGAGGCCGATCAGGAAGCCGATCCAGTCGGCCATGTAGCGCGCCGGTCGCAGGATCACGTACGGCACGCCGCTGGCCCTGACGGCCTCCTCGCCGTGCCACTTGTCCCGGAACACGCCGGGAGGGGCGTCGCCGGCGACGCCGGCGGCGGAGACGAGCACCAGCTTGCGGACGCCCGACGCGGCGGCCGCCGCGGCCAGGTTGGCCGTGCCCTCGGCGTCCACGGTGGCCGTCGTGTCGGGCGGGGCGCGCTTGGTGCCAGACGCGGTGCTGACCACGACGTCGACCCCGGCGAGCGCCGCGCGCAGGCTGGCCGGGTCGCGCAGGTCCCCGGTCACGACCTCGGCGCCCGCCCCTGCCAGCTCGTCCGGCTCGGTGCGCGGGTTGGCGGCGCGCGCCGGCGACCCCTCGCGCACCAGTACCCTCACGCGGTCCCCGGCGGCCAGCAGCCTCTTGGCGATGCTCCCACCCAGCGTCCCGGTGGCTCCCACGACGAGGTACATACGGACCTCCTTCCCCCTAGTGGAGCGATGCGGGCGTCACGCCCGCGTTACGCGGCGTGCCCAGGGTACGCCGCCACGGGGACACGCCCGCCCGGACGCTAGAAGCCGACGGCCTGGCCGTCCTTGCGATGGTCGCTGCCGGCGACGTAGCCGCCGCCCTCGAGCCGCGCGATGACCTGGGCGCCGCCGAACAGCAGCGACTCGTGGGGCTCCGTGACGCGGACGTCGTGACCGCGATCGGCGAGCTCCTGCGCGACCTCGGGGCGGAAGCCGGGCTCGAGCAGCAGGCTGCGGCCCTCGCCGACCTGCCACCGCGGGGCGTCGGAGGCGGCCTGGGGGTTCTGGCCGTGCACGGCGAGGCGCAGCGCGACCTGCAGGTGGCCCTGCGGCTGCATCGGGCCGCCCATCACGCCGAGGGCGGCGACCGGGACGCCGCCGGACGTGAGCATCCCGGGGATGATCGTGTTGAAGGGGCGCGCGCCCGGCGCCACGGCGTTAGGGTGCCCGGCACGGGTGGAGAAGCAGTTCCCGCGGTTGTTCAGGGCGATGCCCGTGCCCGGCACCACGACGCCCGAGCCGAAGCCGCGGTAGTTCGACTGGATGAAGGAGACCATCATGCCGCCGGAGTCGGCGGCGCAGAGGTAGACGGTGCCGCCCGGGCGCGGCTCGCCGTGGCCGGGGTCGCCCGCCCGCTCCATGTCGATGAGCCGCGCGCGCTCGTCGAGGTAGCCGTCGTCGAGCAGCTCGCGCGGGTCGATCGTCATGCGCTCGGGGTCGGCGACGTGGGCGTGGGCGTCGGCGAACGCCAGCTTCATGGCCTCCGCCTGGACGTGCACCCAGTCCGCGGTGTCGGGCTCCAAGTCGAGGACGCCGGCGCGCAGCGCGAGCGCGAGGGCCTGCAGCGCCGCGACGCCCTGGCCGTTGGGCGGCAGCTCGTGCAGCTCGAAGCCCGCGAACGCGGTGTGCAGCGTGCCGGTCCACTCCGGGGCGTGGGCCTCGAGGTCGACGTGGTCGATGGCGGCGCCCTCGGCGCGGGCGTGGGCGACGAGGGCGTCGGCGAGCTCGCCGCGGTAGAGCGCCACGCCCCGGGTCTCGGCGATGAGCCTTAGCGAGCGGGCGTGGGCGGGCGAGCGCCACGTCTCGCCCGCGCACGGCGCGCGGCCGCCGGCGAGGAACGCCGCGGCGAAATCGGAGCGCTGGCCGAGGTACTGGCCGGCCCGCTCCCACTGGCGCGCGATCCCGGGCGAGACCGGGAAGCCCTCGGCGGCGTAGCGCTCGGCGGGCTCGAGCAGCGCGGCGAACGGCAGCCGGCCGAAGCGCTCCGAGAGGACGGCCCAACCCGCGACGGCGCCCGGCACCGTGACGGGGTCCCAGCCCACGCGCGGGACCTCGTCGGCCCCGAGGAAGCGCGTGGGGTCGAGGCCGCGCGGCGAGCGGCCCGAGGCGTTGAGGCCGTGCAGGCGTGAGCCGTCCCACAGCATCACGAAGGCGTCCGAGCCGAGGCCGTTGCCGCTCGGCTCGACGACGGTCAGGGCCGCCGCGGCGGCGATCGCGGCGTCGACGGCGTTCCCGCCGCGCCGCAGCATCTCGAGCCCGGCCTGGGCCGCCAGCGGCTGCGAGGTCGCCACGACGTCGCCGGCCATCACCGGCTGGCGCGCGGAGGGGTACGGCAGCTCCCAGCTGGGCCGGTAGGCGCCGGCCGTCACGAGCCGGCCCCGCCGCGTACCGCGACCCCCGCCTGGGGCGCCGAGTCGGCCTCGGCGAACCAGGCGCGCCACTCCCACGAGCTCTTGAGCACGTCCGCCAACTGCAGGGTCTCGGTGCCGACGACGTCGGGGGCGAGGCGAGGCAGCTCGACGGCGACGAAGTCGTGCAGCGCGCGGATGTCGCGGTGCAGCGTCTGGATCACGATGTCGGCCGAGCCCAGCGACACGCCCACGAACCTGACGTTCGGGACCTTGGAGAGGGATTCGGCGACGGTGTGGACCGTGCCCGGCCTGGTCCGTATCAGCGTGATGGCGGCGGTGTTCACCCCCAACGTGAGCGGGTCGCCCACGGCCGTGATCCGTATCAGGCCCGCCTCGGTGAGGCGCCCGACGCGCGCCCTGACCGTGGCCTCCGCGACGCCCAGGTCGCGGGCGATGTCACGGTAGGGCCGACGCCCGTCCTCCTCGAGCGCCACGATGATGCGTTTGTCGAGGTCGTCGATACGCACTGTCTCCCTCCGGACCGGACGGGCCGCCGACACCCCCACGCCGGGGACGGCCCCGCCCTAGGCGACGCGACGAGCATACAGCGCCCGCCGGCCGCCGCGCATCGCGCGGCCGGAGGGCCTTCTCACGTTGACCTTGCGCGGCCCGGCGTACTAGTCTTCGCGCGAAGGCACATCGAGGCCGCCCCCGGCGCACGCGGCGGGGACCGCGGCCGACGCCGGGAGGGCACCATGGTCACGAGTGTCAGGCGCACGTCGGTCGTCGCCGTTGCGGCGGTCCTCCTCTCCGCCGCGCTGGCCCAGACCACGCTGCGCATCGGTCTGGCCGAGGACCCCGACGTCCTCGACCCCGCGCTGGCGCGCACCTACGTCGGTCGCATCGTGTTCGCCAGCCTCTGCGACAAGCTGTTCGACATCGACACGTCGGCGGCGATCGTCCCGCAGCTCGCCACCGGCTACACGGTGTCGGACGACGGCCTGACGATCACCATCGACATCAGGCAGGGCGTCCTGTTCCACGACGGTACGCCCATGGACGCCGAGGCCGTCAAGTACAGCCTCGACCGGGCCATGAACCTGCCCGGCTCGAACCGGGCCAGCGAGCTCGAGCAGCTCGAGTCGGTCACCGTCGTAGACGAGGACACCGTCGAGCTGCACCTCAGCACCCCGTTCGCGCCCCTGATCGCCCAGCTCGCCGACCGCGCCGGCATGATCGTCTCGCCGACCGCCGCCGAGGCCGCCGGCGAGGGCTTCGGCAACGCCCCGGTCTGCGCCGGCCCCTTCCGCTTCGTCGAGCGGGTCGCCCAGGACCGCATCGTCCTCGAGAGGTTCGCCGACTACTACGCCGCCGACCAGGTCGCGATCGACAGGGTCGTCTTCCTGCCGATCCCCGACAGCAGCGTGCGCCTGGCGAACCTGCAGTCGGGCGACCTCGACCTCATCGAGCGCCCGGCGCCCACCGACCTCCCGACCATGCGCTCCGACCCGAACATCGTCATCCCCAGCGTCCCGAGCCTCGGGTACCAGGGCATCACGATCAACATCGCGAACCCGGAGCCTCGCACCGACCCGCTGTCCGCCGACGTGCGCGTGCGCGAGGCCTTCGAGCTGGCCATCGACAGGAACACGATCAACGACGTCGTCTTCGGCGGCGAGTTCGTGGTCGGCAACCAGCCCGTGCCCCCATCGAGCCCGTGGTACGTGCCCGAGGTGGCCATACCCACGCGCGACGTCGAGCGCGCCAGGGCCCTGCTCGACGAGGCCGGCGTCGACCGCGTCCAGTTCGAGATGATGGTCGCGAACAACCCCGAGGCGATAAGGGTCGGCGAGGTCATCCAGGCGCTGGCCGGCGAGGTCGGCTTCGACATCACCCTGCGCGCGACCGAGTTCGCCACCGCCCTCGACCTTCAGGAGCAGGGCCAGTACGCGGCCTTCCCCGTCGGCTGGTCGGGCCGCATCGACCCCGACGGCAACATCCACCAGTTCCACACCTGCGAGGGGGCGCTGAACGAGTCGGGCTACTGCGACGAGGAGGTCGACAGGCTGCTGAACGAGGCGCGCGCGGCCCCGACGACCGAGGCCAGGTACGACCTCTACCGGCAGGCGCTCGAGCGCTACCTGCCCGACAGGCACATAATCTACCTGTACCACACGGTCCTGTTCTTCCCGCACAGGACGAACGTCGAGGGCTTCCAGGCGTACCCGGACGGCCTGATAAGGCTGCAGGGGGTGACCCTCGCGCAGCGTTAGCGAGGAGGCAAGGTAGGCGGTGCTGCCCTTCGTCGGCCGGCGAGCGCTGACGGCGATACCGACGCTGTTCATCGTCACGCTGATGGTCTTCGCCATCCAGCGCTCGCTGCCCGGCGACCCGGCGCTGATCCTCGCCGGCGAGCAGCAGGACCCCGAGGTCATCGCGTTCATCCGCGAGCGCTACCGCCTCGACGACCCGGTGCCGGTGCAGTACCTCGCGTGGCTCGGGCAGCTCGCGCGCGGTGACCTCGGCAGGTCGCTGCGCACGAACGAGCGCGTCCTCGACCTGATCGGCTCGAAGCTGCCGGTGACGATCGAGCTGGCGGTCCTATCGATGCTCGTGGCCCTGGTCATCGCCCTGCCTATCGGCGTCCTCGCCGCGGTCAGGCGCGGCACCGCCGTCGACTACGGCGGGACCGTGCTGGCACTCACCGGCCTGTCCGTGCCGAACTTCTGGCTGGGCATCATGCTGATCCTCCTCGTCTCGGTGCGGCTCGGCTGGCTGCCCGCCTCGGGCTACGTGCCGCTTTCAGAGGGCGTGTGGGAGAACCTGAGGCGCATGATCATGCCGGCGTTCGTGCTGGGGACGGGGTTGGCGGCGGTCCTCATGCGCCAGCTGCGCTCCTCGATGCTGGGCGTGCTGAGGCAGGACTACGTGCGCACCGCCCGCGCCAAGGGCCTGCGCGGCGCTGCCGTGAACGTCCGCCACGCCGCGCGCAACGCGCTGATTCCCGTGGTGACGATCCTCGGCCTGCAGCTCGGGGCGCTGCTGTCGGGCGCCGTCCTCACCGAGCAGGTCTTCACGATCCCGGGCTTCGGCAAGCTGGTCGTCGACGCCGTGTTCAACCGCGACTACGCCGTCGTGCAGGGGGTGGTGCTGGTGACCGCCACCGGCTACATCCTCATCAACCTGCTCGTCGACGTGGCCTACGCGGTCCTCGACCCCAGGATCGGCGCGCGATGAGCGTCGGCGCGATCCCCGCCGCCGCGGCCGGAGCGAGCGACGCCCCGGCGCTTCGCCCCGTCGGCCGGCCCCTGCGTCGCCTGCTCAGGCGGCCGCCGGCCGTCGTGGGCGCCCTCGTCGTCCTCGCCTTCGTGGCCGTGGCGGCGCTGGCGCCGTGGCTGGCGCCCTACGACCCCGCCAAGCCCGACTTCCTGGCCGTGCGGCAGGCGCCGTCGGCGGCCTACCCGCTCGGCACCGACGAGATCGGCCGCGACGTGCTCTCGCGCACGCTCTTCGGCGCCCGCGCCAGCCTCATCGCCGGGGTCATCTCGGTGGCGATCGCCGTCGGCGTGGGCGTGCCGCTCGGCCTGCTCTCCGGCTACTACCGCGGCGCGCTCGACGAGCTGATCATGCGCGTGACCGACGCGGTCCTCTCGTTCCCGTTCCTGATCCTGGCCATCGCGCTGGCCGCGGCGCTCGGCCCCAGCCTCACGAACGCCATGATCGCCATCGGCATCGCCACGACGCCGACGTTCGTGCGGCTGACGCGCGCGCAGGTGCTGGCCGTCGGCGCGGAGGACTACGTGCAGGCCGCGCGGGCGCTGGGGGCGTCCGACGCGCGCATCATCGCGCGGCACGTCTTCCCCAACAGCTTCGCGCCGCTGCTGGTGCAGGCCACGCTGACGATCGCCCAGGCCGTGATCGCCGAGTCGGCCCTGTCGTTCCTGGGCCTCGGCGTCCAGCCGCCCACGCCCTCCTGGGGCGGCATGCTCAACACCGCCAAGAACTTCCTCGTCCAGGCGCCGTGGATGGCGGTCTTCCCGGGCCTGTCGATCTTCCTGACCGTGCTCGCCTTCAACCTCTTCGGCGACGGCCTGCGCGACGCGCTCGACCCGCGCGACGAGTAGGCGGCAGGGGTCGCCCGTGGCCTCCTGTCACGGTGCTCACCGGTCACGGCGCTTGCCGGGCCCGGCGGCCCGTCCGGCCGGCCCGGCGCGGCGGGCGGCGCCTCCTTTTCAGCGCAGGGCGGCCACCACGCTGGCGCCGAAGGCCAGCGGGCCGAACTGCTCGCGTATGAACTCCTCGAGCGTCATCGTGCGGTCGGCGAACGTGAGCACCAGGTTCTCGCCCGGGACGCCGTCCTCGTCGGCGTCGTCGAGGACGCCGTCCCAGGTCACGGCCACGGCGCCGTCGAGGACCAGGCTGCCGTTCGCCAGCTCCACGCCCGTGAGCTCCCCGGCGCCGTCGGTGACGGGGGCGAAGTCGGTCGCCACGGCCGCGCTGCCGTCGCCGCCCGCGGTGTCGATGCCGGCTTCGACGCGTAGCCGCCCCGACCTCACCACAGCGTCGAGGACCTCGCACGTGGCCTCGTCGCGCGTGACGTCCAGGGCCACGCTGGCGTCCCAGTCGACCCAGGCGCGGCCCGCGGGCACGCTCAGCTCGAGCCCGCCCGAGCCGCCCGCTGTCGCCTCGTCGTCGCCGGCGTTCACGCTCAGGCCGACGCGGTCGACGGTGAGCGTCGCGGCGCCGTGCGCGACGTGGCCGTTCATGTAGAGGTCGCCCGGCTCGGTGAGGGTGCCGCAGGCGTTCACGGGCCAGGTGGCGGACTGGTCGAGGTCGGCCGTGACCGCGCCGTCGAGCCACATCGTCACGGTCGCCCCCGTGGGCAGCTCGACCTCCTCGCCCGACGCGAGCGTGCGCCTGACCGTGGGCGCGGCGGCGTCCCAGTCGACGAGCAGGCGCGCGTCCCGCGGGCCGGGCTCGACGGTCCAGTTGAGGTCGAGGTCGTCGGAGTCGGCCACGTCCACCCACGCGCCGCTCTCGTCGTCGAACCGGTAGACGCCGCGCGGCAGGTCGCCGCCCGTGCCGGCAGGCAGGCCCGCCGGCGCGAGGCCCGCGACGGCCTGGTGGAACTCGCCGACGGCCGGGTCCCCGATCACGTTCGAGGCGCGCAGGGCCAGGGCGCCCAGCCGGTCGCCGGTCTCCTCGGCGGTGAGCGTGGGGCCGCCGGCCGGCGGCGAGCACGCCGCCAGCGCGAACGCCAGTGCCAGCGGGACTAGCGTGCGGGTTCCAGTTCTGCGCATGGGGTCCTCCGATCGCGGGGGTCTCGTGGTCGACGGTGCCGGACGCCCAGGAGGATAGCGGTGGGGGATGAGCGTAGGTGCGGCGCGTCGGCACGGTGTCAGCGCGCCCGCTGCGGTTAATTGACAGCCCCATGGGGCGCGCCTATCATCGCCCTGTCGGTCACGACAAGCGGCGCAACCACGGGACATGCCGAGCCTCGTCCCTGGGCGTCTAGTCTCCGCAAGAGCGTTGGGAGGAACGGGATGAGAAGGTCTCTGTTCGTGCTCGTCTTGGCCCTGGCGGCCTCCGCGGCCTTGGCGCAGGATCCCATCATCATCGGGGTGAACCTGGAGCTGTCCGGGCGGCAGACCGTGACGGGCAACGACACCCTGAACGGCATCCGCATAGCCCACATGCAGCAGGACACCGTACTGGGACGCCCTGTCCAGCTGTCGATCTGCGACAACGCCAGCGTGCCCGAGGGCTCGGTCGCCTGCGCGAACCGCTTCGTCGACGAGGGCGCCGTCGCGGTCCTCGGGACGTACGCCTCCTCCCAGTCGATCCCCGCGGCCGGCGTGCTGCAGGACGCCGGGATCGTGATGGTGTCGACCGGCTCGACGAACCCGGCCACGACGCAGGTCGGGGACTTCATCTTCCGCGTCCCCTACACCGACCAGTTCCAGGGCCGCGTGGCGGCGCAGTGGACGATGGAGCAAGGCTTCGGCGACCGCGTCGCGATCTTCAGGCAGCAGGACGACGACTACTCCGTCGGCCTCACGGGCTTCTACCAGGACGCGCTCGAGGAGATGGGCGGCGAGACGATCGTCCTCGACCACACCGCGAACACCGTCGACTTCTCGGCGCAGATCAACGACCTGCGCTCGTTCCAGCCGACGATGATCTACTACACGGGGTTCTGCGCCGAGGCCGCCTCCCTGGTGCCCCAGCTCCGGCAGCAGGGCTTCGACGTGCCCATCCTCGGCGGCGACGCCTCCGACGACGCGCAGTGCCCCGAGGGCGGCGGTCAGGCCTTCGACGGCTTCACCTTCACGAGCTTCGGCGAGCCCGAGGTCCTCTCGGGTGAGGCCGCCGAGCGCGCGAACGCCTTCGGCGAGGTCTACCGCGCCGAGTACCCCGACGCGGGCTTCACGGGCTTCGTGCTCGCCGGCGCCGACGCCTACAAGGTCGTGATCGCCGCGATCGAGGCCTCCGGCTCCGCAGACCCCGCCGCGATCCGCGACGCGCTGATGGCGCTCGAGGGCTTCCCCGGCGTCTCGGGCGAGATCACCTACGTCGGCACCGACGGCACCCCGGCGAACCGCGTGATGGGCCTCTACGCCTACGAGGTCGCCGCCGACGGCTCGTGGGAGAAGGTCACGCTGCGGGGCATCCAGCTCGAGTGAGCCGCTAGCGCCTCGGCCCTCCGCGGCCGAGCGGTGAGGACGGCGAGGGTCCGGCTCTTCCCGGCCCTCGCCGTTCTCGTGCCTGCCGGCCTGTTATCTTGTGCCGAACCGTAACTGCGAGATGGGGTAACGGCTTGTCGATGTCTGTCCATGCCGCACCGCGGGGGTCGTCCACCGGGCGGCCGGGGGCGCTGCGCCGCGCGGCGCCGTGGCTGGGCCTCGCCGCCCTGCTGGGGCTCGTCGTGTGGCGGATGTACTACCTGCACGGGGTGAACGAGAACTTCAACGCGGCGTTCTTCGCCGGCGCCGCCGTGAGGTCGGTCCAGCTCGGCAGCCTCTACGCGCTGATCGCGCTGGGCTACACGATGGTGTACGGCATCATCCGCCTGATCAACTTCGCCCACGGCGAGGTGTTCATGGTGGGCGCCTTCGCGGCGTACTTCCTCTTCAGCGCCACGCCGTTCGCCTGGCCGGTGGCCGTCGTCGTCGCGGCGGTCGTCGCCTACGGGTTCCTCCGCTTCCTCGGCTTCTTCCGGGTGCTGGGTCGGCCCGTGGTCCTCGGCGCCGCGGCCGTGTGCTTCGTCGCCGTGGCGGTGGCGCTGGCGTCGGTGAGGTTCGGGTGGCTCGGCGCGATGGTCGCGAGCATGTTCCTCACCGGCGTGCTGGGCATGGCCATCGACCGCGTGGCGTACAAGCCGCTGCGCGGTGCGCCGCGCAACTCGATGCTGATCACGGCCATCGCGGTCTCGTTCTTCCTCCAGAACTTCGGCCTGCTGGCCTTCTCGAACCGGCAGACGCCGTTCCGGCCGCCCTCGTTCTTCACCGGCCAGCTCACGTTCCAGGTCGGCGGCGAGACCGTGTTCGCCACCTGGATGATCGTGCTCGTCCCCGTCGTCACGCTGGCGCTCGTCGTGGTGCTGACCTCGCTGGTCACCCGCACCCGCCTCGGCCGCGCGATGCGCGCGACGTCCCAGGACGCCGAGACCGCGCGGATGATGGGCGTGGACGTCGACAGGGTCATCGCCTCCACCTTCCTGCTCGGGTCGATCCTCGCCGCCGCCGCGGCCGTGATGTGGGGCATGAGCTTCGGCAGCATCAACCAGCCGGCGATCTTCGGGATCCTGCCGGGCATCAAGGCGTTCGCCGCGGCGGTGATCGGCGGCATCGGCAGCCTGCCTGGCGCGGTGATCGGCGGGGTGCTCCTGGGCTTCCTCGAGAACTTCCTCACCGCACTGTTCCCGCGCGTCGGCTCGTTCACCGGCATCACCGAGTACAAGGACACCTTCGCGTTCCTCGCGATGATCCTGATCCTCCTGCTGCGGCCGTCCGGCATCGTCGGCGAGGACCTCTCGGAGAAGGTGTGATGGTCGGAGCGCCCTCCTTCGGACCGCGCGGGGTGATGCTGCGGCGCCTGCTCAACGCGGCCGCCGCCGTGGCCCTCGTCGTCGTGCTGTTCCTCGTCCAGTCGTCCGGCAGCGTCAAGCTCGGGCAGGTCTTCGCGCTGTTCGCGATCTGGGGCATCGCCACGGTGAGCCTGAACCTGATCAACGGGGTCACGGGCATCCTGTCGCTCGGCCACCACGGCTTCATGCTCATCGGCGGCTACGTCACGGGCCTGCTGATGCTGCCGGAGGCCGCCAGGCAGAACCTGCAGTTCTCGGCCCGGAACTCCCTCTCCGACTTCGCGCTGGGTCTCTCGGTCGAGCGCTGGATGGAGGGGCTAGGCCTCGACTTCCTCGCCACGCCGGAGACCCTCGGCGTGCGCTTCGTGGTCGCCCTCGTGCTGGGCGGCCTGCTGGCGGCCGCGTTCGGGCTCGTCGTCGGCTTCCCCTCGCTGCGCCTGCGCGGCGACTACCTGGCCGTCGTGACGTTCGCGTTCGGCGAGGTGATCCGCCTCCTCGCGTCCACGCCGCTGCTCGCGTCGTACACGAACGGCGCGCTCGGCTTCGCCGGCGTGCCCAGCGGCTTCGGCAAGAGCGTGTGGTGGACGTTCGGCGCTCTGGCGATCACGGTGTTCGTGCTGGCGCGGCTGAAGAAGGGCTCGTACGGGCGCGTGCTGCAGGGCATCCGCGAGGACGAGGTCGCCGCCGAGGCGATGGGCGTGAACGTCGCCTACCACAAGGTGCTGGCGTTCGTGATCTCGGCGTTCTTCGCCGGTGTGGCGGGCGGCCTGTGGGTGAGCTGGGTCGGCACCGCGCGCCTCGACCTCTTCCTCTTCACGCTGACCTTCTACTTCCTCGTCGCGATCTCGGTCGGCGGGACGGGCTCGATCACCGGCGCGCTGATCGGCACCGCGCTGGTCGTGTGGGTGCGCCAGTACGGCGACCCGCTGGAGCAGGCCTACCCGCTCAGCACCTGGCTGGCCGCCGCCGGCGTGGTCCTGTTCGTGGCCGGCGTCCTCGGCTGGCTCTACCGCCGCGGCCGGCGCATGCGGCCCGCGGCTCACCCGCTCGTGATCGGGGCCGCCGCCGTCGGCGCGTTGGCGGCGCTCCTGGCCTGGGCCGGCGTGTTCGACGCGGCCCTCGCGGCGCGGTGGCAGGGCTTCGGGATGCGGGCGATCGCCCTCTCCGTCCTGCTGGTCGCGATCATGATCTTCAAGCCCGCCGGCATCATGGGCCGGCGCGAGTTCGAGTGGACGTGGCTCCTCCGCGACAAGCGCGACGTCCCCTCCGACGAGGAGCGGGCGCAGGACGCCTGGCTGCGCGTCGGGGAGCGGGCGGGCACGGCGGCCGAGCCGCGCGGGGTCGAGGAGTAGGCCGTGCTGAGGATCGAGTCGATCAACAAGGCCTTCGGCGGCCTGCAGGCCATCACGCAGCTCTCGCTGGAGGTGAACGAGGGGGAGATCGTCAGCGTGATCGGCCCGAACGGCGCCGGCAAGACGACGCTGTTCAACCTCATCACCGGCGTCTACCGCCCCGACTCGGGACGCATCCTCTTCGAGGGCAGGCAGATCAGCGGCCTGAAGCCGAACCGCATCGTGGACATCGGCATCGCGCGCACGTTCCAGAACCTGAGGCTCTTCAACAACCTCACGGTCCTGCAGAACGTGCTGATCGCGCAGCATCACCGCCTGCGCACGTTCTGGCCCGCGAGCGTGCTGCGCACGCCCGGCTACCTGCGCCAGGAGCGGCGGATGCACGAGGTGGCGCTCGAGAAGCTCGCCTTCTTCGGGCCGCGCCTGATGTCGTTCCGGCTCGAGCAGCCGGTCGAGGTCCTCTCGTACGCGAACAGGCGGCGCACCGAGATGGCCCGCGCGATGGCGACGGGAGCCCGGCTGCTGCTGCTGGACGAGCCGAGCGCGGGCATGAACCCCAGCGAGACCGCCGAGATCACCGACATCATCCGGCGCATGCGCGACGAGGGCGGCTACACGATCATGCTCGTCGAGCACAAGATGAACCTCGTCAAGGACATCAGCGACCGCGTGGTCGTCCTCGACTACGGCCGCAAGATCGCCGAGGGGTCGTACGAGGACGTCGTCAGCGAGCCGGCCGTGATCGAGGCGTACCTCGGCAAGCGCGCGACCGCGGAGGGCGCGCAGATCGCCGAGCTGGGGGCCGAGCTGTGAGCGCCGACGCCGCGAACGCCGCCGCCGAAGCCGTGGCCGCCGGCGCCGCGGCCGCGCCCGCCGCCGCGACGGAGCGCGAGAAGCTCCTCGAGCTGAAGGGCGTCGACACCCATTACGGGCCGATCCAGGTGCTGCGGAACGTCGACATGGTCGTCTACCCGGGTGAGATGGTCTGCCTGCTGGGCGGCAACGCCTCGGGCAAGAGCACGACCCTGAAGACGATCCTCGGGATCGTCCGCCTCAGCGCGGGCGAGCTCTGGTACCGCGGCGAGCGCATCGACAACGTCTCCACCGCCGATCGGATCGCCAGGGGCATGGCGGTCGTGCCCGAGAACCGGCGCATCTTCCCGAAGCTGACCGTGCTCGAGAACCTCGACATGGGCGCCTACCTGCGGGACGACAAGGACGGCATCCAGGAGGACCTCGACTACGTCTTCACGCTCTTCCCGCGCCTGGGCGAGCGCCTGAACCAGCTCGGCGGCACCATGTCCGGCGGCGAGCAGCAGATGCTGGCGATGGGCAGGGCGCTGATGAGCCGGCCCAAGCTGATCCTGATGGACGAGCCGTCGATGGGCCTGGCCCCGCTGTTCGTCGAGCGCATCTTCGAGATCATCAAGCAGGTGAACGACCGCGGGGTCAGCGTGTTCGTGGTCGAGCAGAACGCGAACATCGCGCTGTCGATCGCCGACAGGGGCTACGTCCTCCAGACCGGCGAGGTCGTGCTGCAGGGCGCCGCCCGCGACCTGCTGCGCGACGAGGGCATGAAGCGCGCCTACCTGGGCGAGGTCTGAGCCGGGCCCGCGGCCTTGGCGAGCGCCGCGCTGTTGCGCCGGAACACGTACGTGACCAGCGCGGCGGCCGGCACGAGGAACAGGAACCCGATCGCCACCGCCGGGCCGATCCCGATGGCCTCCTGCAACGCGCCGAAGGCGATGTAGACGACGCCAGCCGTGCCCCACGTGAACCCCATCAACAGGCCGGAGGCGGCCGCCACGTCGTCGGGGGCGAGGTCCTGCGCGCTCACGACCATCAGCGGGATGCTGGCGTTCGTGAGCATGCCGCCGAGGGCCACGAACGCGTAGAACGGCAGGGTGCCGGCCTCGAGCCTCAGGGTCAGCAGCAGGAACGGCAGCGCCGCGAGCATGCAAGCGACCATCAGCCGCAGCCGGCCGAGGCGCGGCTCGAGCACGCCGGCGAGGATCGTGCCGGCCGAGGCGGCGGCGCTGTACAGCGAGAGGGTCAGGCCGATCACCGGCGCGTCGGGCGCGAAGCCGCGCACGTTCGCCAGGAACAGCGGCATGCCGTTCGTGAAGCTGATGAACGCCATGGCGCGGAGTATCCCGGCGGCCGCGAGGGCGCCGACCGGTCCGGCGACGAGCGAGAGGTCGAGGAAGCGGCGCGGCCCCGGCGGCGGGGCCTTGCGCGGCTGCGCCGGCACGAACAGGACCAGTGCCAGCCCGACGGCGACGCCCACGACCGACAGGATCGGGACGTAGTCGGCGCCGAAGCCGCGCACGACCCACAGCACGACGACCGGCATCACCGCCGTGCCGAGCGAGCCGCCGGCGGCGAACAGGCTCATGCTCAGGCTGCGCTGGGCGCCGGTGTCGCGCGCCAGCGAGGCGGCGGCCGGGTGGAAGCAGGCCGAGCCCAGGCCGCCGACGGCGAGGATGAAGAACAGCGACCACACGCTGCCGGCGACTGAGACGAAGCCCATGAGCACCGACCCGACGATCAGGCCGATGGCCGCGGACTTCCGCCGGCCCCACCTGTCGACGAAGGTGCCGAACACGGGCTGCAGCACGTTCGACGAGAGGGAGATCACCGCTACGGCCACCGCCAGGACGGCCTCGCCGAGGCCGAGGCGGTCCTGCAGGGTCGGCAGGAACACGGGCAGGACGTTCGTGAACGCGTCGTTGGTCGCGTGCGCGAAGGTCAGCAGGAAGGTGAGGCTCAGGCCAGACAGCGCGGTGCGTTGCCCTGACGCGGTCACGAGCTAGACGGTACCAGGGCGCGGCGGGCGGCGCCCGCCGCCGTGAGGGGCGGCGCCGGCTCGGCGCGGACGGGCGCCCGTCGCTAGCGGGGCGACGCCGCCTCGGCCGGGCGGGCGCCCGGAGCCCGCGCGGCGGCGTCCGGGCGCCGTGTCGGCTGGCATAGACTACGCCTGCTCATGGGCGGCGCGCTCTCACGCTGGGTCCTCGTCCTGGTGCTGGCAGGCGTCGGCGGCGTGCTGCTCTACCGCGCCGTCGCGCAGGACGCCGGCCCCCTCTTCTACTTCGGGTCGGCCGTCTTCTTCGGCATGGCGTTCGGCGCGCTCCAGGCCGCCCGCAGACCGCCGGAGCGATGACCCCGCGCAGGCTCGTGCCCGGCGTCGCCCGCCTGGCGACGCAGGCCTACCGCGCCGCGTTCGCTCCCCCGCCGCCGTCGCCCGGCCGCCTCGTGCTGGCGGGGGACGTGGGTCCCGGCAGCTGGAGGCTCGGCGCCTTCGAGGTGGTCCTGCAGCCTGGCCGGCTCGTCGTGCGCCACCCGCGCAGCCCGGGCGGCGTGGCGTGGGCCTCGCGTCCGCCCGGCGCCTTCGCGGCCGCCGTCGAGGGCGTGGTGCGCTTCGCCGGCGTCGCGGGCCACCTGGGCGTCGACGAGCGCGTGCGCGGGCGGCTCGGCGACCAGACCGTCGCGTCGGTCTCGCCGGCCGGCGGCGAGCTGGTGCTGGAGGGCCGCCTCGTGGGGCCAGGAGGCGGCGCCGGCGTCCCCTACGCGGCGACGTTCCGTGTCGTCGACGGGGAGACCCTCGAGCTCGCCCTCCGGCTGTCGGGAGGGGGCGAGGTCGCCAGCGGCGGCGTGCCGGGCGACGCCCTCGCGGGGCAGGCGGGGACCCCGTGGGCGGAGCTCCTGTGGGAGCGCACGCCGGGCGCGAGCGTGTTCGGCGGCGGCGTCCAGTTCAGCCGCCTCGACCTCGCCGGCAGACGCCTCCCCGTGCTGACCGCCGAGCAGGGCGTCGGCCGCGGCGCCCAGCCGCTGACCCTGTTGGCCGAGCTCCTCGGCGGCGCGGGCGGCGAGTGGTGGAGCACCTACGCGCCCGTGCCCGTCCTGATCGGCAGCGACCTGCGTGGCCTCTACCTCACCGACACGTACCCCATGCAGCTCGACCTCAGGCACGAAGCGGTGGCCAGCGCCCGCGTGTACGCCCCGGCGCTGACGGCCCGCGTCGTGGCCGGCTCGAGCCCGGCCGAGCTGCTCGAGGCCTACACGCGTCACGCCGGCCGCATGGGACCGCTGCCCGACTGGGCCGACCGCGGTGCCGTCGTCGGCATGCAGGGCGGCGGCGAGAAGGTGCGGCGGGTCGTGGCCGCCCTCGAGCGCCACCGCGCCCCGCTGGCGGGCGTGTGGCTGCAGGACTGGGTGGGCAACAGGGCCGTCGGCTTCGGCCAGCGCCTGTGGTGGGACTGGCAGCTGAACCGCGACCGCTACCCCGACTGGGACGAGCTGAGGTCGTGGCTCGCGGGGCGCGGCCTCGCCACGCTGGTCTACGTCAACCCGTTCCTCGCCGACATGTCCCTGCGGCCCGGCGGCCGTCCCGACCTCTTCGGCGTGGGCGCCGCGGAGGGGCGGTTCGTGCGCACGCGCTCGGGCGCGACCTACCTCACGGACCAGGGCGACTTCGAGGCCGGCCTCGTCGACCTCAGCGACGACGAGGCCGTGGCCTGGTACCTCGACACGCTCACCGCGAAGCTCGCCGAGACCGGGACGGACGGCTGGATGGCCGACTTCGGCGAGGGCTTGCCGTTCGACGCGGTGCTGAAGGGAGGCACGGCGCTCGAGTGGCACAACCGCTACCCCGAGGCGTGGGCGGCGTTCAACCGCCGCCTCAGGGAGCGATTGGCCGAGCGGCTGGGGCGCTCGCCCGGGGACTTCGTCACCTTCTTCCGCGCCGGCTACACGCGCAGCCCGCGCGACGCCGGGCTGTTCTGGCTGGGTGACCAGACGGTGACGTGGGACGAGCACGACGGCCTGCGCAGCGCCCTCACGGGCCTGCTGAGCTCCGGCTTCGCCGGCTACAGCCTGCAGCACGGCGACGTCGGCGGCTACACCTCGACGGTCGCTCCCCTGCCGCGCCGGGTGCGGACGCGCGAGCTGCTGGCCCGCTGGGGCGAGCTGATGGCGTTCACGGCGTTCCTGCGCACCCACGAGGGCAACAGGCCGAGCCTCAACGTCCAGGTCTACAGCGACGAGTCGACGCTGGCGGACTTCGCCCGCGCGGCGCGGACGTTCGTGGCCTGGCGCGGCCTCCGGCGCGAGCTGATGGCCGAGGCCGGCGCCACCGGCCTGCCGGTCGTGAGGCACCCCTGGCTCGCCTACCCAGGCGACCCGGCCACGCGCGGCCTCAACGAGCAGTTCTTCCTCGGGCCCGGCGTGCTGGTCGCGCCCGTCGTGCGCCCGGGACGCTCGACCGTCACCGCCTACCTGCCGGCCGGCTCGGGCGAGTGGACCGACCCATACACGGGCGCGAGCCACGCGGCCGGCGACGGCCGCGGCGTCGAGCTGCCCGCGCCTCTCGGCCGCCCCGGCGTGCTGCTGAACGCCGCGCAGGCGGGCAGGGAGGCGCTGGCCGCGGCGCTGCGCGCGGCGCAGGAGGCGTCCGGCTGAGCGGGCAGCGGTCGCGTCCGGGCGCGGCACGCCTTCGCGGAGCGACCGGCGAGTCCCGTCAGGCGTTCAGCTCGGGCAGCCGGCTGCGCCGCTCGAGCAGCAGGGTGTCGCGCCAGACGCCGCGGTGCTTGCCGATCCGCTCGCGCCGGCCGACCTCGCGGAACCCGAAGGCGGCGTGCAGGGCGAGCGTGGCGGCGTTCTCCGGGAACACGGCGCTCTGGAGCGTCCAGATCCCCTCCGCCTCCGACGCCGCGACGAGCGCTCCCATCAGGGCGCGGCCGACGCCCTGCCCCCTCGCGCGCGCCGCCACGTAGATCCCGACCTCGGCCACGCCGCGGTAGACGGGACGGGACGAGACGGGGGAGAGGGCCGCCCAGCCGAGCACGTCGGACGCGTCGCCCGTCGGGTGGGCCACCAGGCGGCAGGTCGCGAGCCGGCTCGCCGACCAGGCGGCGTACTCCTCGGGGGCGGTCTCCTCGAACGTCGCCTGGCCGGTAGCGATCCCCTCGAGGTAGGCGCTCCTCACGCCCGGCCAGTCCTCAGGCGTCATGGGCCGCACGGCCACCGCGAGCGCTCGTGGCTGCACGCGGAGAGGATACACGCGCGCCGGCGCCGGGGTCGCGGCGCTCTCATCGCGTCGATGAGAGGGCCCGCGCGCTCGGTCACGGCGACCCCGAGAGGCGCATTAGGAGGGTAAGAGGCTCACGAGCGCAGGGTGGGTGGGGCGTTAAGGCCGTCTCACGGCCTGGAAAGGCCTTCTCACGGCGCATCGTTCAGGGTGTGGCGCAGACGGTCCCCGGTGCGCGGGGACCCAAGTCGCGCGCGGCCGACAGCGGCCACGCGACGCACGAGGACGCTGGCCCGGTCGCGCCAGCCCGCGTCCTGATCGCGTTCGAGCACCTGGCGAACGGGACGCCGATCGTCCTCGGGACCGAGACGCCGCACACGAACGCCGCGGGCAACGCGTTCGGCGTGACGCGCCTCAGCTACTTCGTCAGCGACGTCACAGTG
>Ga0123332_1001693_pt1 | contig 21626 bp, 17 predicted proteins | sample BioC12SIPDNA_4_FD_89958 | JGI IMG/M metagenome (GOLD analysis project Ga0123332, IMG submission 89958) | Anaerobic biogas reactor microbial communites from Washington, USA - Biogas_R2_A C12 SIP DNA | ecosystem: Engineered > Bioreactor > Anaerobic > Unclassified | place: Washington, USA... | reverse complement strand
TCGCCCGCCGACGCCCTCAACCGCGGCGTGCGCGAGTCGCGGGGCCGCAACCTGGCCCTCATGATCGACGGCGCCCACGTGCTCAGCCCGGGGGTGCTCCACCACGCCATGGTCGGCCTCGGCGCCTACGGGCCCGCCGTGGTCGCGTTCCAGGCGTGGTACGTGGGCCCGGGGCAGCAGGGGGAGGCGATGCGGGCGGGCTACGACCAGGAGTCCGAGGACGCGCTGTTCGAGCGCATCGGCTGGCCCGGCGACGGGTACCGCCTGTTCGACGTCAGCCACATCCAGGGGGTCGACCGCGACTGGCTCGACGGCCTGTGGGAGAGCAACTGCCTGTTCGTCACCCGGAAGCTGCTCGAGCAGGTCGGCGGGTTCGACGAGGGCTTCCACTCGGCGGGCGGTGGCTACACCAACCTCGACATCTACGAACGCCTCGGTGCCTCGCCCGGCGTGAACCTGGTCAGCGTGCTCGGCGAGGGATCGTTCCACCAGGTCCACGGCGGGACCACCACCAACCTCAGCGACCCCGAGGAGCGCCGGGCGACGGTGTTCTCCTACGGAGAGCGCTACGCCGAGCTGCGCGGGCGGCCCTACACCGGACCGGAGAAGCGGATCTTCTACGTCGGCGGCTTCCACGGCGAGCCGGCCCGCCGCACGCGGGCGCGGCGCATGACCGGCGCCGCGTTCGAGGTCGACCCCGCGCTCGAGGGTGAGGAGGGCCCGCTCGGACGGCCGGTGCCGATCCCCGACGACCTCCGCGACGCGTTCGTCGCCGCCTACCACCGGGGGGCGGGCTGGCGATCGACCTCGTGGCTGGGCACGCAGGCGCTCAACGCGCCCACCGACCTGATCACCTACCAGGAGATCGTCGACGAGGTCCGGCCCGACTGGATCATCGAGACCGGCACGCGCACCGGCGGGCGGGCGATGTTCCTCGCGTCGGTGTGCGACGCGCTCGGTCACGGCCGCATCGTCTCGATCGACAACCGGGCCGACACCGAGCGGCCCGAGCACCCGCGGGTGACCTACGTGGAGGGCCGGGCCCAGGACGACGACGTCGTCGCCCGCGTCCGCGAGATCGTCGGCCCCGACCCGCACGCGCTCGTGATCCTCGGCACCCGCGGCGCCCGGCGTCGGATGCACCGCGAGTTCGAGACCTACCGGCGGTTCGTGCCGGTCGGGTCCTACGTGATCATGGAGCACACGGTGCTGAACGGCTATCCGGTGCAGGCGTCCTACGGACCGGGGCCGTTCGAGGCGGTGCGCCGCCTGCTGGCCAGCCGGGGGGAGTTCGTCGTGGACACGTCCCGCGAGAAGCACGGCCTGTCGTTCAACCTCGGCGGGTACCTGCGCCGGATCCGGTGACCGCCGTGCCGGGGAAGGTGTTCGGCATCGGTCTCAACAAGACCGGCACCATCTCGCTCCACGAGGCGCTCGAGACCCTCGGTCTCCGCAGCCTCCACTGGGGCGGTCCCGAGGTGCGCCTGACGATCGAGCGGGCCCGAGACGAGGGCCGCCCGCTCGTGGACGACCTCGACGGCTACGACGCCTTCAGCGACATCCTGGTCCTGAGCGAGAACTTCGCCCTGCTGGACGCCCAGTACCCCGGGAGCCGATTCGTGCTCACCACCCGCCCGGTCGAGGAGTGGGTGGAGAGCCGTCGACGCCACGTCGAGCGCAACCGTCGTCGCCGCGACGCCGGCGAGTACGACGGCACGTTCCTCGAGATCGAGCCGGACGCGTGGCGGGCGGAGTTCGCCGCCCACCACGAGGCGGTGCACCGGTACTTCGACGGCCGCGACGACCTGCTGGTGCTCCGCATCACCGAGGGCGAGGGCTACGAGCGGCTGTGCCCGTTCCTCGACCGCCCCGACCCGGGCACGCCGTTCCCGTTCCGCCACCGGTCCGGCTGAGCGCCCACCCGGTGGCGTCCCGGCGACTCGCCGTCCTACGGGGTGGGGGAGGCGTCGTCGGCCGCGGGGTGCGCCGGATCGGCCGCCGCGGCGTCGATCAGCGCGAGGACGGCGTCGACGCGCGCCGCCCACGACTCGGGGGCGAGCCGATCGGGGTCGGGCTTCACCCGGCCCTCGGCCAGGGCCTCCTCGATGGCGGCGAGGAAGCCGTTGCGCCCCTCGGCCACGCGGATCAGGTCGCCGAGCTCGCCGATGTTCGCGATCGGAGTCGACACGACCGGCACCCCGGCCGCGGCGTACACGAACGCCTTCAGCGGGTTCATGGCGCGGGTCATCTCGTTGTCGAGGTGCGGGATGATCCCGACGTCGAAGTGCCGGACGAACGTCAGCGCCTCGTCGTAGGGGCGCACCCCCGGGAAGTGGACGTTGGGTTGGCCCTCGAGCCGCAGGATGGAACGGTCGAGGTGGGTCGAACCGATCAGGACGATCTGCCACTGGGGGCGCGCCCGGGCGATCGCCTCGATCAGGTCGATGTCGAGCCGTGACGACAGGTTGCCGACGTAGCCGACGATCGGTCCGCTCAGCTCGGCCAGCTCCGGAGGCCGCGGCCCGTCGGGGAGGGCGTCGGGCAGCTCGAGGCCGTTGGGCACCAGGTGGATCTCGTCGGCGAGCGGGGCCATCGACTCGACGACCGGCCGGCAGTTGGCGATGACGACGTCGCTGCGGCGCAGGACGTCGGCGTAGTTGCCCTCGATGCGGGCGTACAGCGCGCTGCCGGGCCGGCTCCAGGTGCGGTTGTCGTCGACCACGTCGGTCACCACCAGGTCGGGCTGGAGGCCGTCGATCAGCTCCGGCAGGTCGAGGTTGCTCGGGTACCCCCACAGCACGAGCGGCCGGTCACCCACCCCGGCCTTCCGGAGCACCTTGCGGACGTGGTCGAGGTAGCGCTCCCGTGGCGGCAACCCGGCCAGCCGGCTGGCGCCGCCCGCGTGGAGGAACGTGCGGTGCAGCACCCGGCCGTCGTCACGGCGGTGCGCCACCCGCTCGATCGTGCGGCGCATGATCAGCCGGCTGTGGTCCGTGGTGGACCCGGCGCTGCGGAGGTACAGCTTGGCCAGGTACTCGGGGGCGACCGGGTTGTCGAAGTGCACCGCCCGCTCGACCCGGCCCGACGCCAGCAGGTACTTGAGGAACATGTCCTGGCGGCGTCCGTAGATGCCGGTGTCGTTCTGCTTCCAGAACACGACCAGGTCGAACGGTGCGCCGGGTTCGAGGCGCCGCCGGGCGTCGCCGGGCCGTCGCTCGGCCGGTCGTCCGGGGGCGGTCGACGGCGACCGGCCCTCGCCCCCGCCGACGGCGGGGGCGCCGGCGCCCGCGAGGGTCGCGGCGGTCGCGGTGGACTCGGCCGCGGCGCCGGGCAACGTGGCCCGGGCCATGCGGTGGGTCAGGTCGATCAGCTCCTCCGCCCGGGGCGTGAGGGCGGGCGGGTCGTCGAGCAGGCCCTCGAAGATCGGCGCCACCACCTCGGCGAGCGCCTCGTAGCTCAGGTGCTCGAGGAACAGCTTGCGACCCCGGGCGCTGCGGGTCCTCGCTTCGTCGGGGTCGTCGAAGATCCGGGCGATGCGCTCGTGGAGGTCGTCGCCGGGATCCCACACCTGGAGCACGCCCCGTTCGAGGAGCGGGGCCAGCGGTGCGGTCGGCGTGACCAGGCACGGAACGCTCATCGCCAGCGCGTCGGTGATCTTGGCCGGGAGCTGGTGGGCGGTGACCGGGTGGGTCGGGTCCTGGAGGACGCACGCGAGGTCGGCGGCGTGCACGGTCCGGGCCAGGTCCGAGAACGGCTGGTCGGGCAGCGGGGCCACCCACCGGGCGAGGTCTCCGATCTGGGTGCGCATCTCGTCGAGGGCGCGCGGGCCGAACACCAGCAGGCGGTACCGCTCGTCGCCGAGGCGGTCGAGGGCGCGGAGGACGTCGAGCACCCCCTTGTGGGCGCGGGGGGTGCCGCCGAAGAGGAGCAGCCGGTGCTCGTCGCCGAACCCGAGCCGGGCCCGGGTCTCGGCGCGGTCGTACAGGGCGGGGTCGAACACCTTCTCGTCGCGGGCGTGGGGCACGATCGTGCCGCCGTAGAGGTGCTGGAGGGTCGGGTTCGACACGGTGACCGCGTCGGCCTCGACGATCACCTGATCGCAGGCGCGGGTCCACGTGCGCTCGAACGGCCAGACGACGTCGGGCTGGCCCCGCCGGGCCAGGACGCCCCGCGAGTCGAGCCCGGCGTCCTCCGCGAAGAACGACAGCTCCCGATCGTCGACGTCGAGCACGACGGGACGGTTGCGGTGCTGCTTGGCGAGGAGGCCGAGCGCGTACGAGGGCAGGCGCGGCTTGGACACCCACACGGCGTCGGCCTCGATCCGCCCCGCGACCTGCTCCATGGCGTCGAGGTGGGCGGGGAACGGCCGTCCCTCGAAGACGTTGATCGGCATCTCCGAGTCGCGGAGCGGCGCCCACACGTCGGTTCCGTACCGCTCGAACTGGGCGCCCCAGATCTCGACGTCGAACCGGCGGGCGAGCACCTCGGCCATCACCATCGCCCGGCCGAGCGGGTTGTGGCCCACGTCCCAGGCGATCACCGCCACGGAGGGCCGCCCCGAGGGGGCGGCCGCCGGTCGGGTGCGCGCGACCGTGACCGGTCCCGTCGGCTGGGCGACCGCCTCGGCGGCCCGGAGCCGGCGGGCGATCCCCTCGGCCCCGGCGACGCCGCGGGCCAGCAGGCCGTCGGGACCCGACGCGGTGCCCGCGGTGGCGTCCTCGGCCCGCCGCTTGGCGGCGCGGGCGAGCTTGATGCTGCGGCTCCCGGCGATCATCCACAGCGGTCGGGCCGCCCGCTGGCGGAGCTCCTGGTACACCCGCTCGCTGGTGCCGAGCCGACGACGCAGGTCCTCGGTGCGGAGGCGGTCGACCCGGGCCGCGGCCTCCATGTCGGCGACGAGCGCGCGCCGGTCCTGGTCGTCGGCGAGCGTCTCGAGGGCCTCGCGTGCCCCGGCCGACGGCGTGGTCGAGGCCGCGACGTCGAGGAGGGTGCCGGCGTCGGCGGCGGCGGCGAGCTCCGACTGGCGCGAGTTGAGCAGCTCGTCGCGGCCCGCGGCCGGCCGCTGGCGGCGCAGCGAGGGGGTGATGAACTCCTCGATCTCGGCGGCGGGCGGCGTGGTCAGGCCGGTCACGCCCAGGCCCGTGAGGTCGTCGACCAGCCGGGCCGTCCGCCCGACCGGGTCGGCCATGAGGTCCTCGTAGCGGACGTGGACCCGGGGGAGGTCCGCGGTGGCGTCGAGGGCCCGCTCGAGGTGGACCTCCCAGAGGGCGAGCCCGGCCGCGATCGGGAAGCCGCTGCGGGCCCGCACCGACTGCGCGACCTCCACGGGGTCGCGGGTGACGATGACGCCCACCGGCGCGTCGAGGAGCGGGCGCAGCAGGGGTAGCAGCAGGCACAGGCGGGGCTCCTTGACGACCCACGGGCGGTGCCGGTCGAGCTCGTCGACGACGTCGGCCATCGCCGCGAGCTGCTCGTCGCGGACGGTGGCCGGGATCGAGTCGAGGTCGAGGTCGGCGAGGCGCCACCAGTCGTAGCCGCCCCCGAGGAGCAGGCCGTCGCAGACCTCGCGGACATCGCGCCGCTCCCAGAACCCCTTCGGGTTCTCCTCGTTGGTCTCGGTGGCGTCGGCGTCCTCGCCGAACCAGGCGCCGGCCAGGTTCAGCAGTCGGGTGACGCTCGACGTGCCGGACCGGTGCATGCCCAGCACGATCAGCTGCATGGCCGGGATGCTACCGATGGGCTGGCGGGGTGGGTCCGCCGATGGGCGCGGGTGGATCAGCCACCCTCGGTCGTCGTCGGGGTCGACGGCTCTGCATCGGGGGTGGCCGTGTCGCCCGGGGGCGTGGTGAGGGTCAGGCCGTTGTCGGAAGGGATCACCCAGAAGCTGACCTTGCCGGACTCCACCGCGCGGAGGAGCACGTACTGGTCGCCGGCCTGCTGCAGGGCGGAGGCGAGCCGCTCGATCGCCAGCGCCTCGGCGGTGCGGGCGTCGACGGTGATCGCCGAGGTCCGGACGTCCTCGAACGCCGCCTGGACCGAGAGCGGCAGGTCGATGCGCTTGATCTGGAACGTCGGGTTGCCGCACTCCTCACCCGGCTGGTAGCGGGGGGAGCAGAAGTAGTCGCCGCCGAGGGCGCCCGCGAGGCGCTCGCTCAGCGTGGACTCGACCTCGTCCTGGAGCTCGAGCAGCACCTCGACGTTGCCGAACAGCTCGGCCACCTCCTGGCGACGGGTCTGCTCCTGGAGCGCGTTCTCGATCTGCTGGCGGAAGTTGTCCTGGATCATGCGATCCCAGCCGCTCGGCGTGAACGCGTTGTACCGGAGCCCCAGCTCCTCGTGGAACTGCTGGAGGCGGTCGATGTTGAGCTTGAAGTACACCGCCACCTGGTACGACACCTGAACGCGGTCGCTGGTCGGGGCGCTGATCGCGCTGCGGTCGACGGTCGACCCGCTCGCATTGGCGGCGGCGGCATCGTCGTCGCCGTCGCCGGAGACGATGTAGTTGCGCTGGTCGGCGGGATAGAGGAACAGCGAGTCGCCGATGCCGTTGAAGAACAGGTTGCTGCCGGGGGCGACGATGCGCTGGAAGTGCTCGCCCTCGAAGGGCCCGCCCCCGTAGCTGATGCCCCACTTGTCGCGGGGGGTCTTCTCGAGCGTGCCGCGCACGAGCGGCACGGCCGCCAGCCCGACGATCAGGAGGAGCGCGGCCGCGACGACGCCCCCGCCGCGCAGGCGTCGGGTCACCCGCCCGAGGAGGCCCGAGCGGCCGTTCGAGCCGCTCGCCGCCGCCCGACTGGCCGCCCGGGCCGACGGCACCGTCGCCGCCGCGCCGAGGTCGTCCTCGACGTGGTCGTCGTCGGGGTCGAGCTTCACGTTGAACGCCCGGAACCGGGCGGGAGCCCCCTCGGCGGCCTCCCCGGCGTCGGCGGTGTCGCCTTCGTCCGCCCCACCGTCGGCGGTGTCGTCGGCGTCGTCGTCGGCCGACGGGACTGCGGTGGGATCGTCCTCTCCGTCGACCTCGGCGTCCGCGTCGGCGACGTCATCGTCGTCGGGGTCGTCGCCGACGGACTCGTCCGGGACGTCGTCCGCGACCCGGTCGAGGTCGTCGAACAGGTCGCCGCCGAGGCGGGCCCGGCGGAGCCGCTCGGCGAGCGCCTCGTCCTCGGCCTCGTCGTGGTCGTCGTCGGGTCGGTCGCTCATCGTCAGTCCATGTCCATCTCGGTCGATTCGAGGCGGCAGTACCGCATGTAGGCGGCCACCACCTGCTCGGGGTCGCCCTTCTCCATCACCTGGCCCTGGTGCATCCAGATGCCCTGGCTGGCCATCTCCAGCACCGCCATCATCCCGTGGGTGACCAGCACGATCGTGCGGCCTCCGGAGGTCATCTCGTTCATCTTCTCGGCGACGCGGCTCTGGAACTTCGAGTCTCCGCCGGTGAGGGCCTCGTCGATGAGGACGATCTCGGGATCGAGGTGGGCGGCGACCGCGAAGCCCAGGCGGGCGCGCATCCCGCTCGAGTACGTCTCGACCGGGTAGTCGATGTACTCGCCGAGCTGGGCGAAGTCGGCGATGTCACCGGTCAGATCGGCGAGGCGGTCGGGCTCCATCCCGATGGCCAGGCCGCCGAGGCGGATGTTCTCCCGCCCGGTGAGCCTCCCGTTCATGCCGATGCCGATCGTCAGGAGGCTGGTGATGCGGCCGCGGACCACGACGCGGCCCTCCTGGGGGGCGAGGATGCCCGCCAGGCAGCGCAGGAGGGTGGACTTGCCGGCACCGTTGCGACCGACGATGCAGGTGACCGATCCCTTCGGGACGTCGAAGGACACGTCCCGGATGGCCGGCACGACGCGGTCCTTCTCCGAGCCCCGGTGGAGCAGGTCGAGGAAGCCGCCCCACGCGGTGGTGGCGCCGACGTGGATCCGGTAGGAGGTCGACAGGTGCTCGACCTCGATGGCCGGGAGCTCGAGTGCGGACGCCGTGGCGGTCGTGGTGTCGATGTCGTCGATGGTCATGGGGTTCAGAGGCGGAGGGCGAACGCCCGCTCGTGGGAGACGAAGACCCGGTACCCCGCGACCAGGCACACGGTGCTCCACGCCGAGACGATGAAGAGCGTCGAGATGGGCGGGACGTCGCCGCTGATCATCGCCTGGAACGCCTCGAAGAGCGAGAAGAACGGGTTGATGACCTGGGCGATCGACTTGAGCTTCGGCGGCAGGGTGTCGGCCGGGTAGATCACGGGCGTGGCGAAGAACAGGAGGCGGGAGACGTAGCTGAGGAGCTTCGTCATGTCGGCGATGAACACGGTCAAGGTGGAGAGCAGCAGCGCCGTGCCCACCGTGATGCCGGTCCCGATCACGAAGTAGAGCGGGAACATCAGCAGGCTCAGGCCGACCGGCGTGCCCAGCACCGCGTGGAAGATCATGTAGATCGGGATCGTCGGCAGGAACTCGAGGAAGGAGCGGTAGATCGCCGCGAACGGCAGGATCGCCCTCGGGAACGTCGAGTTCAGCATCAGGTTCTTGCCGCTGAGGATCGATCCGGCGCCGGGGCCGAGACCGCAGGAGAAGAACTGGAACAGGAAGATCGACGACACCATGAGCGAGAGTCGCCGATCGGCTCCGGGGACGTCACCCCCGCGGATCACCGAGATGAGGAACCAGTAGAGGGCCGCCTGGAAGAGGGGGTCGATCAGGCCCCACAGCTCGCCGAGGACGGTGTTGGACCGGGTCCCCCGGATCTGGGACCGGGCCATCTCCCGGATGAACTCCCGCCGGGCCCAGACGTCGCGCAGGTACTCGCGCACCGGCGGCATGGCCGCGCCGCTGGGCTCGAAGACGTGGACGATGTCGCTGTACTCGCGGAGCCCGGACGCGGGGCTGGTGGCGTCGCTCACCCTTCGACCGGCGAGCCCTGCACCTCGCCGCGCTCGGCCGCCTCGGCCTGCTGGACCATGTCGACCAGGTTGTCCTGCATCTCGAGGAGGTGCTTGCGGGCCTTGCGACCGTTGGCGAGGGTGTCCTCGACGGTGCGCGTCGAGCAGACCGCCGGCTTGCGGAGGTCGAACGCCTCCTGGTTGATGGCGCGGATGCTCTCGAACACCTGGCCCGCGGTGATGCCGAGCAGGTCGGCCACCATGTCGACGGTGATCTCCTTCTCGACCGCGTTGCGGCGGGCGGTCAGCGAGAGCACCGCCTTGGTGGTCTCGGAGGAGCCGTGGAACACGGGCTCGAACGTCTCCTTGTCCCACTTCGAGATCGCGTCGCGCGCGGTCAGCCACAGGATGTGCTCCATCACCCGCGGCACCATCTGCTCGGGGACGGGCACCATCACGTAGTTGGGGATCTCCACCGGACCTCCGGAGCCGAAGGGGGAACCGGGTCAACGTAGCAAACGCCCTCGACCGTGGTCATTCGGGGGCGGATCAACCCTCGGGGCCGGTCCGCCCCCGACGACGGTGGTACATCGCCCGCTCCGCTCTCCGGAGGAGGTCGTCGGCGCGCGCTCCGTAGCGGGCGACGGCGCACCCGGCGCTGATCGTGACGGTGCCCACGCCGGGGTGGGGCTCGGGCAGGTCGGCCACCGCCCCGATCAGGCCCTCGACCAGATCCTCGACCTCGGCGACCGAGTCGCGGACGGCGAGCAGCGCGAACTGGTCGCCGCCGAGGCGTGACACCACGTCTCCGGGTGCCGTCTCGGCCAGTCGGCGGGTGATCTGGACCAGCACCGCGTCGCCGACGGGTCGACCGTGGCGCTCGTTGATCGCGCCGAGGTCGTCGACGTCGGCGATGATCAGGCCGACGCGTGCGGTGGTGCCGAGCGACTGCTGGAGGGCGGCTTCGAGGCGCTCGAGCAGCAGCTCGCGGTTGGCGAGGCCGGTGAGCGGGTCGTGCGTGATGCGGTGGGCGAGCTCCTGGCGGGCGGCCACGAGGGGGGCTATCTCGGCTCCGCTGACGACCACGGCCCGGACGTCGCGGTCGTCGAGCAGGTTCACCGCGGTGAGCCAGAACGGCACCGGGTCCCGGCCGTCGGCGGCGATCAGGGCCGCCTCGAAGCCCCGGGTGCCGCCGCGCACGAGGAGGTCCTCGAAGTCCGATCGCACCCGGTCGCGGTCGCCGGGAGCCACCAGGTCGGTCAGGTAGTGGCCGAGCGTCTGATCGAGGGGCCGCCCGAGCGTCGCGGTGAACGCGCGGTTCGCTCCCTCGAGCCGGCCGTGGCTGTCGACGAGGAGCGTGACGCTCGGTGCGTGGGACAGCACCGCGGCGTGGCGGCGGGCGTCGCCGCCGGTCACCGTCCACCCGTCGCGGTCGTCGAGTCGCCGCAGCACGAGCACGACGCCGTCGACGCGGGGATCGTGGAGGCCCGACCACCCCCGGGCCTCGAAGCGGATCCACGATCCGTCGGCGGCGCGGAAGCGCACGTCGATCGAGGAGCCGACGTCCTTGGCCTGGACCGTCTGGAGCGAGGCGAGGGCCGTGACGAGGTCGTCGGGGTGGATGTAGTCGAACCCGCTGGTGCCCCGGACGTCGTCGAGGCGGTGGCCCAGCGTCAGCTCCGCCCGCCGGTTGCCCCACACGAGGCGCCCGTCGCGGTCGACGACGATGACCGGATCGGGGAGGGAGGCCAGGACCGCGGCCGGGTCGGGATCGGCGCGGCCGCCGCGGTCGGGGTCGTCGGGGGAGGTGGTGTCGTGCATGGCCCGTGACGAGTCTCCCACCCCGGCGGGACCGCGCACTAGCGACGGACGCGAACGAGGGGTGGGTCCGACCGGTTCGGCGGTCGGACCCACCCCTCGGAGGTGGTGGCCGGTGGAGCGGCCCGTCGTCAGTCGACGCTGTCGGCGCTGTCCGGGCTGTCGGCGCTGGCGGGGCTGTCGACGCTGGCGGGCGAGGCCGGGCTGGCCGGCGACGCCGGGCTGGCGGGCGACGCCGGGCTGGGGGCCGACGCCGGGCTGGGGGGCGAGGCCGGGCTGGCCGGCGACGGGGCCGAGGCCGCGCTCACGGGGCTGGCCGGGCTGGCCGGCGACGCCGCCGACCGCTGCGACGGGGCCCGGTAGTCGGGGTCGTCGGGGCTGTCGAAGGGCGAGTCCCACGAGTCCTCGACGCTCTCGTTGGGCGAGTCGGCGGACTCCGGCGAGAAGTCGATGTAGTCGGGGTCGTCGGGGCTGTCGAAGGGCGAGTCCCACGAGTCCTCGACGCTCTCGTTGGGCGAGTCGGCCGACTCGGGCGACGGATCCACGGTCGTGGTCGTCGTGTCCTGCTCGCCGACGTCCTCGGCGGCGGTCAGCTCGATGGCATCGCGCCGGTCGTTCAGCGGGAAGCCGTCGGTCGTGGCGGCGGTGACGCCTCCGGTGACGACGCCGATGATGGCGGCGCCTCCGGCGATCAGCTTCCAGCGGGTGCTCAGGGCGGGCATGGTTTCTGCTCCTCGTGCGATGGGTTCGGGTGGATGCTCAGATGATGCGGGCCCCGCCTGAACGTCGGCCGAAGCCCAGGTGAGAGTTCCCTCATCCGGCGGAATCGTCCGTCAGCCACTCGGCGGCGAGGTCGAGTCGGCGCCGGGTGCGGGCCGACCACCCGGGCTCCAGGACGCGGAACGGGCCGGTCGACAGGCTCAGCACCGCCGCGGCGATGCGGCGGCGGAGCTCGGACCGGTCGTGATCGCGCTCGGCCTCGGCGAGGACCGCGGCGCCGTACCGCTTCACCAGCTTCGAGCGGTCGCTGTCGAGCGCGAGCACCGACAGGTGGGCGCAGAAGTTGGCCAGGTCGTCGATGCGCCGGCCGGCTCCGGCGGTGTCGACGTCGAGCAGGCCCGTGACCCGGCCGGCGTGGCACAGGACCTGGGCCTCGTAGAGGTCGCCGTGCACGGGGACGACGGGGCCGGGATCGCCCCGCTCGGGACGGATCGCGTCGAGGATCTCGTCGACGCGGTCGCTAACCGCGGGCACGGTCGCGGCGATGACGGTCGCGTGGTGCTCGGCGGCCGACACCAGCCCGCGCCGTTCGGGCTGGTCGGCGAGCGATGCCGGCAGGCGATCCAGGAGGGCGACCACCTGGTCGGGGCCCGGCGGAGGAGGCTGGTTGGTGCGCATCGCCTCACGGAGGGTGCGACCCGGGATGGCGGTCAGCACGACCACGCCGTCGTCGGTCCAGCCCAGGCTGTCGGGAACCGGCAGGTGCCGGGCCAGGTCGCGGTGGACGTCGTGCAGCGCCTCGACCTTGGCCGGTCGCAGGACCTTCAGGAAGAGCCGGCCCCGGCTGCCGGTGACCTCGACGACGGCGCGGCGGCCGGGTCGGTAGGCCCGGATGCGCACCGACACGGCACCACCGCCTATGCCGAGGTCGTCGAGCAGCGCCCCGACGCGGGCCGGGTCGATCGCGGCGGGCAGGCCGGGGAGGAAGGGGTCGGCCGGCCACCGCCAGACCGCGGCCCGGGTGGCGCCGTCGTCGAAGATGGCCGCGCCGCCGTCGGGCACCTTCAGGCCGGTGGTGGCCACGAGCGTCTCGGTCGTCGTGGTGCCGTCGGGATGGCGCAGGTCGGCGTCGTACTGCACGACCGTCGACCGTCCGGGCTGGTGGTTGACCTGCCGGGCGTGCCACCGCTCGAGCCGGGAGCCGGCGGCGCCGGCGACGGCGGCGAGGAGCTCGCCCGCGTCGTCGCCGACCAGCAGCTTCAGTTCGTCGGGCCACGTGGGCAGGGCGTGGGCGCGGTCGTCGTCGGTCATGGCCCCAGGATCGCCTCCCGGGATGGTCGCCGCATGAGGGAGCGATGAGAGGATCCTCATCGGGGGTTCATGTCATCCCCGTTCCCGGGCGGCAGGATGCCCCCATGCCCGGTCGCATCGCCCGTGTCGTGGCCGTCGTGGCCATCGCGATCCTCGGCGTCGTCGCGGGCGGGTGGCTGGTGACGGCGACCCGGGATGCCCCGCCCCGCCGGGTGCCCCCGATCGAGCTCCGACCCGCGCCCGAGGCCGACGCGACCACCACCACGTCGCCTCCGCCGTCCTCCGCGCCCGGCACCGAGGCGGAGCCGCCGGCGTCCCTGCCGCCCGCGACGACCGTCGTGCCCCGCCCGCAGGGGCCGGTGGCCGACGATGACGACGACGACCGGGACGACGATGACGACGACCGGGACGACGATGACGACGACGGGGACGATGACGATGACGACGACTGAGCGTCGCCGCCGGGCCACCGTGCGGTCGAGCTTCCGAGTCCGCGTCCTCGGCTCGTTCGTGCTCCTGATGCTCGGGCTCATCGCGACCGGCCTGGTGATCCAGCGGACGGTCCTCCTCCGGGAGATGGACCGCGAGGTCGACCTCGATCTCGAGCGCGTGCGGGCCGAGGTCGAGGCGCTGGCCCAGGGCAACGACCCCGAGACCGGGCGCCCGTTCGGCGGCGACGTCGCGTCGATCTTCGAGACGTTCCTGGACCGGAACATCCCGGCCGAGGACGGGGTCTTCGTCACCTTCGTCCTCGGCGCGCCGCACCGCACCACCCGGTCGCCGATCCGCCTCGACCGCGACCCGGGGCTGGTCGCCCGGTGGGGGATGCTGACCGAGGGCGAGCGGGGCTCCATCGCGACGTCCGCCGGGCCGGTCGAGTACCTGGCGGTGCCCCTCGCCGACGAGGCGGGGCCCCGCGGGGTGTTCGTCGCCGCGATGTTCACCGGGCCCCGGCGGGCCGAGATCGACCGGTCGCTCCGGGTCGAGGCGGTCGTCAGCCTGTCGGTGCTCGTCGTCGCGGCGGGCGTGGCGTGGTTCGTCGCCGGCCGCCTGCTGCGCCCGGTGCGCCACCTGACCGAGACCGCCGAGGCGATCACCGACAGCGACCTGTCCGGACGCATCCCGGTCGCCGGCGACGACGAGATCTCGCGCCTCGCCTGCACGTTCAACGAGATGCTCGACCGCCTCGAGCGCGCCTTCACCGCGCAACGCCGCTTCGTCGACGACGCCGGCCACGAGCTGCGGACCCCGATCACCATCATCCGGGGTCACCTCGAGGTGATGGGCGACGATCCCGACGAGCGACGCGAGACCCTCGACCTGGTGGGCGACGAGCTCGACCGCATGGGGCGCATCGTCGAGGACCTGATGGTCCTCGCCAAGAGCGATCAGCCCGACTTCGTCCAGCCGCAGACCGTCGAGCTGGTCGACCTGACGACGGAGCTGTTCGCCAAGTCGCAGGCGCTCGGCCCGCGGGCCTGGGAGATGGAGGGCGCCGCCGAGGGGACGATCGAGGCCGACGCCCAGCGGCTGACCCAGGCCGTCCTCAACCTGGCCCGCAACGCGGTCGAGCACACCGCCCCGGGAGCCCGGATCGGCATCGGCAGCGCGTGGTCGGGCGACGAGCTGCGCCTGTGGGTCCGCGACTCCGGCCCCGGGATCGACCCCGGTGAGCACGAGCGGATCTTCGACCGGTTCGCCCGCGGTCGATCCGGTCGCCGTAGCTCCGACGGAGCCGGCCTCGGCCTGTCGATCGTCCGCTCGGTCGCGGTCGCCCACGGGGGTCGGGTCGAGCTCGACAGCGTCCCGGGCGAGGGGGCGACCTTCACCGTCGTCCTGCCCGGGGGCTCGCCCGATGAGTCGACCCCCGACCCCGTGGAACTCGACCCCACCGACGACCCGACCCCGGATCCCGTCGACCCCGACCCGCCGGACGACCCGAGCCCGGACGACCCCACCCGGATCGCGTCGAACGACGACCCCACCCAGGAGCTCCCATCGTGGCCCGGATCCTGATCGCCGAGGACGAACCTCGGATCGCGACCTTCGTCGAGAAGGGACTGCGGGCCGAGGGCTACACGACGGTGACCGTCGACGACGGGAACCTCGTCGTGGCCCTGGCCCGCGACCGCGACTTCGACCTGGTGATCCTCGATCTCGGGCTACCGGGAATCGACGGCCTGGAGGCGCTGCGCCAGATCCGGGCGAGGGGGGAGGTCATCCCGGTCGTGATCCTGACCGCGCGGGCCGACGCGACGGTCGAGGGCTTCGAGCTGGGCGCGGACGACTACGTCACCAAGCCCTTCCGCTTCGAGGAGCTGCTGGCCCGGGTTCGCGTACGGCTCAAGCGGCGACCCGGCGAGGAGCTCACCGTGCTGCGGGCCGGCACCCTGACCCTCGACATCCGCACCCGGCGGGCGACGGTCGACGACCGTACGGTCGAGCTGACCGCCCGTGAGTTCGCGCTGCTCGAGACGTTCATGCGCCACGTCGACCAGGTCCTGTCGCGCGAGCAGCTCCTGTCGCTGGTGTGGGGCTACGACTTCGACCCGGGTTCGAACGTGGTCGAGGTGTACGTGCGCGCCCTGCGCAAGAAGCTCGGAGACGGCGTCGTCGAGACGGTGCGCGGCATGGGGTACCGCCTGCCGCGGGGCGACGACGAGGCGACCGACGACGCCGGTCAGCCGTAGCGGACCGGCAGGTCCTTCACCCCGTTCAGCCAGCCCATCCGCAGGCGCCGGGGTGGGCCGAGCGGGGCGATGCGGGGCGCCTGCTCGGCGATCGCCTCGAAGATGAGGTTGATCTCCATGCGGGCGAGGTTGGCGCCGATGCAGTAGTGGGCGCCGCCGCCGCCGAAGCCGACGTGCGGGTTGGGATCGCGGCCGATGTCGAAGCCGTCGGGGTCGGTGAAGACCTCCTCGTCGCGGTTGGCCGACGCGTAGAACAGCCCGACCCGCTGCCCGGCCCGGATCTCCCGACCCCCGACCTGGGTGTCGGCGGTGGCGGTCCGCTGGAAGGCGACGACCGGGGTCGACCAGCGGACGATCTCGTCGGCCGCGGTCGCGGGGCGCTCGGCTACGAAGCGCTCCCACTGGTCGGGGTGGTCGAAGAACGCCTGCATGCCGTGGGTGATCGCGTTGCGGGTCGTCTCGTTTCCGGCGACGGCGAGGATCAGCACGAAGTAACCGAACTCCTCCGACGACAGCGCCCCGTCGGGGGAGTCGGCCTGGACGAGGCGGGTCACGACGTCGTCCATCGGGCAGGCCCGCCGCTCCTCGCCCATGGCGTAGCCGTACGCCATCAGCTCGGTGGCGGCCACGGCCGGGTCGCCCACGAAGTCGGGATCGCTCGCGCCGATCATCTGGTTCGACCAGTCGAAGATCCGCTTCCGGTCCTCCTGCGGGAACCCGACGACGTCGGCCAGCGCCTGGAGCGGCAGCTCGGCCGCCATGTCGGTGACGAAGTTGCCCTCGCGGCGGGCGACCGCCTCGGCGACGATGCGGTGGGCCCGCTCGCGCAGACCGTCCTCGAGCCGCGCGATCGCCCGCGGCGTGAAGCAGCCCTTGGAGATGACGCCGCGCACCTCGGTGTGGTGCGGGGGGTCCATGTTCAGGAGGAGGAGGCGCTGGGCCTCGATCGCCTCGCGCCCGATGTCGCCCTCGAAGGCGACGATCGAGCCGTTCTCCCACGACGACCACCCATCCCGCGCGCAGGAGACCGCCTTCACGTCGGCGTGGCGCGACAGCACCCAGAACCCGCCGTCGTCGAAGCTGTGGCGCTCGGGCGTCTGCGGGTTCCACCACACCGGGGCGGTGCGGCGGAGGAGCGCGAACTCGGCCAGCGGAACGCGCTGGGCGTAGAGGTCGGGATCGGTGAGGTCCATGCCCTCCAGCGGGCGGTCGGTCATCGGAGCCACCCGCTCAGGACGGGGCGACGCGGGGTGCGAGGGGGATGGCGATGCCGACGGCCGCGACCATCGCGAGGGCGGTAACCGCGGCGGCGACCGGTCCGCCGGCGACGGCCGCGGCGCCGACGGCGACCGCGGCCCAGGCGACGGTGACGCCCCAGCGGACCGGGGCCTCGAGCGCGTCGAGCCGGGCGTGCAGGGCTCCGAGGGCGGCGGGGCTGCGGAGCCCGGCCCCGAGCAGTACGACGAGGCCCCGCGCGGTGCCGAACACGACCCCGACGAGCAGCGCAGCGGCCGGCGATCCGGTGAGGGCGGCGAGCAGGGCGGTCAGGGCGACCCCGGCGGTCATGATGTAGGTGGCGAAGCCGACCCCGATCTGCCAGCCGAAGCCGCCCCCGTAGACCCAGGCCCGGTAGGTCGAGAGCCAGGCGTCGTCGACCTGGCGGCGGAAGAAGGGCGGGCGGCGGCCGAACGTCCCGGCGTCGACCGCGGCGGCGGTGCCGGCCAGCACGGCGGCGATGGTGGCGACCGCGGTGGTCGAGAGGCCGAGGGCCCCGACGCCGACGGCGACGAGGGCGGCGACGGCTCCCAGCGTGAGGCCGCCGAGCGCGGCGCCGACGACGAACCAGGTGGCGGTGACGCCGTAGCGGTGCCCGCGGGCCCGTTCGGCCATCGGGGTGATCGTCGAGAGCATCGAGAGCCCGCAGGGGCTCCAGGTCGAGCGGGCGGCGGCGACGACCGCCACGCCGAGGGCGGTGGCGAGGAGGGGGGTCACGCCGGCCCAGGGTAGTGCGACGGTCCGGCCCGCTCGTCGGCGCGTCGTCAGTAGCCGGGGGCGGGTTGGAACAGGTCGAAGCGGAAGCCCTGGTCGTCGACGCACTCGGCGTTGCCGCCCGACGGGTACTCGTGGCGGGCGAGCACCCGGCCCCCGGCGGCCTCGACGCGTTCGGCGTAGACGTCGATGTCGTCGACCCGGAAGTAGAGCGTGACCGGCCCGGACGCCGGCGCGTCGCCCTCCATGAAGCCGAGGGGGAAGCGGGTGTTGGCGACGTGACCTCCGCCGTGCTCGCTCCCGGCCTCGACGTCCCAGTCGAACACCGTGGTGAAGAACGCCCGCGCCCGGGCCAGGTCCCCGGTCGCCATCGTCAGGTACCCCGGTTCGACGGGGCGTCGGCCGGTGATCGAGTAGCGGCGGACGTCGCCGAAGTCGCCCGGATCGGCGTCGGCCGCGGCCTCGGCGCGGGCCGCGTCGATCGGCTGCGAGAGCATCCAGCGGTGGCCCCACGGATCGAGGATCACCGCGTTGCGGTTGCCGTGGAACTGGTCGGTGGGCTCCCGGAGCACCGTGGCGCCCGCGTCGACCGCCCGCCGGTACGTGTGGTCGACGTCGACCACGTCGAGGTGCAGGGCCGTGCTCGATCCCTCCTGTGTCGCGGGGCTGACGACGCCGGCCTCGGGATAGGCGTCGGAGATCATCAGCCGGGAACCGCCGATAGCGATCTCGGCGTGGCCGACGCGACCGCCGTCGGGCTCGACGAAGCGGTTCAGCTCGATGGCGCCGAGCACGTCGCGGTACCAGTCGAGGGCCGCCGCCGCCCCCTCGACCGCGATGTAGGGCACCAGGGCCCCGCCGCCGGCGAACGACGCCGCCGTCGGGTCGGCGGGGTCGGCCGGGTCGGTTCCCCGGAGCGTCACGGTCGGGACGGGGTCGGGCGGCGGACCGAGGGTGTCGACCAGGCGGGTGCGCAGCCGGGTCGCGAAGGCGGGGTCGGGCGCGACCGGAGCCGTCGGGAGGCGGAGGGCGTCGAACGGGTCGGTCATCGCTCCTCCCCGGGGTCGTCGGTGGGCAGGGCGGCCCGGAAGGCCCGGCGGGCCCGCACGAGCAGCGCCTCGGTGGCGTGGACGGTGCGGTCGAGGTGGCGGGCGACCTCCGGGACGCTCAGCCCGTCGACGTAGCGCAGGGTCAGCGCGGCCCGGTGGTGGCCGCCGAGCCCGGCGAGCACCGCCCGGGCGGCCTCGGCGTCGACCTCCGCCTCCCACGGGTCGTCCGCGTCCGGGGTCGGCTCGGCGGCGACCCGCTCGACCCGCCGCCGCTCGCGCTCGGTGCGCCGCCAGTGGTCGACGAGCTTGTGGCGGGCGACGCCGATCAGCCAGGCGACGGTGAGCCGCTCGACCGCCTCCCGCCGGACCGCCTCGACCGCGGCCAGGAACACCTCGGACGTGACGTCCTCGGCGGTCGCCCGGTCGCCGCACCGGGGCAGCAGGTAGCCGTACACCTCGGGCAGGGCCCGGTCGTACAGCGCCAGCAGCGCCGCAGCCTGGTCGGCGGGCACCCCCGCGGGATCCGAGCTCACGTGCCTCCATCGTCGCGTACCCCGCCCCTCCGACGCCCCTGTCCTCCCGCCCTCGGACATCCCGCCTCCCGCCCTCGGACATCCCGCCTCCCGCTCTCCCGCACCCGTCCCCGAACCGGCGCGCGATTCCCGCCCCGGACGGCGGGAATCGCGCGCCGGTACGGGAACCGCGGGGCCGCGTCGGCGGCACGGGGCGGGCCGGCTGGGTACGTTGCGGCCCATGCGCGTCCCCCTCAACGTCCGCGACTTCCTCGACCGGGCCGAGACGGTCTTCCCCGACCGCACGGCGGCGGTCGACGAGCCCGAACAGCCGGCCCCGTCGCTCGGGTCGCTCACCTTCGCCGAGCTCGCGGCCCGGGCCCGGGCCCAGGCCGCCGGGCTCGACCGCCTCGGGATCGGCCCGGGCGAGCGGGTGGCGGTCGCGTCGCAGAACTCGGCCCGGCTGCTGTCGGGGTTCTGGGGCGTGTCGGGCTGGGGTCGGATCTACGTGCCGATCAACTTCCGCCTGGCGCGCGACGAGATCGCCTACATCGTCGACCACTGCGGCGCCTCGGCGCTCCTGTACGACCCGGAGCTGGCCGACGTGGTGGCCGACGTCGACTGCGCCCGCAAGGCCGAGCTGGGCACCCCGGACGAGGAGGCCTTCCTCGCGTGGGACGCCGAGCCCGAGCCTTGGGACACCGACGAGGACGCCACCGCGACGATCAACTACACGTCGGGCACCACCGCCCGGCCCAAGGGCGTGCAGCAGACCCACCGGTCGCTGTGGCTCAACGCGTCGACGTTCGGCTGGCACGCCGGGGTGAGCGACCGCGACGTGTACCTGCACACGCTGCCGATGTTCCACTGCAACGGCTGGGGCATGCCGTACGCGACGGCGGGCATGGGCGTGCCCCAGGTCGTGCTGCGCAAGGTCGACGGGGCCGAGATCCTGCGCCGGGTCGACGCCCACGGCGTGACCCTGATGTGCGGGGCGCCGGCGGTGGTCAACATGGTGCTCGACGCCGCCGCCGACCTCGACGAAGTGCCCGGGCGGGGACGCACGCGCATCATCGTCGCCGGGGCCCCGCCGCCCACCCGCACGATCGAGCGGGTCGAGGCCGAGCTGGGCTGGGAGTTCATCCAGATCTACGGGCTCACCGAGACCGCCCCGCTGCTCACGATGAACCGGGCCCCCGCCGAGTGGGACGCGCTCGAGCCGACCGACCGCGCCCGCCGCCTCGGTCGGGCCGGGGCGCCGACGGTCGGCGTCCGGGTCGGCGCGACCGGGCAGGGCGAGGTGATCGCCCGGGCCAACCAGGTGATGGAGGGCTACTGGGAGCAGCCCGACGCGACGGCCGACGCCATCGTCGACGGCTGGTTCCACACCGGGGACGGGGGTGCGATCGACGACGACGGCTACGTCGTGATCTCCGACCGGAAGAAGGACGTGATCATCACCGGGGGCGAGAACGTGTCGTCGATCGAGGTCGAGGACGCGCTGTTCGGCCACCCGGCGGTGGCCGAGGTGGCGGTGATCGGGGTGCCCGACGAGAAGTGGGGCGAGCTGGTGCTCGGCCTGGTCGTCCTGGCGCCGGGGGCGTCGGCCACCGAGGACGAGCTGCGCGAGCACTGCCGCGGCCGCCTCGCCGGCTACAAGATCCCCAAGCGCATCGAGTTCCGCGACGAGCTGGCCCGCACCGCCACCGGCAAGCTCCAGAAGTTCAAGCTCCGGGCGCCGTACTGGGAGGGCCGCGCCCGTCAGGTGAGCTGACGCCGCGGGCGGCCGGGTTCCGGTCGCTCAGCGCGGCCGACCGCCGTCGAGGCGGGCGAGGATCGCGTCGGCGAGGCGGTCGTCGCAGCCGGGCGCCTCGGCGGGGTAGAGGTCGGGCTCGACCAGCTCCAGCTCCATCAGCATCGGCTCGCCGTCGGGCCCGGCCACCAGGTCGACGCGGGCGTAGAGCGGGACGGCGCCGAAGCGGCCGGCGACGTGGTCGATCACCCGGACGGCGAAGGCGCGTTCGTCCTCTCCGACGGGGGCCGCCCGGACCAGGTCGGGGTCGTACATCGCCTCGGCCGCGCCGAAGCCTCCGCCCCGCACCGGCGCGACGCCCTCGGACCGGAGCACGGCGCCCTTGCGCAGGCCGTGGTGGACCTCGCCGTCGACGACCACCACCGCGGTCTCGCCCCGCTCGTCGACCGACCGCACGTAGGGCTGGACCATCGCGGTGCGTCCGCCGCGGTGGATCGACGCGATGAGCGCCCGGGCGTCGTCGTGGGCCTCGGGCCCGAACCGGCCGGTGTCGCGGGCGCCGGCGGACACGGTCGGCTTCACCACCACCTCGCCCGCCAGGTCGCCGGTCGCGTCCCCGGGCTCGACGAACCGGGTGGGCACCACGGCGAGCCCGGCGGCGGCCAGGTCGGCGAGGTAGCGCTTGTCGGCGTTCCACCGCACGATCGCCGGCGGGTTGAGGAGGCGGTCGCCGATCGAGTCGGCCCAGGCGACGAACGCGTCGAGGTGGTCGGTGTAGTCCCACGTCGAGCGGACGACCACCACGTCCGGGGCGGACCAGTCGGCGGCGGGCGCGTCCCAGGCGAGCCAGGCGACCTCCGCCCCGCGCGCCGCGAGGGCGGCGATCAGCCCGGCATCGGGATCGGAGTGCAG
>Ga0123332_1001689_pt1 | contig 21652 bp, 19 predicted proteins | sample BioC12SIPDNA_4_FD_89958 | JGI IMG/M metagenome (GOLD analysis project Ga0123332, IMG submission 89958) | Anaerobic biogas reactor microbial communites from Washington, USA - Biogas_R2_A C12 SIP DNA | ecosystem: Engineered > Bioreactor > Anaerobic > Unclassified | place: Washington, USA... | reverse complement strand
CAGATTCGCGTTTTCTGTCAACCCTGATGGCAGAGCGTGATGGGGCGTAGCCGGACGTGTGAGTGCGGTAAAGGATTCCTTCGGATTTTGGGGGCTGCGCGCCAAACCCGTTCCTCCAGAGGTTGAAAGATCGTCGAAAATGGTGTTAAATGGGGAGGTGTGCCAAGTATACCTATAGGCTGATTGAGGAGTGAACTACCGTGGCGAATTATGACCTGTCCGGCAAGGCATTGTTGCTGAGCACGTTGCGACACGAGATGACTGATGCGATTCCGTGGGTCCCCTTTGCCGGGGTGCACGCGGGTGCACTGGTGGGCTATTCTGCCCGCGAAGTCCTGACCGACGGGGATAAGCTTTTCGAGGCGCTGCTCGCGGTCAACCGCACCTATGGACCAGACGGGCAGCCGGTCGTCTTCGACCTGCAGGTCGAGGCCGAGATCTTGGGCTGTGATCTGCTGTGGGCCGACAAGGCGCCCCCCACCGTGGCCTCACACCCCCTGGCTACCGTGATGCAGGTCCCCGGTGCTCTCCCCGGGCCTGACGATGGGCGATTGCCGATGATCCTCGACGTGATGCGGCGGATGAAGGCGGCCGTCGGGGAGCAGACGGCGCTCTACGGTCTCGTCACAGGAACGCTTACTCTGGCTTCGCACCTGCGAGGCACAGAAGTCTTCATGGATATGTTCGACCAGCCCGCCTTTCTGAGCGACTTGCTGGCCTACGCCGTAGACGTGGTCAAGCGCATGGCGGCGCTGTATATGGAGGCAGGGATGGACGTGATCGCCGTGGTCGATCCCCTGGTCTCGCAGATTTCAGCGCGCCATTTCCAGAAGCTGCTGTCCGCGGGCTACCAGGATATCTTCACCTTCATCCGCGAGCAGGGCGCGTTCTCTTCCTTCTTTGTCTGCGGTGACGCGACGAAGAACATCGAGGTCATGTGTCAGACCGACCCCGACTCGATCTCGATCGACGAGAATATCGACCTGGCAGCGGCGAAGGCCATCACCGACCGCTATAACATCACGATCGGTGGGAATATCCCGCTGACCACGCATATGCTGCTGGGTAACCAGCAGGACAATATGAAGTTCGTTGTCGACCTGCTCGACCGCATCGTGCCGCCGCAGGGAGAGCCACTGCGCAACTTCATCCTGGCGCCCGGCTGTGACATGCCCTATGATGTGCCGGCGGAGAACGTTGTTGGCATTGTGCAGGCCGTGCGCGACCGCGAGAGCACCCGTGCGATGCTGGCCAACTACGAGGCTGCGGGGTTCGATCTGGACGCCGTGGTCCTGCCCGACTACGCTGCGCTGGAGACGCCGCTCATGGAGGTCTTCACGCTGGACTCTGACACCTGCGCCGCGTGCAGTTATATGAAGGATGCAGCGCTGCGCGCGGTGGAAGAGTTGGGCGGACAGGTGCAGATGGTGGAGTACAAGTTTACCGAGCGCGAGAATGTGGCCCGGGTGATGAAGATGGGGGTGAAGAACCTGCCCAGCATCTACATCAACGGAGAACTGAAGTACTCGTCGCTCATCCCCAGCAATCGCGAGCTGGTCGACGAACTCCGGCACAAGCTCGAGGACTAGCGGGCATTGGATCTACACATCGTCGGCGGCTTCCTGGGCAGTGGCAAGACCACGGCCATCATCGGTGCGGCCAAACACCTGATGGCGCGGGGCAAGCGGGTGGGCGTCGTCACCAATGACCAGGGTAAGTATCTGGTCGATACGGCCTTCTTTGTGAGCGCTGCTGTGCCCGCGGTTGAGGTGACGGGAGGCTGCTTCTGCTGCAACTACGACGACCTCGACGCCCGGCTGGCACAGCTTAGCGAGGAGGCCAGCCCCGATGTGATCTTCGCCGAATCGGTGGGCTCGTGCGCCGACATTGTCGCGACGGTGGTGAAGCCGCTGCTGGCACTCCGCGCCCCGGGGAGCAGCACGCCCGCAAGCTTCTCTGTCTTTGCCGATGCTCGCCTCCTGCGCCGGCGGCTGCTCGGGCAGCCGATGCCATTCAGCGACGATGTGGTCTACCTCTTCGACAAGCAGATCGAAGAGGCGGGCTTGCTCGTCATCAACAAGCGCGACCTGCTAACCGACGCGGATGCTGCTGAGCTCTATGCCATGGCCCGGGCGCAGTTTCCCACCCAGACAGTACGCCTGCAGAACTCGCTCGACCCGGCAGCCGTCGCCGAGTGGCTGGCAGATCTGGAGCAGGGGCTCGCGACGCCCCCCGTTGAGTCCCTGGAGATCGACTACCAGCGGTACGGCGCCGGTGAGGCCGACCTGGCCTGGCTGGACGAACGGCTCGAGTTCCACCTGCCGGCGGGGCAAGGACAGGCCTTAGTCACGCGCCTGATGGAGGGTGTGCTGGCAGAGCTGGCGCGTCGCAGCCTTGCGATTGGACACCTCAAGGTCATGGTACGCGGCGACGGTGTCGAGGCCAAGATCAGCTTCCCAACGCTGGAGGTGGAGGGCTGGCAGGAGGAGATCCCGCCGTTCCCCGGCACGACGGTCACGATGCTGATCAACGCGCGGGTCGAGGCTGGCGCCGACGAGCTGCGCACCCTGGTGGGCGAGGTCGTGACGGCGACGGCGCACCGGATGGGCGCGACGGTCGAGGTGGAGGACGTCGCGGCGTTCCATCCGTCGTTCCCGAATCCGACGCATCGCCTGGCCTGACTTGCAGGTTTTGGCATTGTGGGGATGTGGGTTATAATCTCCTGCCAGTGCCGGTTCGCATTGAAGGTGTAGCTGGCTATAATGGCGAGCTGATGCAGTTCGTCCCAAACACATCGGTATCCTAGGAGGAAGCAGTATGGAGAACAAGCTAGAGGTCATCCGGCAAGGCATTATGGACGGGGACATGCACCTGGTCGAGGACAACGTCAAGGCCGCTCTGGCCGAAGGCGTGGGCGCTCCCGAAATCCTCAACCAGGGCCTCATCAAGGCGATGGCCGAGGTCGGCAAGCTCTTCGAGGAGGGTGAGTACTTCGTTCCCGAGATGCTCATTGCCGCGCGCGCGATGAAGGCCGGCCTGGCGATCCTCAAGCCCAAGCTGGTCGACGCTGACGTCAAGCCCGTCGGTAAGGTCGCGGCCGGCACTGTCAAGGGTGACCTTCACGACATCGGCAAGAACCTCGTCTGTATGATGCTCGAGGGCGCCGGGTTCGAGATCGTGGACCTGGGCACCGACGTCTCGCCCGAGCAGTTCGTGGATGCGGTCAAGAACCAGGGCGTGGGCGTCATCGCGATGTCGGCCCTGCTCACGACGACGATGCCGAACATGAAGAACACGATCGACGCGCTGGTGGAAGCCGGTGTGCGCGACGGCGTCAAGGTCATGATCGGTGGCGCGCCGGTGACCCAGGCTTACGCTGACGAGATCGGCGCCGATGGCTATGCCCCTGACGCCAGCCGCGCCGCAACCCTGGCGAAGGATCTCGTCGTCGCCTAGGTCCGCGTGCAAGACGGGGTCGATCCCCGTCGCAACAGCTCAGATATTCAGCGTCTCAGTCGCGCCGGTCTCCGGCGCGACTGAGACGCTTTTTTGTTGGCGGTGAGACCTTTGAGCTTTTCCTGCTGGTGAGGTGCCCTGGCGAGCCGAAAAGCTCACAGGTCTTTAGAAGTGTCAAGCTGCGACGCTACGCTGAGGGTGGCTTCTGGTAGAGCTCGATCAGAACGCCGTGGGCGCTTTTCGGGTGGACGAAGACATAGCGCGTGCCGTCGGGGTGGCTGCGGACCTCTCCCGCCATCCGCGCGCCCTGGGCCTCCAGCCGCGCCACTGCCGCTTCGATGTCGTCGACCAGCATGCAGATGTGGTGGATGCCCTCGCCGCGCTTCTCGAGGAAGCGCCCGATGGCATTACCGGGGTCGAGCGGGCGCATCAGCTCCAGCTCCGCGTCGCCCATAGGCAAGAAGGCGATCTCCACACCCTCGGCGGGCACCTCGCGGCGTTCGCCCACCGCAAGGCCCAGCGCGTCGCGATAGAAGGCGAGCGCTGCGTCCAGGTCCTCTACGGCGATCGCGATATGGTGAATGTGCATAGGGTCGCTCCTCAGTCCGTGTATGGTGTGGGTATTATACACGCGCTCTCCACGGCGCTCACGGCAGCCCACACTCCGCCGCCAGCGCTGTGGGGGATTCGCTCCTGTGCCGGCAGAACCCGCCAGCAAAGCTCTGGCGTCCAGCCCGCTGGATGGCGACCGGGCACAGATAGACCGTGGATAGCTGCGTAGCGAGTGAGCGCACCGGGATCGCGCGGGCTCCAGCAGAGGAGGACGCAGAGGGGCGGACAGCGGTCCGCCCAAAGCGCGCGTGGCGGGGTCGTGGGGGACAGAGGCTTGGGCGCTCGGTAGCGAAAGATGCGGAGGGGTGGGCAGCGGACGCTTGACTTGCGCATGCGGGCTCTTATACTTTCGTTTAGCTCTGGAGTTGGGGAGGTGAGCGCATGTTTCATGCCGCAGATCGCGTCCTGGTGGGCGTGATGACCGGGCCCCGCGATTTCCGCATCGCGCAGGACGAAGGGTGGTACAGGATCCCTGTGGCCCACGCGCCCGACACGCTGATGGACGCTGCGGCGCTGGCGTTCTATTTCACCGCGGCTTTCGGCGACGACCGGTGGGCCATCCATTGGTACGCCGAGGTCCGGGGCCACGAGTTGGCGCGGCGTCGCGACCTCCTGCCCGACGAAGCCGACCATCCCCGGGCCGATCAGCCCTACTATATGGTGCAGATCGGTCCCCTGATCCGGCGCGAGCCAGCCATCCCCAGCCTCCGCTGGCGCCGCATCAGCTTCATCAGCACCACCTGGGATCGCTTTCAGGCGGCTGAGGAGATCAACGACCTCTACCTCTCGGGCGCCGACGGGCTCTATGTGACGCTCAAAGAGAGCGGTTTCTTTCCCGAACGCGACTACTTCATCCGCGAGGGCGGGACGGCACTGCGGGCCGATCTGGCGATCCCGTGCCGGGATGGCGTCGTGACCGTCGTATGCGGCGAGGCCGCCTGCGACGCCGTTGACGCGCCACGGGCGACCCTGCGAAACCCCGATCCCCAGGCGGTGCGCGCGGCGGTCGAGCGTCTGGGGGGACCGCTGGCGCCCAACGCAAGGCGTTAGCGATGGCGGCGCGCTCCCCGGGCCGGGCTTTTCGCCGGCTGTCGACCACCTGTTGGGCTGTCCAAAGTCCCACCTTTGCTACGAACAGCGGGGTCTTCATCAACCACGATATCGCCTACCTGGTCGATCCCGGCATGTCGCCGGCGGAGTTGGATGAGATTGCGGGCTTCGTCACTACAGCCGGCGCCACGGTTCGCGGCATCGTTCTGACGCACGCGCACTGGGATCATCTCCTGGGCCCGCGACGCTTTCCCGGTGTGCCGGTCATCGCGCACCGGGCCTACGGCGCCGTTGTGCGTGCACACAGCGCAGACCTGGTGCGGCAGGTGGCAGCCTGGGAGCGTGAGATGGGCTACGCCGCTGATAGCGGGCCGGCGTTCTCACCACCCCGCCCGTCGCTGACTTTTAGCGACCGGTTCGTCCTGTCGACCGGGGACCTGACGTTGCACCTGATCGCCGCGCCGGGGCACGCGTCCGACCAGATCGTGGTCTTTGACCCCGCCACCGGCCTGCTGTGGGCGGGCGACATGCTGAGCGATCTGGAGATTCCGATGGCGATGAGCGGGGTAGCCGCGTATCGAGAGACGTTGGCAAGGCTTGTGGCGCTGGAGGTACGGGTGTTGGTGCCGGGGCATGGCAGCGCGACCGCGGATATCGACGCGATCCGCACGCGATTCGCCCAGGATCAGGATTATCTAGCGCGTGTTGCCCACTGCGTAGCCGGTGCGCTCGCAGAGTCCGCGTCGCCGGGAGCGGCGGTGGCGCGTTGCGAGGGGCTGCCCTTTGCTCAACCTGACAGCTACGCCCATGCCCACCGGCGCAATATCGAGCAGGCCTATCTCGAGCTGGGCGGTCAGCCTGAGGGCGTGATGGGCTGGGCCGAGGATTGGCTCTAGGCAACGATCGTGCCCCGGAAGCCCGCTTTGGCCGCCGGGGCCATTGAGAGGAGTGTGTATGCTGACATTGGAGCGGATCAACGCACATCGCGCGCAGACCTTTCGCACGCGCGAGGATCTGCGCATTCACACCAAGGAAGCCGCGATCGAGCACGTTAACGATCGCGGGTTTGTGATGTTCTGGCCCATCAAGGGCGTGTTGATGCCCAGCCTGTGGCACGCCGTCGCCGGAGACCGCCCGGTTGCAGATGCCCACGACGACCCAGGGCACGTTACCTGGGGTTGGAAGGACTCGCTGTTGGGCCAGCGCGTCTGGTACTATGCCAAGGTGCTGCGCCGCAAGGCGACGATCATCTCGCTGTCGGTGGCGCCCTATTACTACGCGCTCAGCGAGAACTTCGGCGAGCCCGAGGAGGACTACCTCTACCAGTATCGCGACGGCACGATGACGCTGGAGGCGAAGCAGATCTACGAAGCCCTGCTGGAAAGCGGTCCCTTGCACGCCGTGGCGCTGCGCCGGGCGGTGTCGATGACGGACAACGCGTCGAAATACCGTTTCAACCGTGGGCTGGAGCTGCTGCAGGCCGACTTCAAGGTGTTGCCCATCGGGGTCGCCGAGGCGGGTGCCTGGAACTACGCGTTCATCTACGAGTGCGTCCACCGGCACCATCCCGAAATCCTGGAGCGCGCCCGCGAGATCCAGATCGGTGAGGCGCAACGCACGCTCTTGGCGCTCTATATCCGGTCTGTCGGAGCGGCACGGCTCGAAGATATGGCGAAGGTCTTCCAGTGGCCCGCCCACGAAGTCGAGCGCGCGATAGACGCACTCGCGGCTGAGGGGACGGTGGTGAGCGGGTTGGAGGTCGCCGGGCAGAAGGGACCGTGGATCGCGCAGCCCGAGTTGGCGGCGTAGCTTTCGCAGCGTTGCCAATCTGCGTTGACGGTTTATAATCGCTTACACTTCATCGTGGGCGTGAAGCGCCGAATCCTGCCGCAGCAGAGGCTGCGGTCCGGTCGACCGGGGGAGGTGACCGATGGACGAGCGAGTGGATGACGAGGGAACGGCGGAGGCCGGTGCCCCTGAGCGCCCGGCGTTGCCGCGTGAGGAGGAGCCGGAAAAGAGGGCCGCTGTTGCGGATCGAGCAGCGGTGGGACGCCGCTCGGCGAATCTCGACGCCGTCATCTGGGCGGCTGCCTTGATCTGGGCAGGTGGGGTGCTGCTGGCCGAGAACCTGGGTTATCTGCATTGGTTCGCGCCCGGCACATCCGGTAGTATCTGGGGCCTGCCGTACCGCGGCGCGGTCTGGACTTTGATCTTCCTCGGGGTTGCGGCCCTGATAGGTGTCGAGATCCTCTTGCGGCTCGTGCTCCCCGCGTACCGGCGCAACGTGCTGGGCTACGTGATTCTGATGATTGTGTTTGTCGGTCTGGGCCTCGGACGGATCGGCGTGATCTGGCCGCTCATTCTAATTGTGCTGGGTGTGACGCTGCTGGTGTGGCGGCGGCGCCGGCGGTAGGGCCCGCATGCGTTAGCGGCCCTGCTATGGTGTTACTGTGCGGCGGGCCGGCCTGGCTGCGGTGACTGTTGTGGTCACGAAAGGGGAGGCTGTAGGGTTGAAGAAGCATATCGTGGTCATCGGAGCGGGTCTGGGCGGCATAGCGGCGGCGGGACGGCTGGCGCGTGCCGGCTATGAGGTCACGGTGTTGGAGAAGAACGCGACGCCCGGCGGGCGTTGTGGGCAGTTGGTGCGCGACGGGCATCGTTTCGATACCGGCGCGACGCTCTTTCTGATGCCAGAGGTCTTCGCGGAGACGTACGCCGCCCTGGGCGAGCGGATGGAGGATCACCTGGATCTGCGGCGCATCGATCCCACGTACCGGGTGCGGTTCGACGATGGCTTCGAGCTGCTGCTGACGTCGGACATGAACGCGATGCAGGAACAGCTCGAACCGCGGGAGCCCGGCAGCTTCCGGGCGCTGATGCGCTATCTGGCGGAGGGCTACAACAACTACCACAAGTCGATCCGCTACTTCGTGGGACGCAACTTCCACAACATCCTGGAGTACTTCAGCCCGGCGAACTTCCCGCTGCTCTTCGAGCTCAAAGCTCTGGTGAAGCACTACGACAGCGTGGCCCGCTACTTCGACGACCCGCATCTGCGCGCGGCTTTCACCTTCCAGGATATGTACCTTGGATTGAGCCCCTATGATGCTCTGGCGACCTACTCGTTGCTGCAATACACCGAGATGGTCAACGGCGTCTGGTTTCCTATCGGGGGGCTCTACCGCGCCGTTGAGTCGCTGGCGGACATTGCGGCGGCGCAGGGCGTGGTCTTCCGGTACAGGGCGCCGGTGGCCAAGATCCTGGTCGATGGACGGCGTGCCGAGGGGGTCGTGCTGGAGGACGGCGAGCGCATCGCGGCTGACTTCGTGGTCGCCAATGCGGACCTGCCGTACGTCTACGACCGCCTGCTGCCCGAGGATGGCACCGCGGCACGGCTCGATCGCCTGAAGTACACGTGTTCGGCGCTGATGTTCTTCTGGGGTGTGGACAAGGTCTATCCGCAGATCGAGCATCACAATGTCTTCCTCGCGGGCGACTATCGGGCCAGCTTCGATCGCATCTTCAACGGCCATTCGTTGCCCGACGACATCAGCTTCTACGTCCACGCCCCTTCGCGGACCGACCCGGCAGCGGCGCCCCCAGGCCAGGATACGTTGCTGGTCCTGGTCCCTATCGGGCACATCGCCGATGGGGTGGCGCAGGATTGGGGCGCCTTGCAGGCGCGTGCACGCGCCACAGTGCTCAGGCGCCTGCGTGAGCTGAACGTGACCGACCTGGACGATCACTTGAAGTTTGAGGTGGTCTATACGCCCAAGACTTGGGAAGGGCTCTACAACCTTGCCAAGGGCTCGGCGTTTGGCCTGAGCCACAACTTCTGGCAGGTCGGTTACCTGCGTCCGCGGAACCGCCACCGCCGCTATGGGAACGTCTATTTTGTAGGCGGCAGTACCCACCCCGGCACGGGCCTGCCGATGGTGTTGCTCTCTGCTCGATTGACGGTCGAGCGACTGATGGCTGGCCGGTGATGGCTGCCGGCTCTGTGCACGATATCATCATTGCCGGCGGTGGGCTGGCGGGCTTGAGCCTTGCCTGCCACATGGTCCGAAGTCCGCTTCGCGATCGCTCGATTCTCATCGTCGATCGCGATGCCAAGAAGCAGAATGACCGCACATGGGGGTTCTGGTCGAACACGCCGACGCTATTCGACAGCGTGATCTGGCGTTCGTGGGACCAGATGCAGGTCGCCGGCACGACTGAAGAGCCGCATCTGATCCCGCTTGCGGAGTATCGCTACCACGTTATCCGGGGACTCGACTTCTATGACGAGGCTCGCCGGCAATTGGCACCCTTTGCCAACGTGTCCTTTCTGGAAGGGCATATCGAGAGCATCGAGGACGGGCGGGACGCAGCCCGTGTTGTCGTTGATGGCAAGCCATACCGTGCTCATTGGGTCTTCGACAGTCTGCCTGTGCGCCCGCCGGAAGACACAGCCTTCCAGTATCTGAAGATGCACTTCCGTGGATGGGAGATCGGCACGCCGGCGCCCGCCTTCGACCCCCAGACCATGACGTTCATGGACTTTCGCACCCCGCAGGCCGGTGAGATGCGCTTCTTCTACGTCCTGCCGTTTGCCGAGGACCGGGCGCTCGTGGAGTACACGGTCTTCTCGAAACAGGTCCTGCGGCGCAGCGACTATGAGGAAGCGCTGCAGGCGTACCTCGCCCAGGTGCTGAAGCTCGAGACCTATCGCGTTATCAGTGAGGAGGGAGGCGCGTTGCCGATCACCGACGATCCCCTCCTACGCGCCATTGGGCGACGCATCATGGGGATCGGCGCGCGCGCCGGACGCGTCAAACCGTCCACCGGCTACGCCTTCACGCGTATCCAGAAGGATAGCGAACAGATCGTCAACTCTCTGCTCCTTCACGGACACCCCTTCGACGTGCCCGATGATCCCGACCTCTACGATGTGCTCGATGCGGTGCTGCTCAAGGTCATTGCGGAGCAGGGCGCGCACCTCAAATCCGCCTTTGGCGACATGTTCAAGCGAAACCCCATCGATCTCATCCTGCGCTTCCTCGATGAGGGCGCCTCCCCGTGGGACAATCTTATGCTGATTGCCTCGATGCCACCCCAGCAGTTCCTGAGAGCCTTCATCCAGGTGGCAGCCCAGGAAAACCTCTTCGACATCGCAAAGGGTTAGCACGAGTTTCCTGATCCCCTATTGACTCGTTGGGGCGTCTGTGGTATTCTGTTTTTAGGTTAAACTAAATAATGAACATAGAAATACCTAAAAATGGAACTCAGTCCGCAGATCGAGGATTACCTTAAGGGCATCTACATGCTCCAGACCCGGGACCGCCAGGTCTCAACGACGGCGCTTGCCGGACGGTTGGGCATTACGGCCCCGTCGGTCACGGCAATGGTGCACAAGCTCGTTGAGCTAGATCTGCTGGTGCACGAGCCGTACCGCGGCGTGTCGCTCACACCCAAGGGAGAAACGCTGGCGCTCAGGATCGTCCGGGCACATCGTCTCTGGGAAGCCTACCTGGTCGAGTCCCTGGGGTTGCCCTGGGACGAGGCCCACATCGAGGCCGAACGCCTGGAGCACGTGCTGTCAGACCTCCTGGCCGAGCGAATCGACGAGGCGCTGGGCTTCCCCACCATCGATCCCCATGGCCATCCGATCCCCAGCCCCACAGGCCACGTCCAGCCTGTGACCGGGGTGGCGTTGGCCGAGTTGACCGTGGGCGACGTGGGCGTCGTTGTGCAGATTCGGGACGAGACACCCGAACTGCTGCGCTATCTGGGCGAGTTTGGCGTCTACCCCGGTGAGGCAATCCTCGTGCTCGACGTGGCGCCGTTCAACGGACCCATGCACCTGCGCGTGGCGGGGAAGACCCAGGTGCTGGGACGAGAAGTGGCGAACCACGTCGTGGTGCAGCCTGAGGTGGCGCGATAGAAGGGGGGACTTGATGAAGAGCAGAGTTACCCGGCGAGAGTTTTTCCGTGCGGGCATCTTTACGGTCTTGGGGACGGCAGGTGCCGCCACATTGGCCCAGCTTGGGCTGAAAAAGCCGGCGCGGGCCGCGGTGTTGGCCCATGAAGGCGAGCATGCGGGGGCGATGCCGTCGACGGTCGGTGAGGTGGATCACGTCCGTAATGGCTTCGACCCCACCGATATCCTGACGGACTTCGACTATGGGACCGTGTCGACGCTGCCCAACGGTCAGACACTGCGGGAGTATTCGCTGGTGGCGACGGACAAGACGATTGAGGTAGCGCCGGGCATCGACTTCCCGGCGTGGGTCTACAACGGGCGCATTCCGGGCCCGACGCTGCGCTGTGTTGAGGGCGATCGCATCCGTGTCCACTTCTTCAATGCGAGCAGCCACCCCCACACGATTCACTTCCACGGCATTCACCCGTTCGAGATGGACGGCGTCCCGGGCGCCGGTCCCGGCGTCATCCCGACGGGCGAGAGCTTCACCTATGAGTTCGATGCCGAGCCCTTCGGCTTGCACCTCTACCACTGCCACGTCTTCCCGCTCGCCCGGCACATTGCCAAGGGGCTCTATGGCACGTTCATTGTGGACCCGCAAGGGGGATGGCCTCCCGTGGATCACGAGTATGTGATGGTGATGAACGGTATCGACGTCGACTTCGATGATGAGAACGACTTCTACGCCGTCAACACAATCCCGTTCCATTACCAGCTCCACCCGATCCCGATCAAGGTGGGCGAAACAGTGCGAATCTTCCTGGTCAACTTGCTGGAGTTCGATCCGATCAACTCCTTCCACCTCCACGCGAACTTCTTTCATTACTACCCCACCGGTACCAGCCTCGAGCCCAGCGAATACACCGATACGATCATGCAGGCGCAGGCGCAGCGCGGCATCCTGGAGTTCGCCTACAAGTATCCTGGGCTGTTCATGTTCCACGCCCACAAGACCGAGTTCGCGGAGCTGGGATGGACCGGTAACTTTGAGGTAACCGTGGCGGAAGGAGCAGGCGATGGCGACGCAGAGTGAGCCCAAACCGGGCGTGCGTATGACAGAGGGCGGTCGCTCGTTTAGCCTTGCCACGGCGGTGCTGTTGATCCTGCCGCTTGTCCTGCTGGGGGGCGTCATCGCGCTCTTCCTGACGACCGGCGGGGGACTGCAGCTGGCGTCGCCGGTGCCGGTGGAGGCACTGACGGTCGAGCGGACGGTGATGGCCCCGGGTACGATTGAGATCGCCGTGCGCAACGGCGGACCGGAGCCGTTGACCATCGCCCAGGTCATCATCAACGATGCCGTCTGGCCGATGGATGTCGTACCCCGCCGGACCATTCCGAGGCTGGGACGCGCTACCGTCCGGCTGGATTACGAATGGGTCGAGGGCGAGGCGTATGCGATCCGGCTGCTCACGGGCAACGCCATTGCCTTCGATGTCGAGATACCGGTGGCCTTCACGACGCCCACGCCGACGGGCCGCACCTTCCTCAGCTTCACGCTGATTGGGCTCTACGTGGGTGTGATCCCGATCTATCTGGGCATCCTGTGGTTCCCGGCATTGCGCGCGCTGGAGCGGCGCTGGATGGTCTTCCTGCTCGCGCTGACGGTGGGGTTGCTGCTCTTCCTCGGCGTTGACACAGTCGTCGAGGCGCTGGAACAGGCGGCGAGTGTCCCGGCGCCTTTCCAGGCGATTGGGCTCGTGGCCATCGGGGCAACGGCGACCTTCGTGCTGCTGATGGCGATCACGCGCCGCCAGCAGGCGATCGGTCGCGATGAAGCGGACCGGCGGTTGGCGCTGGCCTATATGATCGCGGCGGGCATCGGGCTGCACAACCTGGGTGAGGGTCTGGCGATCGGTGCCGCCTACAACCTGGGCGAGATCGCGCTCGGTGCCTTCCTGGTGGTGGGTTTCATCATCCAGAACATCACCGAGGGACTGGGCATCATCGCACCGGTGCTGCGCGATCGGCCTAGCCTGCGCAATCTGGCGCTGATGGGCCTGATTGGCGGCGTGCCCGCTGTTGTGGGCGCGTGGATCGGTGGCTTCGCGCCATCGGCGACGCTCTCCGTGCTCTTCTTCGGGATCGGTACCGGCGCTATCTTCGAGGTGGCGTACGAGATCGCCGGGATGCTGCGCAAAGATATGGCCAAGGAATCGATGCCGTTGGTGATCTTCGCGGGCGTCTTTGCCGGTATGGTGCTGCTTTGGGTGACCGGGATGTTGATCAAGTAGCGACGACTCGGCGACGATACGAGACTTGACATCTGTGGGGTAGTCCCTATAATCTAGGCTAATCTATAGAAGATCGTAGGCGGACAGACTCTCACAGGAGACGCGCGCACAATGGCCATGCGAAACCAGCAGAACCAGAATAATAACCCCGGCGTGCGCCTGTGGAAGGGTCAAGCCTAAGGTCATCAGAACCCAGACCAAGCGAGATCTAAGCCACGGGCGCACGTTCTGCCCGTGGCTTTTCATATCCACACCAAGCCGCGGGCAAGTGCAAGAGCCCGTGGCTTTTTCGTTAGCGATGGGAAGCCGAGGGGGAGGTTGTGGATGGCGAAGCGGACACATAGTTGCGGGGCGTTGCGACCTGACGACGTAGGCCGGCAGGTGACGCTGATGGGATGGGTGCGCGCGCGTCGCGATCACGGGCGGCTGGTTTTCCTGGACCTGTGGGACCGCGAGGGGGTCACCCAGATCGTGATCGATGCGCGGGTGACACCGGAGGCTGCTGCAGTGGCGCACAGCGTGCGTGATGAGTACGTGGTCGCCATCCAGGGCGTCGTGAGAGCGCGCCCCGGCGGCACCGAGAACGCTGCGCTGGCGACGGGCCAGGTGGAGGTGGCGGCTGCACAGATCGAGGTGCTCAATCCGGCAAGCCCACTGCCCTTTCCCCCTGATGACGCCGCCGCGGTTGATGAGGCGCTGCGCCAGCGGTACCGCTACCTGGATCTACGGCGCCAACCATTGCTCGACAATCTGCGCTTGCGCCACCGGGTTGTGAAAAGCATACGCGATGCCCTCGATGCGGAAGGCTTCCTCGAGGTCGAGACGCCGGTGCTGACAAGGAGCACGCCGGAGGGTGCGCGCGACTACCTGGTTCCGAGCCGGGTGCACCCGGGCGAGTTCTATGCCCTGCCCCAGTCTCCCCAGCAGATGAAGCAGTTGTTGATGGTCGGCGGCGTGGATCGGTACTACCAGATAGCGCGTTGCTTTCGCGATGAGGATCTGCGGGCCGACCGGCAGCCGGAGTTTACGCAGCTAGACCTGGAGATGAGCTTTGTGACACAGGAAGACATCCTGCGTCTGGTGGAGGCGCTCGTCGTGCGGGTGATCCGCGAGGTACGGCCCGACCTGCGGTTCGAGGTGCCCTTTCCGCGGCTGACCTATCGGGAGGCGCTGACCCGCTACGGGTCCGACAAGCCGGATCTGCGCTGGGACATGGCGTTCGTGGACTGCACGGCGCTCTTGGGAAGCAGCGGCGCCCAGATCTTCCGCGACGCTGTTGCGGCGGGCGGGGTGATCAAGGGCATCCGCGTTCCGGGACACGGAGACGTAAGCCACAGCGACCTCGACGCACTGGACGCCTTGAGCCAGGCCTTGGGCGCTGGAGGTGTCGTCTGGATGCGCGCCAGCGAGGCGACGGTGGTCGCGCCGGTATCTCAGCACCTCGCGCCGGAGGTCCAGCAGGCGCTGCTGCGCGCTTTTGGGGCCGAGCCGGGCGACCTGCTGCTCATCGTCGCCGGCGACCCCGACACGGTCAGCGGTGCGCTCGACGGCGTGCGCCGGGAGGTGGGCCGGCGGCTGGATCCGGCGGACCCAGACAGGCTGGCATGCGCCTGGGTCGTGGATTTCCCCCTGCTGCATTGGAACTCTGATGCCGGGCGCTGGGACGCGGAGCACCACCCGTTTACCAGCCCGCGACCTGAGGACATTCCGCTGTTGGCATCGGAGCCGGGCAGCGTACGGGCCAGTTGTTACGACCTTGTCTGCAATGGGTGGGAGGTGGGGTCAGGGTCGATCCGCATACACCGCCGCGAGTTGCAGACGCAGGTACTGGGGGTTCTGGGGTACACTGAGGAAGAGGCGCAGGCGAGCTTCGGGCACCTGCTGGAGGCGTTCGAGTATGGGGCGCCGCCCCACGGTGGGATTGCCCTGGGCGTGGACCGGCTCGCCGCGATTCTCGCCGGCACGGACACGATCCGTGACGTGATCGCCTTTCCCAAGACGCGCCAGGCGGTCGATGCAACGATGCAGGCGCCGGCGCCGGTGACCAAGGCACAGCTCGACGAGATTCACATTCGGGTGGCCCCTCTCAGGGGGCACGCGAGCCGGGCAGGAACAGAGGGCGGAGCGCACGACCGCGGGCCGTCCCACTAGGGCAAGGAGGCCGAAGATGACACCTGAAGAGACCACACGACCGGTAAGCCCCCAGCAAGAGCGCCTGATCGATCAGGATCAGGTCAGGCACATCGCCTACTTGATTCGCCTCGCGTTGACGGACGAAGAGGCGGACACGTTCAGCCGTCAGCTCAGCACGATCGTAGATTACTTCGATCGGCTGGCAGAGGTGGACGTAGCGGGAGTGCCTGCCTATCACCAGCAGCCGATGCGGCGGGCACAGCTTCGTCCGGATGTGGCGCAGCCCTCGATGGCGCGCGACGATTTTCTTGCCAATGCGCCGCAGCACCAGGATGGCTACATTCGGGTTCCGGTCGTACTGGACGTGGCCGATGATGGGGGAGAGACCCTCTCCGCAGCCACCGATGAGGGGAGGTCGGGCGATGAATCTGCATGAACTCACGGTGCACGAGGCGCACGTGCTGCTTCAGGGGGGCGAGATCACGGCGGTCGAGCTGACCCAAGCGGTCCTGGATCGTATTCGGGAGGTCGACCCCCAGATCCGGGCCTATGTGACCGTCTGCGAGGAAGACGCCTTGCGCGAGGCAGCCGCGGCTGATGATCGGCTCCGATCCGGGGACGGCGTCACGCCGCTGACGGGCGTGCCCTACGGCGTCAAGGACTGCCTCTCGACAAACGGGGTGCGCACTACCTGTTCGTCGCGCATCCTGGAGGACTACGTGCCCCGCTATGACGCCACGGTCATCCAGCGGCTGCGCGATGCCGGCGCCGTTCTGGTGGGGAAGCACAACATGGATGAGTTCGGGATGGGGTCGTCGTGCGAGAACTCCGCGTTCTTCGCCACCCACAACCCGTGGGATCTCGACTGTGTACCGGGCGGGTCGAGCGGGGGATCCGCGGCAGCGGTGGCAGCCGAGATGGGGCTGTTTGCGTTGGGCGAAGACACAGGGGGCTCGGTGCGGATGCCCGCCGGGTTCTGCGGCGTAACGGGGCTCAAGCCCACCTATGGGCGTGTTTCGCGCTATGGTCTCATTGCCCTCGCCTCATCCTTTGACAGCATTGGGCCGTTCACGCATGACGTGCGCGATGCCGCATTGGTGCTGAACGCCATCGCCGGACGCGACCCGCGCGATAGCACCAGCGTCGCTGCACCCGTGCCCGATTACGCGGTAGCCCTGAGGACGGATCTGCGCGGGGTGAAGCTCGGCCTGCCCGTGGAGTACTTTGCGCGCGGCCTGGAGCCGGGCGTCGAGGCTGCGCTACGGCAGGCGGTGGCTGAGCTGGAGGGGCTGGGCGCAGAGGTGCATGAGGTCTCGTTGCCGCATACCGCGTACGCAATACCCATCTACTACCTGATCCTGACGGCGGAGGCAAGCGCCAACCTGGCGCGCTTCGATGGGGTGCGCTTTGGGCTGTCCTATCCTCCTTTGGACTCACCGGAGGTCGTGGACATCATCGAGCGTTACCTCCAGACGCGCGAACGGGGCTTTGGCGATGAGGTCAAGCGGCGGATCATGCTCGGCACCTTCGCGCTCTCTGCCGGCTACTATGACGCTTACTATCTGCAAGCACAGCGCGTCCGCACGCTCCTGCGGCAGGACTTCGAGCGCGCTTTCGAGCAGGTCGATGCGTTGATTGCGCCGATCAGCCCGACCCCGGCGTTCAGGCTGGGCGAAAAGATCGACGATCCGCTGCAGATGTACCTATCCGACATCCACGTCGTCGCGGCGAACCCGGGAGGCGTCTGCTCGCTCGCGGTACCTTGCGGCCTCTCGGAAGGGCTTCCGGTGGGCATGCAGATCGTCGGGCCGCCGCTGGCGGAGGCCGAGATCTTTGGCATAGGCGCGGCCTACCAGGCGGCGACGGAGTGGCATACGGCACGACCGGCCATAGGGGCCGCCCGGTGAAGGGGGACGCGATGAACACGACGACTTATGAACCCGTCATTGGTATGGAGATCCACGCAGAGCTGCGGACCGCGTCCAAGATGTTCTGCGGTTGCCCGGTGGTGGATACCACGGTGGCGCCCCCCAATACCGCGATCTGCCCGGTCTGCACCGGCCTGCCCGGCGCAATGCCGGTTGTGAATCAGCGCGCGGTGGAGCAGGCGATGATGGTGGGGTTGGCACTGGGGTGCACGATCAACGCCCACACGAGCTTCTCGCGCAAGAACTACTTCTATCCCGATCTTCCAAAGGGATACCAGATCTCCCAATACGACGAACCGATCGCCGTCAACGGCTGGCTGGATGTCGTCGATGACGCGGGACGGACCATACGTGTGGGCATCCGCCGCGCGCATATGGAAGAGGACACCGCGAAGCTCTTCCACCTCCCTGCCACCCATGTGGAAGGCGCGGCCTACACGCTCATCGACTTCAACCGCTCGAGCGTGCCGCTCCTCGAGATCGTCTCGGAGCCGGACATGCATTCCGTCTCCGCGGCGTACGTATACGCCAACAAGATTCGCGAGATCCTGCGCTATCTGGGCGTCAACTCCGGCGACATGGAGAAGGGGGTGTTGCGCTTCGAGGCCAACGTCTCCGTACGCCCGGCCGGTACGACGACGCTGGGCACGCGCACCGAGATCAAGAACCTCAACAGCTTCCGCACTCTGGTGCGCGCCGTCGAGTACGAGATCGACCGCCAGATCCGTGTCCTGGAAGCGGGCGGCACGATCCTGCAGGAGACGTTGGGCTGGGATGAGCTGAACGGCACCACTTACTCGCAGCGCAGCAAGGAGCACGCACACGACTACCGCTACTTCCCGGAGCCCGACCTGCCGCCTCTGGCGATCGATGACGCGTGGATCGAGGAGGTGCGCGCAACGCTGCCCGAGCTGCCCGACGCCAAGGCCAGCCGTTTCGCCGAGGTGCTGGGCCTGCCCGAGAACGACACACGTATCTTGGTGGGCGATCGCGCACTGGCAGACTATTTCGAAGCCGCAACCGCAGCCTACGCTGGCCTGCCCGCGGCGATCAGCAAGTGGGTGGTGGGGGAGCTTTCCTATCTGATGAACCGCGATGGCGTGACCGTGGATGCAGTGCGCGTCGAGCCTGCCGCCCTGGCCGGGCTGGTGAAGCTCCTGGATAAGGGAGTCATCAATCAGAATAGCGCCAAGGACGTGCTGGGAACGATGTTCGAAACCGGGAAGCAGCCCGACGAGATCGTGAAAGAGCGCGGGCTGGTGCAGATTGCCGATCAGGATGCGTTGAGCCTCATCGCCGATCAGGTGCTGGCCGAGCACCCCGATGAGGTGCAGGCCTATCTTGAGGGTAAGGAGACGCTCCTGCAGTGGTTTATGGGACAGGTTATGCGGGCAACGCGGGGCCGCGCGCAACCGCAGACAGTGCTGCAGCTTCTCCGTGAGAAGCTGGAGGGCCGCCGCTGAGGATGAGCTCGCGCGCGGGTCCTGTCGGCCCGCCCGTTCTCCGGCAGGTGGCTTGCGTGGGGTTGCTCCGAAGGCTCGCGCGCCTCCTCCCCGCGTCCGGCTTCTGTTGCGGCCGCGTCTCCGACCGAACCGCTCCGGGAAGTGCGGCAGCGTTCGGGCGCGGTCGGGAGACACGGCCCGAACGGCGGAGCAGAGGCGGAGGCAGCGGGTAGGGATGATCGCCGCGAACCATGCTCCGCCAACCACTTCGACGATGAACATACGTACAAGCCCCGGGGATCTCCCCGGGGCTTGTGGTTTGTCTGGCGATTCGGCTAGCCCTTCTTCTGCTTCATCTTGCGGACGATCAGGAAGACCGTCAGCACGACAGCAGCGGCGACGACCGGCGGCAGCCACGGCGGCACGGTGGGGAGTGCCTCGGGTAGCTGTGCGGGCGGCACCTTGGCCTGCGACCAGTCCACGCCCCCGGAACGAGCCCCCGTGGTGTCAACGTTGGTGAAGTCGGCCCCGGTGACGTCGATCCGGCGTAGGGTCGCGGCGGTCAGGTCGGCACTGGTGAAGTCGGCATCCCTGAAGTTGCTGCCCATCACCTTGACGGCCGTCAAATTGGCGTTCTTGACGGTCGTGCCGGCGAGGTTGGTGCCCATCAGCTTGGCGTCGGTCAGATCGGCGTTCGATAGGTCGGCCTGCTCCAGATTGGCGCCGAACACCTTGGCGGCTGCAAGCTGGGCGTTCTTGAAGATCGCTCCGAACAGGTTCGCGCCCATGACGACCACGCCGCTCATATTGGTGTTGGAGAAATCGGCCTCCGCGGCATCGGCTCCCGCGACCACGGCGCCGGACAGGTCCGCATTGGCCAAGCTGGTCTTCTGCATCTTGACGCCCGTGAACTTCGCGCCAGCCAGGTCCATACCGCTCATATCGACACCGGAGATATCGTGATCCGTGGCCATCTTCCTCATGATCTCGGACTTGGTCTTGGGCAGACCTGCGCCTGGCAGGTCGGTGGACTCAGGCGTCACTTCCATCATTGTGATCTCCTCGCTCATCTGTCGCTCCTTTCAGGCTTCTATGCGCGCAGCTGCCGTCGCCGCCCGCCACCGGGCCGCTGGCCCACAGCGGAGGGCTTCCGCACCGCGAGCGTCGATGACTGTCTGGTCGCGGCGCGCTGTGCCGCGACCCATCATTCATTAATACGAACGCGCGGACGCGAAGTTGCAGGGACTGGATGTTATCCTTACCAGACGTGGGCGCTGCCGGGGCTTGTCTCGACGTGCTCTGTGTCCTCGCCTGCAAGGCGGTACCTGCGGACTGGATGGATCGTGAGTGCAAGCTCTTCACCGGCTGCCCAGTGCGCCAGCGCGCCTAACTCGCGCAATCCGAGCTCCATCGCGTGACCCTCGAAAGGACCGAAACGGTAGGTGAAGAACCCCGGGTTGTCGGCTGAAAGATAGCCCAGGATGGCGTCCAGGGCCATAGCGAGTTCGGACGGCGCCGGGGCTACGTCCAGGTGCTGCAGGGGTGCGACCGGCAGGTGGAGGTCTTTGGCGAAGATGCGCAGAATGGCGGGCCGGTAGAGGATTTTGCACAGCGCCTCGGCGTGGACGATCGCGTAGTCGGCGGGGATGTCGACCGCACGGCCTGTCCCGTTGTGGACCAGGACCGTCAGCTCGAAGCGCTCGTCGACGATGTCGGGGCGAGTCTCGTGAGCATCCGGCGGGATCAGGCGCTCGACAGCCGCCATGATGTCCTGGGCGGCCTGTTGGAGCGCTGCTTTTCGGGGGATCCCTGGAGGCACGATGACAGGTGGGAGCAACGTGCCCACGTTCATCGTCAAGGGAGGACGCTGCAACTTGAATGCCCTCGCCAGAGCGCCTTCGAGGCCCGCGAATCCAATCGGCAAGATCGGGGCCCCGGCATGGTGGCTCAACCAGGCCACGCCGCGTTTTGCCTCCATAGCCCCTGGATCCCAGATGCCGCCCTCAGGGAATATACCCAGGATACCGCCCTGGCGCAACACGTCGAGCGCCTCGTTTAGTGCCCTGCGGTCGAGGTTCCCGCGGTTGACGGGGATGAAGCCGTGAAGACGGGCGATCGCGTTCATCAGGGGAGGCGGCGCAATGTCACCCGGCCCGAGGAGCTCCATCTGCCACGGCGCATAGACAACCATCAACACCACTTCCATAGCGGCGATATGGTTGCCGACGACCAACAGCGGCCCGTGGGCCGGGAAGTGTCCCAGCCCCGTTGTCTGGGTGCGCGTCAGCAGCGGCACGAGAACTCGCCCCAGTCCCCTCAACAGACCGCGGGCCAGCCGCCGTCGGGGGTAGGAGATAGAGACAACCTCATCACGGTGCATCGCTTCGACTTCCTTGGCCATACACTTGTGGGCGGGTAGATGTCAGATGCTCTCGTTGTATCGCAAACCGCGTACGCGGCAAGGAGCGCTTGTCACCGCGAGCACGGGTGATACACTCTCCTGGTCGCTGAAGTGTTCGTGCGGCAATCCACTAAGGATGGTCCTATGTCGGCCACACTTGAGGCATCCACGTTACCCGTGTCGCGTCGCTTGCGCTTTCTGGACTACATCACCATCAACATCTACTGGTTTGCGCTGACCGTTCGCTCGCAAGTCCTGACGCCTCTGATCGTCCCGGTCCTGGTGCAGAGGTTCGTCGGTGAGGCGGTGAAGGGAGCCTACGTCGGCAGGATGCGGCTCTGGTCGCTGATGGTGGCGGTGCTGGTTCAGGCGCTTATGGGGCTTTTGTCCGACCGCAGTACGTTGCGCTGGGGACGGCGGCGCCCCTTCATCGCTAT